>Ga0164301_10000233_pt1 | contig 15567 bp, 15 predicted proteins | sample Whisoiple_231_MG_FD_109711 | JGI IMG/M metagenome (GOLD analysis project Ga0164301, IMG submission 109711) | Unamended control soil microbial communities from upstate New York, USA - Whitman soil sample_231_MG | ecosystem: Environmental > Terrestrial > Soil > Agricultural land ... | reverse complement strand
CGCCTGCTTGCCGCGTTCGGAGGCGCGGATCAGCGACGGCACCAGCGGCGAGTCGTCGCTGGTCCGGTACACGGTCTGCTTGATCGCCAGCACGTCGGGGTCGGCGACGGCCTGGGTGACGAAGCGCTCGACCGCGCTCGGGAAGGAGTCGTAGGGATGGTGGACGAGCAGGTCGCGCTGGCGGATCTCGGCGAAGATGTCGATCTGGTCGTCCTCCTCGCCCTGCAGGCGCGGCTGGGTGACCGGGGTCCAGGGCGGCCAGCGCAGCTCGGCGTGGCCGGGGACGTCGGCGATCGTGGCCAGATCGGCGAGGTCGATCAGCCCCTCGACGTCGTAGACCTCGCGGTCTTCCAGCCGCAGCGCCTCGACCAGCTGGGCGCGCAGCTTCGGGTTCATCCCGGACCCCACCTCGAGCCGCACCACCTCGCCGAAGCGGCGGCGACGAAGCTCGTCCTGGACCGCCTGCAGGAGGTCGTCGGCCTCGTCGGAGATGGTGAAGTCGGCGTCGCGGGTGACCCGGAAGTAGCCGTAGTCGATCACGTCGATCCCCGGGAAGAGGGCGTCGAGGTTGGCGGCGATCACCTCCTCCAGGGGGACGAAGGTCTTGCCGTCGTCGCCGAGAGGCAGGAAGCGGCCGAGCAGCTCCTTCGGCACCTTGACCCGGGCGATGATCTCGTTGCCGGACTCGGAGTCGCGCAGGAGGACGCCGAGGCTGAGCGAGAGGTTGGAGATGTAGGGGAAGGGCCGGCCAAGGCCGATCACCAGCGGCGTCAGCGCCGGGAAGACCTGCTGCTCGAAGCGGGCGTCGATCTCCTGCCGCTCCTCGTCGCTGGCCGTCTTCAGGGTGACGATGCGGACCCCGTGCTCTTCCAGCGCCGGCAGCAGCTCGCCGCTGAAGCACTCGCAGAGGCGGTCGTCCAGCTCCAGCACCCGGTGCTGGATCGCGTCGATCTGCTCCTTCGGGGTCAGCCCGTCGGCGCCGCGGGCTTCGATCCCGGCGTCGAGCTGGTCGAAGAGGCCGGCGACGCGGACCATGAAGAACTCGTCGAGGTTGTTGGCGTAGATCCCGCAGAAGCGGAGCCGCTCCAGCAGCGGCACCTCGGAGTCCTCGGCCAGCTCCAGCACCCGCTGGTTGAAGTCGAGCCAGGAGAGCTCGCGGTTGAAATAGAGATCGGGATCGTCGATCGATCCATTATGCGGCACGGGCCACACCCTGCGAACCGCCTGCGGAGACGGCATCGAGGGCGCGCTGGTAGCCGGCCGCGAGCTGGGCCATCGAGCGCTCCCAGGAGCGTTGGCGGGCGGCTCGGGCGCCGGCCTCCCCCAGTTGCCGCCGCAGTCGCGGCGAGGAGGCGATCTGGAGCAGCGTCCCCGCAAGGTGATCGGCGTCGGGCCGGCAGAGCAGGCCGGTGTGGCGGTTCTCGATCAGCGCCGCCGGGCCGCCTTCGGCGACGGCGACGATCGGCAGGCCGCTGGCTGCCGCCTCGAGGATCACCTGGCCGTAGGTGTCGGTGCTGCTGCAGAAGAGGAAGGCGTCGGCGCTGGCGTAGGCGCGGGGCAGGTCCTCGCCGGAGAGCCAGCCGAGGAAGGTGGCGCGCTCGCCGAGGCGCTCGCGCAGCTCGGCTTCCTCGGGGCCGCCGCCGGCCAGCAGCAGGTGCAGGCGGGGGTCGGCGGCGTGGGCGCGGATGAAGGTCTCGGCCAGCAGGTCGACCCCCTTTTCGCGGGTCAGGCGGCCGGCGTAGAGGACCTTGATCTCCCCCGGGAAGGCGTCGCGGTCGGCCTTCGCCGGGTCGAAGCGGTCGAGGTCGACGCCGCGCTCCCAGCGACCGATCCGGGTCGGGTCGGCGCCGAGGGCGGCGACCGAGGCGTCGGCGGAGGGGCTGGGCGAGAGGACCGCGGACGGGGCCGAGTAGAAGGCGCCGAGGCCGGCCCGGGTCAGCGCCTCGAGGGTGCTGTCCTGGCTGCGCATCCCGGCGTAGGTGGCGATCTCGGTGTGGTAGCTGGCGAGCAGCGGCACGCCAGTGATCCGAGTCATCAGCGTCGCGGCGATCCCGGCCGGGCCGGGGGCGGTGACGTGGACGAGGTCGTAGGAGCCTTCGGCCAGGGTCTCAACCAGGTCCGGCAGCCCCGGGACGCCGAGGGTCATCCCCTCGTAGAAGGGGATCTCCAGCTCGGCGGCGGCCGGCAGGCGGCGGTCGACGCCGGGGTCGGTGCCGACGATGTCGACCTCGAAACCGGGGACGCCGCGCTCGCGGATCTGTTCGATCGTGTGGGTGACGCCGTGCATCGAGCCGATCCCGTCGGCGATCACCGCCACCCGCTGCCGCTCACCGCGCCGGTCACGCAGCTTCGCCTTCTCGGCGCCGAGGAAGGCGGTCGCGGGCGCGTAGGGGATCGCCGGCACAAGGGCGGCGAAGAGGCCGTTGACGGCAGCCTGGAGATCGCCGCCGGCGACCGCCTCGGCGCCACCGTCGACCGCGGCGCGCAGGCCGCGGTCGTGACGCCGGCGAGCGCGGCGATAGAGGTCGGCATGGGAGAAGTCGTCTGCCTGCATATAGGCGATCAGCTCCCGCCCGCGCAGGTCGAGCCCCATGCCATCGAGCCAGGCCTCGAGCAACGCCCGAGCGTCCTCGGGCCCGACGTCAGCAGCAATCTTCCCCTCCCGGGCAGCCCCCTCCCGAATCACCCGCTCGGCCATCTTCAGGACGGCCGCCGGATCGGGACCTGCGCCCGAGGGGACGGAGGGGAGTCCCTCGCCGGACCCTCCCCTCTGTTGTCCGCCGAGGGACTCCCCTCCGTCCCCCCACGCCAAGGCCCTCGTCGCCAGAGCCATCGCCGCATGCGCCCACTTGGCGGCGCTGCCCTGTTCCCCATGCGCTTCGGCGTCGCCGCGCTGCAGGTGGGCGAGAAACTCTTCCGGCGTCTCAGCGGCCGGCACCTCGGTGTAGGTGCGGCCGATGTCGACGCCGGCATGGTCGTCGGAACCGCCGATGCCGGTGCCGCCGTGCGTCTCGACGTAGACGGCGGCGGGCATGTTCAGCTCGGCGGCCCGGGACCCGTTGCGGACCTCCCAGACAGGGAACAACTCCGCCAGTCGCCGCCGGTGGCGCCGGGTCAGCGGCGCGGCGACGTTGAAGAAGGGATGCGCCAGGGCGCAGGCGATCCCCTGCTCGTGAAGGTAGGAGGCGCAGGCCTCGACGTCGCCGGAGTGTGCCTGCAGCCACTCGTGGTCTCCGGGAGTGATCCCGTAACAGAGGACGTGAACCGCCTGGGGCTCGCCGGCGAAGCGGGCGGTCAGCTCCTCGGAGACGAAGCAGTCAGGACGATCGGCGAGCTCGAGACAGCCGTCGATCGTGTCGTGGTCGGTGATCGTGACGAAGTCCATCCCCCGCCGCTTGGCCAGCTCGTAGACCTCAGCGGGCGGGGTCGCGCACTCCGGCAGCCCGAGTGAGCGCTGTACGCCCAGCTTCGAGTACTGCGACGCGGTCGAGTGGCAATGCATGTCAACACGGGAAGTCATCGGTGCTCTCCCTATTCGAATTCCTTTTCACCCACAGAGTTCGCGATCGGAGAGCGCGGGATGTGAAAAGGCCGATAACGCAAAAGCGCCGCCGGGGGCACTCACCCCGGCGGCGCGTGACTGATTGCTCGGGGAGAGTCGCTAGAGGCCCGCGACCGCTTTCAGCCCTGCCTGCTTGACGACCTTGGGCAGCGGGGCGAAATCAAGCGCCGCGCCGTATTTCTGGCCGAGGGTTAGGCAGTAGTTGGCGAACTGCGCCAGGAAACCCTTCTGCGGAGCGTCCCGGGGGACGATCATGTAGGTGAAGGTCGAGATCGGGTAAGCGGTCGTCGCCTTCTTCGGAGGGTTGGTGATGCTGATCGTGTTGCTCGGCCCGAGTTTCTTCACGGTCGAAGCAGCACTTTCGATGTTGGGGATGTTCGGCAACTCGTAGTTCCCGGCGTTGTTCTGGATCGCGGCGGCGTGGACGCCGGCGGCAATCAGGTAGTAAGCCGAGATGTAGCCGATCGCACCTGGGGTTTTGGTCACCGTGGCGGTGACGCCGGCGTTGCCTTTGGCACCGATGCCGGATTTCCAGCCGACGGTGGTGGCGTAGCCGACTTCGCTCTTCCAGGCGCTGCTGATCTTCGACAGGTAGTTGGTGAACGCGTAGGTGTCACCGGAGCCGTCGCTGCGGAAGACCGGGGTGATCGTCAGGCCGGGCAGTTTCACGCCCGGGTTCGCTTTCTTGATCTTCGGGTCGTTCCATTTGGTGATCCGCCCGAAGTAGATCCCGGCGAGCAGCTTGCCGGTGAGTTTGAGCTTCTTGACGCCCGGGATGTTGTAGCCGACGCCGGTCGCCGAGAGGGCCCAGGGGATCTGCACGCAGTCGCGGCAGGCCGAGGCCTGTTCGGGGGTGAGCGGCGCGTCGGAGGCACCGAAGTCGACGGTGCGGGCGGTGATCTGAGCGATCCCGGTCCCGGAGCCGACCGCCGAGTATTTGACGGGGATTCCTTCTTTGATTTCGAAGTTGGTGATCCAGTTCGCCATCAGCGGAGCGACCAGCGTCGAGCCGGCTCCCGTCAGGCCGGCGGCCGAGGCAGCGGGCGCGAGGGAGGCCGTACCGCCGACCATCGCGACCATCGCGATCAGCGCAGCTACAAACCTATTCCGAAGCAATGCAGGTCCTTTCGAGTTTGATTTCACACCCGCAGCCTCTACGGAACAGTTCGCGAAATTGTTTCAATCCCGTAAACCCAGGAAGTAACAACACTGTTACAAGAGCGGGAATGTGACTGCTTACGCTGGCGCGCTATGGCCACGACCGTCTCCCCCGCCGCCCGGGTCGGCCGTGGCGCCCGCGTCAGCCCGCTGCGCAGGCGCCTCGACCGCTTCGCCGACCGGGCGCTGTTCGGCATCTGCCTGCTGGCAGCGCTGATCGCCGCCGCGACGATCGTGCTGGTCGGCTACCAGATCGTCGACGGGGCGGCGCCGGCGATCTCCAAGTTCGGCTTCGCCTTCGTCTACGAAACGACCTGGCAACCCAACTTCGGGACCTTCGGCGCCGGTTCGGTCCTCTTCGGCACCGCCATCACCTCCAGCTTCGCGCTGCTGCTCGGCGCGCCGATTGCGATCGCGATCGCCCTCTTCCTCACCCTGCTGGCGCCGGGCAAGGTACGCGGGGTGATCGGGCCGCTAGTCGAGCTGCTGGCGGCGATCCCCAGTGTCATCCTCGGCTTCTGGGGACTCCTCGTCCTCGCCCCCTTCGTGCAGTCGAAGATCGAGCCATTCCTCCACGGGTTATTTGGCTTCCTCCCGATCTTCGGCGCCCAGCAGACCACCGGCCTCAGCGTCTTCACCGCCAGCCTGATCCTGACGATCATGGTGATCCCGATCATCGCCTCGATCTCCCGCGATCTCTTCACCGCGGTGCCCCCCGAGCTGCAGGACGGCGCCGCCGCCCTCGGCGCCACCCGCTGGGAGGTGGTGCGCGGGATCGTCCTGCCGACCACCGCCTCGGGGGTCGTCGCCGCCTGCCTGCTCGGGCTCGGCCGCGCCCTCGGCGAGGCGATCGCCGTCTCGCAGGTGATCGGCGCCGGTTCGGAAATCCAGGCCTCGCTGTTCGAACCCGGCGACACCCTTGCCTCGCGGATCGCGCTGCAGTTCCCCGGCGCGCTGACCGAACTGCACAAGGCCTCCCTCTTCTACCTCGGGGTGATGCTGCTGGTGATCGGTCTCGCCTCCAACCTCGTCGCGCAGTGGATCGGGCGTCGCTTCGCCTACGCGGGGACGGTGGCGAAGTGAGCGCCGGGCCGGCCTTCGACCCCGCCGCGCCGCTGACCCCGAGCGGCAACCTGCGCCGCCGCCAGGCGGTCAGCCGCGCAGCCGAGCTCGCCGCCACCGCGGCCGCCGTCGCCGCGATCGCCGTCCTGGCCCTGATCGTCTACACCGTCGCCTCCCGCGGCGCCAAGGCGATCGACCTCGACTTCATCTTCACCGGCTACCCCACCGGAGTCGGCCCGATGCTGCTCGGCACCCTGACGATCTCCCTCGTCGCTACCGCGATGGCGATGCCGATCGGGGTCCTGATCGCCCTCTTCCTCACCGAGTACGCCGGCTCCCGCGCCGCCGGGCCGCTGCGCCTGACGCTCGACCTGCTCAACGGCCTGCCCTCGATCATCCTCGGCCTCTTCGTCTTCGCCCTGCTGGTTGACCACAAGCAGCAGTCGGGGTTCGCCGGCGCGGTGGCGCTGGCGATCATCGAGCTGCCGCTGATCGCCCGCGGCTCGCAAGAGGTGCTGCTGCTGGTGCCGAAGAGCCTGCGCGAAGCCTCCGACGCGCTCGGGGTCGCCCGCTGGCGCTCGGTGCTGACCGTGGTGCTGCCCACGGCGCTCGGCGGGATCGTCACCTCGACCGTGCTCGCAGTCGCCCGCGCGGCGGGCGAGACGGCGCCGCTGATCCTCGCCAGCTCGGTCTTCGACCCCAAATCCTTCTCCGTCAACCCGTTCGAATCGATGCCGAACGTGCCGGTGTGGATCTACAAACTCTCCGAAGAAGGCAACCCCGAAGGCTTCACCGAAGCCTGGGGGATGTCGCTGCTGCTCGTCTCATTCATCCTCTTCGCGAGCCTCGGCGCCCGGGCGCTGCTGGCCCGCAGCAAAAGAAAGTTGAGCTCATGACCCAAGCCGTTCCCTCGCGCCTGCGGATCCGCCCGGGCGACCCCACCGCCGCTGCCGCGACCGCGCCCGCCTTCGCCGCGCCCCAGCGTCCCGAACACGTCTTCGAGGCCCGCGACGTCTCGATCTTCTACGGCGCCAAGCAGGCGCTGGCCGGGGTCGACCTCGGCATCCGCCATGGCCAGATCACCGCCCTGATCGGCCCCTCGGGCTGCGGCAAGACGACCTTTCTGCGCAGCCTCAACCGGATGAACGACTCGGTCGGCGGCTTCCGGATCGAGGGCTCGGTCCTCTACCACGGCCACGACATCTACGGCGACCGCGTCGACCGGGTCGAGGTGCGCCGTCGGATCGGGATGGTCTTCCAGAAACCGAACCCGTTCCCGAAGTCGATCTACGACAACGTCGCCTGGGCGCCGCGCAACCTCGGGATGCGGCGCGGGCTCGACGAGCGGGTCGAGGAGGCGCTGCGCGGCGCCGCCCTCTGGGACGAGGTCAAGGACCGGCTGCGGGACAGCGCCCTCGGCCTCTCCGGCGGCCAGCAGCAGCGCCTCTGCATCGCCCGCGCGATCGCGATCGAACCCGACGTGCTGCTGCTCGACGAGCCGGCCTCGGCGCTCGACCCGATCGCCACCCAGGCGATCGAGGAGCTGATGCACAGCCTCAAAGGCCGCTTCACGATCGTGATCGTCACTCACAACATGCAGCAGGCGGCGCGCGTCGCCGACCGCACCGCCTTCTTCAGCCTCGAGACCGGCGGCCCCAAGCCGGTCGGGACCCTGATCGAGGTCGACACGACGGAGAAGATCTTCGCCTCGCCGCAGGACCCGCGGACCCGCGACTACGTCAGCGGCCGCTTCGGCTAGCGCTTGAGGATCTCGTCGCCGGAGACCTCGGCCAGCAGCGGCCGGCCGCACTGCCAGCAGAAAGTCGCGCCGGTCGAGTGCGGGGCGCCGCAGCCGCCGCAGGTGCCGGCGGCGCCGGACTGCTCCATGCGCAAGATCCGCTCGACCTCGCCCAGCTCGGCGTCGGCGTCCTGCAGCAGCACCGCCCGCTTGACGATGACCTCGACGTCGATGCTGTTGCGGACGACCATCTCGTAGACGAGGCCGCCGAGGTCCCACTGCAGCTCCGCCACCCGCGCCGCCAGTTGCTCGCGGCGGCGGCCAAGGTCGACGACCTGGTCTTCTCCGGGGGCGGGGCTCATTCGAAGAAGGTCCCTTCGAACTTGCCGTTGGCGCCACAGCCGGCGACACCTGGGTCGCATTCGCCGCCGAGCTTCTGCTCGGGCGGGGCGATCTTGACCCCGGCGGCCGGTTCGTAGACTTCTTCGGTCGCCTTACTGGCGCCGCTCTTGCCGGTCGAGGCCTTCTCCTTGGCTTTGTTGACGTTCGCGGACTTGGGCTGCTTGCCGCCGCCGTTGGCAGCGTTTTTTCCGCCCGGCGTCGCGGCGCTCGCGGTTTCGGTCCCGCCGCCGCCGACGCGGATGATCTGCGGCGCCGGGGCGGCCGCGTTGCTGGAGTCGCCTCCCGACTGCCCGATCAGGACGCCGACGCCCATCGCCAGGACCAGGGTCGCCACGGCGGCAACCATCGAGGCGTTGGCGGAGAGCAGCCGGCGGCGGGCGGGCGGCGGCGCCGGGGCCGCGACGGCCTGCGGCTGCGCCGGGCGCCGCGAAGCCTCCATGAACTGGACGGCGTCCATGACCGGCAGGCGGGGGTCGCCGCGCCGCTGCCCGCAGTGCAGGCAGTAGCGCTGGTCTGGCGCGAGCTGCGAACCGCAGCTGGGGCAGGCGTCGGACACGCCGAGCATCATCGGGTCACACCCGGGTACTGATGTTGAAGAGTTGTAAAGCGGACTCAGGATTTTCACAACCGCGTTACGGCGCGCGGCGATACTCGCGCCGCGGTGGCCGGCGCAAAAGGCGACAAAGAGGAGAAATCGGGGTTCCAGCCTTCGCCGAGGGCTCTCGGCGCCGCCGTGCTGCTGATGCTCGCCCTCGGGGTGATCGTCGGCTCGGCGACCAACCAGATCGCCCGCAACGCGGGTGCCAGCACGATCCTGGTCGAATCCCCGCCGCCGCCGGCTGAAGAAGAACCGGCGCCGGAACCGACCAGCGCCGCGCCGGAACCCGAAACCGGCGGCGAAGAAGCGGCGCCCGTCGCCACCCCCTCGGCGGTGCCGCTGGAAGCGCCGATCGTCGAAGAGCCGATCGCGAGCGAACCCGAAGCGCCCGCGGCCCCAATCGAAGAAGAACTGCCCACGGGCCTGCCGGAAGTCAAACACGCCTTCGTGATCGTGCTGGGCCCGGCGGGATACGAAGAAACCTTCGGCGAGACCGCGGCATCGCCTTTCCTGAAGGAAGAGCTACCCGCGCAGGGAGAGCTCCTCAGCAACTACTACGCGGTCGCCGGCAGCGAGCCGGCCAACGAGATCGCGCTGCTGAGCGGCCAGGGCCCGACCCCGGCGACCGCCGCCGGCTGCCCCACCTACGGCGACGTCCTTCCCGGCACCGAAAACCCGGAAGGGCAGGTGAGCGGCGACGGCTGCGTCTACCCGGCGACGACCAAAACCCTGATGGGCCAGCTGAGCGAAGCCAAATTGACCTGGAAGGCCTACCGCGAAGGCGCCGAAGGTTGCCCCAACCCACCCCCCGACGCGACCAACCCCTTTCTCTACTTCCACGGTGTCCTGGACAGCCCCGAGTGCGCGGCAACCCTCGTCGGCCTGCCCCAGCTCGCCACCGACCTGAAGGCGCCAGCCGACAAATTCCCGGCGCTCGCCTACCTCTCCCCCGCCCCCGAAACCCCAGCCGACAAATTCCTCGAACTCGTCGTCCCCCAGATCAAAGAATCGCTCGCCTACAAGGACGGCGGCATGATCGCGATCACCTCGTCCCAGGCGCCGCAAGACGTCGAAGCGCCGGACACCAGCAGCTGCTGCGTCAGCCCCGCCTTCCCCAACCTGCCGGCACCGCCGGCCGAAGCACCGGCCACCGGCCCCGTCAAGCCCACCGGAGGTGGCGGCCGCGTCGGTCTCCTCCTCATCTCCCCCTACATCGAACCGGGCACCACCAGCGAGACCTACTTCAACCACTTCTCCCTCCTGGCCACCATCGAGGAACTCTTCGGCCTCGAAAAACTCGGCTACGCCGCCGAACCGGCGATCACCGGCTTCGACGAATCCATTTTCAACGCCGGGGGATAACGCAGCAAATTCCAGGAGCCGGAGAACCTGGAGGGGGAGAGAAAGCGAGCGTCCACTCTTGGCCTGGGTATGCCTGGGCGATTTGCGCGCAATTCCATCCGAGTCCTGGTCGCCGGCGCGCTGACTGCGGCGCTCCTGGGCTCCGCCCTCATGCCGATTCCGGCGGACCTCCCGGCTGCATCCCTCGATCAACCCGTCCTCTACCGCCTGGAGATCACCCTGCTCGCCTTTTACGGCTTTCTCCTGCTGATCACTCCTTTGCATTCAGCACTGGCGTGGGGAAGATTGCCGACGGAGATCTCCACCCGAGGCGCAAGGTTCGCCGAGAAAGCCGATCACTCGGTGAAGAAGGTCGAGGCTGCGGTCGAGACCTTGGAACGCAAGAACAGATTGCTGACCGAGGGGCTCCGAACCGCTCGACGCGAAATCAGGCACCTGAGCGACAGCGACAACACACAACCGGGAGTAGATTCGAAGCGATGACCGAACGCGAATTGAGGGATCTAGCCTGGCGACTCGCCGACGGTTCGGAGGTGTTCGATTTCGACTTGGCGTTGGAGTTCGCGAGGGACAGCCCAGCGGAAGCAGAAGAGCTGATTCGCGAAAGGGAAACGATGGAAAGGAACGCCGAAGAGTTCCGTCGGCTCCGCCAGGAACGCCAGCGAGCTCTGATCGAAGACTTCGGGTAAGTCTAGGGACAGCTCAGCTTCTGCACCCGGTCGTTGCCCGTGTCGGCGACCCAGACGTTCGTCCCGGAGGTGGCGATCCCGCGCGGTTCGACGAACTGCCCGTCGTTTGGCCCGTAGGCGCCGGACTGGGCCTGGTAGGCGCCTTTGGAGCTGAAGCGCTGGAGGCGGTTGTTGCCCGAGTCGGAGACCCAGACCCTGCCTTCGGAGTCCACGGCGATGCCGCGCGGCGACTTGAACTGGCCGTTGCCGGTGCCTTCGGAACCCACTTTGCGGACGAATTCGCCGGCGGAGTTGAATTCCTGGTAGCGGTTATTGCCGGTGTCGGCGACGAGGATGTTGCCTTCGGAGTCTGCGGCGATCGCTTGGGGAGAATTGAATTCACGGTTGCCGGTTCCGAATTTCCCGAACTGAAGCAGCAGTTCGCCTTTGGAGTTGAACTCCTTGACGACGTTGCCTTCGAGAACCCAGGCGTTGCCTCCGGGGTCGATCGCGATTCCCTGGGAAGAACCGACAGCCCAACTGGAGATAAGTTCGCCGCTCGGTTTGTATTGGCGGATCTGGTTGGTGCCAAGTTCGGCCAGGACGAGCCAGATATCACCTTCGGAATCGATGTCGATCCCGAAGATCTGAGCGGGAAATGAAGTTGAGGTGCTCGGCGGAACCCCGAACTGGCTGACGAATTCGCCGCTTGAGTTGAACTTCTGCACGCGGCTGTGGGCAGTGTCGGCGACCCAGGCGTTGCCGCTTCCGTCGATCGCGACGTCGGGGGGCGCCGAGAGATGGCCGGCGCCGGAGGACTCGCCGCCGGCCTTTACGGCAAATTCGCACCCCAGGGCTGAGCTTGCTGATCCCAGCAAAAGCAGGAGAAAGACCCCGACAACGACCAGCTCATGCCTGATGTGCGAGCGCCCCCACACGAGGGCGCGAAGCTAACCCTCGGCCACAGCGGTGTCACCCCTAAAACTTGAGTATTTCCTGAACAGTAAGGTTCTTTTAGGGCAAGCTAAGCCGCGACGCGCTCTTGGGAGCCGTTGATGCTGCCGTTGAGGAGGTCGAGGATGACTCCCTCGCGGAGGCCGCCCTTGCCGATCTGGAGCGGCTGGCCGAGGAGGTCGGAGAGCTTCTCCAGGAGGAGGACGCCGGTCGGGAGGATGCGGACGCGGGTGGGGTCGAGCTCGAAGCGGCGGCCGACGTCGGCGGCGGGGTCGCCGCAGAGGACGCGGATGCCGCGCTCCAGGGTCTCGTACTCGAGCACGGCGCCGACCAGGCGTCGCAGCGAGGTGGCGGAGCCGCCGACCGCGACGGCCTGCGCCGGGCGCTCGATCTCGACCCCCTCGAAGATGTCCTCGATGCGGTCGCGGGCGCGGCGGATCTCGGCCGCAGAGGGCGGGTCGGAGGAGAGCAGCTCGTCGGCCAAGTTGCCCGAGCCGACCGGCCAGGATTGGACGCTCTGCACGCCGTCGGTCACGGTGCCGAGGATCACCTCGGTCGAGCCGCCGCCGATGTCGACGACCCCAATTAGGCCCTCGGCCGGATGTCCCAGCGTCTTGGTCGCGCCGAGGAAGGAGAGTCGGCCCTCCTCCTCCTCGGGAAGGATCTCGATCGGGACGCCCGCCGCAGCGCCAACCGCCTCGGCCGCCTCCTCGCCGTTCTTCGCCTCGCGGATCGCCGCGGTCGCGACGGCGCGGATCTCCTCCGCCCCCAGCTCCTGGGCCAGTCGCACCTGGGTCGCAACGACCTCGCCGACTTCGCCGATTTTCTCCTCGGAGATCCGGCCCTTTTCAACCGCCTTGCCGATCCGCGTATAAGCCCGCTGCTCCATCACCTTCTTCAACTGCCCGTCAACCGGCTCGGCCACAAGCAGCCGAGTGGTGTTGGACCCAATATCAATGGCGGCGCAAAGCGTCATAGGCGTAGACCCCGCATGTTCCCAGGCAGCCCGGATCTCAAGCCGTTTCAGTGCGCTGCCCAGCGCTTGAACCGATCGGCGCGGGAGAGGACTCCGAGCATCCAGCGCAGGAGTCCCCTCCCGCGCACAAGCGCTCAGCTCGGATGCGAAGCGTCCTCGAACTCGCGAAAGAGACCCGTCACGACGAAGGCCACCTGCTCACCGATGTCCACCGCGTTGTCCCCCACCCGCTCGATCGCCCGCGCAGCCAGCAGCATCGTCATCGCCCACTCGCGCTTGTCGGCGTCGTCGCCGATCGCCAGAGCCAGGTGGAAGCATTCGCGATTGAGCTCGTCGACGGCGTCGTCGCGCCGCACCAGGTCGCGCGCCATCTCCACGTCGCGCTCTTCGAAGGCCCGCTTCGCCTGCACGATCAGGGTCCGGGTGTGGACCCCCATCTTCAGGATCAGCTCGACCATCTCCGGGTCGGCCGGCGCGTAGTTGCCGGTCAGCGGGATCACCTTGCAGACGTTCACGCACTGGTCCCCCATCCGCTCGATGCTCTTCAGCACGTGCAGGAGGGCGGAGATCAGCCGCAGGTCGGTCGCCACCGGCGACTGCGTCGCCAGCAGCGTGATCAGGCTCTGGTGCACCTCGAGGTAGCGGCCGTCGATCCGGTCGTCGTCGGCGATCACCACCTCGGCCAGCTCCACGTCCTGGCTCTCGACCGCTTCCATCGTCCGCGCCAGCGCAGTGGCGACCATGTCGAGCCCCTCCAGGGCGCTCGACTCCAGGTTGGCCAGTTCCTCCAGGTACTCGGCTCTCGCGATTTCCGGCATGCCCTCTCCTCTCTCAGCCGAACCGGCCGCTGACGTAGTCCTCGGTCGCCTGCTGCGAGGGGTTGGTGAAGATCGCCTCGGTCGCCCCGACCTCGACCAGCTTCCCCGGCTTGCCGGTTTCGTCGAGGTTGAAGAAGGCGGTTACGTCGCTGGCCCGCGCCGCCTGCTGCATGTTGTGAGTGACGATCACGATCGTGTAGCGGCTCTTCAGCTCGGCGATCAGGTCCTCAATCGCCAGCGTCGCGACCGGGTCGAGCGCCGAGCAGGGCTCGTCCATCAGCAGCACCTCCGGCTCGACCGCGATCGCCCGAGCGATGCAGAGCCGCTGCTGCTGGCCGCCGGAGAGGCCGGAGCCGGGCTTGTCGAGCCGGTCCTTGACCTCCTCCCAGAGGTGTGCGCCGCGCAGCGAGCGCTCGACCACCTCGTCCTTGCGCGCCTTCGGCACCCGGCCCGAGTTGAGGTTGAGCCCGGCGGCGACGTTGTCGTAGATCGACATCGTCGGGAAGGGATTGGGCGACTGGAAGACCATCCCGATCAGCCGCCGCACCTGCACCGGGTCGACGCCCTTGGCGTAGACGTCCTCGCCGTCGAGGGTCACCTCGCCCTCGACCCGCGCCCCCGGCGTCAGCTCGTGCATCCGGTTGAGCGAGCGCAGGAAGGTGGTCTTGCCGCAGCCGGAGGAGCCGATCAGCGCCGTCACCTTGTTCGGCGCGATCGTCATCGTCACGTCCTCGACCGCGTGAAAGTCGCCGTAGAAGAGGTTGACGCCCTGGGCGCCGATCGTCTTCGCCCCGCGCCCGGTCGCCGGCGACTGCCCGGCCTCCGCCCGCACTGCCCCAGAGGGTTTGAACATCTGCTTTTTGCTCCTTGCCTCCACTGGCTCAGCGGATCTCGGTTTTGTAGCGTCGGTAGACGAGGCGGGCGGCGATGTTCAGCAACATCACGATCGCGATCAGGGTCAGCGCCGCCGCCCAGGCCTTGTCGTATGCCGCCTGTTTGGCCACGCCCGGCGAGCGGTACTCGTTGTAGGCGTAGACAGCGAGGTTCTGCATCCGCCCGTTGAAGGGGTCGGTGTTCATCGAGTCGACCACGCCGGTGGTCACCAGCAACGGCGCGGTCTCGCCGACGATCCGCGCCACCGCGATCATCACCCCAGTGATCAGGCCGGCGAAGGCGGTCGGCAGGACGACCTTGGTGATCGTCTTCCACTTCGGCGTGCCCAGCGCGTAGGCGGCCTCGCGCAGGTGGTTGGGGACGATCTTCAGGACCTCCTCGGCGGAGCGGATCACGATCGGGATCATCAGCACCGAGAGCGCCACCGAGCCCATCACCCCGAGCCGGATCCCGGGCCCGAAGAAGAGCTCGAAGAGCGCGTAGGCGAAGAGGCCGGCGACGATCGAGGGGATGCCGGTCATCACGTCGACGAAGAAGGTAAGGGCGCGGCGCAGGCGGCCTTCCCCGTACTCGTTGAGGTAGATCGCGGCCATGATCCCGATCGGGACCGAGATCACGCTGGCCACGGCGGTGATCACCAGGGTGCCGACGATCGCGTGGGCGGCGCCACCGCCTTCGCCGACCACCCCGCGCGCGTCCTCGGTGAAGAAGGCGAGGCTGAGCCCCGGGATGCCGCGCTTGGCGACCTCGTAGACGAGCGAGATCAGCGGGATCAGGGCGACGACGAAGGCCGCCGCGATCAGCACCGTCATCGTGATGTTGACGGCGCGTCGGCGCCAGCTGAGGCCGCTGGCGAAAAGGGTGCTGGGGCGGGTGAGGGTCGCGCTCTCCATCGCTATTCGTGGTTCTGGCGGGCGATCACGGCCCGGGCCGCCATGTTGGTTACGAGGGTGATCGCGAAGAGGACCAGCCCAGTGGCGATCAGGGCGTTGATCGCCAGGCCGGAGGACTCGGGGAAGTTGAGGGCGATATTCGCGGCGATCGTCGAGGGGTTCGCCTGGCTGATCAGGTTGAAGGTGACGGCGCCGGAGACAGAGAGGATGATCGTCACCGCCATCGTCTCGCCGAGGGCGCGGCCGAGGCCGAGCATCGCGCCGCTGATAACCGAGGATTTGCCGAACGGCAGGACCGTCATCCGGATCATCTCCCAGCGGGTGGCGCCAAGCGCCTGCGCGCCTTCCTTCAGCTTGCGCGGCGTCTGCGAGAAGACCTCGCGGGCGACGGCGGAGACGATCGGCAGGCTCATCACCGAGAGGAACAGGACGGCGACGAGCATCGTACGACCGGTCGCAGAGGCAGGCCATTCGAAGATCGG
>Ga0164301_10000231_pt1 | contig 15592 bp, 14 predicted proteins | sample Whisoiple_231_MG_FD_109711 | JGI IMG/M metagenome (GOLD analysis project Ga0164301, IMG submission 109711) | Unamended control soil microbial communities from upstate New York, USA - Whitman soil sample_231_MG | ecosystem: Environmental > Terrestrial > Soil > Agricultural land ... | reverse complement strand
GGCGGCGGCGATCGCCGCGGCGGCGTGGTCCTGGGTGCTGAAGATGTTGCAGCTGGCCCAGCGCACCTCGGCGCCGAGCGCGACCAGGGTCTCGATCAGGACCGCGGTCTGGATCGTCATGTGGAGCGAGCCGGTGATCCGCGCGCCTTTCAGCGGCTGCGCGGCGCCGTACTCCTCCCGGGTCTGCATCAGACCGGGCATCTCGACCTCGGCGAGGGAGATCTCCTTGCGGCCGAAATCGGCGAGGCCGATGTCGGCGACCTTGTAATCCTGGGTGTCGGTGGCGGTTGCCGTGCTTGAAGTCATTTGGGCAATGTAGCGTGCCGGTCGTGAGCGCGGCAGGCGACGAGAAGCGGCTGGCGGCGGAGGCCGCGGCGGAGCTGGTCGAGGGGGGGATGACCCTCGGCCTCGGCACCGGCTCGACCGTCGCCGAGCTGCTGCCGGCGATCGCCCGCCGCGGCCTGGAGGGCATCCGCTGCGTCGCCACCTCGGTCGCGACCGAAGAGCAGGCGCGCGAGCTGGGGATTCCGGTCGAGGAGTTCGACAGCCTGACCCGGCTCGACCTGGCGATCGACGGCACCGACGAGGTAACACCGGACGGCTGGCTGATCAAGGGCGGCGGCGGCGCCCACCTGCGCGAGAAGATCGTCGCCGCGGCGGCCGATCGCTTCGTCGTCATCGCCGACTCGAGCAAGCCGGTCGACGCCCTGCGCGGGCCGGTGCCGCTGGAGCTGTTCGGCTTCGGCGCCGCCTCGACCCTGGAGCGACTCGGCCCCGAGGTCGAGCTGCGGCGCGTGCCGCGCAGCCCCGACGGCGGCCTGATCGCCGATTACCGCGGCGGCGGGCTCGACGACCCGGCGGCCCTGGCGGCGCGCCTGGAGGCTGACCCCGGCGTCGCCGCCCACGGCCTTTTCCCCCCGGATATGGTGAGCGAGGTTTTCGTGGCAAGGGGAGACGCCGTCGACCGCACCAGTTTCAGCTGACCCCAAAGGAGACCCTGGATGACCGACTTCAGCGGGCTGGCGATCGCCGGCCGCATCGCCACCCCCGACGACCCCGACTGGGACCAGGCGCGCCAGGCGTGGAACCTCGCCGCCGACCAGCACCCGAGCGCCGTCGCCTTCGTCGAGAGCGCCGACGACGCCGCCGCGGTGGTCCGCTTCGCCGCCGAGAACGGGCTGCGGGTGACCGCCCAGGGCAGCGGCCACGGCGCGCTCTCGCTGCGCATCCCGGAGGACACGATCCTAGTCAAGACCGAGCGCCTGCGCGGGATCGAGGTCGATCCGGAGGCGCGGACGGCCCGGGTCGGGGCGGGGGTGCTCTCGCTGGAGCTGGTCGAAGCGGCCGCCGCCCACGGCCTCTGCTCGCTGCCGGGCTCCTCGCCCGACGTTTGCGTCACCGGGTACACGCTCGGCGGCGGACTGAGCTGGCTCGGCCGGCGCTTCGGGTTCGCCTGCAACCGGCTGCGGGCGGTAGAGCTGGTCACCGCCGACGGCGAGGCGCGGACGGTCGACGCCGAGAGCGATCCCGACCTCTTCTGGGCGCTGCGCGGGGGCGGCGGCGACTACGGCGTAGTCACGGCGCTGCACGTGAACCTGGTGCCGGTCGCCGACGTCTACGCCGGGGCGCTGCTGTTCGGAGCCGAGGTCGGGGCGGCCGGCGTCCGCGCCTACCGCGACTGGACCGCGGGCGTCTCCGAGGACGTGACCTCGATCATCCGCTTCCTGCGCCCGCCGGACATCCCCGACGTCCCCGAGTTCCTGCGCGGCAAAGCGCTGCTGGCGGTCGATGCGGTCTGCATCGGCGACCAGGCGGCGGGCGAGGCGGCGATCGCGCCGCTGCGCGAGATCGGCGAACCGATCCTCGACACCTTCGGCCAGATCCCGACGCCGGGGATCTGCGCGATCCACATGGACCCCGAGCAGCCGGTTCCCGGGCACGGCCACCACCGGGTCCTGCGCGAGCTCTCCGACGAGGCGATCGACGCCTGGGTCGGCGCCGTCGGCCCCGACTCGGACACCCCCCTGCTGCTGTCGGAGCTGCGCCAGCTCGGCGGCGTTCTCGGCCGCCCGGACCCCGACGGCGGCGCCCTCTCCCACCTCGACGCCGGCTGGGCGATGTACGGGGTCGGGATGGCGATGACCCCCGAGATGGCGGCGGCGGTCGACGCCGGCCTCGACCGCGTGCACGAGGCGATGGCGCCCTGGGCGGCCGACGGCGGCTACTTCAACTTCGCCGACCGCGCCTGCGACACCGACGCGATCCTCCCCGCCGACGTCTGCGCCCGCCTCGCCGAGGTCAAGCGCAAGTACGACCCCGACGGCCGCATCTTCGGCAACCACGCGGTCTCGCTGGATCCCGCTGCCTGAGCCAAATCAACGGCTTTTTGCCTTGATAGTGGTATTCTTTACCCACTATGGCCTACGTTGTGATGACCAAGCCAGGGCTTTTCGAGGTGCGGGAGTCGGTCAACACGGCGAGCGGGCCGCGTAGCCGCACCCTGGCGGGCTTCCGCGAGCTCACCGCCGAGGTCGTCGAAAAGGTCCAGGTGCGAGCCGACAAGCCCCCCACTAGCGAGGAACTGACTCGTTCGGCGCTCAAAGCCGGAGCGCCAGTTCGCGGCCCTGAGCTGGACGCCGCGGCGAGGGAGGCACTGCGGCTGATGGCCAGCGGCGAGCGCCCAGACCCGATGCTGCGCCGACTACTGCTCGACGCCCTGTCGAACGAAGACCGAAGCGACCGGCAGGCGGATCCGAAGTCCCGGATCTCCGACGCGGCGCGAGCCGCGACCCAGTGGGTCGGTGTCGGAGCCGAGGAGCGAGGCAATGCCCTGCGCGAATTGCTCGATCTGGCAGACGCACTGCCGGTCAGACTGCGCCCGCACGAGATCGGCTTCCCGCGACTGAAATCGGCCTAGCGTGGCCGAGCAACCCGAGTACCCCCGCCGCCCCGAGGACGCGCCCTCGCTGCCGGACAAGGTGACGGCGATCCACCGCGCTTTGAAGGGTGCCAAGGTCCCCCACGCGATCGGCGGCGCCCTCGCCCTCGCCTACTACGCGGAGCCACGGGCAACGATCGACGTCGACATCAACGTCTTCGTCCACACCAACCAATGGCCCGCGATTCGCGACGCCCTCGCACCGCTCGGGGTCGATGTCGAGGCCGACGAAAAGGAGTTGGACCGGGACGGGCAGGTTCGGATCTGGTGGGACAGGAACCCAGTCGACCTCTTCTTCTCCTACGACCCGTTTCACGACGAGATGCGCCGTGGTGCCCGCAAGGTCCCCTTCAACGGGGCAACGATCCCGATCCTGGCACCCGAGCACCTCGCCGTCTGTAAGGCAATGTTCGACCGCCCCAAGGACTGGCTGGACATCGAGCAAATGCTTGTCGCGACCTCCCCCCTCGACACGGAGGAAATAAAGAGTTGGCTTGAGCGGATGGTCGGCAACGACAATCCGCGGATGAAGCGGCTGCTCGCGATCGAGGCCAGCCTCACCGGGGACGACTAGCCGGCCGCTACCTCGTCGGCCACCACGATCATGTTCTCGTTTCGCACCCGGCCGGCGGGGATCGATTCGTCGCCCGCCAGCAGCTTCTGCAGCGGCTCTCGCTTGTCGGGGCCAGTGACGAGCCAGACGATGCGGCGGGCGGCGTCGATCGCCGGGTAGGTGAGGGTCATTCGCGGGTGGCCCTGGTACTCGCCCGTCATCGCGACGCGGCGGTCGGTCACCTCGAGGACCGGGTCGCCGGGGACAAGCGAGGCGGTGTGGCCATCGGGGCCGAGGCCGAGGTGGACGAGATCGAAGCGATCGGGCAGCGAAGACTCGTATTCGCGCGCTGCGGCGTCGAGGTCGCGCTGGGTCACCGGCATCGGCCGCAGGGTCGCCTGGTGGTCCATCGAGAGCCCGAGCACCATGTGGGTGAGGTTGCGGTCGGGGCTGCCGGGAGAGGCGACGCGCTCGTCGACCTGGAAGAGCTCGGTCCGGTCCCAGGGCATCGCCTCCAGTTCGCCAAGGATCGCCAGCATCGCCCAGGGTGAGCGGCCGCCGCTCATCGCCAATGTGAAGTAGTTGCGCTCCGCCGCCGCCTCGTCCCCGGCGGCGGCGATCAGCTCGGCCGCACGCCGGGCGGCCGCCTTTTCGTCGCCGGCGACCTCGAGCTCGATCGGCACCTCAGCTCGCCTTCTCGTCGTGCCCGCCGAACTGTTTGCGCATCGCCGAGAGGACCTTGTCGCCGAAGTCGCCGAGCCCGCGCGAGTAGAAGCGCTCGTGCAGGGCGGTGGTCAGGACCGGCGTCGGCACCCCCTCGTCGATCGCGGCGATCGCCGTCCAGCGGCCCTCGCCGGAGTCGGAGACGCGGCCGGTGAACTCCTCCAGGTCGCCGGATTCCTGCAGCGCCGCCGCGGTCAGGTCGAGCAGCCAGGAGCCGATCACGCTGCCCCGGCGCCAGACCTCGGCGACCTCGGGCAGGTCGAGGTCGTACTGGTAGTACTCGGGGTGGTCGAGCGGCGCCGTCTCGGCGTCGGCCTCGCGCTTGACCTTGCCGGCGTTGGCGTTCTTGAGGACGTTGAGCCCCTCGGCGTAGGCCGCCATCACCCCGTACTCGATCCCGTTGTGGACCATCTTCACGAAGTGACCGGCGCCGTTCGGGCCGCAGTGCAGGTAGCCGTTCTCCGAGGGCGAGGGGTCGCCGGAGCGGCCCGGGGTGCGCTCGGCCTCGCCGACCCCGGGCGCAAGGCTGGCGAAGATCGGGTCGAGCCGCTCGACCGCGCGGTCGGGGCCGCCGATCATCAAGCAGTAGCCGCGGTCGAGACCGAAGACGCCACCGCTGGTGCCGCAGTCGACGTAGTCGATCCCCCGCTCGCCGACCTTCTCGGCGCGGCGGATGTCGTCGCGGTAGTAGGAGTTGCCGCCATCGATGATCGCGTCGCCTGGCTCGAGCACGGCGGCGACGTCGTCGACCGTCTTCTCGGTGATCTCGCCGGCCGGGACCATCACCCAGACCGAGCGCGGCGTGCTCAGCTTCGAGGCCATCTCCTGCAGCGAAGATGCGCCCTCGGCGCCCTCCCCTTCCAGCTGCGAGACGGCGTCGGGGTTGACGTCGAAGGCGACGATCTGGTGGCCGTCGCGCATCAGGCGCCGTGCCATGTTGGCCCCCATCCGTCCGAGGCCGACGATTCCTAGTTCCATGAGACCTCCGCTGGTGGCGATGCAGGGATGAGCGGACGATAGCCTGCCCGTCGATGGGCAAGAGCGCCAACCACACCGCGACCGCCGCCGACGTGCTGGCGATCTTCGGAATCAGCGGCGACCTGGCGAAGAAAATGACCTTCCGGGCGCTCTACAAGCTGGAGGAGCGCGGCAAGCTCGACTGCCCGATCGTCGGGGTCGCGATCGACGAGTGGGACGACGAGCAGCTGCGCCAGCACGCGCGGGACGCGATCGGCGCCTCCCTGGCCGAGCCCGACGAGGACGTGTTCTCGCGGCTGGCGGCGCGGCTCACCTACGTCCAGGGCGACTACGCCGACGCCGACACCTTCGAGCGGGTGAAGGCGGCGCTGGGCGACGCGAAGAATCCCGTCTTCTACCTGGAGATCCCACCCTCGCTGTTCGCCACCGTGGTCCAGGGGCTGGGCGACGCCGGACTGACCGAGAACGCGCACGTGGTGATCGAGAAGCCGTTCGGCCACGACCTCGAATCGGCGCGCGAGCTGAACGCCGAGCTCTGCAAGGTCCTGCGCGAGGAGCAGATCCTCCGCATCGACCACTACCTCGGCAAGGAGCCGGTGCTCGACATCACCTACCTGCGCTTCGCCAACGCGATCCTCGAGCCGGTCTGGAACCGCGAGCACGTCTCCCACGTGCAGATGACGATCGCCGAGGACTTCGGGGTCGAGGACCGCGGCCGCTTCTACGACGCGGTCGGGGCGATGCGCGACGTGATCCAGAACCACGCCCTGCAGGTGCTGGGGATCATCGGCATGGAGCCGCCGACCGGCAACCATCCCGACAGCGTCCGCGACAAGAAGCTGGAGTTCTTCAAGGCGATGTGCGCGGCCGACCCGAAGCGCTACGTGCGCGGCCAGTACAACGGGTTCCTCGAGGTGAAGGACGTGGCGCCGGACTCCCAGACCGAGACCTTCGCCGCGGTCGAGCTGGAGGTCGACAACTGGCGCTGGGCGGGGGTGCCGTTCTTCGTCCGCGCCGGCAAGTGCCTGCCGGACAAGGTGAGCGAAGTGAGCGTCTTCTTCAAGCGGCCGCCGCGGCTCGGGGTCGGCAGGGGCAAGACGCCGGAACCGAACCAGATGACGATCCGGATCGAGCCGAAGCCGGGGGCGCGGATCCGGCTCTACGCGAAGGCGGCGGGCGAAGAGGCGTTCCAGGCCGCCGACATGGAGGTCCTGTTCGAAAAGGCGCCGGGGGAAGACCCCGAGCCCTACGAGCGCCTGCTCGGCGACGCGCTCGCCGGCGACCACCAGCTCTTCACCCGCCAGAGCGCGGTCGAGGAGACCTGGCGCGTGGTCCAGCCGCTGCTCGACGAGCCTGGCCCGGTGCACCCCTACGAGCAGGGGACGTGGGGGCCGGAAGAGGCCGAGAAGCTGGTCCGCGGGACGGGCCAGTGGGCCCAGCCCTGGCTGCCTAAGTAAGCGGACGCACTTCTCCCCGCATACCGGGGACAGATGCGTCCGGTTGCAGCCGGACGTCGCTAATCCCTACTTCCTTGCTAGGTTTTCGGGCGCCCTAATTAGGGTGGCCTAATACCAATCCCGGGAACCCTTTGCCGCCGACGACCTCGATCACGCGCCGCCGCCTGCTGGCTTCTGCCGGCGTGGGTGCTGCGGGCATCGGTCTCGCCGGCGGGGGGTTCCTGGCGGGTCACCAGGTAGCCGAAGACGACGCCGGGGGCACCGGCAGCGTCCCCTTCTACGGGCCGCACCAGGCCGGGATCGACACCGCCGCCCAGGACCGCCTCCACTTCGCCGCCTTCGACCTGCTGAGCGAAGACCCGGCTGAGCTGCGCGAGCTGCTGCGCGCCTGGACCGTGGCGGCGGCGGAAGCGAGCGCCGGCGCGATGATCGGCGACGTCAACGAGGTGCCGCTGGCGCCGCCCGAGGACACCGGCGAGACCGTCGGCCTCCTCCCCTCCCGCCTCACCGTCACCTTCGGCTTCGGCCCGAGCCTGTTCGAGAAACCGGGCCTCGGCCTGGCGGCGAAGCGACCGGCGGCGCTGCGACCGCTGCCGCCGCTGCCCGGCGACGAGCTGAACCCCTCCGAAAGTGGCGGCGACATCTGCGTCCAGGCCTGCTCCGACGACCCCCAGGTCGCCTTCCACGCCGTCCGCAACCTGGCCCGGATCGGGCGCGGCACGGTGGCGATGCGCTGGTCCCAGCTCGGCTTCGGCCGCACCGCCTCGACCAGCCGCAGCCAGGACACCCCGCGCAACCTGATGGGGATGAAGGACGGCACCGCCAACATCCGCGCCGAGGACACCGAGGCGATGGAGCGCTTCGTCTGGGCCGGCGGCGAGAGCCCGGCGTGGATGCGCGGCGGCACCTACATGGTCGCCCGCCGGATCCGGATGCTGCTCGAGGTCTGGGACCGCGCCCCGCTGCAGGACCAGGAGCGGACGATCGGCCGCCACAAGTACAGCGGCGCCCCGCTCGGGCGAGACGACGAGTTCGAGCCGTTGCCCTTGGACGAGGAGCGGGGCGGCCACCCGACGATCCCGCGCGACGCCCACGTCCGCCTTGCCTCGGCGAGCGAGAACGGCGGCGCCCGCATCCTCCGCCGCGGCTACTCGTTCACCGACGGCGTCGACGAGAGCCTCGGCGAGCTCGAAGCCGGCCTCTTCTTCATCAGCTTCCAGCGCGACCCCGGCCAGTTCGTCGCGATCCAGCAGCGGCTGGGCTCGATGGACGCGCTCAACGAGTACATCAAGCACGTCGGCAGCGCCCTCTTCGCGGTCCCGCCCGGCGCCGAACCCGGCGGCCACGTCGGCGATGGCCTGTTCGCCTGAACCAGTCACGAAACGAAGGAGAAACGCACCAGATGAATCGCAATCTCGTCCGCACCCTCTGCGCCGGCGCCTTGGGCGCCCTGGCGCTGACCCTCGCCGCCTGCGGCTCCAGCGAGGAGACGACCACGACCGAGGCCGAGCAGGTGACCGACCCCAAGGTCGAGGCCGTCGTCGCCGACTACCGCGGCTACCTGCAGCAGAACGCCGAGGAACTGGTCGCGACGACCAAGCCGTTCGTCGCCGCCGTCGCCGCCGGCGAGCTCACGCGGGCCAAGGAGCTCTACGCGGCGCCGCGTATCCCCTACGAGCGGATCGAGCCGGTCGCCGACAGCTTCGGCGGGCTCGACCCGAAGATCGACGCCCGCGAGAACGACGTCGCCGCCGGCGACTTCGAAGGCTTCCACCGGATCGAGAAGGCACTCTGGGAGGGAGGGACGACCGACGGGATGGCGCCGGTCGCCGAGCAGCTGCAGCGCGACGTCGAAGCCCTGGCCGCCAAGGTGAAGGGCGTGGAGCTTGCGCCGGTGCAGATCGCCGAAGGCGCCAACGGGCTGCTGGGCGAGGTCTCCGCCTCGAAGATCACCGGCGAGGAGGAGCGCTACTCGCACATCGACCTGGTCGATTTCGAGGCCAACGTCGAAGGCTCCGAGTTCGCCTTCGAAGCGGTGAAGCCGCTGCTCGACGAGATCGATCCCGACCTCGCGGCCGAGGTCGAAAGCCACTTCCGGGCCGTGTTCAACTCGCTCGAGCCCTACCGGACCGCAGACGGGTTCGTCTCCTACACGGAGCTGACCAAGGCGGATACGCGGATGCTGGCGCGGGGTATCGATGCGTTGGCTGAGGAGCTGAGCCAGGTGCCGGCGGCTGTCGGGCAGGCCGAACACGGCTAGGGACCAGAGCGGCTGGCCGGCGGGTCCTGTCTCCGATATTGGGCTCTCCCTACCGGGAGAGTCCTCAATATCGTCGCCACCCGCCGGAGACTTGCCTAGGCTGACTGGCCATGGCCGAGGCGGGGATAAGAGCTGACGATCTGCTGCGCGAGCTGGGGTATGAGAGCTGGCGTCCCGGGCAGAAGGAGGCGGTGGTTGCTGCTCTTGAAGGGCGGGATTCGCTGATCGTTATGCCCACCGGCGGTGGGAAGAGCCTTTGTTACCAGCTGCCGGGACTTGCTTCTGAGGAGCTGACGATCGTGGTCAGCCCGCTGATCGCGCTGATGAGGGACCAGTGGGAGAAGCTGAACGCCGGCGGGCACAGCGTGGCGATGATCACCTCCGGGATGGACGACTGGCAGGCCTCCGAAGCGCTGCAGATGGTCCGCGAGGAGGCGAGGATCGTCTACTGCGCGCCCGAGCGGTTCGCCTCCGGCGCCTTCCTCGACGCCCTCGCCTGCCGCGAGGTCGACCTGATCGCCGTCGACGAGGCGCACTGCGTCTCGGAGTGGGGACACGACTTCCGGCCCGACTACCTGCGGCTGCCCGAGGTGGTCGAGCGGCTGGGCCGGCCGACGGTGATGGCCTGCACGGCGACGGCGACGGTGCCGGTCGCACGGGAGATCGCCTCCCGCTTCGGGATGCGCGAGCCGCTCCAGGTCCGCTCCGGCTTCGACCGGCCGAACCTCTCCTTCGACGTCGTCGCCCTCGAGGGCAAGGGCTCGACGGCGCGTCGCCAGGCGCTGCTGGAGGCCGGCCTGCGCGACCCCGCCAACCGCCCGGCGATCGTCTATTGCGGCACCCGCAAGCAGACCGAAGAGGTGGCGGCGGAGCTGCGCGACGCCGACGTCGCCGCGGTCGCCTACCACGCCGGCCTCGCGCCGGAGCAGCGGACCGCGATCCAGGAGCGCTTCATGGCCACCGACACCGGCGTCATCTGCGCGACCAACGCCTTCGGGATGGGTGTCGACAAGGCCGACGTGCGCTCGGTCTGGCACGTGACGATCCCGACCAGCGTCGAGGCCTACTACCAGGAGGCGGGGCGCGCGGGCCGCGACGGCCTCCCCTCGCGGGCGACGATGCTGGCGCTGAAGTCCGACCTCGGCCGCCTCGTCCGCTTCAACGAACAGCGCGCCGGCGACCCCGACCTGGCCGTCGCCCGCGAGCGCGGTTGGCGCGCCTACCACGTGATCAAGGACTTCATCTACGGCACCGAGTGCCGCCGCCGCGCCCTGCTCGACCACTTCTCGGACAGCACCGCAGGGGCGCCGCTGGAGCGCTGCTGCGATGTCTGCGACCTGCTCGACTGGCTGCCCGACCCGGACACGATCGCCGTCCACGGCTCGAAGCGCACCGCCACCAAGGCGGCGCCTGCGCCCGACCTCTCCCCCGCGGACGCGCCGCTCTTCGAGGCGCTGAAGACCTGGCGCCTGGGCGCCGCCGCCGGCAAGCCGGCTTTCACCGTCGCTAGCAACAAAACCCTGACCGCGATCGCCGCCGCCCGCCCCGCCGACGAGTCCTCGCTGCTCGCGATCAGCGGCGTCGGCCCCGCCTTCATCGAGAAGTACGCGCCGGAAGTGCTGGAGATCGTCGCCGGCCAGGCGCCGGTCGCCGAAGCCGCCTGAAGCGCCCCGACTACCGCGGGTTCTTCTTCAGCGTCGGCAGGGTCACCCGCAGCTTCGAGACCCGCACCGTGAAGGGGGCGTTGCCCACCTGGTAGTAGGGGGCGTCGCGGCCGAGCAGCTGCAGCCAGACGCGGTGGCCCTTGGCGAAGCGGTAGCCGTTGCCGTGGAGCTGGAACTCGATCCGGCCGCTCTGGCCGTTGGTCAGGGCGTAGACCCCGCGGTCGACCAGCAGCTGCGTGCCCTCGGGGGAGACGTCCCAGAGGCGGGCGACGATCTGGCCGTTCTGGCCGGTGCTGGAGATCTGCGCCTTGACCGTCGGCCGGCCCAGCATCGCGAAGCCGTCGACGACCCGGCGCCCGTACATGGCGACGTTCGGCTCGGTGTTTTCGGCGATCGTCTTGCAGGCTTCGGCGGTGCCGAAGACGGGGTCGAATTCGCGCGCCACGGTCGGGTTGCCGCCGGCCGAGGTGAGATCTTGCGCCGGGTCGCGGCCGAAGCTGAAGGCGCCGGGGTGGAGCTTCTTCCAGCCGATCGCCTTGAAGGGCCCGACGTCGGGCTGGTCGCTCGGGCAGGTCGTCAGCGTCGCGGTGACCTGGCCGGGGGCCGGCGCCCCCTTCTTCGCCCCCTGCAGGTGGACGGCGAAGAACCGCGCAGCCTGTTCGTTGAAGAAGTGGTTGAGGGCGGGCTTGTTGGAGCCGCGGCTGTGGCCGAGGTCGCCGAGCTGCAGCGCCACCGGCGCCTTGGGGTCCTGCTTGCGCAGGTAGCCGTAGACGCGCAGCGCCTGCTCGATCGGGAAGAGTTCGTCGGTGAAGCCGCTCTCGATCAGCAGCGGCGCCGGCTTCGAAGCGCCTTTGAGGAAGCGCAGCGGATAGCCGCCGTGGTTGCGGTAGATCCCTTTCAGCGCCGCCACCGCTTCGGCGGAGAGCGGCGGGCCGGCGTCGATGTAGGCCTTGTCCTGGGTGATGTCCGCTTCCGGGTCGGCGCAGGGGAACGAGGCGGGGGCGCCGCCGCAGTAGTAGCCGCGCACCACCCCGGTCAGGTAGAGGCCGTCGAGGAAGCTCGAGATCGGCACGCCGTAGGGGCGCAGGCTCTGTTCGGGCCCGGCGACCGCGGTGTCGAGGTAGCGGCCGTTGGGGATCAGCGCCGAGACCAGGTCCGACCAGGGCCAGCGCGGGTAGGCGGCGGCGATCCGCATCTTCTCCCCGCCGGGGCTGCGCCAGGGGACGAGCTTGCCGTCGGGGCGGCGGACCTTGTCGCGGAGGAAGGCGAGCTCCATCGTCTGGCCGCCCCCGTAGGAGATGCCGGTGACGCCGATCGCCCGCGGCCGGATCACGCCTTCGTCGGCCAGCAGCCCCAGGAGGTACTGGGTGTCGCGCGCCTCGTAGCGGCTGTCGGCGAGGCGGATGTAGCCGGTGGCGCAGGGGCCGGAGTGGTCGCCGGCGGTACCGCCGCCGCAGGAGCCGCCGAAACCGCGAGCGGTGTAATTGATTACCGCGTAGCCGCGGCGGGCGTAGAAGTTGTTGTTGTAGCGGTAGATCGTCGAGCCGTTGCCGGCTTCGTCGGGGGCCGGCCCGGCCGGAGTCGTCGTCTCGAAATCGGTCTTGCTGCCGCCGAAGCCGTGCATCATCACGATCGCCGGGTAGGGGGCGCTCCCCTTTTCCGGCAGGGTGACGTCGACGTCGAGCGGCACGCCGTCGAAGGAGGGGACGCGCGCGGCCGGATCGGCCGTCGGGCAGAAGCGGACCCCGTTTTCGGCGGCGCAGGCGTGGCCGAAGGGGGCGGTCGCCGAGGCGGCGGCCGGCGGGGCCAGTCCGCAGGCGGCGCAGAGCGCGCAGAGCAGGGCGGCGAGCGCAACCGAGGTTGCAGCGACCCGGCGGGGCTCAGACCTCACGCTCACCTCTTGCGAGCATACGACCTTCGGTGCCCGGCCCGCCAAATCTCCGCGCCGCCCTCGCGGCGCTCATCGCCAGCGCGCTCGCGCTGCTGGCCCTCGCCGCGCCCGCGGGCGCCTTCAGCCCGCTGCTGCCGCCCGGCAAGAAGGTCTACTGGGGCGTCTCGGACACCGGCGACCCGGCTGACTTCGGCCAGTTCTCCAACGACCTCAACAAGCACCCGGCGGTGATCCAGTCCTTCCGCACCTGGGGCACCGACTTCGACGAGGTGATCCGCCGCTGGCAGATCGCCCGGGCGCGGCCGATGATCCACCTCTCGACCGCCGACAACAACACCGGCGCCGAGCTGATCACCCCGGCGCAGATTGCCGCCGGCGGCGGCGACCGCTACCTGGTCCGCCTCAACAAGCTCTTCTACGAAAAGGGGATGCGCGCCTACGTGCGGCCGCTCGGCGAGCCCAACCGCTGCCTCAACGTCTACGCCGCCTACGACTGCTCCGGCGCCTCGCGCGGCCCCGAGCACAGCCCGCAGGCCTACAAAAAGGCCTTCCGCCGCATCTACATCGTCGTCCACGGCGGCGGCAGGAAGAGCGCGATCGACCGCCGCCTGGCCGAAGCCGGCCTGCCGCCGCTGACCGTCGACGTCCGCGCCCTGCCGAAGTCCCCGGTGGCGATCGTCTGGAGCCCGCTCCCCGCCGGCTCGCCGACCACGCCGGAGAACCGGCCGCGCCACTTCTACCCCGGCTCCCGCTGGGTCGACTGGGCCAGCACCGACTTCTACTCCGGCTATCCCGAATGGAAGGCGCTGACCGGGCTCTACCGCCGCTTCTCCGGCAAGCCGTTCGCGATCGCCGAGTGGGCGGTGGAAAGCGGCGACGACCCGAACTTCGTCAACAAGCTCTTCGCCTGGGTCAAACACCACCGCCGGACGCGGATGCTCGTCTACTACCAGGACTTCGGCGACAGCAACAGCTACCGGATCCAGAACTACGGATCTAGCCTCAACGTCCTCCGCGCCCGCCTCCACTCCGGGCTTTTCCCCGCTTACGCGCGGGGTGCGCCTCACCTACCGCCGCCACCCCCCGGTGGGGTTGGAGCGCGGTGATCGACGAGTACCCGGTCAGGTAGATCCGCCGGCCGTCGGAGATCACCGGCGAGTAGGTCCCCTTCGGGTAGCGGAAGACGCGCTTGCCGCTCCTCATCATGTAGCCGCTGGTCGTTTTGTTCGAGAACTCGGCGGCGTAGACGATGTCGCCGACGGCGGAGAGCGAGCCGATCACCTGGCCGCCGGCCGGGCGGCTCCAGCGGACGCTGCCGTCCTTGGCGTCGAGGGCGTAGACGTTGCCGTCGAAGGAGCCGATGAAGACGCTCGGCGGGCTGTGCCTGGTGTTGGCGACGGCGGGGCCGGAGTAGGCGTAGCCGCCGGTCGAGTAGGACCAGGCGAGCTCGCCGTCGGTGGTGTCGTAGCTGTAGACGCGGGCGTCGTTGTTGCCGGCGTAGACGCGGCCGTAGGCGACCGCCGGGGTCGAGTAGAAGGCGCCGGAGCCGCCGAAGCCGGGCCCGAGCGAGCCGCTCTGCCAGACCAGCTTGCCGCTCTTGGCGTCGACCGCGTTCATGTAGCCGCCGTAGTCGCCGACGAAGAGCTTGCCGTCGGAGTAGGCGGGGGCGGACTTGATCGGCCCGCCGAGGGGGGTCGACCAGCGGACCTGACCCTTGCCGGTGCTCATCGCAAACAGTTCGCCGTTCTCGCAGCCGAAGTAGACGGTGCGGTCGATCACCACCGGCGAGGACTCGGCCCGCCCCGGCAGGTTGCGTTTCCAGATCGTCCTGCCGGTTTTCGCGTCGAGCTTGACGATGTGACCGGGGACCAGGTTGACGATGTAGAGGCGGTGTTTGTAATAGGCCGGCGAGGAGGCGTTGAGGCGGCCGATCCGCCGTTTCCACAGCACCTTGCCGGTGTCGGCGTCGAGCGCGTAGGCGTAGCCGCTGTTGTTGACGAAGTAGAGCTTGCCGCCGACGTAGATCGGCGGGAACTCGAGCAGCGGCCGATCGGTGAAGCGCCAGATTTTGTCGAAGGGCGGCTTCACCCCCTTCACCGGCAGGTAGCGGGTACGCGCCGGGTTGAACCCGAAGACCGGCCAGTTGACCGTCTTCGGTTCCTTCGGCGGCGGCGGCTTCTGCGGCTTGAATTTTTCGATCGCGTCCTGGTTGTGGACGTCGCCCGGGCGCTTCAGCAACTCGTAGGCGAGGATCGCGCCGCCGACGATCAGGAGCGCGGCGGCGATCAGCCCGATCGCCCAGGGGCGATGCTCCTTCCAGAGCTGGCGCGGGTGCAGCAGCGCCCGCAGGGCGTCACGCATTCGCGGCGCGGCGCTCCGACTCTTTCGCGACGCCGGCGATCAGGTCCCTGATCGCTTTCTTCAGGATCGGCATGAAGACGGGGGCGACGAGCGACGGCGTCGGCGTGGTCTTGACCGCGTAGGTGATCTCGGTACCGCCGTCTTTCGGGCTCAGCTCGACCGTGCCGACGTGGTCGCGCACCGGCAGGCCGGAGAGGATCTTGTACGAGAACCGGCGCGGCGCCTCGTAGCCGATGATTTCCTCGCGCATCGGCGGGCCGGGCAGGACGCTGAGGACGCGGATCGCGCCGAGGCCGTTCGGCGCCGGCTCGCCCTCGCGCTCCAGCTCCGCCTTGCGCAGGGGAGTGATCTCGGTGTAGCGCCGGTGGTCGGTGAGGACGTCGAAGACGACCTCGGGCGGGGCGGCCGCCTGGCGCACGTAGGTGAAGCTCGCCATCGTCCGACAGGCTACGTGAGCCGCCAGCGCCGCGGGTCCGTGCCCTCGACCGCCTCCACCTCGCCGGCGAGCGCCAGGTGGTCGAGGCAGGAGCGGACGATCTGCAGGACCCAGGCGCTGGCCGGGGTGTTGACCATCTCCGGGCCGATGATCTCGGCGACGATCTCGAAGGCCATCTTTTCCCCGCCGCCGCCGAGTGCCGCCCGCACCTTGCCGAGCAGCTCGGCGACCTGGCGGCGGGACTCGGCGATCTTCGCCTCCGGGTCGCGGAAGGTGCGGCCGTGGCCGGGGAGGACGAGTTCGACGTCGAGACCCTCGACCTCGTCGAGGC
>Ga0164301_10000230_pt1 | contig 15614 bp, 13 predicted proteins | sample Whisoiple_231_MG_FD_109711 | JGI IMG/M metagenome (GOLD analysis project Ga0164301, IMG submission 109711) | Unamended control soil microbial communities from upstate New York, USA - Whitman soil sample_231_MG | ecosystem: Environmental > Terrestrial > Soil > Agricultural land ... | reverse complement strand
GACAGTTCGGCCGAGGAGCTCGTTCGGCCACCGTGTCGTCAACGCGGGTAGCACGTAGTGCATTGGGCATCATGGTTGTGCGCAATGTCGGGATCGACGCCAAGGAAGCCCCGGAGTCGTTGGATGTCCGACGGGCGCATCGCAGCCTCCGAGCGCGTGCAGATCCTGACCGCGAATCCACGACAGGCGCAGAAGAAAATGCGCAACTACGGCGCCCTATTCCTCGGTGAGGGCACATGTGTCAGCTACGGCGACAAGGTGATCGGCACCAATCATGTTCTACCGACCCGAGGCGCCGCCCGCTACACAGGTGGTCTGTGGGTTGGCAAGTATCTGAAAACCGTTACATACCAGGAAGTCACCAACACGGCCAGCAGCGACACCCTCGGTGGATTGTGTGCAAGGGCGGCCCGTGTCGAATTGTTCGAGGGCCACGCCCGTTCCGGCGACATCTGGCTCGCCAAGTACACACCGGGACGCCATTAACCTGGAGTAGGCACACTTGCGGTGCCTGACGCGCGACCAACTCACCCGGACCGCGAGCCGGGGATCTCTTCGGCTCCTTCGTAGATTGCGTCCACCCGCTCTGCATTCAACGGTGTCGTGGAAGACCAACGATCCACTGCGATCCGCTGCCTTCGGTTTCGGGGCGATCTGGGCGTAGATCAACATGCTCCAGATTCACGACACGACCGCCCCCCTGTTCGCCCAGCCCTCGACCGGCTCGTGCCCTCGATATTCTAAGCCGACACGAAAAGCTCTGCGCCGCTGGGTATCCGGGCATTGTGCGCGCGAGGGCGTACCCGACGCGGCTGGCTGCCTGTCTGCCCTGGTAAGGCCCAGACAGCCCAATGGGCACCCTATGGTCGATCGAGTGAACCAATCAGAGGAAATGGACCGCCGATCTTCCTCAGATTGGAGGAACAAGGTGTGGTCTGGATCACATACGCTTAACCGCGACGTCAGCAGCGACCCGCCCCAGTAATCCGAGGAGACCGTCATGCGGCCAACCGCCGAGCCTGCCGCTCCACCCATCCCGCCACTCGCCGGACCGCGAATCAGGAATGGGCTGACCATCCTGCTGATCCTTGATCTTGCGTACTTCCTTAATGCCATGGATCGGCAGGTCTTCCCTGTCATCCTGCCCGACGTCCGCGAGGCACTCGGGGTCACCAGCAGCCAGGTCGGGCTTCTCGCAACGATTTTCACCCTCGGCATGGGCCTGGCGGGCATTCCCGCCGGCTACCTGACCGACCGCTGGGGTCGCAAGAACATGATCCTGGCCGGCCTGGTCCTGTTTTCTGTGACCACCGCGCTTCAGGCAGTGGCAGTGAGTTGGTTCGACATGGCCGCCTACCGCGTAATTTCCGGCATCGGCGAGGGCATTCAAAACGCCGCCCTTTTCGCTGCGGCGGGCTCGTACTTCCACCGCAACCGCGGTCTGGCGATCGGAACACTGGCCGCCGCGTATGGCATCGGCGCCTTCACCGGTCCGGCTGTGGGTCAGCTGCTCGTCGAGGTGACCGGCCGATGGCAAACGCCGCTCCTGGTCTTCGGCGTCTTCGGTGCCGTGGTGTTCATTGCGGTGGCATTCGGGGTACCGCGCGCGGCCGCCGAATACGGCGCCGACACCAAGGATGTCGCCCGCGCGGGCGAGATGGGCGTGGTGGCCTCCGACCGACTGTTCAATCGCGCCGTGGTGTGCGCGGCGGTCGCGGCCGCCGGCGCGGGTTTCGCGCTCAACGCCTGGCTCGGCCTCTATCCCACGTTCCTGCGGACGGCTCACGGTTTCACCCCCTCGCAGGCCAGCGTCACGGCCAGCATGTTCGGCGTCGGCGCCCTCGCGGCGATCTTCGGCGGCTATCTGGCCGACCGGACCAGCCAGCGCATGCTCAACGTGATCGGCCTGACAGGGCTGATGGTGACCGGGGTGCTGATCTTTTCCACGTCGGCTCCGCAGGGTGTGCAGATGCTGCTGACTCTGTTCATGGGGGTGTCGTTCACGGGTGTGATCTACACCAACACAAGCGCGCTCATGCAGCGCAATGTGGCTCCTGCGCTGGTCGGGCGCGCCCAAGGCGTCTTCCTTGCTTCGCTCTACATTCCCGCCAGCGTGTCGGGCTACGTCTTCGCTCGTCTCGTCGACGTGGTGGGCTGGACGGCCGGCGGTGCGCTAGTGATCGTAATCCCCTGTGTGACAGGGCTTCTGGGGATGGCTGCGCTGGGTCGGCCGCGCCCAGTCGCCGCAGTGCAGGCCTGAACGGACACGGACCAGAGAAAGACGACGACCATGACTGAGCAGCTGAGCGAGGTCCGCGACGGTATGCGGATCGACTGGGACGTCATCATCCCGGTCGAGGACGGCCACCTCGTGGCCGACGTGTTCCGTCCCGACGATGATCAGCCGCACCCGGTGCTGCTGGCCGCCGGGCCATACGCCAAAGGGTTGGCGTTCGCGGACGGCTACTCCCACCAGTGGACAAGCTTGGTCCGCGACCATCCCGAAGTCCTCGACGGCTCCACCGGGTCCTACCAAGTATGGGAGTATCCCGACCCCGAACGCTGGGTTCCCCACGGCTATGTGTGCGTGCGCGTCGATACCCGCGGAACGGGCGCCTCGCCCGGCGAGGTCGACTTCTTCTCCTCGCAGGAGACCCGTGACCTCTTTACTTGCGTCGAGTGGGCCGGTACCCAGCCGTGGAGCTCGGGCAAAGTCGGCATGCTTGGTATCTCCTACCTGGCGTCCAACCAGTGGCAGGTCGCCGCGCTGCGCCCGCCGCACCTTGTTGCGATCTGCCCATGGGAGGGGGCGTCGGACTACTACCGCGAGTACACCCACCATGGCGGCATCACCTCGGAATTCATGCCCAGCTGGATGCCCTACCAGGTGGCCACGGTCCAACACGGGCGTGGTGAAGGCGCCCCAGTCAACCCGGTCAACGGCCGCCGAGTCACCGGACCGGAGACGGTCGACGAGGCGGAAAGGGCGAAGAAGCTGATCGAGATCGGCGGCGTGCTCAACGCGCACCCGTTGTGCGACACCTATTATCGCGACAGATCAGCCGACCTGTCCAAGATCACCGTCCCAACGCTGTCGAGTGCGAACTGGGGCGGGATGGGCCTGCACTCCCGCGGCAACTTCGAGGCGTTCACCGAGGTGGCCTCGGACCAGAAGTGGCTCGAAGTGCACGGTCTGGAGCATTGGACCGAGTTCTACACCAACTACGGCCTCGAGGTGCAGCGCCGCTTCTTCGACCGGTTCCTCAAAGACGCCGACAACGGTTGGGATCGCACTGCGCGCGTGCAACTCAAAGTCCGCACCCCAGAAGGGTTCATCCGCCGCGACGAGCATGAGTGGCCTCTGGCGCGCACCCGCTGGACACGGCTCTACCTCGACCTTGCCAGCGGCGGACTCGCCGAAGCCGAACCCCGGGGGTCAGCACAGGCATCGTTTGCGGCCAGACACAACACGCTCATGTTCCGCACCTCGCCACTGGCCGAGCCATCAGAGATCACCGGACCGGCGGCACTGAAGCTGTTCGTCTCCTCGTCCACCAACGACGCGGACCTGTTCATCACCATGCACCTGTTTGACCCCGACGGCGAGGAGGTCCTGTTCACCACCGCGTTTGAACCACGCGCGCCGCTGACCCAAGGCTGGCTGAGAATGTCGCACCGCGCACTCGACCCGCAGCGAAGCCTCCCGTATCGGCCGTGGCACCCTCACGATCGACTCGAGACGCTGGAGCCCTGACATACCTATGAGGCCGACGTCGAGATCTGGCCCACATCCGTCATTGCGCCGGCCGGGTACTCATTGGGGGTCTCCGTGCGCGGGATCGATTACGTGCACGGGTTGCCAGGCCAGCATCACGTCGCCTACGGCAGAGAACTGCTGGGCAGTGGACCTTACTGGCACGAGCACCCCGGCGACCGCGACGGGACGCCGTTCGATGGCACCACGACGCTGCACAGCGAATCGGGCCGACGCCCCTACCTCCTGCTCCCGGTGATTCCGGAGGACGCATAGCGGTGAAAAGTGAACTGCGCCAACGACACTCGCTGCTTACCGCTGGGAGCTCCGGTCACGCGCCACGAGCAGTAACTCGCAGACCAACCTGACCCGTGGATCGTCGAGGTCGAGCCCGGAAAGCTCCTTGATCTTGGCCAACCGGTAGCGCAGCGTCGTCGGGTGCAAGTTGAGCTGCCGCGAGGCCTCGCTGGCATTGCAGCTGGCCTGAAGCCACGTCCGCAAGGTGAGTAAGAATTCGGTGTTGCGCGCGGCGTCCTCGTCGACCAGGGTCTGCAGCCCGGGCAGCCACAGTTCGCCGCGCTCGTCAAGCACTTGGATCACCTCGCGCAGCACGGCGATGGGGCGGACCTCGTCGGCGTGCACGAATCGCGGCAACTCGGTGTTGTCGCCATCCAGCAGAGCACCCAGTGCGTCTTCGGTCTCGCGGCGGCGGGCGCGGATAGCGCCCAGCCCTCGTCCCAGCGAGCTGGTGGCACCGCGCAGACGCCCTCGCAACACCGGGATCACCCGACCGACGATCTCCCCGCCGAGTCGCCGCACACCCTCCTCGTTGCTGCCGGACGGCACTTCCACGATCGCGAAAACCGTTCGGCCCAGCCTGCTGACCGCGGCGTGCCAGCGGAATGCGGCACAGGTGAGCGCGACATGGTCGGTGATCCGGTCCCAGGCATCATCGGTGATGTCGAGGTCGGCGTCGGGCGTGAAGCCAAGCACGGCTGTCGTCGCTGAGCGCGCGATGCCCAGCTCATCGGCATGTCGGTGCAGTTGACCGCGGCCGTCCAGCAGCGAGCGAACCAGCTGGCCTCGTCCCCGTCGTTCCTCTTGATGGTTGTCGTAGTGGCGCAGCATATGTGGAACGGCAATTTCGGCGGCCTCGCGAAGCAGCGCGGGAGCATCGACCGGTAAGGGCGTCTGACCCTCGGCAACCCACAAAATGCCGAGCAGGCGCGAACCCGACCGCATCGCCGTGATCAGCCTGCGGCGCGCCTGCAACGGCCCGGCGACCACGTCGATCACGTCCTCAGTCGTGCGCAGCCGGTCCAGTCCACCGCTCTGGTCGAGATGTTCCAGCCACTCGATGGGCATCCGCCTGCCCAGGATTGCCCGGTCCCGGCCGACATCGATGGGGCCAATGAAGGAGGAGTACGACAGCACCTGGAAGTTGGCATCCTCGATGATCACCGGGCCGCCGACACGTTCGGCCAAGCCTTCGGCCAACGCGAACAAATCACCCTGGGGCAACTCACCGACTGGCGGTGTGTCGAGGCTACCCGGCGGACGGGTACGGCCCGCGGGATGCTGGCCGAGCACCTCCAGCACGGTCATCCATGAGACGTTGCGGCGCAACAGGATCAGCGCACACCCCACGGGTGCGCGCGGACGTGCATCCCCGCCCGGGCAGCGCGCGACCACGGCCGCGCATTGCCGCTCGGCGGTGATCTCGAGCAGCGCGGCAAGCGCTTCCTCGCGCACGCCGACCGCCAATACCACCGAGGCGGCGGCAACGCCGACGTCGGGCGTGTCGTCACCGAGATCATCGGCCAGCACGACAGGACCCAGGCGCGTCGAGGGCTCGGCTCGCTCGGTGTACTCGACGTCACTGCCGAGCCGCGCCAGGAGGTCGTCCATGGTCCAGTCCATGCCGGTCCAAATTTTAGTGAATAAGTGGCGAAAGATATCCGGTGTTTTGCGGAGATCGCGGCGGTTGCCGCAGCCTACCGTTGGTGACGCAGATCCACACCAACACCGATGGGCACCGGACACGATTTCACCGGTCAGCCGGCTTTACGGAGGCGCACCATGTACGCATTCAACCTCGAGGCCGAGCAGGTCTGGGACCCGAATCGACATGTTGAGAAGATCCTGAAAACGATCAGCGGGGGCGACGTCACGGTCGCGTGTTGGGAGCCGGGGCAGTGCAGCCCCCACCACTGCCATCCTGAGGCCACGGAGATCTACTTCTGTTACACCGGTGGTGGAACGATGCGGACTCCGGATTCGGTAACCGAGGTCGTGCCGGGCTCGTTCGTGGTACATCCGCCGGGGGAGTTGCACGAGTACGAGAACGGACCGGCTCGCTCCTTGCTGTTTCGAGTCCGATACGGCGACGACATGCGCTACCACAGCGTGGCTTGGCGCGGCCGCCCCGGCTGGAAGCAGCCGCCCGAGGATGCAGCACATTTCGCGACGCTGTCGTCCGCGCCGGCTCAGCGTTGAGGAATTGGCGCCGCGCTATTTGTAGCCGTGCCCCTGCTGTGAGCCCTATCCCGGCGCCCGGTCCGACGCCGTTTCGGCGCACTCGCCCCGCACATCGGCAGAGCTCACCGGCAGCCGAAACCACTGTTCCCGAAGGGGGCCAATTTGATGCGTGCGGATGTCGTAGTCGACGCCGAGGGTGCCTTACTGCATGCATGGTTCTACCCGGCGAGCGGCAAGGTTGAACCTGCTCCATGCGTCGTCATGGCGCACGGCTGGACGGCGACGAAGAAGATTCACCTCGACAAGTTCGCCGAGGTCTTCGCCCAGGCTGGGCTAGCCGTTCTTGTTTTCGACCACCGTGGCTGGGGTGAGTCTGGAACTGCACCTGGGCGGCCGCGGCATGAAATTGATCCCTGGGAGCAGATCCGGGATTACCAGCACGCAATCACGCACGCCCAGAACCGAATCGAGGTGGACCCGGATCGCATCGGTGTCTGGGGTACCAGTTTCTCGGCCGCCCACGCCTTCGTCGTCGCTGCGATCGATCGGCGAGTCAAGGCCGTCAGCGGCCAAGCGCCGTTCGTCAGTGGCCGGGCGACATATGCGAACCTCGCCCGGGTGAACAACGTTGTCGTCGGCCCTGACCTGTTCACCGCGGACCGGCGCGCCCGTGCTCAGGGCGAGCCGGCCACCATGGTGCCAGTGATTGGGACCAATCCAGGCGAGTTGGTAGGCCTTCCCACGCCGGACTCCTACGAGTACTTCACGCATGCCCGTGCAGAGTTGGACCCGGAGTGGCCGAACGAGGTCACCTTGCGCAGCCTCGACAATTTCTACGGTTATGAACCGGCGCGCTATCTGGCTGATATCACACCGACGCCGTTGTTGATGATCGTCGCCCGTGAGGACGAACTCACCGGTGGCAACCTTGCTGCCTCCGCCTACGAGACTGCCGCCGAACCGAAGAAAATCGTCTTTCTTCCCGGTGGTCACTTCTACGCCTACACCGGCGAAGGATTCGCGGTAGCTTCACAGGCGGCGTGTGACTGGTTCACGTCGCATCTCTCAGACGAGCGTCTCGACGCTTTACCGGGGCATTGTGAGCGGGCGACCAGATGGCGCCGTTGATGCGCGCTTCGGTGTCGCCGCTTCTGGGGATCAATTCTTCTCTTGCGCATCGGTAACCATGGGCACCGATCGAGCCAGCCGCGCGATGCGGCGTTCGAGACGTTTCGACGAGCCTCGTTGGCGCTTCCATCAGGTCCGCGAACGCCTCGGCGAGCGCGAACAGATCGCCCGTCTGGACGTCGGCGCCCGTCACCGCATCGCGGACGGGGCTCAGGCTATCGGTCAGCAGATCCACCACCGACGGATCCGATACGTCGTCGTCCAGGACTGCCAGGGCGATGCCGTCACCGGAGGCCCGCCGGTACCAGCCCGCCACCAGATCGGACGTGCCGCCCGCGACCACGATCACCGGTGGCGCGGCCGACAATGCCACGCGCATCGCAGCGGCCACCCGTTCCGCGGAGCGGGCGGAGACCACCAGTGCCACGGTGGGTTCGTGATCGACCTGCCCTCGTTCGGCGTCGACGATGGCAACCGAAGTGACCTCTCGTCGAGCGTGACCGGTTGGCCGAAAGGCCATCGCAGTGTGCAGCGACAAGGACGCAATGACGTCAGCAACCTCGATGCCCGTCCTCCCCGGGTCGGCCTGCTCTCGATTGTGCATTCGAGTGGTGATTCTCTCGCGGAATTGAGGAAGATTCGGCCCGCGCTGACCCCTTAGCGTCGAGGGCACGTGATACACACCACACCAGTCGAAGGCGGACGCCGTGCACATGATCGACCTTTCGCAAGACATCTACGAGGGGATGATGGTCTACCCCGGGCATTGCAAGACCGTCGTCTTCGACCACGCCACGCACGCCGAGACCGCGGAGCGGTTCGATAGTGAGTTCTCCTTTCAGACCAAGGGTCTGATGATCAACGACAACGGACCGACCCACGTCGACTCTTTCTCCCACCTGGACCCCGACCCAGATGCTCAGACCATCGACCAGATGGATCTGAACCTCTTCTACGGTCCGGCCGTATGCCTGGACGTCTCCCACGTCCCTGCACGGGTCGACATCACCGCGGACGACCTAGAAGCCGCCGAGGAAGCAACCCCCGTCACGGTCGAACCCGGCGACATCCTCCTGCTGCACACCGGCACGCACACGCGGTACGCCGGCACCCCGCAGTACCTGCGCGAGCACCCAGGCCTCGGCGAGTCGGCCAGCAAGTGGATCGCGGCCCGCGGTGTCAAGACCTTCGGTGTGGATAGCCCGACACCGGACAACCCCGCCAGCCGCATCTACCCGTGCCATCTGATGTGCCGCGAACACCGCATCACGCACTACGAGAACCTGGCCAACCTCGGTGAACTCATCGGCAAGCGATTCACATTCGTCGGATTCCCCATCAAGCTGATCGGCGGCCACGGCGGGCCCACGCGCGCCGTCGCGCTGCTGGATTAGCCGATCCCACTCGACATCAGAGCAAAGGCCAATGTTCAACACACGACACCACCCCGAGAAGTCCATCGAGAGACACCAATGGACGACGTTCGCAGGAGCCACTCTGGGATGGGGCCTCGAGGGATTCGACATCGCCCTGTTCGCCCTCATCGTCGGGCCTGCCGTCACCGAACTCCTGGGTCCTGGGGCCGGCAGCGCTGAAATCGTCTTCCACATCGGGTTGTGCGTGACGATCTTCCTGCTCGGCTGGACGGTCGGCGCGGTGCTCTTCGGCGTCATCGCCGACTACTTCGGACGCGTCTGGGTGCTGAGCCTCGGTGTCCTGATGTACGCGGTGTTCACGGCCGCCGCCGCCTTGTCGCACGAGTACTGGTTGTTCGTCCTGATGCGCTTCCTCGCCGGTCTGGGCTCCGGGGTCGAAGGGCCGGTCGGCGCCACCCTGGTCGCAGAGAGCTGGCGCAACAAATACCGCACCAAGGCCACCGGCGTCATGCTCTCCGGTTACGCGGCCGGATACTTCCTTGCCTCGTTGGTGTACTCGGTACTAAACACGTCAGGCTGGCGTTGGACACTGGCCACCGCGCTGGCGCCCGCGCTGATCGTTTTGTTCATCCGGCGCTTCGTGCCCGAGCCCGACGTCAGCAAGCAGGTCCGGGCTAGCCGCCAAGAAAGCGTCGATCGGACGGAGTTGCACGTCGATCGCCGCTTCGTCCTCACTCGACTTCTCTCGCCACCGCTGCTGCGGAAGACAGTGTCCTGCATCCTCATTCAGGCAGGAGCACTGTTCGCCTTCTGGTCAATGACCACGTGGATGCCGCAGCTGATCAGGAACTTGTCGTCGGCGCAAGGCAGTTCGCCTGGAACCGCCTCGGCCCACGTCGCGACCGCCACCGCGTTGCTCTACCTCGGCTCCATCGTCGGCTACGCGGCGTTCGGGTTCATCGCCGACGCCATCGGCCGCAAGCCCGCCTTCTACGTCGGGCTGGCCCTCTCGGCCGTCAGCATCGGATACCTGTTTCCCTTTTCGCACGACTACGGCACCTTCCTGTGGATGCTGCCGATCGTCGGATTCTCCTTGTGCACCACGGTCGGTGGGGGATTCGTCTACTTCCCCGAGGTGTTTCCGCCCAGCGTCCGCACCACCGGACTGGCCCTGGCCAACAGCGTCGGCCGATTGGTGACCGTGCCGGGGCCTTTGGTCGCAGGCACGATCGCCACGAACTGGTTCGCCGGTGACCTGGGGATGGCCGTCGCGACGACGTCCTGCCTGCTGATCCTCACCCTCGTCGGCGTGGTGATGGCCGAGGAAACCCGCGGCCGCGGCCTACCCGAAGACGCACCCGACGCCACCCGCCACGCCACCCCCGCCACCTCGCTCTGATTATCGCTTCAGAAAGGACCCCGCATGTCATCGCACACCGACACCCGTCCGTCGCCCCTCGCTTCACACGAGATTGCGGTCGACTGGGACGTGCCCATCACCATGGACGACGGAACCGTCTTACGCGCCGACGTCTTTCGGCCCGCCGACACCGGCAAGTACCCCGTAATGCTGTCCTACGGTCCCTACGCCAAGGGGTTGCCGTTCCAGGAGGGGTATCCCAGCGCCTGGCAAAAGATGGTCGCCGACCATCCCGACGTCGAAGACGGTTCCACTTCGCAGTATCAGAACTGGGAGGTCGCCGACCCCGAGCAATGGGTGCCCCACGGGTATGTCTGCGTGCGGGTGGACTCACGGGGGTGCGGCCGATCACCCGGATTCCTCAACCACTTCTCTGCGCGGGAGACCAAGGACTTCCATGACTGCATCGAGTGGGCGGGCGAACAACCATGGAGAAACGGCAAGGTGGGACTGTCCGGGGTATCCTACTACGCGATGAACCAATGGCAGGTGGCGGCCACCGACCCGTCGCACCTTGCGGCGCTGTGCATCTGGGAGGGTGCCAGCGATTGGTACCGCGAACTGACTCATCACGGCGGCATCCTGTGCACCTTCGCCAAGCATTGGTATGACATGCAGGTCATCACCGTGCAGCACGGCAATAGCGCAGGCGGCCGCGTCAATCCACATACCGGGCAGTCCGTTACCGGCGAGGATCCGCTCGACGCCGACGAACTCGAAGCGAACCGCGTCGACTACGGCCGCGACATCGAACGGCACTATCTCGACGACGAGTACTACGCCGAACGCACCCCCGACCTGTCTCGCATCACCGTTCCTCTGCTGTCCGCGGGTAACTGGGGTGGCGCGGGATTGCACTTGCGCGGGAACGTCGAGGGCTTCCTGGCCGCGGGCTCCGAGCAGAAGTGGCTGGAAATGCATGGCGAGGAGCACTGGACGCACTACTACACCGCCTACGGGCGGGAATTGCAGCGCGAGTTCTTCGACCACTTCCTCAAGGGAATCGACAACGGCTGGAACAGCCGACCGCCGATCCTGCTGCAGGTCCGCTCCGCCGACGATAGCTATCGAGCTCGCATGGCGGCAGAATGGCCACTGCCCGAGACGAATTGGACCACGCTGTATCTCGACGCAGCAGAGCGGACATTGGCGGCGGCGCCGTCGGCCGACACTCAGGTCAGCTTCGACGAACTCGGCGACGGGGTGACCTTCACACTCGCGCCTGTCGCCACCGAGACTGAATTCACCGGGCCTGCCGCCGCGAAGCTGTTCGTGTCCAGTGACTCCGACGACGCCGACCTGTTCGTCGTGGTGCGGGCATTCGGGCCCGACGGCGGCGAGCACACGTTCCGCGGAGCCATCGACCCCCACGCCCCCGTCGCCCAAGGCTGGCTGCGGGCCTCGCACCGCAAGCTGGACGCCGCCAAGTCCACGCCCGCTCGACCGTGGCATCCGCACACCGAGGTCGAACCACTCACCCCCGGCGAAATCTACGAACTCGACGTCGAGATCTGGCCCACGTCGCTCGTGCTGCCGGCGGGTCATCGTCTTGCCGTCACCATCCAGGGCCACGACTACGAGCGGGCCGGCGACGACGTCAACCGCCTGTCGAACTTCAAGAACGATCTCCGCGGGTCGGGACCATTCCTGCACGACGATCCCGCGGATCGTCCGCAGTCTGCGGGATCACCGGCGCCGGGACCCCGCACGGCTGCGCGCATTGCCTTACACACCGGCCCGGAGCACCCCTCGAACGTTCTGCTCCCCGTCATTCCCCGCTAGTCGCCACCCGTCACCGACCCAACAAAAGCAGCCGTGTGGCTGCCCCACGCCCACAGGAGGAAGAATGTCTACGCCGTCATACGTCAAGTCCGCCAACGGAACCGATCCACGTGGCAGTGACCCCCAGGTCAGCCGCACCGTGTCGCAAGTCATCGCCGACGTCGCCGAACGCGGAGACGCCGCCGTCCGGCAATACTCGGAGACGTTCGATGACTGGTCTCCGGAGGAATTCCGCCTCAGCGAGGAGGACATCGACCGCATAGTCGCCGAAGTGCCGGACCAGGTAATCGACGACATCAAAGAAGTGCAGAGTAACGTCCGAGCATTCGCCCAGCACCAACGAGACTCGTTGCGCGACTTCGAGGTGGAAGCCGCGCCCGGCGTCCACCTCGGTCAGCGCAACATCCCCGTGTCCGCCGCAGGCGCCTATGCGCCCGGCGGTCGCTACCCCCTCGTCGCCTCGGCCCACATGACCGCGGTGACCGCCAAGGTGGCCGGCGTCCCCTACATCACCGCCTGCACCCCGCCGATCCGCGGACGAGTCCCTGCCGCGACCGTGGCGGCGTTCCACCTCGCCGGCGCCGACGCGATCTACCTCCTCGGCGGGGTGCAAGCGGTCGCGGCGATGGCATTGGGAACCGAAACGATTCGCAAGGTCGACATGCTCGCCGGTCCCGGAAACGCGTACGTCGCCGAGGCCAAACGTCAACTATTCGGTCAGGTCGGCATCGACCTCTTCGCGGGGCCCACCGAGGTGCTCATCGTCGCGGACGCCGCCGCCGACCCGTTCATCGTCGCGGTCGACCTGCTCAGCCAGGCCGAACACGGGCCCGACTCACCTGCCGTCCTCATCACCGATTCGGAGACCCTCGCGCGTGCGGTCGCAGCCCACGTCGACGACATCCTGCCGGGCCTGCCCACCAAGGACTTCGCGGAACCGGCCTGGCGGGACCACGGCCAGATCATCGTCGTCGACGACATCGAGGCCGCCTATGCGCTGGCCGACACGTTCGCCTCCGAACACGTACAAGTACTCACCGCCGACCCGAGGCGGGCGCTGGAGGCCATGTCGAACTACGGCGCTCTGTTCCTCGGCGAGAAGACGTGCGTCAGCTACGGGGACAAAGTGATTGGCACCAACCACACGTTGCCCACCCGCCAATCCGCCGGTTACACCGGTGGACTCTGGGTGGGGAAGTACCTCAAGACCGTGACCTATCAAGAGGTCTCCTCCGCCGACGCGAGCGCCCGCCTGGGCGAATTGTGCGGCCGCGCCGCCCGTGTGGAGTCATTCGAGGGACACGCCCGCTCCGGCGACGTGCGAGCGGCCAAATTCGGCTCGACCCAGTTGCCCTGGACGCCGAACCACGCCACGGTCCACTGATGACGACATCACCGACGACCGGGAGGATTTGAGTGGTCACCTTCAGCCTGGCGGGCCGACGCGCTTTGGTCACCGGGGCCAACAAGGGTCTGGGTCGAACGATCGCATCGGCGCTGAAAGAGTTTGGTGCTGTCGTGTATGGCACCTCCCGCACCGCCGAGGGGGCGCAGCGCATCAGCGCCGACCTCGGTACCGACGGCTTCGTCCTCGACATCGCCGACATCGCCTCGCTGGACTCATTCGTCGCAAACCTGCCCTCGCGCATCGGCGGTCACGTCGACATCTTGGTCAACAATGCAGGCGTCAACCAGCCCGCCCCAGCGCTGAAGGTGACCGAAGTCCAGTGGGACGCGATCGTCGACACCAATCTGAAGGGGACGTTCTTCTTGACGCGCGCGCTCGCCAGGGAATGGGTCGAGCACCACGTCGAAGGCACGGTGGTCAACATCGGATCCCAGGCAGGCACCGTCGGGATCGAAGAACGCGTGGTGTATTGCGCGACCAAGGGCGGACTCGACCAGATGACCAAGGTGCTCGCCCTCGAATGGGCCCGAAACGGCATACGCGTTAACACGGTCGCGCCGACCTTCGTCCGCACCGACCTGACCGCGGCGACGCTGGATCGCCCCGACCTCGGGGATACCCTACTGTCTCGAATTCCGATGGGCCGCTTCGGCGAACCCGAGGACGTCACGGGCGCGGTCGTGTACCTCGCCAGCTCAGCGGCGGCCATGGTCACCGGACACACCCTGCTCGTCGACGGCGGCTACACCGCGTGGTGACGACGGAAACAGTCGGTGCCAGTTGTGTCCTCTGCCGCCACCACCGAGGCGTGGCGCCCCATCACGCGGTGACCACCCCCGTCGAGCAACCTCGCGTGGCGACACTCCAACCTCTCGGAGGCCGCGAAGATCAGCGGCCCAGAACTCCGACGGAGCCGAGGAAGACCTCGAAGCGCTGGGAAATCTCTCCTACGCCGCTGCTGATCGCACCAACCGGAGCGCACCAGCGGACGAGCCCCGAACTACGGCGGCGTGGCCCAGAAGATGCCGCGACGGAACCACGGCCATACCCCTGGGGTATCAGTAGGCGACGACAAGAGTCTTGGACAGTGGCGTCGCCGAGCAGCGAGGCTGAGAACCAGATACACGACGAAAGGAAATGTTCATGAAGGTGTTGGTTACGGGTGGATCCGGCTACATCGGACGTGCGACGATCGAGGCCCTGATCGCGGGGGGCCACGGTGTGGAAGCACTTGCCCGAAACGAGAACTCGGCTGCGCGCGTGCGAGAGGCCGGGGCCGCGCCCGTAGTCGGCGCGCTGTCCGATCTGGAAGTTCTCCGGTCTGCCGCATCTCGATCCGACGCAGTCATCCACTTGGCGCAGGCGGACAGCGGTGAGGCCGATCTCGCGGCAGCCACTGCGATGCTGGATGGGGTCGGCGCCGGGGTGTACGTCCACACGGGTGGCACGTGGGTCTACGGGAACACCAACGGGGTCGTCGACGAAACTGCGCCGTGGGATCCGCCGCTCCTCGTCGCATGGCGTCGGTCGGTCGAAGAAGCCGTCCTCGGGCAGGCCGACTCCGGCGGCCATCCGGTCATCGTGCAGCCAGGTCTGCTCTATGGCGGCGACAACCGGCTCATCGAAATGTTTTACGCCGCTCCCGGACGCGATGCCGGCTACATGAGCCACATCGGAGATGGCAGCAACCACTGGGCGCTCGTGCACGTCGAGGACGTCGCGCGACTGTACGTCGCCGCACTGCAAGCCCATCCCGGATCGGTCTATGCCGGTGTGGGCGGGGTCAACCCGACTGCCAAAGAGGTCGCCGTTGCACTCAGTCGCGCTGCGGGCCTCGGCGACGGCGTCAAGTCCATGACCATAGAAGACGCCACGGAACAAATGGGACCTGTCGCGGATGCGTTCGCATTGGACCAGCAGCTGTCGTCCGCCCGCGCACAGAGCGAACTCGACTGGACTCCGCGTCACCTCGACCCCCTCGCCGTGCTGTCGCATCACTGAAGAATGCAGCGCCAGATGGCGATGCCGTGACGGTCCTCGTCGGTGAGGACGTCGATGAAGAACGGAGGACTGGTGAGCAACGCAGGTGGAGTGGCGCTCGATGGTGTGCGCGGGCTGGTCACCGGGGCGAATCGCGGACTGGGACGGGCGTTCGTGGACGAACTGCTCGAGCGGGATGCGTGCGTCGTGTACGCCGCAGCGCGCAACGCGGATTCAGTCGCGGTCGACGACGACCGAATCGTCCCGGTCACGCTCGACGTCACCAAT
>Ga0164301_10000228_pt1 | contig 15647 bp, 12 predicted proteins | sample Whisoiple_231_MG_FD_109711 | JGI IMG/M metagenome (GOLD analysis project Ga0164301, IMG submission 109711) | Unamended control soil microbial communities from upstate New York, USA - Whitman soil sample_231_MG | ecosystem: Environmental > Terrestrial > Soil > Agricultural land ... | reverse complement strand
TCGTCACCTTTCAGGGCTAGCCGTCGCTACTCGTGCGGGCGGGCCATCCGCCGGTGATCGAGGGCCTCCTCGAGCACCGCGGGCTCGACCCCCTGCTCGAGCGCGACCTCGCGCAGCGACCGCCCCGACTCCGCCGCCGTCTTGACGATGTCGGCGGCCCGGTCATAGCCGATATGGGGGTTGAGGGCGGTCGCGGTCGCGAGGGTCGCCTCGGCGTTGCGCTCGGTCATCTCCTCGTTGGCCTCGATGCCGGAGACGCATTTCTCGTTCAGCAGTCGTGAGGCCGATGCCAGCAGCTTGATCGAGTCGAGCAGGTTGCGGGCGATCAGCGGCACCCGCACGTTGAGCTCGAACTGGCCCTGGCTGCCGGCGACGGTGATCGCGGCGTCGTTGCCGATCACCTGGCCGGCGACCTGGATCACGACCTCCGGGATCACCGGGTTGACCTTGCCGGGCATGATCGAGGAGCCCTTCTGCAGCTCCGGCAGGCGCAGCTCGGCGAGGCCGGCGCGGGGGCCGGAGCCCATCAGCGCCAGGTCGTTGGCGATCTTGTTGAGCGAGACGGCGTAGACCTTGAGCGCGCCCGAAAGCTCGACCAGCGCGTCGCGGTTGCCCTGCGCCTCGAAGGCGTCGAGCGGGGCGGAGATCGCCAGGCCGGTGTCGGCGGCGAGCTTCTCCCGCACCTTGGCGGCGAACTCGGGGTGGGTGTTGAGGCCGGTGCCGGTGGCGGTGCCGCCGAGCGGGATCTGGCCGACCCGCCGCAGCGTCCCCTCGATCCGCTGCACGCCGAGCCGGACCTGGGCCGCGTAGCCGCCGAACTCCTGGCCGAGGGTGACCGGGACGGCGTCCATCAGGTGGGTGCGGCCGGCCTTGACGACGTCCGCGAACTGCTTCGCTTTCTCTTCCAGGGCGGCCTCAAGCGCGCCCATCGAGGGCAGCAGGTCGCGGGTCACCTCGTCCAGCGCCGCCAGGTGGACGGCGGACGGGAAGACGTCGTTGGAGGACTGGCCCATGTTGACGTGGTCGTTGGGATGGGCCCCCTCGCCGGCGAGGTTGGCGATCACCTCGTTGGCGTTCATGTTCGAGGAGGTGCCGGAGCCGGTCTGGAAGACGTCGACCGGGAACTGGTCGTCGTGTTCGCCTTCGGCGACCGCCTGTCCGGCGGCGGCGATCTGCGCCGCGAGATCGGCGTCGAGCAGGTCCAGCGCGCCGTTGGCCTCGGCGGCGGCGGACTTGATCCGGCCTAGCCAGCGCACCACCGGCACCGGCACCCGCTCGCCCGAGACGGGGAAGTTGTCTACGGCCTTGGTGGTCTCGCCACCCCAGAGCTGCTCAGTCAAGTCATGCCTCCATCGGAAGTTCTTCGGTCCCGGCAGCGTATTGGGCCGCGCCCAACCGGCGCCCTCCGAAGCTTGGAAATCCTCGAAAAAACTCGGGAAGTACCTATAGTTAAGAGACCTTGAGGAATGAGAGAACATGGGGAAGCGCCAGCCTTGCGGCGATCGTGGCCATCGCCTGCCTCTTGGCTGGCTGCGGGTCCTCTTCGAGCGGGATGGAGCGAGAGGTCACCGGGAACGCGTACGCCAATTTCGACCTAGCCAACGACCGGAATCCCCCCAGTTCCCTCAGAACGAGAACCGTCGCCGAGCTGGAGGAGGAGTGGTCGCATCCCTTGGGGGCGACTGGCGCGGGAATTCACTACATCGGTTCCCCGGCCATCCATGACGGGATCGCCTATCTCCAGGATCCCGAATCGAACGTCGAAGCAATCGATCTGGATTCCGGCGAAACCATTTGGGAGACCGCTTATGACGCCCCTGCCTCCGGCACCCACGGGGTGATGATGGCCGACGGCCGTGTCTTCGGCGCGACCCCGACCAAGGCGTTTGCGCTCGACGCAGGCACCGGCGAGGAGGTGTGGTCCACCGAACTGTTGCGGAATCCCGTTGAGATGATCCAAATGACCCCCGGCTATCACGACGGGCGGGTCTATTTCGGCACGGCGCCCGCCACGGGGGAAGGCGGAGAAGTCGGCGTCTTATGGGCTCTCGATGCCGATTCGGGAGAGAAGCTTTGGCATTTCGACAATGTGCCCAGGGCGCTGTGGGGAAACCCCGACGTCAATTACGGAGGCGGGATCTTCTATTCGCCCGCCTTCGACGGGGAAGGGTCTCTTTACGTGGGGATCAGTCACGCGGGCCCGATCCCCGGCACGGAACAGTTCCCCTGGGGATCCAGTCGCCCAGGACGCAATCTGTACAGCAACTCGATCGTCAAGCTGGACGAGAAGACCGGAGAGGTCCGGTGGCATTACCAGATAAGCCCCCACGGACTCTGCAACGGCTACCTGGTCTCGCCCGTCGTGACGAGGATTGGCGGTAGGAAGGTAGTTCTGGGGGCTGGCGTCTCGGGAATCCTTGTCGCGGTCGATCAAGCGTCCGGGAAGCTGCTGTGGCGGACCCCGGTTGGGGTGCACAACGGGCACGACAACGACGGCCTATTGGCGATGAGGGGCGAATACGCGAGCCTGAAGGTGCCGATGGACGTCTACCCGGGCACGTTCGGCGGAGTAGCCGCGCCCTTCTCGGTTGCGGGCTCCATGGCGTTCGTGCCGGTTGTCAACGGCGGAACCCGGGTGAACGCCCAGACCAGCTTTGAAGATCTGGGTAGCCCCACCGGTGAACTAGTGGCGGTGGCTGTCGGCAGCGGTGAGATCAAGTGGAAGCGCAAGTTCTCCACCTCGATCATCGGACCAACCACCGCAACGAACGATCTGGTGTTCGCCAACACCGTTGACGGGACGGTCTATGCCTTTGAGGCCGGCAGTGGCAGGGAGGTCTGGAAACGGCGACTTCCCGTCCCTGTGGAAGGCGGGATGGCAATAGAAGGGGACACGCTCCTGCTTCGTGCCGGCGATCCGGCGGAAGCTCCCGAACTGCTCTCCTATCGCCTTCCGGCCTCGACGCCTTCTTCGTAGCCGTCGAGGAACTGCTGAGAGAGCGGCTGGTTGCCCGGCGCGTAGCGGGCGGCGACGGTCAGCCGGCGGACGAGGTCGGAGTGGATGCCTTCGCTCTCCTCCGAGCCGCGCTCGGCGGCGCCGAGCAGGTAGCCGAGCTGGACCGCGGCGTCGCCGCCGGGCCGCGCCCGCGCTTCGGCGTTCAGCTTCGTCGTCGTCTCCACCATCGCTTCTCCGACCCGGGCCAGGTCGCCGGCGGCCTGGTTGGGGGCGAGGCAGTCGCCGATCGGCGTCTCGCCCTGCAGCCGCACTTCTCCGGGCGCGTCCCTCAGAGCCTTCTCGTAGGCCGCGGCCCCTTCCAGGCAGGCGACGGGAGTCGAGTCGTCCTGGCCCCCACAGCCGGATGCGAAGGCGCCGGTCAGACCGATGGCAAGACCGACCAGGAGCGGCTTATAGTTGACAAATCTTGAGGAGTGCATGGGGACAAATCGCGCGCGTCGGCGCGCTGTGCCTGCTGATTTTGACGATCGCGCTTGCCGGGTGCGGTTCCTCTTCGGACGAGTCCACCAAGGGCGAGACCGCGAAGGCCAAGAAGTCGACCGCCCCGCCGGCGCCGCCGGACGAGTACAAGAAGTTCCAGAGCTCCTACGCGGACGTCGACCAGCAGAACACCCGCGACGCTCGCAGCGGGCTGAAGGCGGCGAACGTCTCCAAGCTCGAAGAGGCCTGGTCGCGGCCGATCGAAGGGACGGGCGAAGGGGAGGGCTTCGTCGCCAGCCCGATCGTCACCGACGACATCGTCTTCGTCCAGGACCTCGACTCGAACGTGGCGGCGCTCGACCTTCGCGACGGCAAGCCCTACTGGGAAAAGCGGTACGACGTTCCGGCCCTTCCACCCGGCGGGCTGACCGTGACCCGCGGGTTCCAGATGGTCGTCGGCGCGACCCCGACCGAGGCCTTCGGGATCGACGAAAGGAGCGGCAAGGAGGTCTGGTCGGTCCCGCTCGCCGAAGCCGGAACCAAGATCGGGATGACGCCGGGCTATTACAACGGCTGGGCCTACGTCGGCACGCGGCCTGTCGGCCAGACGGATGCCAGCGGGGTGCTCTGGGGGCTCGATGTCCGCTCCGGAGCCAAACGACTGCGCTTCGAGCCCGGGAAGAAGGGAGGCGACCTCGGACGGAGCCTCGCCAATGTCCCCGCCTTCGATTTCAAGGCCTCGGTCTACATGGGGGCCGGCAGCCCGGGTCCCAGCTCGGTCTTCAAATTCGGCGAAGCCAAAGGCAAGTTCGAATGGAATCGCCGGCTTGCGCCGGCCGGGCGCAGCGCGGGCACCTGGGACCCGGTGATCGCCGAGCTGGGGAAGAAGAAGATCGTCGTGGTGGCCGACCGCTCCGGAAAGGTCATCGCGCTTGACCGCAGCGGGAAAGTGCTCTGGCAGCACTCCAGCGGCTCCGCGGTGGTCGGTCCGATCGCCGTCAGCGGGGAAACCGTCTTCGTCCCGACCGGTGACGGTCGCCAGGGGTTCCTGATGGCGCTTAGCCTCTTGAACGGGACGCTGCAGTGGAAGCACGGCTTCCAGAGCCCCCTCGCCGGCCCGGTCCTCGCCACCAACGACCTCGTCTTCACCACCGCCGCCGACGGCCGCGTCTACGCCTTCGGCGCCGAGAGCGGCAAGAAGCTTTGGAGCGACAAGCCGTCCACCGCCGCCGAAGGCGGCCTGGCCATCGGCAGTCAGACCCTGCTGGTCCGCGTCGGCACGCCGGGGTCGGACCCCGGGCCGGAGCTGATCGCGTATCGCCTACCGGCTGAGCCGACGAAGCAAAGCTCAGTCGCCGACCCGGGCCGAGACGCCGCCGGTTGACATCTGGGCGAGGCCGCCGGGCGGGCCCGCGGGGGCTTTCGGTTTGGCCCGGCGTTTCTTCGGTGCCGCCGTTTCGAGCTCGCCGGTGACCGGGAAGGCTTCGACCCATTCGGCGAGCTGGAACATCGGCGCGATCGCGTGGTTCCAGGAGAGGTGCAGGTGGTTGCCGCAGCCGTGGCCGGCGTCGCCGTCGTAGCCGACCCAGCGGAAGGGCGGGCGCGGTTCGTTCTGGACCGGCTCGGCCCAGAGGGCGAGGCGGGTGATCCCGGCCCAGTTGGCGTCGCATTTGGAGCTGGGGTTGGTCGGGACGATGTCGACCGCGAGCCCGTTGTAGTGGTCCGAGTTTTTGACGTGGCAGTTGTTGCAGCCGGCGTGTTCGCCGTTGGGCAGCGGGCCGGAGTAGCCGTCGGTGACGTAGATCGGGAAGCGCTGGGCGATCCAGCGCAAGTCGGGGATGATCCGCCGGTCGACCATGTCGCCTTCGGCGTGGGGGATCGAAGCCGGGATCGGGACGATCTTGCCGGTGCCGAAGAGGATCTTCGGCGGGCCGGGGGGCGCCGCCTCGGCGTAGGCGACGACGGCGAAGAGCGGGGCGAGGGAGAGGGCGAGGATCGCCAGGGCGCGGGCCCAGGCGTTGGCGACAAGGCGGTGGCTCACTCCCGCGTTATCGGCCGTACGACGCTCGGGCCTTGAATCCTGCTCTGGATGCCTCACCGACATGAGGTAGTTGGAACACGGCCGGATAGGGTTCGATTCATGCCGACTGTCCGCGAAGCAACCTTTGACCTTTTCCGCGAGCACGGGATGACGACGATGTTCGGCAACCCGGGCTCGACCGAGCTGCCGATGCTCGCCGACTTTCCCTCGGACTTCAGCTACGTCCTTGGCCTGCAGGAGGCGGTCGTGGTGGGGATGGCCGACGGCTACGCCCAGGCCTCCGGCAAGACCACGGTCGTCAACCTGCACACCGCGCCGGGGGTCGGCAACGCGATGGGGGCGATCTTCAACGCCCAGGCCAACCACTCGCCGCTGCTGATCACCGCCGGGCAGCAGGCGCGGGCGCAGATCACCCTGCAGGCCAACCTCACCAACCGCGACGCGACGCGGATGCCGCACCCGCTGGTCAAGTGGTCCTACGAGCCGCCGCGGGCCGAGGACGTGCCGCTGGCGCTCGCCCACGGCGCCCACCTCGCTGGCCTGGCGCCGCGCGGGCCGGTCTTCGTCTCGCTGCCGATGGACGACTGGTACGCCGAGGTCGACGAGAAGGACGCCGCGGCGGCGATCGCCCGCAAGGTCGACGGCCGCGCCACGGCCAACCCCGAGGCGGTCCGCGCCCTCGCCGAGCGCCTCGACGCCGCCTCGAACCCGGTCCTGGTCGCCGGCCCCGACGTCGATACCGCCGGCGCCTGGGACACCGCCGTCGCCCTCGCCGAGCGCCAGCGCCTCCCCGTCTGGGCCTCGCCTGCGACCGGCGGGCACCGCCTCGGCTTCCCCGAGAACCACCCCAACTTCCGCGGCGTCCTGCCGCCGGCGATCGGCCCGGTCGGGCAGACGCTCGAGGGTCACGACCTGATCGTCGTCGTCGGCAGCTCGGTCTTCCCGTACTACCCGCACATCCCCGGGCCGCTGCTGCCCGAGGGGGCGAGCCTGGTGGCGATCACCAGCGATCCCGACGAGGCGGTGCGGGCGCCGATGGGCGACGCGATCGTCGCCGACGTCGGCCTCACCTTGGCGGCGCTGGTCGAGGCGGTGCCCGAGTCCGGCCGGCCGGCGCCGGAGCCGAACCCCGGCCCGCAGGAAATCCCGGCCGAGGATCCACTCAACCCCTCGACCGTCCACACCGCCCTGGCCGAAGTGATGCCCGAGGACGCGATCGTCGTCCTCGAGTCCCCCTCGAGCACGCTGGCGCTGCGCAACCAGCTGCGCATCTCCCGGCCCGGCAGCTACTACTTCAGCGCCGGCGGCGGCCTCGGCTTTGGCCTCGCCGCCTCGGTCGGCGTGCAGCTCGCCCAGCCCGACCGGCCGGTCGTCTGCGTCCTCGGCGAGGGCTCGGCCCAGTACGCGATCACCGCCTTCTGGAGCGCCGTCGCCTACAACGCCCCGGTCACCTTCCTGGTTCTGCAGAACTCCGAGTACGCGATCCTCAAGTGGTTCGCCGACGTCGAGCAGGTCAACGGCGCCCCCGGCCTCGACCTGCCGAAGCTCGACGTCGCCTCGGTCGCCGAGGGCTACGGGGTGAAGGCGCACCGGGCGAAGGGGCGCGACGAGGTCGCCGGCGCGCTCAGCGCCGCGCTCGCCTCCTCGCAGCCGGAGCTGGTCGAAGTCCCGGTCGCACCGGGGATGTCCCTCTTCTAGGAGCTGGGGATGCCGCTGCTCCAACGCCAGCGCAGCGTCCCGCCGCCGCCGAGCCAGCCGGTCGCCGACCGCGCCCCGGACGAGATCGCCGCCGGCGTCGCCGCACCGCTGCGGCGGGAGCTGGAGCAGCTGTTGGGCGCCGACCGTGTCCTGCACCGGGTCAGCGACCTCGTCGCCTACGCCTCCGACGCCAGCCCCTACCGGCGCTTCCCACGGGCGGTGGTCGAGGCCCGCGACGCCGAGGACGTCGCCAAGGTGCTCCGCTTCGGCCGCGAGCGCGACATCCCCGTCACCTTCCGCGCCGGCGGCACCAGCCTCAACGGCCAGGGCCAGAGCGACGGCATCCTCGTCGACGTCCGCAAGCACTTCGGCGGCGTCGCGGTCGAGGACGGCGGCGCCCGGGCGCGGGTCAAGCCGGGGACGATCCTCGGCCACGCCAACCGCGTCCTTGCCCCCTACGGCCGCAAGCTCGGTCCCGACCCGGCCAGCACCGACGTCTGCACGGTCGGCGGCGTCGTCGCCAACAACTCCGGCGGGATGCGCTGCGGGGTGACCAAGGACTCCTACTCGACCGTCCGCGAGCTGACCTTCGTCCTGCCCTCGGGGACGAGGATCGACACCGGCGCGCCCGGCGCCGCCGAGCGCTTCGCCGCCGCCGAGCCGGAGCTGGTCGCCGGCCTGGAGGCGATCCGCGACGAGATCCGCGCCGACGCCGAGCTCGCCGACCGCATCCGCCGCAAGTTCGCGATCAAGAACACCACCGGCTACCGCCTCTGCGCCTTCCTCGACGCCGACGAGCCGCTGGAGATCTTCCGCCGCCTGCTGGTCGGTTCCGAGGGGACCCTGGCCTTCGTCGCCGAGGTCGTCTTCGAGACGGTGCCGAAGCCGCCGGCGACGACCACCGCCTGGATCCACTTCCCCGGCATCGACGAGGCGATCGCGCCGGTCCCGGACCTGGTCGCCTCCGGCGCCACCGCGGTCGAGCTGATGGTCGCGCCGGCGCTGATCACCGCCGCCTGGAACATGGTCGGGGCGCCCCAGGAGTGGAAAGAGCTGCCGCCCGAGTCGGCGGTGCTGCTGGTCGAGTTCGGCGGCGCCGACGAGGGCGAGATCGCCGCGCAGGTGCTGCGGGCCGAGGCGATCCTCGGCTCCCACGAGACGATCCGGCCGATCGACTTCACCCGCGAGCCGGAGGCGATCGAGCTGGCCTGGCGGGTGCGCGAGGGGCTGCACGGGCTGATCGGCCGGGTGCGGCCGGAGGGCACGGCGCTGATCGTCGAGGACGTCTGCGTGCCACCCGAGCGGATCGCCGAGGGGGCCAAGGACCTGCAGGCGCTGCTCGGCGAACACGGCTTCCTCGCCGGGGTCGCCGGCCACGCCTCGGCCGGGAACCTGCACTTCATGCTGACCCCGGACTTCGCCAAACAGGAGGACCTCGACCGCTACGAGGCCTTCATGGGCGGGCTGGTCGAGCTGATCGTCGAGAAGTACGACGGCTCGCTCAAGGCCGAGCACGGGACCGGGGTCAACATGGCCCCTTATGTGGAGCGCGAGTGGGGGGAGAAGGCGACCGAGCTGATGTGGCGGCTGAAGCGGCTGGCCGACCCCGACGCCGTGCTCTCCCCCGACGTCCTCCTCAGCCGCGACCCCGGCGTCCACCTGCGCGACCTGAAAACGACCCCGGCGATCGAGGACTGGGGCGGGGCGACGACCTGCGTCGAGTGCGGCTTCTGCGAGCCGGTTTGCCCAAGCCGCAACCTGACGACGACGCCGCGCCAGCGGATCGTCCTGCGGCGGGAGATGGCGCGCCAGCCCGAAGGCTCGCCGGTGCAGCGGGCGCTGCTCGCCGAGTACGACTACGACGCGCTGGAGACCTGCGCGACGGACGGCTCCTGCCAGATCGCCTGCCCGCTGGGGATCGACACGGGACGGATGGTGAAGGAGCTACGCGTTGCCCAGCACGGGGAGCGGGCGGAAAAGCGGGCCGTCGCTGCCGCCAAGCGCTGGGGCGCGGTCGAGAAGGCTTCGCGGTTTGGACTGCGCGTTGGCGGACCGCTGGCGCGCCGCACGAAGCGCGGCCAGTCGCTCCCAGGTCCCGCAAAAGCATCGCTGCCAAAGACGCAGCCCGAGAACGCCGCTGCGGTGTACGTCCCTTCCTGCACGAATCGCATCTTTGACGGCAATCCCATTGAGGCGCTGGTGGCGGTCTCGGCTCGGGCCGGGTCGCCGGTTTGGGTTCCTGACGATGTGGACGGGAGCTGTTGTGGGCTGCCTTGGGGGTCGAAAGGGTTTGCGGCTGCGCAGGCGCACAAGGCGAATGAGATGGTGGAGAGGCTGTGGCGCTGGAGTGGGGAAGGGGCGCTGCCGGTGGTGATTGACGCTGCCTCTTGCACCGGGGCGATTGCGGAACCGGCCGACGGGGTGCTTTCGGAGGAGAGCACGGAGAGGCTTGGGAAGCTGGAGATCCTTGACTCGGTTGCCTGGGCGCTGCGGCTGCTGCCGGATCTCGAACTGAGCGGCAAGGTCGACGCCGCTGCGATCCACCCGACCTGCGCCACCCGCCGCCTCGGTCTCGCGCACCAGCTGCGTGCTCTCGCCAACGCCCTTGCCGAGGACGTCTACGTACCTCCCTCGGCCACCTGCTGCGGGTTTGCCGGCGACCGCGGCATCACCCACCCGGAGCTGACCGCGTCCGCCACCCGTCCCCAGGCCGAAGAGCTGGCCGGGCGCAGCTTCGACGCCCACCTCTCCAGCAACCGCACCTGCGAGATCGCGATGACCCGCGCCACCGGTGAGCCCTACGAGTCGGTCGTCTGCCTGCTGGAGCGGCTAAGCCGGGTCTGAGGCTTTGCCCGCGTCGACGGTCTTGCCGTCGATGTGCTTGATCAGCTCGGCGAATTTCGGTTCGCGCTCCATCCGCTTGTCGAGCAGCGGGTTGACCAGGCCGCGAAAGGCCGAGACGTAGCGCCACCACTTGGGGACGAAGATCCGCGGCGCCTGCTCTTCGATGCCGCGCACCAGCCCCGCCCCGGCCTCGGCCGGCGTGATCCGTTTCAGCATCCATTCGGGACTGAGCTTGCGGACCCGCTCAGAGTCCTCCTGGGAGAAGGCGTCCTGGACCATCTTGGTGTCGACCCAGCCGAAGTAGGCGACGCTGGCGCTGGCGCCGTGCGGTTTCAGCTCTGCCCGCAGTGCCCGGCCGAGGGACTCCACTCCTGCCTTGGCGACCGCGTAGGGGGTGTTGCCGAAGCCGTTGGCGAAGGCGTAGACGGAGGAGACGACGATCATCTGCCCCTTGCGCTCGACGATCTGCGGCAGCGCCGCGCGCACGGTGCGCCAGACGCCGAGCAGGTCGACCTCGAAGACCCGCTCCCATTCCTCGCCGGAGATGCCGCGCACGGTCGCGAACTGCTTCTGGGCGATGCCGGCGTTGGCGACCGCGACATCGAGCCCGCCGAGCTTTTCGACGATCTCGGCGACCGCGTTCATCATCGCGCTCTGGTCGGTGACGTCGCCGCCGAGGCCGATCGCCCGCGGCCCGATCCGCTCCGCCGCCTCGCGCGCCTCGTCGGCGTTGATGTCGAGCACCGCCACCGAGGCGCCGCGCAGGTGCATCTGCCGCGCGGTCTCGAAGCCGATCCCGCGGGCGCCGCCGGTCACCAGCGCGACCTTTCCGTTCAAGTCGTATCTGTCCATGGCGGGCACCCTAACGCCGCCCGCATCCATACGCTGCGGCCGTGTCCGATCCCGCCAGCGCCTATGCCGAGCTCGCCGCCGAGCGCGGCCTTGAGCAGCTGCCGGGCGCGAGCCCCGGCCCGCTCACCCCGCTGCTGGTCGAGGCCAAGGGCCAGGGACTGCAGCCGGCGCTGCGCGGCGCCCTCGGCGAGGGGGTCACGGGCGTGGTCGGCCAACTCGCCTACACGCGCAACAAGACCTTCCGCTTCCAGGTGGCGCTGACCGAGGTGCCGGCGGCGACCGCCTTCGCCCCGCGCGTCTTCTGCATCCGCCGCGGCCGCAGCACCCGCGACGACGAGTTCTACGGCTTCGAGGCGCGCCACTCGAAGCTCTGGACCGAGAGCACGGCCCTGAACGAGCGCTACGAGGTCAGTACCAGCCCCTTCCAGGACCCCAACTGGCTGCGGCAGCTGTTCTCACCCAGCTTCGTCGACTGGCTCGGGACCGAGCCGCCGGCCGACTTCTCCTTCGAGCTCGCCTACGGAGCTCTGCTCGGCAGCGTCGAGAGCGACGACCCGGGCGCCGAGGGCCTCGCCGCGCTCTGTGAGGCGACCGCCCGCGTCGCCACCCGTGTCCGCGAGGAGTGCGAGGAGTAATGCAGCTGAACAAGGTCGGCATCGGCCTGATCGCCTTCTTCGGCCTCGCCGGGGCGGCGTTCGCGATCGTCCCAATCCTGGCCGGGGCTCCAGGCGAAGTCGCCGGGATCCTCGCCTCGATCGGGGTGATCTGGGTCCTCGTCGCCGCCGGCCTGCTCTGGTACGCGAAACGCCAGGAGCGCAAGGCCGCCCACCAGGACTGGGTCTTCCGCCAGGGCCTGCGCGGCACCGCGACGGTCCTCGCCGCTTCCAGCCACGCCGAAGTCAACGAGATGCCGCTGATGAGCCTGCGGCTCGACCTCGACGTGCCGGGTTTCGGGACCCGCGAGGTGAAGCGGCGGGAGATCATGCCGGTCTTCGCCGCCACCCGGATGGAGCCGGGGCTGGTCCTGCCGGTCTACGTCAACCCCGAGGACAGCGACGACTTCGTCCTCGTCTGGTGACCCTCGCGGGGAGGGCTCGACCGACCCCTCCTAGAATCCTGACCTTCATGCCCGGATTCGAGCCCGTCGACCCGAAGCAGTCCTTCCCCGCGCTGGAGGAGCGCGTTCTCGCGCGCTGGCGCGAGGAGGACGTCTTCGCCCGCTCGCTGGAGGCGCGAGCCGACGCCCCGGTCTGGAGCTTCTATGAGGGCCCGCCGACCGCCAACGGCCGCCCCGGCTCCCACCACGTTCTCGCCCGCGTCTTCAAGGATGTCTACCCCCGCTACAAGACGATGTGCGGGTACCGGGTGCCGCGCAAGGCGGGTTGGGACTGCCACGGCCTGCCGGTCGAGCTCGAGGTCGAAAAACAACTCGGCATCTCCTCCAAGCAGGAGATCGAGGAGTTCGGGATCGCCGAGTTCAACCGCCGCTGCCGCGAGTCCGTCTTCGAGTACGTCGAGGACTGGAACAAGCTGACCGAGCGGATCGGGTTCTGGATCGACCTCGACGACCCCTACGTCACCCTCGACGACGACTACATCGAGTCGGTCTGGTGGTCGTTGAAAAAGCTCTGGGACGAGGACCGGCTCTACGAGGGCCACAAGGTCGTCCCCTACTGCCCGCGCTGCGGCACCGCCCTCTCCTCGCACGAGGTCGCGCAGGGATACGAGGACGTCAAGGATCCGTCCATATACGTGCGCTTCCCGCTGCTGGGTGGCGACGGGAGCGAGGCAGGCGAGTCGCTGCTGGTCTGGACGACGACCCCGTGGACCCTCCCCGGCAACGTCGCCGTCGCCGTCGCGCCCGATGTGACCTACGTGCGAGCACGGGTCGGGGGCGAGACCGTGATCCTGGCCGAGCCGCTGGTCGAGAAGGTGCTGGGGGAGGAGGCCGAGGCGCTCGACCGCTTCCCCGGGACCGACCTGGTCGGCCGCGCCTACCGCGGCCCGGTCTTCGCCCTCTCCGACGGCGGCCCGGCGAACGCCTTCCGGGTCCTGGCCGGCGACTTCGTCACCACCGAGGACGGCACCGGCCTGGTCCACATCGCCCCGGCCTTCGGCGAAGACGACTACGCGGTCGCCGCCGCCAACGGCGTCTTCGACCCGACCGACGCCGCCACCCTCTACAACCCGGTCGGCCTCGATGGCAAATTCACCGCCCAGGTCACCGGCTTCGAAGGCCAGTTCGTCAAGGACGCCGCGACGACCAAGGCGCTGATCGCTGACCTAGAGGCGCGCGACCTGCTCTTCCGCGAGCAGGTCTACGAGCACTCCTACCCGCACTGCTGGCGCTGCGGCACGCCGCTCCTCTACTACGCCAAGTCGAGCTGGTACATCGCCACCTCCCAGGCGCGGGACCAGCTGCTGGCCAACAACGAGGAGATCGGCTGGCACCCGGAGCACATCAAGCACGGCCGCTTCGGCAAATGGCTGGAGAACAACGTCGACTGGGCGCTCTCGCGCGACCGCTACTGGGGGACGCCGCTGCCGATCTGGGAGTGCACCGCCGACGGCTGCGACGGCCGCTACTGCGCCGGCTCGGTCGCCGAGCTGCGCGAGCGCGCCCGCGAGACGGTCCCCGACGACCTCCACCGCCCCTACATCGACGGCGTCACCCTCGATTGCGAGGACTGCGGCGGCGTCATGCGGCGGGTCGTCTCGGTGATCGACACCTGGTACGACAGCGGCGCGATGCCCTTCGCCCAGTTCCACTACCCGTTCGAGGGCACCGAGGAGTTCGAGGAGCGCTTCCCGGCCGACTACATCTGCGAGGCCCAGGACCAGACCCGCGGCTGGTTCTACACCCTGCTCGCCGAGTCGACCCTGCTGTTCGACACCTCCAGCTACCGCAACTGCGTCTGCCTCGGGCTGATCCTCGACCCCGAGGGGCAGAAGATGTCGAAGAGCCGCGGCAACGTGGTCGACCCCTGGGAAGTCCTCGACACCCACGGCGCCGACGCCTTCCGCTGGTACTACCTGACCGCCCAGCAGCCCTGGGCCGGCTACCGCTTCTCGGTCGACACGGTCGGCGAATCGGTCCGCCAGTTCCTCCTCACCCTCTGGAACACCTACTCGTTCTGGGTCCTCTACGCGAATGCCGAGGGCCTCGGGCCCGGCGATTTCGGGGCCGCGCCCGAGCCCGCCAACGACCTCGACCGCTGGGCGCTGTCCCGCCTGCAGGCGACCACCGCGATCGTGCGCGAGCGGATGGACGACTACGACTGCACCACCGCCGGCCGGGCGATCGCCGACTACGTCGAGGAGCTCTCCAACTGGTACGTGCGGCTTTCGCGTCGCCGCTTCTGGGATGGGGACCGCGCCGCGTTCGCGACCCTGCGCCACTGCCTGCTGGAGACGGTGGCGATGCTGGCCCCGTTCGTCCCCTTCCTCGCCGACGAGATCCACCGCAACCTCGCCGGCCCCGACGCCGCGCCGTCGGTCCACCTGCGCGACTTCCCCGAGGTCGACGAGTCCCGGGCCGATCCCGAGCTGGAGCAGGGGATGGAGGCGGTCCGCCTCACCGTCGAGCTGGGCCGCGCCGCCCGCGCCCAGGCCAAGGCCAAGGTGCGCCAGCCGCTGCGCCGCGCGGTGATCGTCGCCAACGATTCGGAGCGGGCGGCGATCGAAGCTCGCGCCGACCTCGTCACCGCCGAGCTGAACGTCAAGGAGCTGGACTTCGTCACCGACGAGTCGGAGCTGGTCAGCTACAGCGCCAAGCCCAACTACCGCGCCCTCGGCCCCCGCTTCGGCAAGAAGATGCCGCAGGTCGCCGCCGCGGTCGAGGCGCTCGACGCCGCCCACGTTGCCGCAGTCCTCGCCGAGGGGGGCGAGATCGGGATCTCGATCGACGGCAGCGACCACACCCTTGGCACCGACGACATCACCCTGGCTCTCGAACCGCTCGAGGGCTGCGAGGTAGAGGCCGAGGCCGGCCACGCCGTCGCCCTCCAACTCGAGCTGGACGACGAGCTGCGCCGCGAGGGCCTGGCCCGCGAGATCGTCCACGCCGTCCAAAACGCCCGCAAAGCGGCGGGCCTGGAGATCACCGACCGCATCGACCTGACCCTCACCGGCGACCCCGACCTCCTCGAGGCAGCCCAGGCCCACCAGGACTACCTCGTCAACGAGGTCCTAGCGACCTCGGTCAGCTACGACGGCACCAACGGCGCCGCCGCGACCATCGACGGCAAAGACCTGAGTATCGGCGTTTCACGCGCCTGATCGAGCGCTTACCTGTAGGGAGGGACGGGTGTCCCCTTCCCTCCCTGGATTTTCGCCTTTAAGCACTCATCTCTCGCCGACTCGGCGAGCACGAAAATCAGGGACGCCGGTCGGGAAGGGGATACCGGCACCCTCTACCGGAAGGAGCTCAGTCCTGCGGCTTCTCGCCGATGATGAAGTCCGATTTCGAGGAGTCGTCGAACTTCACCCAGCAGTGATCGGGGGCGACGCCGGCTACCTCGATCAGGGCCGCTTCGATCCGCTTGGCGATCTCCGCCTTCTGCTCGTCAGTGCGGCCCTCGTACCAGTGGACGTGAACGAACGGCATGAACTGGGAGGGAGGGCGCCAGCTAGGCGAGCGCCGGCTCCAGCTCAGCCTCGAGGCGGCGCTTCGGCATCGCCCCGACGACTTTCTTGGCGATCGCGCCGTCCTTGAAGAGGATCATCGTCGGGATCGAGAGGACTTCGTAGTTGGCCGCCGTCTGCTGGTTCTCGTCG
>Ga0164301_10000227_pt1 | contig 15649 bp, 16 predicted proteins | sample Whisoiple_231_MG_FD_109711 | JGI IMG/M metagenome (GOLD analysis project Ga0164301, IMG submission 109711) | Unamended control soil microbial communities from upstate New York, USA - Whitman soil sample_231_MG | ecosystem: Environmental > Terrestrial > Soil > Agricultural land ... | reverse complement strand
GCCAGTTTTTTGTATCGGCGACCACTGGCTACGCCGACTTGGCCTCGACCGTGGCGCTTTCCGCCGCGATCTCGCCCGCTCCCTCGGCTCCCAGGTAAGGGGTGAGGATGAACTCGGTCAACTCGGGGAGCAGCTCGACGATCTTGTCCGGCCGGGGCTCTGTAAGGCGCTGGTACACAATCCAGAAGACGCCGCCGATCAAGGCTTCCTCGAGCGTGTCCGGCAACTCCGCCCCGTGTGGCGAGACAGCGCGTCCAAGTTTGAACAGCGAGACGAACGCCTGCTGCGACTCCTCGTAGTACGCGACCGAGGCCGGGCCGGCGGAGAGCGCCTCGACCATGCAGGTGCGAGCGAGGGCCGGCTCCTCGCCGACGTAAGTGAGGAAGGCGGTCAGGCCGGCATGCACCCTCCGGGGCCAGTCGTCGATCGCTCCCGCCGCCGCAACAACCCGCTCCAGGGCAGCTGTCATCGCAAACTCCTGGGCGGCGAGGAAGCACTCCTCCTTCGAGCCGAAGTTTTCGTAGAAGGTGTTGCGGGCGATCCCGGCGCGCTTGACGATGTGCGCGACGGTTACCGCCCGATAGCCCTTCTCGGCGGTCTCGATAGCGAGGGCGGCGATGATCCGCGCGCGCTGGTGCTGAGCGATGAACTCCCGCGAGAGAGCCTGCCGGCCCGGAAGTGGACGCGTTGTTGACTTTGAAGCCACGAACGAGAGAGTACCGAAGTCCGATCACGGCACTGTCTCGTCCTCCGAAAAGATACCGTTTAGGTACCGAAAGACAGACAACCTGTTTTATTACTCGAACTTCTACCCGGGCGGGGATTTTGACCGGAAAGCGTGAGCGCATTCTCGAAGGGATGCTCGAAGCAGTAGGCAAGCGGGGCTACGAGCAGACCACGGTCCAAGACGCGATCGAGACCGCGGGTCTCTACAGGCAAGCCTTCTACGACAGCTTCACCGGCAAGGAAGACTGCTATCTGCAGGCGCTCGACGCCGGCGGCGCCTGGGTCGAGTCGGCGATGCGTGCGGCGGCGGGGGAAGCGCCCGACTGGCGGGGGAAGCTGCGGGGCTCCCTGCGCGGCCTCCTGGGCTTCCTCGACGCCCGGCCCCAGATCGGGCGGGCGCTTTTGGTCGAGGTCCACGCCGCCGGGCCGCGGGCGGTCGAGAGGCGAACCAAGGCGATGGTGCGGGCCGCGGGCCTGATCGACCTGGCACGCGGCGAAGGGGACGGAACGGCGCCCGCCATCTCCGCCGAGGCGGTCGCCGCCGGGATCCTCGCGGTCCTCCACACCCGTCTGGCGGGAGAGCAGGAAGGGGGCTTCGAGCTGCTGCTGCCGGAGCTGATGTACCTCGCCGTGCTCCCCTACTTCGGCGCCGAGGCGGCGGCCGACGAGCTCGACCTCGACATCGCCTGAGCGACTACAGGCCCTCGCCGTGACGACCCTCGCCGCCGGCGAAGCGAGACGCTCCCCTGACGGCGACGTCGAGCACCTCGCGACCGAGGCGGTGCTCCAGCTCGAGGCCGGCGGCGAGCGACATCCCGGCGCCCTCGACCGCCGCGCGGCGGTCGCTCAGCATCGTCTCCTGCGGGAAGCCGGCCAGCTTCTCGGCCAGCTCCAACGAGCGCTCCAGGTGCAGGCCCGGCTCCACGATCTCGGTTAGGAGGCCGATCCGCAGCGCCTCCTCAGCCTCGACCGGGCGACCGGTGAGGATCATCTCCATCGCCCGCCCCAGTCCCACGACGCGCGGCAGGCGCTGGGTGCCGCCGTCGATCAGCGGCACCCCCCAACGGCGCTCGAAGCAGCCGAAGACCGAGCTCGCGGTGGCGATCCGCAGATCGCACCAGAGGGCGAGCTCGAGGCCGCCGGCCAGGCACCAGCCGTCGATCGCGGCGATCGTCGGCTTCGAGGGGGTGAGGCGGGTGAAGCCCATCGGCCCTGCCGGGTGGTCGACGTCGAGGTCGATCGCCTTCAGGTCGGCCCCGGCGCAGAACGCTTCGCCGCCGGCCCCGGTGAGGACCAGAACCCGGGCCTCCGCATCGGCCTCGAAGTCGTCCAGGCCCTGACGTAAGGCCGCGGCAGTGGCGGCGTCGACCGCGTTGCGACGCGCGGGCCGGTCGATCGTCAGTACCGCTGCCGATCCTTGCCGCTCGTAGCGCACCTCGTCGCGAGCCATGCGCAGATCGTTCCACAGGGGGAAGCGGGCGGGCTAGTCGGCGCGCGGCACACGGGGTTCGCGACGACGCCCGGCTCCCCGGAAATGCGCCCCGGTCGCCGATCTTGGGAGGGCAGGAGCCCCAAGATCGCCCGCAACGGTAGGTGCCGGGGCGGACAACGAAAAAACGACCGGGGGTGACGCTCGTTGCCTGCCTCGCGCGTAGCCTTCGCGCTTAGAAGCTCGTCGCGCCACCTTCGAGGCTCGTTCCCACTTGGCTTCCGCGGGACCGGTCTCTCTCGGTCGCAAAACGAAAGTACTCCTCGCCCCTTTCGGGCGCTAGGGGCCCGCTCCAAAGCAGTCCGCAAAGAGCGATAAGTTCACCTTGAGATGGAGGGATCGGAGGCGTCCGCGCGGCGGGCGCGGCGCAACGTGGTCCTGACGGCGGCGATCGCCGGCCTCGGCGGGCTGCTCTTCGGCTACGACACCGGGGTCATCGCCGGCGCCCTGCTGTTCATCAAGACCGACTTCGACCTCGGCAGCTTCGCCCAGGGCCTGGTCGTCGCCGCGGTGCCGATCGGCGCCGTCGCGGGCGCCGCGATCGCCGGGCCGGCGGCCGACACCTACGGGCGGCGGCTGATGATCCTGATCGCCGCCGCGGTCTTCATCGTCGGCGCCCTGGCGAGCGCGGCGGCGCCCGGGGTCGAGGTCCTGGTCATTGCCCGCATCGTGATCGGCGTCGCGATCGGGCTCGCCTCCGCCGCCGCCCCGGTCTACATCTCCGAGGTGGCGCCGCCGGAGAGCCGCGGCCGCCTCGTCAGCTTCTTCCAACTGGCGGTGACGATCGGGATCCTCGTCGCCTACCTGGTCGGCCTCGCCTTCGACGGGATCGAAGGCTGGCGCTGGATGCTGGGGCTCGGCTGCGTGCCGGCGCTGGCGCTTGCCTTCGGGATGCTGCGGATGCCGCAGAGCCCGCGCTGGCTGGTGATGACCGGCGACGACTTCGCGGCGCGGGCGACGCTGGCGAAGATCCGGGTCGACGACCCCGACACGATCGACCGCGAGATCGAGGAGATCAAGGACTCGATCGAGGAGAAGCCGGGACAGTGGAGCGAGCTGCTTCAGCCGGTGGTCAAAGCGGCGCTGGTGGTCGGCGTCGGGCTGGCGATCCTGCAGCAGGTCACCGGCATCAACACGGTCATCTACTACGCGCCGACGATCGTCGAATTCACCGGCGTCGACTCCTCGGCCGGCTCGATCCTGGCGGCGGTCGGGGTCGGGATCATCAACGTCGCCTTCACGGTGCTGGCGCTGCGGCTGCTCGACCGCGCCGGCCGGCGGACCCTGCTGATGATCGGCGTCTCCGGGATGGTGATCTCGCTCTTCGCTCTCGGCCTCGCTTTCGAGGGCGGTGGCGGCAGCACCTTCGACTCGGCTCTGGCGATCGTCAGCCTGATGACCTACGTCGCCTCCTTCGCGATCAGCCTCGGCCCGATCTTTTGGCTGCTGAACGCCGAGATCTACCCGCTCAGCGTGCGCAGCAAGGCGGCCGGGATCGGGACGATGGCGAACTGGACCTTCAACTTCATCGTCTCGCTCACCTTCCTGCTGCTGATCGAAGCGCTGGGGCGCTCCGGCGCCTTCTGGTTCTACGGTGCGATCGGGATCGTCACCCTGGCCTTCTGCTGGAAGTTCGTGCCGGAGACGAAGGGCAAGCGCCTGGAGGAGATCCAGGCCTATTTCGAGGCGCGGGTGAAGGCCCGAGGTTGAGCGGTCCGGCTACCCTCTTCGGGTGCGGATTGACGAAATCATCTCGGAGCGTCGGCCGACCTTCTCGGTCGAGTTCTTCCCGCCGAAGACGGCGGAGGCGACCGAGCAGCTCTACGAGACCGCGCGCGAGCTGCGCAAGCTGGAGCTCGACTTCGTCTCCGTCACCTACGGCGCCGGCGGGTCGACCCGGGACGGAACGGTGGAGATTGCCAGAGCCCTGAAGGACGAGATCGGGTTCGAGACGATGGCTCACCTCAGCTGCGTCGGCGAGACGACCGATGGCCTCGCCGCGACCCTCGACCAGATCGAGGCGGCGGGAATCGACAACGTCTTCGCCCTGCGCGGCGACCCCCCGCGTGGTCAGGAGGACTTCGCCCAGCCCGAGGGCGGCCTCGGCAGCGCCGCTGAGCTCGCGGCGTTCATCTCCGCGGGCTGGAGCTTCGGCATCGGCGGCGCCTGCTTCCCGGAGGTGCACCCGGAGGCGCCCGACCTCGAGACCGACCTCCGCTACCTGAAGACGAAGGTCGACTCCGGGGCCGGCTTCCTGATCACCCAGCTCTTCTTCGACAACCAGGTCTATTTCGACTTCGTCCGCGCTGCCCGGGCGCAGGGGATCGAGGTGCCGATCATTCCCGGCGTGATCCCGGTCGCCACCTTTGCCCAGACGAAACGGATCTGCGACCTCTGCGACGCGACGATCCCGCCAAAGCTGGAAGCGGCGTTCGAGGCGGCGGGGGGCGACCCGGAGCGGGAGTTCGAGCTGGGGATCGCTTATGCGTCGCAGCAGTGCGCCGAGCTTCTGATCGCGGGGGCTCCGGGGATTCAGTTCTATGCGCTGAACCGGGCGCCGGCGACGCGGGCCGTGCTCGGGGCGCTGAAGGCCTCGCGGCCGTGGGAGCGGGTGCGGGGGGACGCAGCCGAAATGGAACGAGCCAATTAATCTGTCAGGCCATGGGTAAGGGAGAGCGCGAAAGAGACCGGCTTCGCCAAGAGCGGATCGAAGCCGAAGAACGCGAATCTCGCGGCGGCGGCAACCGCATGATCGTCGGCTACGCGATCGCCTCCACGGTGGTGATCGCGATCGCGGTGCTGGTCTTCGTCCTCGTCAGCGGCGGTGGCGACGACAGCAGCAGCGCTAACGGCAACACCGACGACGGTGGCGCCCACATCAACGGCGACGAAAACTACGGCAACACCAACGGAGTCTCGGCGGACGAACGCGCCGGGATCATCCCCGCGGCGGCCAAAGTCACCAACCTGAAAGAAGCGGCGAACAAAGCCGGCTGCGAAGTGCGCCTGAAGCTTCCCGACGAGGGCCACACCCATCTGCCGAAAGGCTCGCAGCCGCCTGACTACAAGACCAGCCCGCCGAGCTCCGGCAACCACGTCGAACCTCCCTACCAGCAGGCCGACGGCGCCTACTCGGAGGAACCCGAACAGCTCGACGTCGTCCACTCGCTCGAGCACGGACGGATGGCGATCGAGTACTCGTCCGACCTGCCCGAAAAAGCGCAGCTGGAACTGAAGGGGCTCTACGACACGATGTACGGCGCGGCGCTGATGTTCCCCTACGACGAAATGGTCTACGACGTCGCGGCCGCGACCTGGACCAACACGCTCACCTGCCGCGAATACAAAGGCCAGCCGACCCTCGACGCGATCCGCGCCTTCGGCAAGGAAACCTGGGGCAAATACGGCGGCGAGCCCGTCTTCGCCTTCAAATTCACCGGCCCGACCCCGGCCGAACCGGACGAACCGAGCAGCTGACCCGGAGCCTGGCTTCGGCTAGGCGCGGTAGGCGGGGAAAAAGCCGCCGGCCTCGCGGCCGGCGCTGAGCCGCGCGTAGGCCTCCGCGTCGCAGACCAGCTCCGAGGTGAGCCAGGGCTGCCGACGGTTGGCGAAACCGCGCTTGAACTCCTCCAGCGCGTCACCGGGGGCGATGCCGCCACCGAGGTTGAGTGGCAGGCCGAGCTCGGCGGAGTGCTCGACGAGGCGGGTGACGACGGACTTCATCGGCGCGTCGCCCAGGTGCGAGTCGGCGCTGCCGCTGAGGTAGTAGTGGAGGTAGCCGTCGCTGACCGCGGCGATCGAGGCGGCGGCGAGGATGCCGTCCGGCGCGGTGGCGCGCGCGAGCCAGGTGCGCTCGGCTTCGAGGATGCGGTCGAAGTAGGCGGCTCCGAAGAAGTAGTGCGGGGCGGCCTCGGTGCGTCGCATCGTCTGCTCGTAGACGTCGAGGAAGCCGGCGCGCTGCTCGGCGGTCGTCTCGGCGGCGGGGACGAGGTCGAGGGCGTAGCCGGCCTCGAGGTTGCGGCGGACCTGGCGGCGGTCGCTGGGGCGGCTCTTCGGCGGCAGCTCGGGGTCGGCAATCTGAACCACGTTGCGCTCAGTGGCCTCAGTCAACGGCGGCGCCCCGAGCGTGTGTCGGAGAAAGACGCTGACCAGGCCAGTGGCGGAGAAGTCGATTGCGCTCGGGTCGAGGCCCTCGAGCGAGCCGACCAAGCCGGGGTAGCCGTATGGGGAGATCGCGTCGCGCTCGGCCGTGCCCTCGATCTCGCGCACGATCAGGGGGGCGAGCAACTCGCCCGCGTCACTCTCGATCCGCAGCGTGTGGGAGGCGCCCTCGGCCTCGAGGAAGGGGCGGGAGCGGAAGAACTGGTCGTCGCTGGAGGCGGCGCCCCCGTCCTCGATCAGCTCGGCCCTGGCCGCGAAGGCGCTCACTCGAGCAGGTCCGCGGCGGCGGCGCGAAACTCGTCCGGCAGCACGCCCCAGACCTCGCAGTCGTCGGCCGGCGCGCCGCGGCGGGCGAGGTGGGCGCGCATCGTCCCCTCGTGCTTCCAGCCGAGGCCGGCGACGGTCTTCTTCGCCACCTCGTTGCGGGCGGGGATGCGACCGTAGACGCGGTGGGCGCCGTACTCGTCGAAGGCCTTGGCGATCGTCAGCGCCTCGGCGCGGCGGCCGACGCCCTTGCCGCGGACGTCGTCGCCGATCAGGGCGCCGAGCTCGGGCGCCGTCTGGCGGAAGAGGCCATAGAGAGCGGTGAAGCCGACCGGCTCGTCGTAGCCCTCGACGACGATCGCGAACTTGCGGTCCTCGCCCGAGTCGTCCATCGCCCGCCCCGTCCACGCTTCGGCCTGCTCCAGCGTGAACTCGTCGCGCTGCTCCATCAGCGACTGGATCGCGTCCGGGTTGTTGAACCAGCGGTGGACGGCGGGCGCGTCGCCGGGCTGGAACGGGCGCAGGCTGACTGCGGGGCGGTCGGCGCTCATCGCGAAAACCCTATCCCGCTCAGTCGGGAGCCAATCCCTGGCCAGTGAGGACAAGCCAGGCGGTCTTGAAGAGGATGCGGAGGTCGAGGGCGAAGCTGCGGTGGTCGACGTACCAGACGTCCAGCTCGATCCGCTCCTCCCAGGGGATGCCGGCGCGGCCCTGGACCTGGGCCCAGCCGGTGATCCCCGGCAGCACCTCGTGGCGACGTTTCTGGTGGGGCGTGTAGTCGTCGACTTGGGCTTTGATCGTCGGGCGCGGGCCGACGATCGCCATCTCGCCGCGCAGCACGTTGACCAGGTTGGGGATCTCGTCGAGCGAGGTCCGGCGCAGGATCCGGCCGGGGGCGGTGACGCGAGGGTCGTCGCGGTAGACGACCTTGCCGACCCCGACCGGGTCGGATCCCTCGACCATCGTCCGCAGCTTCCACATCTCGAACTCGCGGCCGCCGAGGCCGACGCGGGGCCGCCGGTAGAACACCGGCCCGCGGCTGGTCAGCTTGATCGCGATCGCGGCGACGAGCAGCACCGGCGAGAGGATCGCGAGGGCGAGGGCGGCGATGAGGACGTCGAGGGCGCGCGGCATCAGCGGGTTCCCTCCGCCTTCTCCCAGCGCCCGCCCGCTCCGTGGCGCCGGCGGTCCCAGAGGCCGGCGGCGATCGAGGCGGTGGTCATCAAGTAGTAGCGGGCGATGCGGAAGGGGGCGATCGGCAGGATGCGGCCGAGGAGCGCGGCGGCGATGAGGCCGAGCTGGAGGGCGAAGGCCAGCGTGTAGACCCAACCGTCGCCGAGGAGGAAGACGTTGGCGAGGAACGCGACCAGGTGCAGGAACGGGCTCAGGTAGCGGAGCAGGCGGTGGGAGACGATCTCGAAGGCGAACAGCGGCGGGTAGCCGCGCGGAGAGAGCATGCCTTCGCCGGCGACGATGTCCCAGAGGCCGACCATCATCCGCCGTTTGCGGGCGAACTCGCCCTCCAGGGTGGGGACCATCTTCTCCTCGGCCCGCGCCGCCGGCGCGTAGAGCGAGCGGAGGCCGCGCTTGGCAAAGGCGAAAGGGAAGCTGAGGTCGTGGCTGCCGGAGGGGGCGAGCGGGATGTAGGCGCTTCGGCGGACCGCGTAGATGGCGCCGTTGCCGGCGGTGACGCCGGCCAGCGCCGACTCCATCCCACGCACCGCCATCTCGTAGCGCCAGTAGGCGCCCTCGAGGTTGCCGCCGCCGGGGTCGAGGAAGCGGACCTGGCCGCAGACGTAGCCGACCTTCGGGTCGGCGAAGGGGGCGACGAGCCGGCGCAGCGCGTCTGGCGCCCAGACGCTGTTGGCGTCGGAGAAGGCAAGGACGTCGCCGGTGGCCGCCTCGGCGCCGGCGTTGAGGGCGGCGACCTTTCCCCCGGGCGGCAGCTCGAGGACGAGGTCGGCGCCGGCGGCACGGGCGCGCTCTGCCGTCGCGTCGCTCGACCCGTCGGAGGCGACGACAATCTGCAGGCGCTCACGCGGGTAGTCGAGGGCGAGGGCGTTGGCGACTTTGGCGGCGATCACCGACTCCTCGTCGTAGGCGGGGACGATGAGAGAGACGAGGGGCATCGCGGCGGCGGGTCCTGTCTCCGATCGGGGGCTCTCCCTACCGGGAGAGTCCTCCCGATCGTCGCCACCCGCCGAGGGGACTCCCAGATGGACTAACAACCACAGCACGCAGGGGTAGCCAATGTGGGTGTAGAGGAGCAGGCTGACGCTGAGCCAGAAGAGGGTTGCGGCGAGGGTGGTCATTGGTGGGCCTCGATCAGCTCGCGGTAGAGGTCGAGGGTGCGGCGCGCTGCCTCGTCCCAGGAGAAGGGGCCGGCGGCGGCGCGGGTCGCGGCGGCGGCCAGCTCGGCGCGGGCGGCCTCGTCGCCGACCAGCTCCTGCAGGGTCGCGGCGAGGGCGTCGGTGTCGCCGGGCGGGACCAGCCGCGCCGCGCCGGCCTCCGCCACCTCGGGGAAGCCGCCGACGGCGCTGAGGACCAGCGGCTTGCCGAAGGCGAGGCCGGTGTAGAGGACGCCGGAGTGCTCGGCGTCGAGGTAGGGGAGGACGACGAGGTCGGCGCGGCGGAAGATCGCCGGGATCTCGGCGTCGTCGACGAAGCGGGTGACGAAGCGGATGCGGCCGCCGGCCTCTTCGGCCTGCCGCTGCAGCGGGCCGACGTCCATCCGCGGGTTGCCGACGACCCACAGCTCGGCCCCGCTCGCCGCGACCCGGCCGTAGGCCTCGAGCAGGTTCTCGATCCCCTTGTACGGGCGCAGCAGTCCGAAGGAGAGGATCACTGGCCCCTCGGCCCCCTCCAGCTCGGCCGGTAGCGGCTTCTCCTCGGGCAGCTTGGTCAGGTAGTCGAAGGCGCCGTGGGGGATGACGCGGACCTTGGCGGGATCGAGGCCGACCTCGTCGCGCAGGCGAGCGGCGCTGTGCTCGGAGTGGGCGACGACGGCGTCCATCGCGCCGAAGACGCGGCGCGCGCCGCGCACCTGGCGGCGGCTCGGCTGCGGCGGCAGGATGTAGTGCGCGGTCATCAGCCGCGGCCGCACGGCGGGCAGCAGGCGGGCGTCGAGCGAGGGAACGGTCAGCAACTGGTAGTGGAGGACATCGGCATCGGCGTCGCGGCGGAAGCGGAGCATGTCGGGGAGGTGCTCGAGCGCCTTGAACGGCAGCCGCGCCGGCGCTTGCAGGCCGCGGGCGGCGGAGCGGCGGTAGAAGCGCTCCTCGACCCGGTAGCCCTCGGCCGGCGGGACCGGCCCGTAGAGGAAACGCGTGGTCAGCAGCTCGACCTCGACCCCGGCACGGGCCAGCGCCGCCGCGAGTGCGCGGTCGTAGGGCGGCGTGAACGCCGAGGGATCGACGAGTTGCACCTTCATCGGACCGGGCGGATTATCGTGACCCCCTTGGCGCCCACGCTTTCCTACTGCGTCGTGAACACGAATGGCCGCGAGTACCTGCTCGCTTGCCTGGCCGCGATCGAGCGCACTCACCCCGCCGGGATGGAGCGCGAGATCCTCGTCCTCGACAACGCCTCCGAGGACGGATCGGCCGAGGCGGTGCGGGCGCTTGGCGGCGAGATTCGGCTGATCGCCCTGGAGCGGCGGACGGGCAAGGCGGAGAACGACTCGACCCTGATGCGCGAGGCGGCGGGCGAGTACTGCCTGCTGCTGAACGAGGACTCCGAGCTGCGGCCGGGAGCGGCGGCGTCGCTGGTCGCCGCACTCGAGGCAGACCCGAAGGCGGCGGCGGCCACCCCGCAGCTGCTGGACTCGGCGGGCGACCCCGTTCCCTCGGCCTGGCGCTTCCCGGGGGTTGGGACGGCAGCGATCGGGGCGCTCTTCCTGCACCGCCGCTTCACCGTGCAGAGCGTGGGTAGCGTGACCCGCCGGGTCGACTGGGCGCAGTCGAGCGCGCTGCTGGTCCGGCGGAAGGCGGCGGCTGCGGTCGGCTATATGGACCCCGACTTCTTCGTCTACTACGACGAGTGCGACTTCGCCAAGCGCCTGGCCGACGCCGGCCGGCACTCGCTCTTCGTCCCCGGCGCCGAGGCCGTCCACCACGACCAGCTCTCGACCGACCTCGCCAAGGGCCTGCCGCGGATCGTCGAATTCCACCGCAACCGAGACCTCTACATGCGGAAGCACCATGGGACGGTGGCGGCGCTCGCCGCCCGCATCCTCACCGCCTGGTCCTACGCGTTGCGGGCGCTCGCCGCGACCGTCCTCCCCAACCGCCCGGCGAAAATCTTCTGGGCCCACGCCCGCCAGGCGCTATTCCCTAGCCGCGGCGAATCGATCCGCGACCGGGCCGGCTAGCTGCGCAGGTCCTCATCCATACGCTCCACCTCGTAGACCTCGGGGATGCGGCCGTCGACCGCGGGCTCGGCGCGGAGGGAGGCGAGCAGGGAGCGCGGTTCGCGTAGGTAACCGAGCCAGCGACGCTCCTCGGCGGTGAAGAACCCGGTCGCCCAGAGAATCAGCGGGTAGGCAGCGAGAAGCACGGCGCGGAGGAGGAAACCGCCGATCCCCTCGGCAGGGACCAGCAGTTCGGCGATGCCGACGAGCACCGCCACCGTCAGCACCACCCGCAGCAGCCTCGCCCATTCATATGGGACCGGGAAGAGGCGCTGGGTGAACACGTACATCAGCCCCAGCACGACCAGGTAAGAGGCGACCAACGCAAGCGCAGCGCCGACGATCCCGAGGGGCGGTACGAGGATGAGGTTGAGGACCACGTTGGTGAAGAGGGCGGCGATCGCGGCGGGCAGGTTGAACTCGGTGCGACCGGTTCGGCCGAGAATCACGACCAGCACCAGATAGAGGGCGTAGAGGGTGACCGCGGCGGCGATCAGACCGATCACTTCGTGGGAATCGAAGAACCGCGGCGCTGCCAGAGCGCGGACGATCCAGGTCGAGAACAGCCACATCCCGGCGACGACGAAGGAGCAGCCGGCGACGAAGAGGGTGACGACGGTGGCGTAGAAGCGACGGGCTTCTCCGTCGTCGCGGATCGAGTAGGCGAGCGGCGGCCAGGCGAGCTGGAAGCCACGGACCAGGACGTTGACCGCCTGAGCGAACCTCACCCCCAGTGAGTAGAGGCCAGCCTCGGCGAGGCCGAGCGAGCGGACGATGATCAGCCGGTCGACGAAGTTGAGCGCGTAGAGCGAGACCTCGGCTGGCATCGTCGGCAGGCCGAAGCGGAACAGCCGCCGCAGCAGGGCGGGTTCGGGCCAGAGCGAGAGGCGCCGCCACTGCAGGGCGATCAAGACGAGGACGAAGGCGCCGCCGGTCGCGTAGCTGCCGAGCAGGAGGCCGCGGGCGCCCTCTTCGAGGCCGACCACGAGGACGACCGTGAGCGCGATCGCCGCGACGACGTTGAGGATCGTGGTCGTGAAGTAGGCGCGCGCCCGCTCGTCGAGGCGGAAGAGGGTGAGCATGAACTCCCACATCGTCAGCACCCAGAGGCCGCCGATCGCGATCCGGACGAGCTCCGGCCCGGATACGCCTGGCGGCAGTTCCGACGGGTCGAGCAGGAGTTTGGAGAGCGGCCCGGCGAACGGCAGCGCGACCAGCACGCCCAGCGTCGAGAGCCAGAAGAGCGCGGCAAAGGTCGCCTTGACGACGCGTCGCGGATCCTCCTCGTCCAGGTAGTAGAAGCGCAGAATCGCCTCGATCAGCCCGAAGCGGACGATGATGCTGGCGGTGACCACGGCGGCGAAGAGGATCTCGGCGGCGCCGTAGTCTTCGGGCGTCAGGTACCGCGTGTAGAGCGGCAGCAGCGCGACCGCGATGAGTTTGGAGAGGATGCTGGCCGCGGTGTAGGCGGCGCCGGTCGTCGCCAGGCGGCGCAGGTATCCCGACATGCGGGGACCCTACGCCGGGTCGCGGACTTCGGGGCGATCGAAGGCCAGCGAGGCCCCGACCGCGAGCAGGACCCAGGTGATCGGGTCCTCGAAGAAGCCGGCGTAGGCCAGGGTATGAACCAGGAGGGCGACGAAGGCCGCAAGGATGGCGGTGCGGGCGACCTGAGCGCGGCCGCCAAAGAGTCCGCGGCCCATGGTTCGGAGGGCGACTATGACCAGGGAGAAGTAGATCAGCAGTCCTAGGAGGCCCTGCTCGGCGGCAACGGTTACCGGCTCGGTGTGGGAGACGATTACTGGGGCGTCTTTGTTCTCGCGGGTCTGGCGGTACGCCTCTTGGAAGGATCCCGAGCCGTAGCCCTGGACCGGCTTGTCGGCGAAGAGGTCGAGTCCTCCGGAGACCAAGCTGCCGCGGCCGCTGAGGTCTACGTTGAGGCGGTCGCTGGTCAGCTTGCCGGAGCCGCCGGCGAAGAGGATCACGAGGGCTGCACCGACCGTCCCGAGGGCGACCGCGGCCAGGGTCCAGCGCCAGCTCCAGCGGATCGCCGCCAACACTGCCAGCCCGGCCAGCAGGGCGAGGAAGCTCGACTGCGAGTAGGTCGGGACGAGGCCGACCCAGAGGACGACCAGCAGGCCGGTGAGCAGCCAGAAGCTCTCCCGGGTCCGGGCCCAGAGCATCGCCGCCGTCGCCAGCACCGCGACCAGGGCCAGGTAGCGCCCGTAGACGTTGGGGTCCCAGAAGACCGAGTTGACGCGGAAGTAGGTGTGGAATTCGTTCGAGCGGATGATCTGGTCGTTCCAGAAGAGGCTGCGGGTCGCCAGCTCGACCGTGCCGACGAGGACGAACGCGGTCGCCTCCACCGCGAGGACGATCAGTGCCCAGCGCAGCAGCCGGCGGTCCCACACCACCTCGCGCAACAGCCGGTAGGCGACCGTGAAGGGGATGAAGAAGAAGCAGACGTTCTGCAGCCCCTTGGAGAAGTCCTCCGAGTAGAGCGTCTGCAGCGCGTAGAGGACGACGGCCGCCGCCAGCAGCCAGGCCAGCGCGCGCGGCGCGTGGGCCGGCGAGGGGTCGGACCAGTCACGCAGCGCCGTCGCCACCACCGCGGCGGCGATCACCAGGTAGAGCGGCACCAGCAGGTTGGCGGTGTCGCCACCGGCGTGCAGCGGCACCCGGAACGGCAGGGCGACGATGATCGCCAGCGGCATCGTGATCGGCCAGCGGCGGAAGGCGTAGGCGAGCGCCCCGACCACGACTGCGCCCAGCGCCAGCAGCGCCACGATCCGCCCCTCGTCGTGGCGCAGGTCGACGATCTGGGTCGTGTGCCACTGGTCGCCGGCGATGAGGACCGGGAAGAGGACCATCGCCAGGACCATCGCGGCGCTGCGCAGGCGGCCCGGCGGCAGCAGGATCGCGGCGGCGCTGGCGGCGGCGGCCACGACAAGGCCGGCCCCGGCGAGGAAGTCGCTCAGCATTTCCGTTCGCCTTCCTTCGGCGCCGGGTGCAGGCGGATCACACCCGGCGTCACGAGGGTGCGGTCGCCGAACCTGATCCGCAACTTGTAGCGGCCCGGGTTAGCCGTGCCGCCGCCGCGCTGGCGGCTGTCCCACTGGTAGGTGTGAAACGTGTAGCGCTTGAGGAATTCGTCGCGAGCCAGGGTGTACACGACGCGGCCCCCGGGCTTGATCACCTGAACCGTTCCCTCGCCGGAGATAGTGGTGCGAAAGCGGATTCGCATCAGATCGAGACGGCAGTCTCCGTTCGGGGTAAAGGCGTGAACGACCGGCTGACCCTTGTGACGCGGGGCGCCGGCGAAGCTGACCCGGTCGATTACGAGGGGGTCGCGCTTGACGCGCTGGGCGTAGGCGAAGGCGGCTAGCGTCGCGAGGACGAGGAGCGCGAAGACGATCGCGGCGGCACGCGACTCATTCGGTCGCTTCGGCATTGTCCTCGCCGACGACCACTGCGACGTCGGCTCCTGCCGAGACCGATTCGATTTCCCCGCTCATCAGCTGCACCTTGGCGATACCCACCTGCTTCGCCACCTTGCGCGCTTCCGGCTTGTGGCCGCGTTTGAACATCACCACGCTTTCGGCGAAGCTCGAGCTGCTGTTGGTGACGGCGCCGAGGTCGAAGCCCTTGCCCTCGACTTCGTCGCCGACGGTGGCGGCGAGGCCGGGCACCGAGGTGCCGTTGAGGACGCTGACTTCGATTTCCGCCGGCTTGATCTTCGCCGCCGCCTGCTTGGAGCCGTTGCCGGCGCCGGTGCTTTCGTCGTCGCCGCTGACCAGGAGGTAGGCGACGCCGCCGACGATCGCGATGATCACCACGAAGAGGGCGATCAGCGTGCCCGGCTTCGAGGCCGTCTCGCCGAGGTTGGAGAAGCGGCCGCGGAGCCGTTCGCCGAAGGTCTGCTCGGGCAGCCCTTCCTCGCGCCGCTTGCGCCGTTCCTCGCGATTGGAGACGGCCTCCTGTTCGGCGGTGCGCGCCTCCTCGAGCGCCCTCAGCTCCTCCGCCCGCTGGGCGGCGATGGTCGAGGTCTGCTCCTTGCGCTCGGCATCGCGCTCAGGGGCCGACCCCGCCCACTCGCGCAGGCGGCGGAGGTCCCGCCCTTGGGTGAAGGTGATGAGCGCGAGGACGGCGAGCCCGAGAAAGGCGGCCAGTCCGGCGAAGGCGCCGATTTGTTCGATCGCATGGATCAAAGTGGCTGCGAGAGGCTATTCGTTGGGGACGACCGTCGCCGCGTCGCCGCCGGGTGCGGCGATCATCTCCACGACGCGTTCCGCCAAATTAGCCTCGTCCCCGGCCAGAACCAGGTGCTCGAGCGAGTTCAGGGTTGACTCGACCCACTCCTGGTCGAGCGGCGTCCGGCGCACCGCCCGGTTGATCCGCCGCGCCGCCGTCTTCTGCTCTTCCTCGTTGCTGGAGAAGAGGATCTCGTGCAGCTTCTCGCCGGGCCGCGGCTTGGTGAACTCGATCGCGATGTCCTGCTCGGGCTCGTAGCCGGCGAGCCGGATCATGTTGTGGGCGAGGTCGACGATCTTCACCGGCTCGCCCATGTCGAGGACGAAGACCTCACCCTTGCCGGCGCCGAT
>Ga0164301_10000226_pt1 | contig 15670 bp, 18 predicted proteins | sample Whisoiple_231_MG_FD_109711 | JGI IMG/M metagenome (GOLD analysis project Ga0164301, IMG submission 109711) | Unamended control soil microbial communities from upstate New York, USA - Whitman soil sample_231_MG | ecosystem: Environmental > Terrestrial > Soil > Agricultural land ... | reverse complement strand
CTGATCCACCCCGAGTGCGGCTGCTCGACCCAGGCGATGGAGTACGTCGCCTCGGGCGACATCGACCCCGAGGGCGTCCACATGCTCTCCACCTCCGGGATGCAGAGGCACGTCGAAGATCATCCCGACGGCGAGTTCATCGTCGCCACCGAGAACGGGATGCTCTACCCGCTGCAGCAGGCCGCCCCGCGGGCGAACCTGATCGAGGCCAACCGGATGGCCACCTGCAAATACATGAAGATGATCACCCTGCCGAAACTGCGCGACTGCCTGCGCGACATGAGCGGCGAGGTCAGCGTCCCGGCCGCCATCGCCGAGCGGGCTCGGATCCCGATCGAGCGCATGGTCGCGATCGGCTAGCCGAACTTTCATCAGCCTTTTAGGCGGCTTTTCGGTTCCTTTGCCGAACCGCGGGCAAGCTGTCCTCGTATCCCCCCGAAAAGGAGGCGCGAGATGCACAGCAAGAAAGTCCTGGTGGTCGCCAACCGGACCGCCGACTCCCCAGACCTGATCGCCGTTTTAGGCCGGCGGGCCGCCGAGACGCCGACCCGCTTCACGCTTTTGGTGCCTGCCGTTCCGCATGGCCTCGCCTGGGCCGCCGACATGAAGGCCGGCTGGTCGGAGGCGGCAGGTCGCGCCGACCGCGCCGCCGGCCGGATCCGCCAGTCCGGCCTCGAGCTCGAGGAGGTGATCGTCGGCGACCCGGATCCCTTCGCCGCGGTCGGCGACGTCCTCCACGCGCGCGGGTTCGACGAAGTCGTCGTCTCGACCCTGCCGCGGATGATCTCGCGCTGGCTGGCGGTGGGTCTGCCGGCGCGGTTGCGGCGGGCGATCGAGGTGCCGGTGACCGAGGTGACCGCGCATCCGCGCGCCCAGCCGTTGCCCGCCGAGGCCGCTCGCGAGCCGGTTGCCGCCTGAGCTTGCCCGTCTCTTTCCGACCTCTTTACCGGCTCTTTGCCTGATCGGCGGCAGGCTGCGACCGTGCCCGCGACGAGCAAGGACCGCAGCTGGTGGCCGCCGTCGCGCAGCGTCGTCGGGCTGACGGCTCTGGCCGTGGTCGCCGTGCTGCTGCTGATCCAGTTGGTCCCCTACGGCCACGCCCACACCAACCCCCCGGTGACGCAGGCGGCGAAATGGCCGGCGGGGCCAGGGCAGCAGGTCGCCGAAGCCGGCTGCTACGACTGCCACAGCAACCTGACCGAGTGGCGTTGGTATTCGAACGTCGCGCCAGCCTCCTGGCTGATCGAACACGACGTCGAAGGCGGCCGTGGGGCGCTCGACTTCTCCGAATGGGACAAGCCGCAGCCCGATGCCGGCGAGCTGATCGAGAAGGTCGAAAGCGGCGAGATGCCGCCGCTCCAATACAAGCTGGCGCACGGCGCGGCGCGGCTCTCGTCGAAGGAAAAGGAACAGCTGGTGGCGGCGATCACCCGCCTCTACGCGACCGACCCGCCGCCCCGCGGCGGCGGCTGAGCGCCTGTCTCAGTCGTCGTCGCCGTCGGAGTCGCCGCCTCCGCCGTGGCCGCTGTGGTCTTCGCCACCGTGGTCATCCCCGCCGGAATCGTCCGATTCGGTGGTTTCTTCCGGGGGTGGGGTTTCGTCGGTCGTAGTCGTCGTTTCCGGCGTCGTGGTGTCGGGCGGTGGCTGGTTCTGGTTGCCGCCGTTGCCGGCCGGCGCCTGCAGGGCGGGGGCCAGCGCGTTGCCGGCCGAGACCGATTCCGAGGCGATCCCGATCTGCCGGCTGGCGAGGTTGGCGCCGGCGATCGCCACCCCGATTGCGATCGCCAGCCCGACCAGCGCCAGCAGCACCCATTTCGTCGTCGCCGGCATGCTCATGCGTGCACCTCCGCCGGGGGCAGCTCGATCGTCGCCGCAAGCCCGCCGCTCTCGCGGTTTCGCAGGCGCACCTCGCCATCCCACTGGCGGGTCAGCTCGCGGGCGATCGCCAGTCCGAGGCCGGTGCCCTTGGGACCGCGACGGCCGGCGCTGCCGCGGCTGAAGCGCTCGAATACCGCCTCCTCCTCGCCCGGCTCCAGGCCGGGGCCTTCGTCGAGGACCGAGATTCGTCCCGGCCTCGCCTCAAGCACGACCCTGGTCCCCGCCGGCGAATAGGTGAGCGCGTTCTCCAGCAGCGAGTCGAGCGAGCGCTCGAGGTCGGGCGCCGCGCACCAGCCGCTGCCGGCCGCGCTCCCCGGCGCCACCGCGATCTCGATCCCGCGATCGGCCGCCGCCGCGCTCCAGCGCGCTGCCGCCCGCCGCACCGCCGCGCTCAGGTCAATCCGCTGACCCGGCAGTTCGTGCTCGCCGGCGCGGCTGAGGATCAGCAGCTCCTCGACGATCAGCGAGAGGCGGTCGATCTCCCCCAGGGCCGCCTCGAGCTCGCGCTCGATCGGGGGCTCGCCGCGGAAGCGATCGGCCAGGCCCTCGAGGCGCAGGCGCAGGCCGGTCAGCGGCGTGCGGAGCTGGTGGGAGGCGTCGGCGACGAAGTCCTGCTGGACCCGAAGCAACCGCTTGATCCGCTGCGTCATCTCGTTGAAGGCGCGGGCGAGGGAGCGCTGCTCGGTGCTGCCCTCGACCGCGACGGCGGTATCGAGGTCGCCCTCGGCGACGCGGCGGGCGGCGCCGTCGAGACGGCGGATCGGCCGCGCGATCTGCTGGGCGATCAGGGCTCCGGCGACGAGGCCGAGCAGCAGCACGACCGCGGCCAGGGCGGCGACGTCGAGGATTGAGGTCTTCACCGCCCGGTGGACCGCCTCGATGCTCTGGGTGATGCGAACGGCGCCGCCGGGCCGGCCGCGGCGCAGGATCGGGACGGCGGTGGCGAGGATCTCGGCGCCGAGGGTTTCGCTGCTGCGGGTGATCTGCTCCCCCTGCCCCTGCAGGGCCGCTTCCACCTCGGGCCTGTCGTCGTAGCTGCGACCCGCGGGCGCCCCCGCCGAGTCGGCCAGCAGGTGGCCGCGGGCGTCGACGACGATCACCCGGCCGCGGACGCTCTCGGCCGAGCGCTCGGCGATCCGCTGCAGCGGCGCCGGGCGCGGCGGGTCGATGAAGGCGACGGCGCTGGAGGCGACCACTTCGGCCTGGCTGCGCGCCTGGCCCTTGACCTCGGTGTCGACGCGGTCGCGCAGGCTCAGCGCCAGCGGCACGCCGAAGGCGATCAGCGCCAGCAGCAGGACGTAGGCCAGCGCGAGCAGGAGGGTGGCCCGGAGGCTTACGGTGCCTCGTCCTCCGGCGCGGCAAAGCGGAAGCCGACGCCGCGGACCGTCTCGATATATGTCGGGTCGGAGGAGTCGTCGTCGAGCTTGCGCCGCAGCCAGCCGATGTGGACGTCGAGCGTCTTGGTCGAGCCAAACCAGTTGGTGTCCCAGACCTCCGACATCAGGTCCTCGCGGGTGACGACGCGGCCGGCGTTCCGCATCAGCGCCGCCAGCAGGTCGAACTCCTTGCGCGAGAGCTCCAGCTCCTCGCCGCGGAAGCGCGCGATCCGCGCTGCCGGGTCGAGGTCCAGCTCCCCGACCGCGACCGGCTTTGAGGGGGCGCCGGCGCCGTTTTCGCGCGGGGTGCTGCGGCGCAGGACGGCGCGGATGCGGGAGATCACCTCGGCGGCGCTGAAGGGCTTGACGACGTAGTCGTCGGCGCCGAGCTCGAGGCCGACGATCTTGTCCATCTCGGTCCCGCGCGCGGTCAGCATCACGATCGGCACGTCGGAGCGCCGCCGCAGCTCACGGCAGACGTCGCGGCCGTCGCCGTCGGGGAGGGCCAGGTCCAGCATCACCAAGTCGGGTTCCTCGGAGTCGGCAAGCTCGAGCGCGCCCGCCGCGGTCGCCGTCACCACGGCCTCGAATCCGGCCCGGCGCAGGGCCTCGGCGAAGGGCTGGGAGATCGACTCCTCGTCCTCGACGACGAGGATGCGGCCGCCCGGTGACTGGCTGTTCATAGGGCAACTGTAGGGCCTGGCCGGGCGCTTTCAGGCTGCGTCGCCCAGGTTTTGCCAGGGCTTTACCCGGCGCTTTCCGGCCCTTGAAGGGGGTTCTCGCACACTGCCCCCACAACTTCTCGACCTGCAAGGGGAACCACCGTGAAGAACGTCAAAGCCAAAGTCGCATCCGTCGCCACCGTGATCGCCCTCGGCGGCTTCACCGGTCTGGCCCTCAGTCAGGGTGGGGCAGCGCCGAGCAAGCCGGTGGCCGACAAGCCGACGGTCCGCACCAAAGTGATCCGGCGGACCATCCACGTCACCAAGCACGCGAAGCCGAAGCACCCGGTCGGGGCCGGCACGTCCGCGGCTGGGGCCGGGGCCGCCGCGGCGTCGGGCTCGGTGACGACCGGCTCCAGCGGCAGCGGCGGGTCCGAAACGGCGCCGGTGACCACCAGCTCCAGCGGTAGCGGCAGCAGCGGCGAAACCGCGCCGGTCACCACCGGCTCGAGTGGCAGCGGCGGTGGCGAAAGCGTGCCGGTGACCACTTCCAGCAGCGGCTCCGGCGGCGGTGGCGAATACGAGGACGAGAGCGGCGACGACCACGGCGGCGAATACGAGAGCGGCGACGACCACGGCGGCGACGACTACGGCGACGACGACAGCGGTCACGGCGAGGGCGGCGATGACTGAGCCGCGACCCAAGGCGAAAATCCAGAGGCGACCGCCGGCCAGGGTTGTCTTCTGGGCCTCGGTCCTCCTCTTCGCGGCGCTCTTCGCCCTGCTCACCTACCGCTTCGAGGCCGAAAGCACCGTCGGGCAGCAGACCGCCCAGGCGGTGCAGGTGCGCAAGGTGATCAAGCGCCGGGTGGTGACGACGATCGTCGGCGGCTCCGGTGGCAGCACCGTCAGCTCCGGCCCGGTCAGCTCCTCGACCAGCTCGGCACCCGCGGCGGAATCCGAACCAGTTGTGACGAGCGCCTCCTGATGAGCGGTCACGACCTCACCTTCGACGCGATGGGCAGCCACGTGCGCCTGCTGATCGGCGAGCCCGGCCCGGGTATGGAGCCGGCCGAGGGCGCCGCCGCCCGGGGCCGTCGCTTCGTCGAAGACTTCGACGCGACGCTTTCGCGCTTCCGGCCGGAGAGCGAGCTCTGCCGCCTCAACGCCGACCCCCGCGAGCGGGTGCCGGCCTCGGCGCTGCTGCGGCGGGCGATCGCCGCCGGGCTCTTCGCCGCCGAGCGCAGCGAGGGGTTGGTCGACCCGACCCTGGTCGGCGAGATCGAGCAGGCCGGCTACGTCGCCTCGCGGGCCGGGATGGCGGGGCTGCCGCTGCGCGACGCCCTCGCCGAGGCGCCGGAGCGGCGCCCGGCCCGGCCGCGCCCCGAGCAGAGCTGGCGCGACTTCGAGGTCGACGAGGAGGCGGGGGAGATCGTCCGGCCGCCGGGGCTGCGCTTCGACAGCGGCGGCACCGGCAAGGGCCTCGCCGCCGACATGCTGGCGGCGAGCCTGCGCGGCTACTCGCGCTTCGTCGTCGATTGCGGCGGCGACATCAGGATCGGCGGCGCCGATGCGCTCGTCCACCCCTTCGAGGTCTTCGTCGAGCACCCGATCAGCGGTGAGAGCGCCCACGTCGTGCGGCTCGGCTCCGGCGGCGTCGCCACCTCGGGGCTGAACGTGCGCAGCTGGCGCGACGAGGACGGTCGCGTCGCCCACCACCTGCTTGACCCGGCGACCGGCGAGCCGGCCTGGACCGGCCTGGTCGGCGCCACCGCGCTCGGCGACACCGCCCTGGAAGCGGAGACGATCTCCAAGGCGGCGCTGCTCTCCGGGCCCGAGCGCGGCCGGCAACTGCTGAGCGAGCGCGGCGGTCTGCTGGTCCACGACAGCGGCCGGGTCGAGCTGGTCGGACCGCTGGCGGTAGCGCCGCGGGTGCGGCTGCCGGAGGTGGCGCGATGAACGCCGTCAGCGCTGCCGAAACTCTGCAGAGCCACGGCTGGTGGCTGGCCAGCCGCGCCTCCGGCCTGGTGGCGCTAGTCCTGGTCACCGTCTCGGTCTTCATCGCGCTGATGATGGCCGGCAAGGTGATGCGCCGGCCGGGCCTCTCGAAGAAGCTGCTGGCGGTCCACGAGCAGACCGCCCTGGCGGGGCTGGTGGCGATCGCGGTCCACGGCATTGCCCTGCTCGGAGACCCCTTCCTGCACCCGGGCGTCGCCGGGGTGACCGTCCCCTTCGCGCTGGGCTTCAAGACCTTCTACACCGGGCTCGGCGTGATCGGCGCCTACCTGGCGGCCCTGCTCGGCCTCAGCTACTACGCCCGCAAGCGGGTCGGAGCGCGGCTCTGGCGCAAGGCGCACCGGGCGACCGTCGTCGTCTACCTGCTCGGCCTGGTCCACGCGCTGGGCGCCGGCAGCGACGCAAGCGCCCCCTGGTTCCGCTGGTGGGTGATCGTGACGACGCCGGCGATCGGCGGCCTCTTCGTCTACCGGGTGGTTGCGGCCCGGACCAAGAAGCGGGCGCGGCAGGCGGCGCCGCGGCCACAGCGGCCGCTGCCCGCCGAGCGCCGACCGGTCCCCGGCACCCCTGTCCTGGAGGAGGCGCGATGAGACTTCCTGTGAGCGACCCAGGCGTGGTGATCGTCGGCGGCGGCCTGGCCGGCCAGCGCTGCGCGGAGACCCTCCGCCGCCGCGGCTTCGACGGCCCGGTGCGGATCCTCTGCGCCGAGACGGAGCCTCCCTACGACCGGCCGCCGCTCTCCAAGGCCGTGCTCGCCGGCACGGTCGAAGAGGACGCGACCGGGTTCCGGTCACCCGAGTGGTACGAGGAGCATGGTGTCGAGCTGCTGCTCGGGGCGCGGGCCGAGCGCTTGGAGCCGGAGGCGCGCCGGGTGGTCCTCGCCGGCGGCGAGGAGCTGTCCTACGGCAGGCTGCTGATCGCGACCGGCGGTGCGCCGCGGCGGCTGCCGTCCCTGGAGGGCTTCGAGAACGTCCACTACCTCCGCTCCCTCGACGACGCGCGGCGCCTGCGGGCGGGGCTGGCCGGCGGCGCCCGGCTGGCGATTGTCGGCGCCGGGTTCATCGGCCAGGAGGTGGCGGCGACGGCGCTCGGGCTCGGCGCCGAGGTGACGATGATCGAGGCGCTGGAGACTCCCCTGGCGCCGATCCTCGGCGCCGAGCTCGGCCGCTGGTTCGCCGACCTGCATCGCGGGGAGGGGGTGCGGCTGCTGACCGGTGCGATCGTCGAGCGGGCGCAGGGCGGCGACCGGGTCGAGCGGCTGCTGCTCGCCGACGGGACCGCGGTCGAGTGCGACCTCGTTCTGGTCGGAATTGGCACCGTGCCGGCGACCGCCTGGCTGGAGGGCAGCGGTCTGGGGGCGGCCGGGGTGGATGTGGATGCCGCCGGGCGCACCGGCCTGCCGGACGTCTTTGCCGCCGGCGACGCCTCGATCCCCTTCGACCACCGCTTCGGCGCCCATGCGCGGACCGAGCACTGGGACGCCGCCGCCTGGCAGGGGGCGGCGGCTGCCAAGGCGATGCTCGGCGAGGACCCCGGCCCGCCGCCGCTGCCGAGCTTCTGGAGCGACCAGTACGGCATCCGCGTCCAGTGCGTCGGCCATCCCCACCACGGCGAAACGGTGGCGCTGGAGGGCGACCCCTCCGCGCGCGACTTCGAAGCCGTCTTTGCCCGCGGCGGCGCCCCGATCGCCGGCCTCACCGTCGGCCGGCCGCGGTCGATCCCAGCTCTGCGCAAACGAATCGAGGCGGGTCACCTGTCGGCTCGCCCCGAAGAGGAGGAGGTACCCGTATGACCTATGTGCCCGTCGTAGACCCGAACGAGTGCAGCGCCCACGGTGACTGCATCGAGGTCGCCCCGGATGTCTTCCGGCTCGACGACGTCGCCGTCGTGATCGGCACCGGCCCAGACGACCTCGTCCTCGAGGCCGCCGAAGCCTGTCCGGCGGTGGCGATCTCCGTCATCGACCAGGAGACCGGCGCGACGGTCTTTCCGTAGCCAGGCGCCGCGCGGGTAAAGCCTTGGCAAAACCTCGCTGCGCTTCATGCTGGGTTTAGAGAGCGGGCCGACCCTCGAGCCATGACCGCTCCCCGCCCCAAAGCCGTCGTCATCGGCTCGCTCGCGCTCTTCGCCGTCCTCTTCGTCCTCCTCACCTTCCAGCTCAGCGCCAAGGCAACCAGCGGCAGCGCCGGACACGGCAAGGCGACCGCGAAGTCACAGCCGGCGGCGGTCGAAGCGAAGCCCGAACCGGAAGAACCTGTGGCCGAATATGCGGAACCCGAATACGTCGAACCCGAACCCGAACCCGAAGAAATCCCGCCGGTCGTAACCAGCTCCTCGTGATCGGCGCCGTCCCGCAGACCCTGGCAAGCCACGGCTGGTGGATCGTCAGCCGCTCCTCGGGCATCGTCGCCTTCGTCCTGGTGACGATCTCCGTCTTCCTCGGGCTGGCGATGGCGGGCAGGCCGGTCCGCGGGCCGGCCTTCACCCGCACGATGCGGGCGCTGCACGAGCAGACCGCGCTGGCGGCGCTGATCGCGATCGGCGTCCACGGCCTCGCCATCCTCGCCGACCCCTGGCTGCAACCGGGACTCGCCGGGGTCGCGATCCCCTTCGAGATCGGTCTGCACCGCTTCGCCATCGGCCTCGGCATCGTCGCCGCCTACCTGGCGCTCCTGCTCGGGGTCAGCTTCTACTTCCGCCGCCGGATCGGGCCGCGTCTCTGGCGCCAGGCCCACCGGGCGACGATCGCCGTTTACGTCCTCGGCCTCGTCCACGCGCTCGGCGCCGGCAGCGACACCGGCTCACCGCTGTTCCTCGCCTGGGCGGTCGGCTCCGCGATCCCGATCTCGGTGCTCTTCGTCTACCGGCTCGGCGCCTCCCGCCGCAGCGCCGAGCGCCGTCTCGGCAACGGCCATCGCGGCGCGGTCGTCGACAGCGTCTGAAAGATCGGCTGCGTGGGCGGGATCTTGCGGGGCCGAGGGACCGCAGGAGTCACCCTGTCTTCGCAGAAGGCACCCGACTGATGGCCCTACGTAAGAAGAAAGACCACGGCAGTGAGGAGCCGCGGCGCCCCCGCGGGCGGCGCGCGCCGATCATCGAGCTGAACGACGTGACCAAGGTCTACCCGGGTGGCCATATGGCGCTCGACCGGGTCAACCTGGCGATCGGGCGCGGTGAGTTCGTCTTCCTCGTCGGCCCGACCGGCTGCGGCAAGTCGACGCTGATCAAGATGCTGATCCGCGAGCTCGCCGCCAGCGAAGGCTCAGTCAAGATCGCCGGCCGCGACATCGGCAAGCTCTCGGAGAAGAAAATCCCGCAGCTGCGGCGCAACATCGGCACCGTCTTCCAGGACTTCAAGCTCCTCCCCGACCGCACCGTCTACGACAACGTCGCCTACGCCCTGCAGGTGATCGGCGCCAGCCGCGCCGAAATCCGCGAGCAGGTGCCGCAGACGCTGCGCCTGGTCGGGCTCTCGACCAAGATCCACAGCTATCCCGACGAGCTCTCCGGCGGCGAGCAGCAGCGCGTCTCCGTCGCCCGTGCCTTCGTCAACCACCCGCCGCTGCTGCTGGCCGACGAGCCGAGCGGCAACCTCGACCCGGTCACCTCGATTGGGATCATGCAGCTGCTCTACCGGATCAACAAGGCCGGGACCACGGTCGTCGTCGTCACCCACGACCGCGAGATGGTCGACAACATGCGCCGCCGCGTGATCGAGCTCTATGAAGGCCGCGTCGTCCGCGACGAGGTCTCCGGTGGCTACACCGAGGAGTCGACGACCGAATTCGGCCTGCGGATGCAGGCCGGGATGGGCGTCGGCCCCGACGGCGACACCCGGACCAACGGCCACTCCGACCACGACCACCTGAGCTGATGGGCCGGATCGTCTTCTTCTTCCAGGAGGCCCTGCGCGCGCTGAAACGCAACGGCGCGCCGAGCCTGGCGGCGATCGTGACCACGGTCGTCACCGTCGTCCTGCTCGGGATGCTGATCCCGATCTTCCAGACCGCCCAGGGCAAGAGCGAAGAAGTCCGCGACCAGCTCAACGTCCAGTACGCGCTCTACGACGACGCGACCAAAGCCGAAATCGCCTCCTTGAAGAAGGAGCTGGAAGGGATTCCGCACGTCGCCGAAGTCACCTTCGTCAGCAAGACCGCTGCGCTGAACACGCTGAAGAGCGAACTGAAGGACAAGACGATCGTCGAAGAGCTGCACACCAACCCGCTGCCCAACAGCTTCGAAGTCAAAGCCGACGACGCCGCCAACCTCGCCGCGGTGCAGGAGGCGGTCTACCCGAACGGTCCGCAGGGCAAGTCGATCTCGCCGATCATCAGCAACCCCTTCGACCGCCAGCAGTCCTCGGACAAGATCGAGCAGGTGACCAGCGCGCTGAAGGTCGTGCTGACGGTGATCACCGCACTGCTGATCCTCGCCTCGCTGATGCTGGTCGGCAACACGATCCGGCTCTCGATCTACACCCGCCGCCGCGAGGTGGAGGTGATGCGCCTGGTCGGGGCGACCCGCTGGTTCATCCGCTGGCCGTTCATGATCGAGGGGGTGGTCGTCGGCCTGGTCGGCGGCCTGCTCGCAATACTGATCCTGTGGCTGGGCAAGATCACGATCGTCGACCCCCTCAGCGACTCGATCGGCGTCCTCGCGGCGCAGAACAGCACCACCCTCGGCTTCCCGGCCCTGGTCGCGATCCTCTTCGCCGCCTCGATCTTCGTCTCGACGATCGGCTCGGGCTTGACGCTGCGCCGCTTCCTCAAGGTCTGAGGCGGGCGTGAGCGCACGCGGGGCCGTGGCCTTCGCGGTGGCGTTGGTGGCAGTGCTCGCCGCCGGCCTCTGGCTCGGCGCCCACCCGGCCTCGCTGCCGGAACCGGTGCGCGACTGGGTTCAGACCGAACCGTCGGGCCTGACCGCCGAAGCCGCGGAAGCGATCCAGGACAACTACTACCGGCCGGTCGGCGACAAGGAGCTCGGCAACGCCTCTCTCCAGGGGATGGTCCGCGAGCTGCGCCAGCGCCACGAGGACCGCTTCAGCGAGTACTTCTCGCCGGAAGCCCTGGCGAGCTTCAACGAGCAGATCGAAGGACATTTCTCGGGGGTCGGGCTCTCGGTGATCGAAGTGCCGAAGGGGCTGCGGGTGGCGCAGGTCTTCCCTGGCTCGCCGGCCCAGCAGGGCGGGATCGAGGTCGGCGACACCGTCGTCTCGGTCAACGGCAAGGCGATCGCCGGCAAGGGCAGCGCCGAGGCGACGAAGCAGATCAAGGGGCCGGAAGGGACCGAGGTGACGCTGGGTGTCCGCGACGGCAAGAGCGGCAAGACGCGGCACCTGACGTTGACCCGGGCCGAGGTGACGCTGCCCAACGTCAGCAGCCGGGTCGAGAAGGTCGACGGGCGCAAGCTCGGCTACGTGCAGCTGCTCAGCTTTAGCGAAGGCGCCCACGCGCAGCTCGGGCGGGCGCTGCGCAAGGTGGAGAAGGAAGGGGCCGAGGGGATCGTCCTCGACCTGCGCCACAACCCCGGCGGCCTGCTCGAAGAGGCGGTGCTCACCGCGAGCCTCTTCCTCCCCGAGGGCGAAGTCGTGGTCCGGACCAGCTCGCGGACCCAGGGGGAGAGCGTCCACAAGACCGAAGGCGGGCGGCTGACCACGCTGCCGGTGGTGGTGCTGATCGACCGCGGCACCGCCTCGGCGGCGGAGATCCTCACCGCGGCGCTGGCCGACGACGGCGGTGCCGAAGTGGTCGGCACCCGCTCCTACGGCAAGGGGGTCTTTCAGGAGGAGCAGGCGCTCGCCAACGGCGGCGCCCTCAAGCTGACGGTGGGCGAGTACTTCACCCCGAAGGGCGTCAACCTCGCCGAGAGCCACGGCATCCATCCCGACGTGAAGGCGCAGGACGACCCGAAGACCGGGGTCGACGAGGCCGAAGAGCGCGCCCTCGGCGTCCTCGCCGGCCAGGTCGACTGATGCCCGGGCGGGGCCGAGGCCGGCGGCAGAGCGCCCAGCCGCCTAGGCGCGATCGTCGTTTCCACCCTTCTCCTCGCTCCAGCAAGGAAAAGGGTGGAAACGATGCGGGTCGCCAGCGCTCGGCGCGGGAGACGGTTGAGGAGCAGTTGCGCGTGGAGCTCGGGTACCGCGGCTTTCGGCCGACGATCGAGGGGGAAGCGCGGGAAGCGGCTCAATGGGCGGAGCGCGAAAGCGGCGCCCGCCGCGACCTCACCGCGCTTGCCACCTTCACCGTCGACCCGGCCACCGCGCGCGACTTCGACGACGCCGTCTCGGCCCAGCGGGAGGGGAACGGCGCCCGGGTCTGGATCCACATCGCCGATGTCGCCGCCCACGTCAAACCGGGCTCCCTGATCGACCAGGAGGCGCGGCGGCGCGGGACCAGCACCTACGTCCCCGGCACGGTCGAGCCGATGCTGCCGCACGCGCTCAGCAGCGAGGCCTGCAGCCTGGCGCCGGGGGTCGAGCGGCTGGCGGTGACGACCGAGGTGGAGCTGGGGCCGGGGATGGAGCCGCGCCGGGCGCGGTTCTACCGCAGCCGGATCCGCTCGGACGCGCGCCTCAACTACGACGAGCTGGACGAGATCTTCGCCGGCCGCAAGCAGCCGCCAACCGAGGTGGCCGAACCGCTCGCCGCCGCTCGCGAGGTCGCCGCCGGGCTCGGCGAGCACCGTGGCACCAGCAGCCTCGACGTCGAATCCTTCGAGCCCGAGTTCCGCTTCGACTCCGACGGCAACGTGGTCGCCGCCCATGGCGTCGCCCAGACCGAGGCCCACCGGCTGATCGAGCGGCTGATGATCCTCAACAACGAGCAGGTCGCCGAGCTGCTCGAGCGCGAGCGGGTGCCGGCGATCTACCGCGTCCACGCCCAGCCCGACGCGGCGCGGATCGAGCGCCTGCTCGAGCAGCTGGCGGCGCTGGGAGTGCCGACGCCGCCGCTGAAGGCGGGTCTGGCCCCGAGCGAGGCCGGGCGCGTCGCCGCCGAAGCGAGCCGGCTGGTGCGCAAAGAGGCCGCGCGACGCGGGCACGGCCGCGAGGCGTATACCTCGCTCGTGCTTCGATCCCTCAAGCAAGCGACCTACAGCGAGCGGAACGTCGGCCACGCCGGCCTCGGCAGCTCCGCCTACTGCCACTTCACCTCGCCGATCCGCCGCTACCCGGACCTGGTCTGCCACCGGGCGCTGCTCGCCGCGCTGGGCGAGGGGGAGGAGGCGCCGACCCTGGCCGAGTGCCGCGACGCCGCCGCCGACAGCTCCGCTCGCGAGCGCGAGTCGGCGCGGATCGAGCGCGAGGCCGACGACGTCTGCGCCGCCTTCCTGCTCGAACGCGAGCTGGGGGAGCGGGGGCTCGACGCCGTATTCGAGGGAGAGGTCTCCGGGGTGATCCGTTCCGCCGCCTTCGTCTCCTTCGGCGGAGCGCTCGGCGACGTCTACGAGGGGATGCTGCCGGCGCGGCGGCTGCCGGGCGAGCGCTACGAGCTGGACCGCTCCGAGGTGGCGCTGGTCGGCCGCGGCTCGGGGGCGCGGGTAAGCCTCGGCGATCCGATATCCGTCCGGGTGGCCGGCGTCGACGCACCGCGCGGGAGGGCCGAGCTGGAGCCGGCCGGGGAGCCCGCCTGATGGCCAAGAAGGTGAAGAAGAAACGCGCTCCCGCCTCGGGCGACGTGGTCACCAACCGCCGCGCCCGCCACAAATTCGAGTGGGTCGAGAAGATGGAGGCGGGGATCGTCCTCACCGGCTCCGAGGTGAAGGCGCTGCGCGGCGGCAAAGCGCAGATGACCGACGCCTACGCGGTGGTCGAAAAGGGCGAGGTTTGGCTCCGCAAGCTGCATATCCCGCCCTACGAGTTCTCCGCGGTCGATGCCCACGAAGCCGAACGGCCGCGCAAATTACTGCTGCACAAGGAGGAGATCGAGCGGCTGGTCGGCAAAACCGCCCAGAAAGGTCTGACCCTGGTCCCGACCAGGATCTATTTCAAAGGGCCGCGGGCGAAGGTGGAGCTTGCTTTAGCGCGAAACAAGGAGGGTCGCGACCGGCGCCGGGAGATCGCCGACCGCGACGTTCGCAGAGAGGTCGAGCGCGAGTTCAAGGGAAGGATGCGTTGAGTTGAAACTGCCGAAACACATGCAAGGATGCAGGGCAATGCGGACCCGGAAGAGCTTTCCCGCCGCCGTCGCCGGGATCATCGCTGCCGTGATGGTCGCGCCCGCGACGGCCAGCGCCGACTCTTTCCCTGAAAAGGCAAGTGACTACGTGAGCGACAACACCGGCCTCTTCGTCGGCGCCCTGCTCGTCGCGATCCTCCTCCTGCTGCTGATCGTGCGGGTCAGCAACCGGCGCAACAAAGAGAAGGAGCAGAAGCAGGCCGCGCAGCCCGGCGCGGGTGCCCCCGGCGCCCCGCCCGCCGGGCCTCCGACTCCGCCACCCGCGCCCCAGGCTGCCGCGCCGACCGCCGAGATGGCCGCCGTGCCCGCCGCCGCGGCAGCGGGTGGTGCCCCGGGCCAGTCGGCACCGCCTCCGGGCCAGTCGACTCCCCCTCCCGGAATTTCGACCCCGCCGCCGCTGCCGGGCCAGGCGCCGCCGCCAGGCGAGAGCGCCAAGGACCGCAAGAGTCGCCAGCGCGACGAACAGCGCCAGAAACGGGCGCAGATGCGCGAGGCGCGCAAAGCCGAGCTGCAGCGTCGCAAGGAAGAGCGCGCCCAGCGCAAGGCGCAGAAGAAGGGCGGTGCGGTCCCCGCGGCCGCGGCGCCGCCCGCCGCTGCCCCCGGCGCACCTCCCGCTCTCGGCGCCCCGCCTGCCCCCGCCCCGGTGCCGGAGCCCGCAGCTCCGAAGCAGAAGACCTTCTTCGGGATCAAGTACGGCGGTGGCAGCAAGCAGAAGCGCGAGGCGGCGCTGGCCGAGCAGCGCCTGGCCGCCGCTCGCGCCGCCAACGAACGCGCCGTCGCCGAAGCCCAGTCGGGCGCCCCGGTGCCGCCTTCCGGCCAGCTGCCCGCCTGGGAGGAGGCGACCACCACCCAGCCGCAGGTCGGCGGGCTGGCCTCAGTGCCGCCGCCCCCGATTCCGGGCGGCACGCCGGCGCCGGGCGAATTCGACCCAAGCCTCGCCGAGCAGCGGGTGCAGGACAAAGTTGCCGGGATCCGCGACGAGACCCAGCGGATCGGCGCCGAGGCCGATCGCCGGATGGACGAGGCCGCGCGCCTGCAGCAGCAGGGCGGGGCGGCTCCGGCCGGAGGCCCGCCGATCCAGGACTCCCAGCCTGCTGCCCCCGGAGCCGACCTGCACAGCGCCGAACAGCGCCTGGAGGACGAACGTCAAGCGCGCGATCGGGCGATGAAAGACGCCGAGGAGCGCCTGCGCCAGATCGAGGAGCGGACCAAAGCGGCAGAACAGCGCGCCGCCGAGGCGCAGCTCCTGGCTCAGCGCCGGGCCGAGGAGGAAGCCCAGGACCGTCGCCTCGAGGAGATCCGCCGCAGCGTCGCCGAGGCCGAAGAGCGCGCCGCCGAGGCCGAGCGCCGCGCGGCAGAGGCCGAACAGGCCGCGGTCCGCTCGGTGCAGGGCGGTGCGCCCCAGGCCGGGCTCGCGTCGACCCCGCCCGCGCCGACGCCTCCGCCGCCACCCGCGCCGGAGCAGTCCTTCGCGCCGCCGACCCCACCGCCTCCGCCGGCACCCCCGGCGCCGAGCGAGTCATTTGCGCCGCCGACGCCCCCGCCGCCACCCGCCGAGCCGCCG
>Ga0164301_10000225_pt1 | contig 15676 bp, 17 predicted proteins | sample Whisoiple_231_MG_FD_109711 | JGI IMG/M metagenome (GOLD analysis project Ga0164301, IMG submission 109711) | Unamended control soil microbial communities from upstate New York, USA - Whitman soil sample_231_MG | ecosystem: Environmental > Terrestrial > Soil > Agricultural land ... | reverse complement strand
GAGCGCTGAAAAGCAATGTCGACATGAGCTGGCAAGCGCAACTCGAATACTGAGAGCACTAGCCCGGCAGCCCGCCGTGTCGTTAGATTCACCACCAAGACGGCCATAATACATGACCGATTGAGGCGCGCGCTGCGGCGCACGGTGAATCCGAGCCCGCGACGAGGGCGCCCTCATGCGAGTTCGCTCCGACGCAGAAGATTCACTCGCGCCCGAGCCTGCCGCGGCTCGTGGGCGCAACGAACATGCCCACCGGTTGGGGCACGTAGCCTCGTCGATTAAACGCCAGTTGCCTTTTGGTAGACGAGCCCTTGCGCCCTCCATGAGGGCGTCCAGTCCTTCCGGGGCTCCTACGAAGAGCTTCTGAACTGCATCGAAAGCAAAGCCGTCGGCCTTTCACCGATGCCACGGCAAGGGATGTGATCGACCAGCTTGGACCTCACACAGTTGACGCGGATCGCCAAACTGACTCGATCAATACTCGGCACGTGCGGTAGAAGCTGCCGGCGTCGCCTCAGTTTGGTGCCTGGCGCTGTGCGGGGGCGCGTCCTGAGGGTTGCTTTGGCGCTGCACCCGCAGCGATCTCCGGGATCCGCCGGGTCACCGATTTGTCTGCGGTGACCGTGATCGCCTGGCCGTGATGGGTGATCTGGAGCGGGGCCCCTTGTGGTAGCGAGTATCGAGCATGGTCGTGGGTGACCTCGACCCTGAGCCGACTGTCGCGAAAGCACATCCCAAACGCCAGCCGCGTCAGTCGTCCTGGTAGCCGCGGTGCGAAGCTCAGGACGCCACCATGGTCTCGCATCCCGCCGAAGCCCGCGACGGCGGCGATCCAGGCACCTGCCAACGAAGCGATGTGCAAACCGTCGCGGGTATTGTGCGCCACGTTGTCGAGATCGATGAGGGTGGCTTCGGCGAAGTAGTCGTAGGCGAGATCGAGGTGTCCCACTTCCGCTGCGATGACCGCCTGGGTGCAGGCAGAGAGAGATGAGTCGCGCACGGTTAGCGCCTCGTAGTAGGCGAAGTCTCGGGCCTTGGCATCGGCGCTGAACGCATCTCCCCGCAGATGCAGGGCTAACACGAGATCGGGCTGCTTGACCACCTGTTTGCGGTATAGATCGACGTAGGGGAAGTGCAGCAGCAGCGGGTATTGATCAGGAGCAGTGTTCTCGAAGTCCCACACCTGATGGTCGGTGAAGCCGGCTGCCTGGGGGTGGATTTGTAGTTCGGTGTCGAACGGGATGAACATCGCCTGCGCGGCGTCACGCCAAGCCGCAGCCTCCTCAGGGTCGACGCCGAACTCGACGGCCCACTCCGGGTGGCGTTCAGCGGCGTCAGCGGCAAGGCGCAGGTTTCGCTGCGCCATCAGGTTCGTGTAGACGTTGTTGTCGGCGACGGCGCTGTACTCATCCGGACCGGTGACTCCGTCGATACGAAAGCGTCCATGGATGTCGTGGTGTCCGAGCGACCGCCAGAAACGAGCCGTTTCGACGAGCAGTTCGAGTCCCGCTTCGCGCTCAAAGGCGGTGTCGTTGGTTGCGGCCTGGTAGCGACCCACGGCGTCGGCGATGTCCGCACCGATGTGAAACGCGGCTGTCCCTGCCGGCCAGTATCCGGAGCACTCGCGTCCGTCGATTGTCCGCCAAGGAAATGCCGCGCCGTCGAAGCCTAAGAGCTCAGCACGAACGCGGGCCATATCCAGCGTCGCGTGACGCCACCGCAAGGCGTCGCGAGCAGCCTGCGGCGCCGTGTAGGTCAGCACGGGCAGCACGAACGTCTCCGTATCCCAGAAGGAATGGCCGTCATACCCTGGGCCGGTGAGCCCCTTCGCAGCGATCGCGCGTCGCTCGCCTCTGGCGCTGGCCTGCAGCGTGTGAAAGAGCGCGAAACGCACCGCCTGCTGGAGCCCAGCATCTCCCTCCAACTCGACGTCCGCGCGCTCCCAGAAGTCATCGAGGTAGCGGCGCTGGCCGGCGAGTAGGCCGTCCCAACCGGTGTGGCGTGCCTCGGCCAACGCTGCGGCAACCTGGTCTCGTAGAGCCGCCTTCGAGCGCTGGCTCGACCAGCCATACGCCAGCAGCTTGACCACCCGCAATCGCTGGCCGGGTTCAACATCGGCGGTGATCGTTACGCGCCCGAGATCTTCGCTGCTCTCGGTAGCCGTCTCTGTCCCAGACGGGCCCGTGACGACGTGATCCATCGCAGCCGCTACCCGAAGCCGGCTTGCCATCGTGCAATGCACCAGCACCACTCTCACGTCATGGTCGGAATGCTGCTCGGGCTGAAGAACCGCGCCGATGGCCGCCGCGGCACGCGGATCGAGTTCGTGGACCGGCATGGGTTCGTTGGCAACGAGCTCAGATTGCACCACGAGTCGGGCCGGCGCGTCCAGCGGTTCGACCTCGTAGAGCACTGCGGCGACCGCTCGTTGCACGAACGAGACTAGCCGCACGGAAGAGACTCGAACCTGCTTGCCGGCTGGGGACAACCACTGGACGCGGCGTCGAAGCAAACCAGCTCGGAAATCCAGCACCCGCTCGTGGCTGCGCAGCTCGCCGAAGCGCACGTCGAACGGCTCGTCGTCGACCAGCAGGCGGATGATCTTGCCGTTGGTGACGTTGACCATCGTCTGGCCCGCTTCGGGGTAGCCGTAGCCAGCCTCGGCGTAGGGCAAGGAGTGCTGTTCGTAGAAGCCGTTGAGATAGCTACCGGGCAGGCCCGGTGGCTCCCCCTCGTCGAGATTGCCACGTAGCCCGATGTGCCCATTAGCTAACGCGAAAACCGATCCCGCTTGATCGACCACGTCGAGATCCAGCTCGGTTTCACAGACGGACCACGGCTCAATCGCATAGGCAGGGTGTTGAATCATGCATCCTCCAGCAGGTCGGCGAGGTCCGAGACGACGACGTCCGCGCCGTGCGCTCGCAAGGCGTCGGCCTGGCCGACGCGGTCGACCCCTACGACAAACCCAAAGCCGCCAGCGCGTCCGGCCTCGACACCCGCCAGTGCGTCTTCGAAGACGGCTGCTTGGCCTGGCTCGACGCCCAGCGCCCGCGCCCCTGCCAGGAACGTGTCGGGGGCAGGCTTGCCTTTCAGATGCTCGCGATCGGCAACAACCCCGTCGATCTGCCGCTCGAATAGAGCAGCTATGCCCGCAGCGCTCAAGACCTCGCGACAGTTGCTGCTCGACGACACGACGGCGCTTCGGAGCCCGGCCTCTCGTGCCGCGCGCACGTAACGAACCGAGCCGTCGTACGCCTTCACGCCCTGATCTCGGATCATCCGCAGGACGATTGCGTTTTTGCGGTTCCCGAGTCCGATGATCGTCTCGGCCGTGGCCGAATCGCTTGGATCGCCGAGCGGGAGCTCGATGCCCCGAGAAGCCAGGAAGCTGCGCACGCCCTCCGCGCGCGGCTTTCCGTCGACGTACCGGTCATAGTCAGCAACCGGGTCGAATGCGACGAACCGCTCGCCACTATCGGCAGCCCGCTCGCGTAGATCGCAGTCGAACATCTCCTTCCAAGCAGCAGCGTGCACCGTCGCGGTCTGCGTCAACACACCGTCCAGATCAAACAGACATGCCCTCACGGCTTCCGGCAATCCAACCGTGCCGGGCCCGGCGCCGCCCACGGCTACCGACACCGCAGTTCGATCCCTTGGCCAGGAATGAGCCGGTGGCGCGGCTGTCCCCGGACTGGACGGAGCTTGGTCGATCTCTGAGTCCTACCGGTCACCGATTCGCCTCCTCGGCGGTGGAATTATACGTCGATCATCTGGCGGTAGCTGGCGGCGATCTGTTCGATCGTCGCGTCTTGTTCGAGCCGCCCGGCGACGTACTCCCGCAGGGCGTCGAGCCAGTATGGTCCGCCCGATCGCGAACCCGAACGTAGCCGGCGACCGGTGCCGCCTCTTGTAGCCAGTGCGCGACGCGATCAAGGTCGCCCCCCGGCCAAGCACCACCTGATTGTGAGCGACGCCGCGCAAGTCGGTTCTCCCGCACCGGAGTCGGCCGTACCAAAACCTTCATCGCTGATCCTCCAACCTCGCGGCTACTCGCCCGAGCGATTGGATCGTCGCCTGGGCTGTGCCCGCAGGCTATCGGTGGCTGCCGCCATTTTCGCCGCAGGAGCCCTCACGGCCGAGGAGCCACCGTGGAACGCAGCCAAAAGGAGCGACTCCATCCGGTCAGGCATTGGATACTCCTGACGAACGACCGGGACCCGGGGCGCTCGGCCGAAGGTCTCGAACTTCGCACCTGAGGAGTTCGGGCGGCTCGGTCGGATCCCTCGAGCCCCTTCCGATGACGTGACTCTCACTGTCGATCCGAGTCGCAGGCGGTCACTAAAGCAGGATGGAGTGCGCGTCTTGCAACTATGAGGCCAGCCCCGTATCGCGGAAACGTGCCACAGCGGCAAAGCTAAGGGTACTCGCTGACCTTGGTCGTCGAGGATCTCGAAGGTGCCGAAGCGATCTGGCTGTGCGTCAGCGACTGGCCCGGCGACGGAGCAAGGAGCAGTCACTCTCAATACAAGAGGCATTGTGTTTCAGGTCCTTGGGTTCCTCGGGGTCGCGATATCGGTCGCCGCCTACGTGCCCCAGGTCGTCCACCTCTGGCGTGAGGGCTGCTCCGCAGGAGTCAGCAGCCGAGCCTGGGCCATGTGGCTCGTCAGCAGCGTGCTCATCCTCGCGCTCGCTCTGCATCAACGGGAGCCAGTATTCATCGCATTGCAAGTCATCAACCTAGCCTCGATCACCGTGACTCTCCTGCTGGCGCGGAAATACCGAGGGATGGTGTGCGAGTTTCACGCGCATCTGGTTTCCGAGCCGCCGGCGACCACGACTGGCCGAACGGCTTCCCCCGTGTCGGGCATCAAGGCTCTGCCATTCCGCAGCCCATCAGGTTCGTCCCTGGCCAACCAAGATGCCACGCTCGCTATCGGCCAGCGCGACGAGTTCGCAAAGGACTCCCCGAGCGCACGCCGCATGCCGGGGCGTCCCTGACTCACCGCCGCACGCGTTCCTGCCCGGGCTCCTGAAGAACGCCGTCGATTGGACGACGACGACGGCCAGATCCGAGACGAGGAGCTGCGCCGCCGGTTCTCCGCGACAATTCCCGGCTCATCGATCTCGTCGAGGCGTCCAAGCACTCCCCATGCGTCAGGACCGCCTGGGTGGACCTTGATTTGACCACAATCCGGCCCGCCTCGACGAGTTCCGCCGCCGACCGGCTCGAGCCGAGAACGCGAGCAATCCGACTATCGTGCCCAGAGGATGATCGATGGACGCAAGTTGGTTTCGGCGCGTCGGGCGGTGGTCGGGTCGTGCACCCAAACCGTATTGCCCGGACGAGCCAGGCGTGCGCAAGTTGTGGCACTTCGCAAGGCTGAGACGACGCCAGAACGCTGGCCGGGATGAGTCCCTCCCCAAGATCCAATCGCGACGGCCTGTCTGACGGCTCCCAGGTGTTCGATCGCATCCTTTGTGGTGTAGATGGGTCGAACCAGGCGATGCAGGCGGCGCGTCAAGCGACGCGGCTTGCCGTTGGCCCGGTGCTCTTTGTCGCCTGCGTCGATGTCATGACGGCACGGCGTGCCGGCGGGGCCTTAGTCGGGCAACTGCTCGAGCATGTCCACGCCGAGGCCGCCGACGCACTCAGTCAGGCCAAGGCGATCGCGCCGGACTCGATCACCCGGAACGTTTCTGGTCGACCGGCAACGATGCTGCTTCGCATGGCTGGGAGTGAAGCTACGACGCTGCTTGCGATCGGATCGAGTGGGGGTAGTCGGGCAGCTGGCGCCGTGTTCGGCAGCGTCGCCACCGCGGTGCTTCACGAGGCGCCGTGCCCGGTCCTGATCGCCCGGCCTGCGACGTCCACGGACGTGTTCCCGCGACGTGTCATCGTCGGAGTCGACGGCTCTGCGCAGTCGGCAGAGGCCCTGGCGGTGGGCCGCGAGCTTGGTGGCCGTCTCGATGCAGAGGTGCAACCACTTGTCTCAACTGGCGGTCGGGGCCGCCGACCGGATGTGGATCTCGTGCGCCAACTCGCGGGCGATGTCAAGGTCGATGGAGCCGCGCCTGTCACGGCGCTCTGTGATGCTGCATCCAACGCCGACCTCGTGGTGCTAGGGAGTCGTGGCCTGCGGGGTCTGCGAGCGCTGGGGAGTGTCAGCGAACGGGTCGCCCACAAGGCGACATCCTCCGTCCTCATGGTGCGCTGACAGGCAGAGGGGCCGATCGTCGGCATCGCTCCAAGCGCGACCGGCGATCGAGCTCCTACCTCACTCGGCGGAGATGACTACGGCGGGCACGATGGCGCCCGCGCGCTGGGAGTAGCGCTGGGTGGTCGGCCGGCAGTCGCTCGAGTGCGGCGGGCGCATCCCTGCATCCGACCACGCACGTCAAGCTCCGCCCTGGCGATCGCCCGCACCGAGTCAAGCGCGGGAGCAGACCGCCGCAGATCATGGCGGGCATGTAAACCCGGGCTGGGTGCAAGCCGCCCAGCGAATGCGGCCCTCTCTCCATAGCGAACCCTAGGCCGGCCAGCGAAACTGACGGCAGCCAAGACAAGCCGATGCTGAAGCGTAAGAATCCGTACGCCGGCTCTCGGTGATCCAAGAAGGCCAGGTCGAGAGAGGATCTGCGTAGTGTCACATCGCAATATCCGAAAAAGACCGGAACAAAGGAGGACGGGATGAGCGTCACCTCGACACTCTCTCCATTGAGTCGGCTGAGTAAGCTCGGCCAGTCAGTCTGGATCGACTACCTGGCACGCGACTTGATCGAAAGCGGCGAGCTCATGCGCCTCGTCCGCGAAGATGCTGTCGTCGGAGTGACCTCCAACCCTTCGATCTTCGCCGAGGCGCTGTCGCATACCGAAGCCTACGACACGCAGCTGATCGAGATACCCGAACACGAGACGAACCTCAAGGAGATCTTCTACATGCTGGCGGCTCGAGATGTCGCCGCAGCCTGCGAACTGCTTTACCCGGTCTGGCAGGCGACGCGGGGACTCGACGGCTACGTCTCCTGGGAGATCGACCCCCATTTTGCCGACGACCGTGAAGCGAGCGTCGAGGAGGCCGATCGGCTGCATGCCTGGATCGACCGACCCAACCTGCTGATCAAGATCCCGGCGACCGGGGCTGGCGTCAGCGCGATCGAAGAGTCGATCGCTCGGGGGACAAGCATCAACGTCACCCTGATCTTCTCACTCGATCGATATCGAGAGGTCGTTGAGGCCTATCTCAGCGGCCTGGAACGTCTAGCTGCAGATGGTGGCGATCTAGCACAGGTGCACTCGGTCGCCAGCTTCTTCATCTCACGGGTCGACACCGAAGCCGATCGGCGGCTTTCTCAGATCGGCCGCGGCAACGAACTCCGCGGGAAACTGGGGCTTGCCAACGCCAAGCTTGCCTATCAGACATTCGTTTCGGCCTTTTCGGGTCCGCGCTGGGAAAGGCTCGCCGGCAAAGGGGCTACCAAGCAGCGCTGCCTCTGGGCTTCGACCTCGACCAAGAACCCGGCCTATCCAGATGTGATGTACGTCGAGGGGCTGATCGGACCCGAAACCGTCAACACCATGACCAGAGAGACGGTTCGCGCGTTCCAAGATCACGGCCAGGTCGCCGAAACCCTGGGGCACGGAGTCGGCGACGCGTACGGGATCTTCGACGAGTTCGACCGCGTCGGGGTGAGTTACGAGGAGACAGTCGCGACGCTTGAGCGCGAAGGCGTTGCCAAGTTCATCGCTTCCTTCGAGGGGCTGCTCCAAGGCATCGGGATGAAGCACGATGCGCTGACGGGCTCGAAGATCTCGGGCGCGGAGCCGCGACCTTGAGGCTCAACTACAAAGCAGCTTTCCCGGCCGGGTATCGAGTGATGGTCGAGCTTGGCCGTGTCGCCGGCCAGAGCACCCTTGAGCCAGCCCTGCTCGAACTGGTCAAACTCCGAGCATCGCAGCTCAATGGCTGCGCCTACTGCCTCGACATGCACTCCAAGGATGCTCGGGCGCTGGGCGAAACGCAGCAGCGCCTCGACCTGCTGGCGGCTTGGCGCGAGGCGCCGGTCTACAGCGTTCGCGAACGTGCGGCGCTTGGTTGGTGCGAGTCGATCACGCTACTCGCCGACACAGGGTCTCCGGATCAGGCCTATGACGAGCTCTCAGCCTGCTTCACGCCGGAGGAGCAGGTCGCGCTGACGATCGCGATTGTGGCGATCAACGGTTGGAATCGTTTGGCAGTCGGCTTCCGCAGTCCCGTCGGCGATTACGTCTCCCCCCATCACAGCGCCCCCGCTCCGGCAGCGCCGCCGAGGGAGCTTTAGTAGGCATGGATGTTCGGCTCAAACGCGCCTACGAACCGGCCACCGCATCCGACGGCTACCGGGTCCTGGTCGACCGGCTCTGGCCGCGCGGCGTGTCGCGCGCTGATGCCCAGCTTGATCAGTGGGCCCGCGAGATCGCGCCCAGCACCGCGCTCCGGCAATGGTGTGGCCATGATCCCGCCCGCTTCGACGAGTTCCGCCGGCGCTACCTGGACGAACTAGCGGCCCAGACAGAGACACTGCGGGCTTTGCGCCGGCGGGCACGCGAGGGGACGTTGACGCTGGTCTTCGCGGCGCACGACAGCCGACACAACGAGGCCGTGGTGCTCGCCGAGGTACTCCGCCGAGGCCGACGGACGCGATGACGATCGTTTCGCAACTTGCTCGCTTCGTCACCGAACGCGAGTTCGACGATATCTCGAGGCCCGCCTGTGACGAGTTGAAAGTCCGCGTGCTTGACGCGTTGGGATGCGCCGTTGGCGCGCTCGAATCGCCTCCGGTCCGAGCCGTGCGAGCGCAGGTAGATGAGTTTGGCGGCCGCCCGCTCAGCACGCTTATCGGCGGCGGACAGACAGCGCCTGACCGAGCCGCCCTCTACAACGGCGCGCTCGTGCGCTACCTCGATTTCAACGACTCCTATTTCGCGCCGGGCGAGACCTGCCACCCCAGCGATAATCTCGCCCCGGTCCTCGCAGCCGCCGAATCGGTCGGCGCCTCAGGCCGAGAACTGCTCGTAGCGCTGGCGGTCGCCTACCAGGTGCAGTGTCGTCTGTCCGACGAGGCGCCGGTGCGAGCCAAGGGGTTTGATCACACCACGCAGGGCGCGTACGCGGTCGCGGCCGGCGTTGCCAAGGCACTGCGATTTGACCACGAGCAGACGCAAAACGCGATCGCAATCGCCGGGACGGCACTCGCCAGTCTGCGGGCTACGCGGACCGGGGCGCTGTCTCAATGGAAAGGACTCGCCTACCCATTCACCGCGGCTGGGGCGCTTGAGGCCGCTTTCCTGGCCGGGCATGGCATCACCGGCCCGCTTCAGGTGTTCGAGGGGAACAAGGGCTTGATGGAGTCGATCACCGGCCGGTTTTCGATCGACTGGCAGCAAGAAGACCTCGAGCGCGTTCGCCAAACCTTCCTGAAGCGCTACAACGCCGAAATCCACTCACAATCAGCCATCGAGGCGATGCTCGAACTCCGCGCGAGCCACTCGATCAACCCCGCCCAGGTGCAGGCTATCGAGCTCGAAACCTTCCAGGTCGCCTACGACATCATCGGCGGCGGCGAGGAAGGCGCCAAAACCGAGATCGCGACCAAAGAGCAGGCCGACCATTCGCTACCCTACCTGCTTGCGGTCGCCCTGCTCGACGGAGAGGTGATGCCGGCCCAGTTCGAAAGCGGCCGAATCCTAAAGGCCGATGTTCAGGCACTATTGCAGCGGGTGGAGGTGCGACCGGCCGCCAACCTCACGGCTCGGTTCCCGGCAGAACATGCCTGCCGAGTGCGTGTGCATCTCGCGAGCGGCCAGACCCTGGCGGCAGAGAAATCTGATTACGAAGGCTTCCTGACGCGGCCGATGAGTTGGCAGCGCGCCAAAGACAAGTTCGACCGACTCGTCGCAGGACGCCTCGAGCCACACCTCGCACTCAAGCTGTCTGAAACGGTCGCAGCACTCGACGACCTGCAAACAGCTGACCTCACTACACTGCTCGCGCGGGCTGGCGCCCAAACAGGGAAGGAGGCCCCGGATGAGGGCCATCGAGACCACTGAAGGAAGCGACCGTGCATTCGCGTTCTTAGAACTCAATCAGAGGCCAGAAAAACCGCGCACCCGCGGCGTGACTGAGATCCGCGGCCCCTACTACACCCCTATCGGACGTCGCTACCTCAAGGACGTGCTGGAGACGATGGGCGCCTACGCGGACACCCTCAAATACGCCGGTGGTTCGTTTGCCCTGATGCCGCGTGAGTCGGTACGGGAGCTGAACGCGCTTTGTCATCAACATCACGTCGCTGTTTCGACTGGGGGCTTCCTCGAATACGTCTTGACGCAGCGCGGAGACGCCGTCGCCCGCTACCTCGCGGAGTGCCAAGACCTTGGCTTTGACATTGTCGAGATCTCAAGCGGCTTCGTGACGTTGCCGATCGAGGATTTGATCGAACTGACACGGGCCGTCAGCCAGGCCGGACTGAAGGCCAAACCCGAAGTCGGGATCCAGTTTGGTGCTGGAGGCGCCTCCAGTATCGCGGCACTGGAAGCCGAGGGAACACGCGACGTAGGCTACGCGATCGAACTCGCCAAGCGCCACCTCGAAGCCGGCGCGACGATGATCATGATCGAGTCCGAAGGGATCACGGAACAAGTGCGAGAATGGCGCACCGACGTAGTCGCCCGGATCGTGTCCGACCTAGGACTCGACCGAGTCATGTTCGAGGCCGCCGACCCAGCTGTCTTCTCCTGGTACATCAAGAACTACGGCATCGACGTCAACCTGTTCATCGACCACAGCCAAATCGTCCAGCTCGAGTGCTTGCGCTCCGGAATCTGGGGCACCAACGAAACCTGGGGCCGCATGCTCGCCTACAACGAACGAGGCACCTGAATCGAGCCGACTCGATCCAATCCTTCAGCGCAGCGCGAAGCTGAGCATCCGCGGCGGCGGCTCGAACAGGACTTTCGATCTGCCGTGGTCCTATCCCTCCCGCGGGCGCGTCACTGGTGCTCCCGGGCCGGCACGGCGAGATTGGATCGCGTTCATCACGCGACTAAGAACTCCTACTCTTCTAATCCCACGGATTTGGAACGGGCACGAAGAGACCGATTCTTGCCAGCCTCAGAACGCCTGGGCTGAGTCTTGCGCGAGCCGGGCCAGGTAGGGCGTCAGATAGTGCGCCGCCAGCTTCCCGGGTGGCCACCACAGAGCCTGTTCCGTGACGGACGATGTCTGTCCCGCACCGCCCCCCAACTCGCTTCGCATGTAGCGCTCTTCCCCGCCGGTCACGAGCAGTCCGCGCAGCACAGGTTCGAAAGGCTCGGGCGTGACATCGGCGCCGGCGTCGGCCGCAATGGCCTGTGCGGCGGCGACTGCCTGCTGTGCGGCGATGCCTCCCTGCTTGATGGGAAACGCGGTCGCGTCGCCAGCCGCATAGACATCGATCAGGTTGTCCACCCGGCCGCTTCGATCGGTGCGGATGAAGCCTTCGGAGTCGACCGTGATGCCCGTGATCTGGGTGCCTTCCAGCCGTGGCATGGCCAGCACCCGATCGGCCGTCAGGCCGCCACCGGGCAGCGTCACGAGTCGGCCGTCGTGGAAGCGCACGGGCGTCTGGCCCAAATGTAACGTGACTCCCAGTTCGTCGAGCAGCGCCGTCACGGCGGCGCTGGCCTCGCTTCCAAACGCTTCGAGCGGGGCCGCTTCCGGCGTGATCAGGCCGATCTGGGGCGGAGTTCGTCGCCGGTTGCCGTTGGCGTAGTAGTGGACGTAGTCGTGCTCGACCAGATAGCGACCTGTGAGCAGGCAGAGTTCATACAGCGGCAGTGTCCAGCCCAGGCTGGCCGGGACCGCGAACAGCAGTCGGTCGACGCTCCCTTCGGAAACCTCGTCCAGCAGTGTCCGCACGTGGTCGATATCCGCCGGTCCGCGAAACGTAACGGCGCCAGGTATCGCCTCACGCGCAGCCCCGCCGCTGGCGATCAAGAGCGCGCGGTAGGCAAGCGGGCTGCCGTCCGCAAGGATCACGCGCTTGCGATCCGACTCCACGGCCGTCACCGTGCCGATCACCAAGCGCACACCCAGGTCGTTGGCGATGTGAAACAAATCGAACTGCCTGACCACCGACTTCCCAAACGGGACACCGACCGACGCCGGAGCGAAGGTGAACCGATCGGTGGGGGAAACCACCGTTACCTCCACCAGACCACTCGCAAGATCGCGCAGCGCGAGCGTCGCCTCCAGCGCCGCGATGCCGCCGCCGGCGACCACCACATCGAAGGACTTGTGTGGCTGATCGCCGGTCACCGGTCTCGCCGCCTCCCGACGGCTGGGTGGCCGCCCAGGCATGCGTCCGGCGCGCTCAGAACGACCTCAGTGAGCGACCGTCCACCGCCCCCGCCTCGCGAACCCGCCATGTACAGGACCTCCCGGTCGCTTCCCTCTGCTCCACGAATCTACCACCCGGGCTCCGCTCGGCGATTCGTAGTTCTCCGCAGACTGGGCGGGTGTTAACACGGACTTTCAGGCGGGAGCCTCTCCCGGTGCCGGCGGATCCCTGCGGAGGTAGAGCCCGCACGTTCGAATCGCGCCGGCGCAATGCTCAACCAGCTGTGGGGCGTCGCGGTGCCCGTTCCGTCCGGGGCGGGGTTGAGAGTGCGAGGCGGCGGCGGGATGACCCGCAACCAGGAACCGGCCGTTGAAGCCGCCGGACTTTCCAAGCGTGGCCCTTACGCTATGGGCCACACCTACGCCACGTTTCGGCTGTGCTCAGCCGACCCAGACTCGCTAATGACTCCTACGTCGTGATGATGACCTTCCCGTCGCCTACGTTGCTGCCGCCGGGGAAGGAGCCGCTGGTGGATAGCCGGTTGATGTAGCCGCTGCCTCCTCCTCCGGCACCCGCTGAGCCGCCGCCAAACCAGCCGCCGCCACCACCACCGATTCCACTGCCGCGGTTCGCCGACGCGCCTTGCCAGAATCCCTGGTTGCCGCGTCCTCCCGCGCCGGGGAACTCCTGAGCGCCGCCAGCCACGCCGCCGCCACCCGTCACACCGCCCCCGGCAAACCCGCTCGCACCGCCTGCGTTGGCGTCGGATCCGCCGCCACCGCCACCAGCGACAATGATCCGATCATAGGATTGGCAAGGCACGGCTGCCGGACTCAGGAGACACGCGTTGCCGCGACCGCCGATACGGACATCGGACGCACCGCCCCCACCACCCGACACCAGCGACCCGCAACCGACACAGCCCGTATCGTCATCGCCGAAACCACCGCCATTGACACCCGCGGCGCCCGTGATGTGGGCACCCTCGGTTACCGATCCGCCCCGCCCGCCGACGGCGATTACAAACTTCTCGCCAGCGTGCACCGCGAACCGAGCCCTCGCCTCTCCACCAGCACCACCAGATGAGACGACGGTGAGCACACCATTGTGGACAGCGACCACGTTCCCACCCGACGCGCCATAGACGTCGAACGTCACCGCCGTCACCCCAGTCGGTACAGTCCACGCGTGGTAACCCGGCGTCGAGAACGTCGCCAACGTCGTCGCTCTCGCAGACTGGACCAGGGCAACTCCAGCCGCAACAGCGATCAGCACCGCGACTGCCACGGCACCGGCCAATCTTGAGCGGCGTATGGACATGATCGTGGAGCGCATCTCAGACCCCCTCTACGGGAACGGAGCACCGACTCAACGATTGTCCGCCACGCAGAGGGGGACTGCAACCGAGTGACGGCCGCGGCGGACGAGATCACAAATGCGCACCTGGTGCAGGAGTCGCTCAGTCTCAGGCAGTCCCAAGTCGTCGAACGCGGCGCGGTGTTCGATGACGGTTCGCCCCTGCACTCGTCGTTTGATGATGCCCCTGGCGCTGTGCACGACCTCCCAGCGTTCCAGCGAACGACACAGGTGGTTCTCCATGATGAGCCGGTGAGTGGCTCGCTTCTTACCGTTGGTCGACCGCTAGCTTGAAGGCGTCCCAGAGACTCTCGATTAGGCTGGCCGGGTCTTTGCACCATTCGAGTTCAAGGAGCGCCGCGTAGGGCGACCCGGCCAGGTTGTCTCGCACGCCAAGGTCTGCCTTGCCCACTTTCGGAAGCTGGCAAGAGCCAGTGCGGATTGAGGCTCGACCACGCCGAGTGACGGGGGTTCTCCGATCCCATGACGCCCTGCTCCCAGTTGCAGCGAGCGGCGGAGTGCCGCCTGAAGGTCGGCCTCATACGTGCGCTCGATGCCAACCTCGTAGGCCAGCGTCTGCATCTCAGCGGCCGTGCCGAAAAGCGCATCGGTAACGAGGGCATCCACGATTCGCAGACAGTACCGGTTGGCAGGTGGTGGAACGCTCAAGCCGAAAACAGCGAAGCCCTCTAACGGACTCGAACCGTTGACCCCTTCCTTACCATGGAAGTGCTCTACCAACTGAGCTAAGAGGGCGGGCCGGCCGTCGCCACCAGGCGCTCGGCCGTCCCGAAGCATATCGGCTTACCGCCCCGGTTAGTTCAGCCCGGCCGCGGCCCGCGCGAAGGCCAGCGGGCTGGTGGCCGTGAGGTCGATGGCCGGCTCCACCGTCGACCACGACTGCACGTTGTCCTTGAACTTGGCGGCATTGTTGAACTTCTTGAAGGGGTCGACGTGGTGCACCGGGCAGTCGCGCATCCCGTCCACCTTGCCGCTCGAGGTGACACCGTTCGGCCCCTCGACGACCGCCCCGGCCAGCACCGGCGGCGCCCCGTTCAGCGAGCCCGCCAGGTTCGCGACCTGGTGCTGCATGCAGCGCGGGAAGCGGGTGCCGTCGCCCACCACCAGCGAAACGCCCCAAGCGTTTCCGCCCAGCACGTTGCCCAGCCAATGGCCGGCCTGCTTGCTGTAGCGCTTTGTGCCGGTCAGCTGGTCGTACTCGCTGGCCATCACCGACAGGCCGAACCCGTGCGACGTCGTGTCGAACGCCGCCCACGGGAACCCGAACCGGAACGGATCCTTGCGGCCCTGCGCGATTGCGCGGTCGAGCTGCCTTCGCAGGTCGGCGAGCAGCGCCGGCTGCGTCACGGCCAGGCCGGCCGACCCGCCCGCCATTGAGATCGCCCGGTACAGGTCGTAGTGGGCGAGGCCGCTCACGTCATACAGGTTGAGCGTGTCGGCCGCGTCGTTCGGGCCGCTGATGTACGCATGCGCCCAGTGCGCGGCCTGCCTCAGGTAGAAGCGTGGGCGCGCGTGCGGCAGCCCCGCCGGCAGGTGTCCGCCCTTGGTGGCCAGGTACAGCTCCGTGGCACCCCACTCGAGGTCGTCGCGCCACTCCGACTCCGGGTAGAAGTCGAACGGGATCACCGTCAGCAGGTGGCCGCTGGGGCGGGTGTCCGCCAGCGCGAAGATGTCCTCGGCCGAGCGCAGGCAGCGAGCCGCCAGCTCCGGGTCGGTGCTCTTGAACACCTGGTAGCACTCCGCGAAGGCCGCGGCGTCGCGCCCGGCCAGGTTGGGACTGATCGGCGAGCCCGGCTTGCCGGCCCGGAACACCGGCCGGTGGCGGATGTAGCGGTCGGCCTTGCTGTGCCCGCCCCAGGTGTCGTCGGCCTGCGGCAGCCGCCAGATGTCGTGGTCGCCGGTGGTCTGGTCGTTGGCCTCGCCCACTCCCACCTGGTAG
>Ga0164301_10000222_pt1 | contig 15707 bp, 13 predicted proteins | sample Whisoiple_231_MG_FD_109711 | JGI IMG/M metagenome (GOLD analysis project Ga0164301, IMG submission 109711) | Unamended control soil microbial communities from upstate New York, USA - Whitman soil sample_231_MG | ecosystem: Environmental > Terrestrial > Soil > Agricultural land ... | reverse complement strand
GGCAGGTCGAGCCCCTCGCGCAGGAGGTTGACCCCGACCAGCACGTCGTACTCGCCGAGCCGCAGCTCGCGGACGATCTGGATCCGTTCCAGGGTGTCGACCTCGGAGTGCAGGTAGCGGACCTTGACCCCGTACTCGAGCAGGTAGGCGGTCAGGTCCTCGGCCATCTTCTTGGTCAGGGTCGTGACCAGGGTGCGGTCGCCCTGCGTGGCGACCTTCTTCACCTCGTTCATCAGGTCGTCGATCTGGTTCCTCGTCTCGCGCAGCTCGATCTCGGGGTCGACGATCCCGGTCGGGCGGACGATCTGCTCGACGGTGCGGGTCGCTTCGGTTTTCTCGAACGGTCCCGGCGTCGCCGAGACCATCACCAGCTGCTTCACCCGTTCGAGGAACTCGTCGAATTTCAGCGGCCGGTTGTCGATCGCCGAGGGCAGGCGGAAGCCGTAGTCGATCAGGGTCGACTTGCGCGAGCGGTCCCCCTCGTACATGCCGCCGATCTGGGGGATCGTCTGGTGGGACTCGTCGACAAAGACGACGAAGTCATCGGGGAAGTAGTCGATCAGGGTGTGCGGCGGGCTGCCGGCCGGGCGGCCGTCGAGGATCCGCGAGTAGTTCTCGATCCCCGAGGTGAAGCCCAGCTCCTTGATCATCTCCAGGTCGTACATCGTCCGCTGCCGCAGCCGGTGGGCCTCTAGCTGCTTGCCCTCGGCTTCCAGCTCGGCGGTCCGCGATTCCAGTTCGGCGCGGATTTCGTCGACGGCGCGGTCGACGGTCTCGTCTTTGGTCACGTAGTGGGAGGCCGGCCAGACCGAGACGTGGTCGATCACGTCGAGCACCTCGCCGGTCAGCGGGTCGAAGTGCTGGATCCCCTCGATCTCGTCGCCGAAGAGGGCGATCCGGTAGGCCGACTCGGCGTAGGAGGGCATGATCTCCAGCACCTCCCCGCGGACCCGGAAGGCGCCGCGGCCGAGCACCTGGTCGTTGCGCTGGTACTGCATCTTCACCAGCTTGCGCAGCACGTCGTCGCGGTCGATTTCCTCGCCGACCTTGAAGAGCTGCATTTTTTCGTTGTAGACCTGGGGCGAGCCGATCCCGTAGATGCAGGAGACCGAGGCGACGATGATCACGTCACGCCGGGCGAACAGCGCCGCCGTCGCCGCGTGGCGCAGGCGGTCGATCTCATCGTTGATCGAGGAGTCCTTCTCGATGTAGAGGTCCTGGGCCGGGACGTAGGCCTCCGGCTGGTAGTAGTCGTAGTAGGAGACGAAGTACTCGACCTGGTTGTCGGGGAAGAACTCGCGGAACTCGTTGCAGAGCTGCGCGGCAAGCGTCTTGTTGTGGGCGATGACGAGGCTCGGCCGCTGCACCTCGGCGATCGTCGCCGCCATCGTGAAGGTCTTGCCGGTGCCGGTTGCGCCGAGCAGCGTCTGGAAGCGGTCTCCTTTGCGCAGCCCCTCGGCGAGGCCGGCGATCGCCTTCGGCTGGTCGGCGGTCGGCGTGTAGGCGGGGTTGAGCTTGAAATCGGGCACGTTGAGAACATAGCTGGCGCATATGCTGCGCCTTCGATGAGACTCTCGCGCGCGGCTCTCGCCGCCCTCTTCACCTTCACCGGCAGCATGCATTTCCTCCGCCCGCGCTTCTTCGAAGCGATCGTGCCGCCCGCGATCGAGGCGCAGAAGAAGGAGGTGGTGGCGATCAGCGGCTACGCCGAGATCGCCGGCGCGGCGATGCTCCTCCACCCCGCCACCCGCCGACTCGGCCGCTGGTGGCTGCTGGGGCTGCTGATCTCCGTCTTCCCGGCCAACATCCACATGGCGGTCAACCCCGAGCAGATCCGCGGCCTCGACCTGAGGAAGATCCCGCGCTGGGCGCTCTGGGCGCGGCTCCCCCTGCAACCGCTGGCGATGGTCTGGGTCTGGCGAGTGACCCGTCGCGGTTAGGCTTCAACCCATGGACAAACGCAACCGCTTCGCCGCCAACCTCCGCCACGCCCGCAAAACGGCCGGCGTCTCCCAGGAAGACCTCGCCGAGCGCTGCGAAATCCATCGCACCGAGGTATCCCTCCTCGAGCGCGGCGGCCGCGAACCGCGCCTCGGCACCCTGGTCAAGCTGGCGGTCGCGTTGGGCACCACCCCTGAAGCTTTGTGCGCCGGCATCAGCTGGAACCCAAAAGCCCGCGAGTACCGGATCGACGAACCCAGCTAGCTGTCGCTGGGCGCGGTAAGTCCCTCTCGCGGAGGCTCAGGGGCCAACCTCCCGAAGTAAGCAGCCCGATCAGCTGCGCGACGGTCTCCGGGAGAGGGACTTACCGCGCCCTACCGACTACGGCAGGAATTGTTCGATGATGTCTTGGGCTGGGCCGAGGAAGCTTTCGGCGTTGCCTAGGAAGTCTTGGGCGTTGTTGATGATTTCTATTGCTTGGTCTAGGGGGATCTGCTGGAGGGTTTGGCGCAGGGGGCCTGCCAGGAGGGGGCTCAGGGCGCCGGCTTCTTCGGCGTCGTCTACGGCGCGGACTAGGCCGGCGCGGATCGCCTTGGCCAGTTTCTCGTCGTCGATCCCGTGGCTCTTGGTGAAGCGTTCGCGGGCCTCCGGGGTCGCCAGCGCCTGGGCCAGTTCCTCGCGTGAGACGCCGAGCTGGCAGGCGGCGCCGTCGAGGGCGGAGATCGTGAACTGGTTGGCGATCTGGCCCAGGGTCTGCGGGTTCGACCAGGGTCGGGGCTGGCAGGGATCCTGGACCTTCTTCGGCTCATATGAGGAGCCGCCCGCCGCGAGGTAGGCGCCGACCAGGAGCAGCGAAGCGACAACCGCGCCGACGATCAGCAACCGCCCGCTCAGCCTCCCCTCCCCGCTCACAGGTCGACCCTCCTTGAGAGGGCGATCGGGAAGAGGGCGATCAGACCGAGCAGGGCGGCAAGCAGGAACGAGGTGCTGAAGGCGTGGGTCGCGCCGCGGTCGAGCTGGTCCTGCAGTTCGCCCTGCAGCTGTTCGACTTCGGCCCGCTCGACCGGGTCGGAGGGCTTCGGCTCGAAGGCCGGGTCGATGATCGGAACCTTCCCCTTCTCCGTTTCCAGCTGTTGGCTGACCCGCTCGGCGAGGTCGAGCTTCAGCAACGGGTTGATCGGCGAGTCGAGGATCACCGCGGTGCCGGCGTCGATCGCGTCGTGGCGCTGCTGGTTGATTTCAGCGGTGAAGATCGGGGTCAGGATCAGCAGCCCGATCACCACCCCGGCGTGGCGAGAGGAGATCGTCCAGCCGCCGTGGATCGCCTGCGGCGCGCGGCCGCCGAGGGCAGTCTCGGTCAGGGCCGAGAGAACCAGCGCCAGGCCGAGGCCGACCAGGATCTGCGGCGGGATCGTCAGCGCGATCGTCGCCTTCGGCAGGAAGGCGAGCCCGGCGAGACCACCGGAGACGAGGATCGCCCCCGCCGCGGCGCGCGAGCGCGCATCGGCCACCAGGTCGGCGAGCTTGCTGCCGAGGATCGCCGCCAGCGGCATCACCGTGACGACCAGCGCCGCTTCGATCGGGCTCAGGCGCCAGCCTTCGATCAGCAGCAGGACGAGGAGGAAGAGCGCCGCGGCGATCGCCGCCGAGACCATCGCCAGGGCGAGGTTCGCCCAGAGGTGCGGGCGGCCGGTTTCGCGCAGCTCGGGTTCGATCACCCCGGTCGCCGCCTCGTGCTTGGCGACGGCGAGGATCGGCACCGCCGCGACCAGCGCTACCGGCACCTGCAGGAGAAAGATCGACTGCCAGGAGACGAGCTCGGTCAGCAGGCCGCCGAGCGCCGGGCCCAGAGCCGCGCCCGTCGCCCCGGCGGCGGCCCAGACGGTCGCCGCCCGCTGCTCGGAGCCGACCGTCGCCGGCAGCAGCTCCAGCGCTGCGGTCACCGCCAGGGCGCCGCCTAGCGCCTGCACGCAGCGGGCGGCGATCAGGGTCGAGAGCTCGTCGGCGAGGCCGCAGGCGAGGCCGGCGCCGGCAAAGACCGCCAGCCCGACCGCGGCCGCCCGCCCCGGGCCGACGCGCCGCGCCAGCAGCGCCGCCGGCACCGCCGCCAGCGCCATCACCAGGTTGAAGGAGATCAGGACCCAGGTGACCCCGGCGACGCTGGTGTCGAGTTCCCGGTAGATCTCCGGCAGGGCGAGGACGACGATCGAGGAGTCGGCGAGAACGACGCCGACAGCCAGTGCCAGCGCGGCGACGCGCGGCCTAGCGGGCATTGGCACAACCCCCGTGTGCGACTGGCGAGTGCCGGACCGAGCGGGGGTAGGACGCAGGGAGGCCGAATAGCAGCGCTATTTGGCCGACTGAGGACGACGCCCCGCGAAGTGTGTCCGGCGCCGCCAGGCGTGCGCGGGGGTTGTGCCAATGCCCGCTAACGGAGGTTTCCATAACCCAGCTCCGAGGCGTACTCCTGGCGGTACTCGTCGCGCTTCTCCAGCACCTCTTCGACATAGGCGCGGGTTTCCGGGAAGGGGATCGCCCCGACCGTCAGGCTCGACCCGCCCCACTTGTCGGCGTTGCCGGGGCCGGCGTTGTAGGCGGCGAGCGCCGCCGCCTCGTCGCCGTCGTAGCGGTCGAGCAGTTCGGCCAGCAGGAAGGTCCCGTAGCGGATGTTGATTTCGGGGTCGCCGAGATCCTCCAGTTCGAAGGTGGTGGCGTTGCTGTTCCTGGCAATGGTGTCCGCTGCTTCCGGCGTGATCTGCATCAGCCCCCGCGCTCCCGCGCTCGACGTCTGGTCCCTGAACTTCGACTCGGAGTAGATCACGGCGGCGATCAGCGCGGCGTCGACTCCCTTTTCGTCGGCTTGCTGGCGGATCACGTCCTCGTGGCGCAGCGGCAGGGTCAGCTCCTGCAGGGCGTGGTCGAAGACGCCGGCGGCGACCAGGGCGCCGACGAGCACGACGACCAGCACCGCGGCGGTCCCGAGGGCGGCGAAGCGACGGCGGCGCTGGTGCTTGCGCTTCATCGCCGCAGCTTGTCGAGCAGGGCGGACAAAGCCCGCTCAAGATCCTCCATTGAGCCGTCGTTCTCGACCACGTGGTCGGCCCGGCCGGCCTTCTCCGCCTGGGTCAGCTGCCGCGCCTCGCGCTCGTCGACCAGCGCATGCCCGCGCGCCGCGGCGCGCTCGCGGCGCACCTCGTCGGAGGTGAGGATCGCGACCGTGGTGTCGAACGGCCGCTCGCCGCCGACCTCGAAGAGCAGCGGCACCTCGACCACGGCGACCTCGGTCTCGGCCGGCAGCGAGAGCAGCCATTCCGCGGTCCGGGCCTGCACCAGGGGATGGATCTGCTGCTCCAGCCAGGTCAGCTCCTCGGGGTCGGCGAAGACGACCTCGCCGATCTTCGCCCGGTTGACGCTTCCGTCCGGAGCGCTCACCTCCGGCCCCCAGCGCTCCTCCAACCTGCCGCGCAGCGGCTCGCCTTCGAGCAGCTCGTGGACGACCGCGTCACTGGAGAGCGTCGCCGCACCCAGGCGCCCGAAAGCCTTCAGCGCCTCCGACTTACCGGCGGCGATGCCACCGGTGAGGCCGATCTTCAGCGGCGCCATCGGCGCCGCTCAGCTCTGCTCGGACTCGCCCGTCTCGGCGTCGTCGCTCGACGACTCGTCGCCAGCGGCCTCGTCGACGTCGTCCGGCGAGTCGGGGCGCTCCTGGACGGATTCGCCCTCCTGATGCTCGCCTTCCTCCTCGGTGGTGCCGTTCTCTTCGGCAACCGGAGCCGGTTCAGCGTCCTCGGAAACCTCAGCGTCAGCCTCGGGCGCCTCTGCCGTGGGTGGCGACGATGAGGGATCCTCGCCGGTTGGCGAGGAGGACTCATCGGAGACAGGACCCGCGGCCTGAGGGTCCTGTTCAGCGGCTTCGATCGCAGCAGACTCCTCCGCGGTCTCGGTGCTCTGCCCTTCGGCTTCGGCGATCTGCTCGCCGAGCCCGGCCATCGCCATGTTCTGGCCCTCGACCCGCTTGATGCTGAGCGAGAGGCGCCGCCGCTCTTCGTCGATCTCGAGGATCTTGACGTTCAGCTTCGAGCCCGGCTCGACGACTTCGCTCGGGTTCTCGACGTGGTGGTCGGCAAGCTCGGAGATGTGAACCAGGCCCTCGACCCCGGGCAGAATTTCGACGAAGGCGCCGAAGGCGACGACCTTGGTCACGGTCCCCTCCAGCACGTCGCCGCCGCGGTGGGTGTTGATCACCCGCTGCCACGGGTCCTCCTGGGTCTGCTTCAGACCGAGGGAGATGCGCTGGCGGTCGCGGTCGATGTCGAGCACTTTGATCCGCACCGTGTCGCCGATCTGGACGACTTCGGAGGGATGGTTGACGTGGCTCCAGGAAAGCTCGGAAATGTGGATCAGCCCGTCGATCCCCTCGAGGTCGACGAAGGCGCCGAAGTCGACGATGTTGGAGATCTTGCCCTCGACGACCTGGCCCGGCTCGAGGCGGCCGAGGATCTGCTCGCGGACCTCTTTGCGCTCCTCCTCCAGCACCGCGCGGCGCGAGAGGACGACGTTGTTGCGGCTGCGGTTCAGCTCGATGACTTTGCACTCGAGCGTCTGGCCCATGAACTCGTCGAGGTTGTGGACGCGGCGGATGTCGACCAACGAGGCGGGCAGGAAGCCGCGCACCCCGAGGTCGAGGATGAGGCCGCCCTTGACGACCTCGATGACGCTGCCTTCGACCGGTTCACCGGAATCGGCGGCGACCTCGATTTTGCGCCAGGCCTTCTCGAAGCGGGCGCGCTTCTTGGAGAGGATCAGGCGGCCCTCGGCGTCCTCCTTGGTGAGGACCAGGGCGTCGATCTCCTCGCCCAGCTCGACCTCTTCGCTGGGGTCGACCGACTTGCGGATCGAAAGCTCGTTGGAGGGAATGACCCCCTCGGCCTTGTAGCCGATGTCGACCAGGACCTCGTCTTTGTCGATCCGGACGACTTTGCCCTTGACGACGTCGCCCTCCTCGAAGGACACCATCGTCGCCGCGTAATTCGGGACGATCTTGCCGTCGATGTTGAGGAGGAGGCCGCCGGAACCCTCTACGGGGGTGGCGCTCGGCGCAGGCGTCAGGGTCTCGGTCGCGGACACGGCGGCGAATGATGGCAGAATCCGCCGCGATGCCGGTCCGAGCCACCAAGCGCGGCGACGAACGCACGCCCCTGGGCGGCGAGCGCGACGTCCTCATCTGCGGCGCCAGCTTCGCCGGGCTCGCGGTGGCGCGCGAGCTGGCCGGCTCCGGGGCCGACGTTCTGATCGTCGACCGCTACGAGATCGGCGAGCGACAGACCTCCGCCTGCGGGATCCCGACCGAGTGGCTCGAGCGCCTCGGGCTGATGGCTTCCGAGCGCCAGCGCTTCGACACCCTGGTCATGCACACCCCCCACGGGACCAGCCGCTACAAGCTCCCCTGGACCTTCTCCACCTTCGACTACCGCGAGCTCTGCCAGCTGCTCTGGCGCGACTGCGACGCGACCTTCGAGACCGCCAAGGTCAACGGCCGCGCGGCCGCGGCCGACGGCGACGGGAAGATCGCGGTCGAGACCGACCGCGGCACGATCGCCGCGCCGCTGGTCGTCGACGGGCTCGGCTGGCGGCGGATGCTGGCCAACGGCGACGGCTACCAGCCGCCCGACGCGCCGCTCTCGCGCGGCCTCGAGGTCCACCCCGGCGGCACCTCCGAGGACCTGGCGATCTGGATCGACCGCAAGTACGTGCCCGCCGGCTACGGCTGGTCGTTCCCCGCCCACGACGAGCTGCGGATCGGGATCGGCTCCTTCGACCCCCGCTTCCACGTCAAGAAGACGACCGTCGAGCTGACCCAGGACCTCGGCAAGGAGCCGAACGAGTACCAGGGGAATTGGATCCCCCACAAGCTGCGCCGGGCGACCGAGGGCGGCGTCTTCTTCGTCGGCGACTCGGCCGGGCACTGTCTGCCGCTCAGCGCCGAGGGGATCCGCACCGCGCTCTACTTCGGCATCGCCCTGGGGCAGGAGCTGCGCGGCGTGGTCGACGGTCGCCAGACCAAGGCCGAGGCGGAAGCGAACTACGCCTCCTTCCACGACACCCACGAGTGGAAGTTCAGGTGGATGCTGCGGGTGCAGAAGCTGATCCCGAAGGTGCCGCCTCGGATCCTGGCGCCGCTGATCAAGCTGATGGCCTCGAAGCGGTTCGTCGACTGGTCCTTCGACCACTACCTGAACATCGCCCCGCCCGAGTATGCCGGGCGGAAGTGGGCCGGCTCAGCGGACGACGAGGACCGTCCCGGCCAGCAGCAGGACGACGCCGACCAGGCGCTCGGGGCTGATCGGGGTCTGGTCAAGTCCGAACAGGCCTAGCCGGTCGATCGCCACCGCGGCGGTCAGCTGACCGAAGACGGTGGCCGCGGCGACGCCGCCGGCGCCGATCGCGCTGACGGCGATCAGCGCGTTGAGCACGTAGATCGCGCCGAGGAAGCCGCCCAGCAGGTAGTACCAGCTGACGTCGAAGGTCGAGCTGAGGCCGCCGGCCTTGCCGCTGAGGACGACCACGGTGGCCAGCGCCACGGTCCCGACCGAGAAGGAGACCAGGGCCGCGGCCATGCTGCCGGTGGCCTTGCCGAGGCCGGCGTTGATCGGCGCCTGGGCGGCGATCAGGCCGCCGGCGAGGGCGGTGAGGACGACTGCCAGCCCCCTATCCATGGCTTTTTCGCAGCGGGCGCGTGATCTTTGGCGTGGACATGTGTTGCTCGATTAGTGAGGAGATTGAACCTTCTCGCTGTCTTATCAGTAACGCAGAAGAGCGAACCAGTCGATCAGTAAGCAGACGCCGATGTCTCCACCGCCAGCAGAGCAGTTCGCCGCCCGGATCTTCATGGGGCCGGCGTTGCGGGCCCAGCCCGACCGCCGCCTCGTCGACCTCGTCCGCAACGGCTACGACGCCGCCTTCGAGGAGATCGTGCGGCGCTACCGGCGCCCGCTCGACCGCTTCGCGGCGGCGATCGTCGGCGGCCGCTCCGAGGACGTCACCCAGGACGCCTTCTCGAAGGCGCTCTTGGCGCTGCGAGGGACCGAAGCCGAGATCGAACTGCGCCCCTGGCTGTACCGGATCGTCCGCAACACGGCGCTCAACGACCTGCGCGACCGCGCGCCCGACGGCGCCGAGCTGAGCGAGGCCCTGCCGGGCGGCCGCAGCGCCGCCGCCGAGGCGGAAGCGCGGGAGGAGATCCGCGAGCTGATGGACCGGCTGCAGGCGCTGCCCGAGCCGCAGCGGGCGGCGCTGGTGATGCGCGAGCTGGAAGGGCTGAGCCACGAGGAGATCGCCGCGGCGCTGGGGGTCAGCGGCGGCGCCGCGCGGCAGGCGATCTACCGGGCCAGGGCGGCGCTGCGCGACGGCCTCGGGCTGCTGGTGCCGATGCCGGTGCTGCGGGCGCTGGCCGACCACAGCGACGCGGCCGGCGCCGGCGGGGCGATCGCCGCCGGCACCGGGGCCTCGGCGGCAGGCGGAGCGGCGCTCGGCGGCCTCGGCGGCGGCGCGGTCAAAGTCGGGATGGCGACGCTGCTGGTCGCCGGCGCCGTCGGCGCGGGCGTCGCGGTAGACCACCGCCACGGCGAGCGCGGCCCGGAACCGGCCGCGGCGGCGCCGCTGGTCGAGCGCCCGGCGGCAGGCGCAGCTTCGAGCTCGGGTGGCGGCTCCGGCGAAAGCAGCACCGGCGGCGGCTCCGGCGGGCACGGGAGCGGCGAGGATAGGGGCGGCGGCGACGGCCATCGCGGCGAGGGGGGCGACGACAACGGCGGCCTCTCCGGCGGCGATCGCAGCGGCTCCAACAGCGGCTCGGGCGGCAGCGGCCATTCGGGCCACAGCGGCTCCGGCAGCCACAGCGGCGGCAGCGAGAACTCAGGCCCCGGCTCCGTCTCCAGCGGCCGCCACAGCGGCGACGATGACGGTGGCGGCAGCGATGACCACAGCGGCTCCGGTGACGGCTCCGACGACAACAGCGGGTCTTCGGGCTCGGGAAGCGGCGACGACGGAAGCACCTCCGGCTCGGGCAGCGGCTCCGGTGACAGCGGCGAGAGCGGGAGCGGCACCAGCGGCAGCGGCGACAGCTCCGGATCGGGCAGCGGCGAGCCCGCCCCCGAGCCGACCGAACCGGTCGTCGAAGAAGAGCCCGACGACGACAGCTCCGGTTCCGGCTCCGGCTCCGGCGGCGAGAGCTCGGGGTCCAGCTCGGGCAGCGGCGAGCTCAGCGGCGTCGAATAGGTCGCCTGGACGAAAGTCCAAACCGGCGTGATCTTCGTGGCGCCCTCGGGTTTCAGCCTCACCAGTTCAACCCGAACCTCAGGAGGAAGCATGACCCCGACGAACGTATGGCGACCCCGCCGCGGCATGACCTGGCTCGCGCTGGCGCTGGGAGCGCTCGCGCTCCTGGCCATGCCCAACCTGGCCGCCGCCAAGGACCGCAACCACGACCGCATCCCGGATCGCTGGGAGAAGCGCCACAAGCTCTCACTGAAGACCGACCAGGCGCGGCTCGACCAGGATCGCGACCACCTGCGCAACCGCGCCGAGTTCCTCTCCGGCGACGATCCCCGCGACCACGACAGCGACGACGACGGGGTGATGGACGGCGACGAGCAGGCCGGCACCATCGCCTCCTTCGACGCCTCGACCGGCCGCCTCGTGATCGACCTCTTCGGCACCGACACGATCTCCGGCCTGGTCACCGAATCGACCGAGATCAAGTGCGAGGACCACTCCTCCGCCTCGGCCAGCGACTCCGGCTCCGGCAGCGGTGAGGCCGAGCCCGGCGACGACAACGGCGGCGAAGGCGAGGAAGAGCCCGGCGACGACAACGGGGGCGACAACTCCGGCAGCGGCAGCGGCGACGAGTCCGGCGACGACAACTCCGGGCCGAGCGACAACTCGGGCCCCGGCAGCGAGAACTCGGGTCGTGACCACGCCGAGGACGACGATCACGGCGACCGCATCTGCACCACCGCGGAGCTGGTTCCCGGCGCCGTCGTCGAGGAGGCCGAGCTGAAGCTCGACAACGGCCAGGCCGTCTTCAAGGAGGTCGAGCTCTCGGGGATGAGCGCCTAACGGCGAAGGGGGCCTGAGGACCCCCAGCCGGGTCGACTACTTGGCGTCGAGCCAGTCCTGGCCGACGCCGATGTCGACCTCAAGCGGCGGATCGAGCGGGTAGGCGGCGCACATCTCGCGCTCCACCAGCTCGGCCGCCGCTTTCATCTCCCCCGGCGGGCCCTCGAAGAGGAGCTCGTCGTGAATCTGGAGGACGAGGCGGGTCTCCCCCCCGGCCTCCCGCAGCGCCCGCTGACAGCTCACCATCGCCACCTTGATGATGTCGGCGGCGGTGCCCTGGATGACGGTGTTGACCGCCAGGCGCTCGCCGAGGCGGCGGGTGCTGGGGTTGCCCGAGCGCAGCTCCGGGATCGCCCGGCGGCGGCCCATCAGAGTGGTGACGTAGCCCTCCTCCTGCGCCCGCTCGATCACCTGCTCGCGGAAGGCGCGCACCGCGGGGAAGCGCTCCAGGTAGCGGGAGACGAATTCCTCCCCCTCCTTGCGAGGGATGTTGAGCCGGTCGGCGAGACCGAACCCGGTCAGCCCGTAGACGATCCCGAAGTTGACCATCTTCGCCTTCGAGCGCTGGCCGACGTCGACCTCGTCGCGGCCGATCTCGAAGACCTCGGCGGCGGTCGCGGCGTGGACGTCTTCGCCCTCGCGGAAGACCTCTTTCAGCACCTCCTCGTCGGCGACGTGGGCGAGCACGCGAAGCTCTACCTGGCTGTAGTCGGCGGAGAGCAGCTGCCAGCCCGGCTCGGCGACGAAGCAGGCGCGCACCGGGCGGCCGATCTCGGTCCGAATTGGAATGTTCTGCAGGTTGGGGTTGGTGCTCGAGAGGCGGCCGGTGGTGGTCGCGGCCTGATTGAAGGTGGTGTGGACGCGACCGGTCTCGGGGTCGATCAGCTCCGGCAGCGAGTCGAGGTAGGTGTTCTTCAGCTTGGTCAGCTCGCGCCAGGACTCGACCTTCTCGACGATCGGGTGCTCGTCGCGGATCTGGGCGAGCACGCGGGCGTCGGTCGAGAAACCGGTTTTGCCGCGCCGCTTGCGGGTCAGGCCGAGCTTCTCGAAGAGGATGCGGCCGACCTGCTGCGGCGAGCCGATCGTGAACTCCTCCTCGGCCAGCTCGAAGATCTCCTTTTCCAGGGTGTCGATCCGCTCGCCGAAGCCGGCACCGACCTCGGCCAGGCGCTCGGCGTCGAGCTTGATCCCGACCTGCTCCATCGCCGCCAGCACGGCGACCAGCGGCAGCTCCACCTCGCGCAGCAGCTGCTCCAGCCCCAGCTCCTCGATCCGCGGCCCCTGGACGGCGGCAAGGGCGGCGACCAAGCGCGCTTCCTCGGCCGGGTCGAGGCCGGCCTCGACCTCCTCGCCGAGCGCCAGCTGGCCGTCGTCCTCCTCCGACTTGCCGGCGGCGGCGCCCTCGGCGAGGCCGATGCCCGCGTCGGCCGACAGCTCGACCAGGTCGTAGGTGCGCCGCTGGGGCTCCAGCAGGTAGGCGGCGACCATCGTGTCGTGGTCGAGGTTCAGCTCGACCCCCTCGCGCGCCGCGGCGGCGAGCAGGCCGTGGCGGCCGCCGCCCAGCGACTTGGCGTCGTGGGCGAGGAAGGGCTTGGCGCCGAGGGCGGCGGCGAGCTCGTCCTTGCTCGCCGAGCCGGTCAGCACCCGCTCGCCGTCGGCCGCTGCCCAGCGCTCGCCGTCGATCGCCAGCGCCAGCGGTCCCTCGCCGAGATCTTCGGGCTTCGCCTCCTCGGCCTCGACCTGCAGCTCGGTCTCGACCTTGCGGCCGGGGACCGCGTCGCCCTCCGGCAAGGCTTCTTCGAGCCGCTCCAGCACAGCCCGCAGCTCGAACTCGCGCATGAAGTCCCGCAGGGCGCCGCGGTCGGGCTCGCTCGCCATCGCCGCCTCGAGGTCCACCCCGGTCTCGATCTCGTACTGCAGGGTGGCCAGCTGCTTCGACATCCGCGCGTCGTCAGCGTGCTCGACGAGGTTTTCCTTGCGTTTTTTGCCGGAGATCTCGTCGACGCTTTCCAGCACCTTTTCCAGCGAGCCGAACTGCTGCAGCAGCTGGGTCGCCGTTTTCTCGCCGATCCCGGGGACGCCGGGGATGTTGTCGGAGGTGTCGCCGCGCAGCCCCATCAGGTCGGTGATCAGCTCCGGCGGCACCCCGTAGCGCTCCTCGACCGCAGCGCGGTCGTAGATCTTCGTCTCGGTGATCCCGCGCGAGGTGCTCATCACCCGCACCCCCTCGTCAACCAGCTGGTAGGCGTCGCGGTCGCCGGTTACGACCATCACCTCGATCCCGGCTTCGCGCGCCTGCTTGACCAGCGAGGCGATCACGTCGTCGGCCTCATAGCCGTCGACCTTGACGTTGGTGTAGCCGAAGGCCTCGACCAGCGGCATCAGGTGCGGCCACTGCTCGCGCAGCAGGTCGGGGCGCGGTTTGCGCTGGGCCTTGTAGAGGTCGTAGGTGACCTCGCGGCCGCTGTAGCCGGCGTCCCAGGCGACGACGACGCCCTGCGGGTGGTGCTCGTCGATGATTTTCACCAGCATCGAGGCGAGCCCGTAGATCGCGTTGGTCGGCCGGCCGTCGCTGGTCCCGATCGACTCGGGGAGGGCGAAGAAAGCGCGGTAGGCGAGGCTGTTGCCGTCGATCAGGAAGAGCTGCGGTGCGTCAGCGGCCATCGGCGCCCCACTCTATGAGGACGGCCGGAGCGGCGGCGCGCGTCCGCGACTAAAGGCGCGGCAGGCGGGCCTGGCGCGTGAGCGGTTCGGGATCGGTAGGGACGTGGACGCGGATGACGAGGCGCAGCGGGCCGTCTTCCAGCGCCTCGATCGCAGCACGCGAGAGTCTGCAGGAGAGAGTCGTCGTCCCGGCGGCGACGGTGGTGCGGCTGCTGCACACAAGGGTGCCGCGGCGCCCGGTGGTCTTCGCGGTCAGCTTCAGCGACCCGGCGGCGGGCGAGAAGACGCCGACCCGCAGGCGCTTGCCTTTGCGGGCGACGTGCCCAAGAGTCGCGGCTTTCACCGCCACCCCCTGTTCGGTGGGCGGCGGCATCTGAACGAGAGACGTGACGATTGGGACTTCGGGTTCGTCCGCCGGGCACGAATCCACCGGGGCCGGCTGCGTCGGGCCTGCGTTGCCGAGGAAATCGGCGAGCTCGTCGGGCCGGCTGGCGATGAAGGAGCGAGTTTCGGCGACGGCGTCGGAGATTTCGCCGGCGTCGTATTCGAAACGGGTGCTTTCTTCTTCTTCAAGCTGCTGCCAGGGGGCGAGCATCTCGGCGGTGCAGACGGCCATCTGGTCGAGCTTCAGCGTCGGGACCGTCGTCTGCAGGGTCTCCAGCGCCCCTTCGTACAGGGCTTCGCAAGCGTTGTCGGCGAGGCAGCCTTCGAACATCAGCCCGGCTTCGCCGTCGAAGGGCAGATGATTTTCCTCTTTCCAGGTTTCGTCCTGGCCCCAGGGGAGCATGCGGAAGAGCCCGTCGGTGCCGGTCGCGAGGAAGTAGTTGTTGGGATGGTCGGGCGCCGGGCCGCCGGCGTAGCCGTCGAACTGGCCGCTGTATTTCTCCGCCGCCCACATCCGGGTCATCTCTTCCAGGTCGGCGCGGGCGCCCACGGCGGTCGACCACGGTTCGGGATCGGGATCGGTGACCGCGGCCGCCAGGCCTTCGAGGTCGGAGATGTCGCCGGGCCCCTCGTCGAGCTCGAAGTCCGCGACCCGTCCCGGTTCGAGGTCGGCGCCGTTTTCGCCCTCGTAGACGTGCTGGACGTCGTCATCGAAGGCGCCGAGCTTCTTCGCCATCGCGACCTTGTCGTAGTTCTCGACGTCCATGTAGACGCCGAAGTGTTCGCCGTTGATCTTCAGGTAGACGAAGCCGGTGCGCGAGGCCGGCACGCCGAGAGCCCGGTGGAGCGCGAAGGCGAGCGTCTCGTGCGTCATCGAGGGGTCCTCGACCATGTTGTTGAGGGTCATCTTGCGCAGGCCGAAGAAGGGGCCGGCTTTGGGGAATTTGAGTTTGAAAGCGGACTTGCCGGTGTCGAGCGGCCGGAAGGAAGCGCTGCCCTTGAGCCGCACTTCTACTTCCTGCGGAGCGCTGAAGGTGCCGACGCCGTCGGGCGAGCCGTCGCTCCGGGCGAAGGAGAAGGTCCCTTTCTGGTAGGCGCCCTCCGGATCGGCTTCCAGCGCTTCGATCGCGGCCTGCGGCAGCTGCAGGTCGACAACCGAGACCGTCGCGGGGTCGTAGACGACTTCGGCTTCGTCGGCCGCGCCGGTTGCCGGTAGCAGCGCGAGAGCCCCGAGGCAGGCGGCGAGCATTGCGACGACTCGCCGCGCGAAGGCGCGATCGATCCCCTGACTGATCATCAGTCGCGCAGGCTAGCCAAGAAGCCGCTCGCACACGGGCGGTCGGCTCATCGAAATTTGAACTTCTAAACCTTCCCGGACTCGACCAGGTCGACCAGGACCGCGACCACCGCGGGGTCGAACTGGGTGCCGGAGCAGGCATGCAGCTCGGCGATCGCGGCGTCCGTCCCCATCGCCTTGCGGTAGGAGCGGGTGGTGGTCATCGCGCTGAAGGCGTCGCAGCAGGTGACGATCCGCGCCTCGATCGGGATCTGCTCGCCGACCAGACCGTCGGGGTAGCCGGAGCCGTCGAAGTCCTCGTGGGAGG
>Ga0164301_10000220_pt1 | contig 15726 bp, 12 predicted proteins | sample Whisoiple_231_MG_FD_109711 | JGI IMG/M metagenome (GOLD analysis project Ga0164301, IMG submission 109711) | Unamended control soil microbial communities from upstate New York, USA - Whitman soil sample_231_MG | ecosystem: Environmental > Terrestrial > Soil > Agricultural land ... | reverse complement strand
CAATGCCTGAAAACCACCGACATCCGACCCCCTGGCTGCGCGCCTTCTGGAACCGAGCCTACCGCGAGAACGTAACCGGCCTTTCGGCGATGGTCGCCTACAACTTGATGCTCGCGGTCTTCCCCTTCGCCCTCCTGGTCCTCTTCGTCTTCGGCCAGGTGCTGAAGATCGGGGGCGTCGAGAGCAGCGTCCTCGCCGACCTCCAGCGCCTCTTCCCGAACACCGAGCAGCAGACGCTGACCGACGCCCTGACCCGGATCGAGAACAACTCGACGCCGATCGGGATCGCCGCCTTCGCCGGCTCGCTCTGGATCGGCGCCTCCTTCTGGGGGGCGATGGACACCGCCTTCTGCCGGATCTACCACGTCGAGTGCCGCGGCTGGGTCGAGCAGAAGCGCTTCTCCTTCGCGATGCTGGTCGTCGTCCTCCTCTTCATCGCCGCCAGCATCTTCGTCCCGACCCTCGAGAGCACGGTCCTCTCCAGCACCGACCGGCTGCCGCTCGGGCTCTCAGACATCAAGGCGATCGACACGATCCTGCTGCTGACCGCGGCCCTGCTGGTCACCTTCGGGATCTGCTGCGTGATCTTCTGGGCGGTCCCGAAAGGCCACATGCCGTGGCGGGCAGTCTGGCCAGGAGCGCTCTTCGTCACCGTCGGCGCCGGCCTCGCCAACTGGCTCTTCCCGATCTATCTCTCCAACGTGTCCAGTCTCTCGCGGTTCGGCTCAACCCTCGGCTTCATCCTCATCGCCCTGCTCTGGTTCTACGTGCTCAGCCTGGCGCTGATGGCGGGCGCGGTGATCAACTCGCTGCGCTTCCAATACGACGACACCGGCGAAATCCCGTATCACCCGCAACAGCCGGCCAAGCCGTGCCATGGCTGCGATGAGGAGCGCTCCGCTGCCAAAAGAGGCGCGGCCCCGACCAGTTAATAAATACTGTCGTATCCTCCGTGCGGGGAAGTACTGCCGAATTGGACCAGCGGTCCAATGACCGGTGAAGGTGGGAGAATCGGCATTGATGCAAAAACATCGGAGTTCTGAAAGCCCCGGCAATGTTTTGCGTCCGACCACCCCGCCTGACATCGCCAGCCAGTCACAGCGCCAGCGGATCATCGACGCGATCGTCGAGAGCTGCGCGGAGAAAACCTATGCCGCGACGACGATCACCGACATCGTCGGTCGCGCCCACATCTCCCGCACCACCTTCTACAAGCATTTCGACGACAAGCGCGCCTGCTTCGACGCCGCGCTCGACCACTGCCTGAGCGAGCTGCAGGGCATGGCCGCCGCCTCCCACTCCCCCGCCGACTCGCCGGCCGACGCCGCCCGCAAGGCTGCGACCGCGGTCCTGGAGACGCTCTCCGACCGTCCCGGCCTCGCCCAGCTGCTGACCGGCGACGCGATCGCGCTGCAGCCGAAGGTCGTCGAGCGCTACCGCCGGGCGACGGTTCCCGCCCTCGAGGCACTCTGGCAGCGCGACGGCGGCAGCCCGCCGCAGGCGCATACCGACCCGCGCCTCGCCTTCGGCCAGGCCCAGGTCCTGATCCTCAACCACATCGCCACCGGCAAGGCCGATCGCCTGCCCGAATTGCGGGGGGAGATCGTCTACCTGACGGTCAGCCCCTACGGCGGCCACGAGGAGGCGCTCGAGCAGGCTCGGCTCGCCCGGGAAACGGCGACCAGCGGCGCCCGAGCGCAGTGACGGCAGAGCCCGAGGACCTGCGCCAGTGGCGCCTTCCCCGCGGCCGGCACGGCCTGCCGCGGGAGCTGGTCGAACGCTCGCAGCGAGAACGGCTGATGGCCGCCGTCGTCCAGGTGACGGTGGCGAAGGGCTACGAGTCGACCACGGTCGGCGACATCCTCGGCGAGGCGGGCGTCGGCCGCGAGAGCTTCTACGAACTCTTCGACGACAAACTCGACTGCATGGTGGCCGCTCACAAGATCCTTCTCGACGATCTCGAGAAGCAGGTGCGTGACGCCTACATCGGCGAGGACCCGTGGCCCGCGCGGGTGCGAGAAGGGCTGCGGGCGACGCTCGACTGGTTCGCCGCCGATCCGGAGGCGGCGCGCTTCCTCCTGGTCGAGACGAGCACCGTGGGTCCCGCCTTCCGGGCGATCTTCAAACGCGAGTACGCCCGCTTCACCGCGATGCTCGACGACGGCTTCGACGACTCGACGCCGGGGCCGGAGCTAACCGAGGCGACCAGCCTCGGAGTCGGCGCGCTGCTGGCGAAGATCTACGAAGAGATCCTCCTCGACCGGGTGGCGGACCTTCCCCGCCTGCTCCCCGACCTGACCTACGACTTCCTCGTTCCGTTCGTCGGCGAAGAGGTCGCCAGGGAGCAGCAGGCAGCGGCCGCCTAGGGCCCGCCGGATGCCGCCTGCCGCAGCGCCGGCTGCAGCGGCGTGCGCTCGACGTTCTCGAACAGCTCCATCCCCGTGGGGTCGCTGACCGTCGTCTCGGTCGCCAGCCCCTCGATCAGCGGCCGCGCGACACCGGCGTCGACGGGAGTCACCAGCCCGATCCAGAGCGAGGAGAGCCAGGGCGTCAGCAGCGGCACCGTGATCCGGCGCGGCGGATGGCGGCCGAGGGCGCGGGCGAGCTCGTCGATCATGCCGCCGTAGGTGGTGATGTCGGGGCCACCGATTTCGATCTCGCGGTCGACCGGCAGGGCGAGGTCCGCGGCGGCGGCGAGGTAGGCGATCGCGTCGGCGACGGCGATCGGCTGGGTGCGGGTGACGACCCAGCGGGGGGTGATCATCAGCGGCAGGCGGCGGACCAGGTAGAAGGTGGTGCGGAAGGACTCGCTGCCGGCGCCGATCACCGCGGCGGCGCGGAAGTAGGTGACCGGGACCTCGCCGTCGCGCAGCGTTTCCGCCGTCGCGTGGCGGCTGTCGAGGTGCTTCGACCCCTCCCCCAGCCCGCCGAGGTAGACGATCCGCTTGACGCCGGCCGCAGCCGCGGCGCGGGCGAAGTTCTCCGCCCCTTCGTGGTCGCGCTCGGCGAAGTCGCCGTCTGACCCCCTGCCCATCGAGTGGACGAGGTAGTAGGCGACGTCGACGCCCTCGAGGGCGGGGCCGAGCGTCTCCGGCTCCAGCACGTCTGCCCGGACGACCTCGCAACCGGCCTGCTTCAGCTCCTCGGCCCCCTCCGGATGGCGCGCCAGCGCCCGCACCTCGCGGTCCTGCTCGCACAGGTGCTTGCAGAGCAGGCCACCGATGTAGCCCGTGGATCCGGCGACGGCGATCACGCCGCTCATCTACCCGACCTGGGGGAAATCAGCCGTACCGCTCGCCGGTGACCGCTCGCAGCTTCGAGCGGTCGTGGCGGGCGTGGACCCGGCGGACGGTGCCGGAGCGGGAGCGCATCACCAGCGATTCGGTGGTGGCGCCGGGGCCGCGGTAGCGGACGCCCTGGAGGACGTCGCCGTCGGTGACGCCGGTGGCGGAGAAGAAGACGTCGTCGCCGGAGCAGAGGTCGTTGGCGGTGAGGATGCGATCGAGGTCGTAGCCGGCGTCGACCGCGGCCGAGCGCTCCTCGTCGTCGCGCGGCCAGAGACGGCCGATCAGCTCGCCGCCCATCGACTTCAGCGCCGCCGCAGAGAGCACTCCCTCCGGGGTGCCGCCGATCCCCCAGAGCAGATCGACCGGGGAGCGTTCGCTGACCGCAAGCAGCGCCGCCGAAACGTCACCGTCGCTGATCAGGCGGATGCGGGCGCCGGCCTCGCGGATCTCGCGGATCGTCTCCTCGTGGCGCGGGCGATCGAGAACGACGACGCTGACGTCGCCGATGCTGCCGCCCTTGCGCTCGGCGATCAACTTCAGGGTCTCCGGCAGCGGCCGGTCGAGATCGAGCAGGTCGGCGATCTCCTCGCCACCGGCCATCTTTTCCATGTAGACGCAGGGCCCGGGATCGAACATCGAGCCGCGCTCGGCAAGCGCGATCACCGCGAGAGCGCTGGGCATCCCCTTGGCGCAGAGGGTCGTCCCCTCCAGCGGGTCGACGGCGATGTCGACAACCGGTGGGCTGCCGTCGCCGATCTGCTCGCCGTTGAAGAGCATCGGTGCTTCGTCCTTCTCGCCCTCGCCGATGACGACGACTCCGTCCATCGCGACCGAGTCGAGGACGAATCGCATCGCGTCGACCGCGGCACCGTCGGCGGCGATCTTGTCGCCGCGACCGACCCAGCGGGCGGCGGCCAGCGCGGCCGCCTCGGTGACGCGGACGAGCTCGAGCGCGAGGTTGCGGTCGGGCTTGGTGGCTGGGGTGGCCTCCATCTGCACCCAACCCTATTGAAACGATTAGGGTCAGCGCATGGACCGCTGGGGCTTGACGCTGCCACTGCCGGGCTTGACGCTCGCCGACCACGAGGAGCTGGTCAAGCGCGCCGAGGCCGCCGGCTACACCGATCTCTGGACCGGCGAGACCGCCGGGCCCGACGGTTTCACGCCGCTGGCGCTGAGCGCCGCCTGGACCGGGCGGGCGCGGCTGGGGACCGGGATCGTCGGCGTCTTCCAGCGCGGCCCCGCGCTGCTGGCGCAGCAGGCGGCGGCGCTCGCCGACGCCTCCGAAGGGCGCTTCGTGCTCGGGATCGGCTCCTCCTCGGACCGGATCGTCGAAGGCTGGAACCAGATCCCGTTTGAGAAGCCGCTGAGCAAGGTGCGCGAGACGCTCGACTTCCTCGGCCCGGCGCTGGCCGGCGAGCGGACCGAGACCGGCTTCAAGCTCGAACAGAAGCCGGCGCACCGGGTGCCGATCGTGCTGGCGGCGCTGCGCGGCAAGATGCTCGAGCTGGCGGTCGAGCGCGCCGACGGCGCCTTCACCAACTTCCTGCCGCTGGCCGGCCTGCCGAAGGTGACTGCTCAGCTGGCGGACGCACCAGATGACTTCGAGCTGCTCTGCCGGTTCTTCTGCATCCCCGGCGAGCGCGAGCAGGTCGAGCCGCTGGCCCGCTTCATGTTCTCCTCCTACATCACCGTCCCGGTCTACGCCGAGTTCTACCGCTGGCTCGGCTACGGCGAGCAGATTCAGCCGATGGTCGATGCCTGGGAGGCAGGCGACCGTCAGGCGGCCGCCGCAGCGGCGCCCTGGGAGGCGATCGAGGAGATGTTCATCTTCGGCACGCCCGACGAGATGAAAGCCCGCCTCGGCGAATTCGTCGCCGGCGGCATCACCCTCCCAATCCTCACCCCGATCGTTACGCCGGACAAGCTGGCGGAGACGATCGACGCTCTGGCCCCGAACTAAGGCAGCTTTCGGGGAAGAGCTATGGACCTCTTTCTGTAGGGAGGGACGGGTGTCCCCTTCCCTCCCTGGGATTTTCGCCTTTAAGCATCCATCTCTCGCCGACTCAGCGAGCACGAAAATCAGGGACGCCGGTCGGGAAGGGGACACCCGTCCCTCCTAGCGACAGCGTTCGAGATACGCCGAACTACGGAAGCTGTTGCAGAGGGTGCCGGTAGGGGTGTCCCGGGTACTCAGCATGGAGCCGCGCCGCAAGCTTCTGAGGCGACAGCCAATTGCGATTCACGCGGCGGAGGTGCTCCCGGGATACCCCTACCGGCACCCTCTACCGCCCAGCTAGTCCTCAGTTAGAGAGCTGTAAGCGTCAGGGCGCCTCGTCTTCAGGAAGGGAAAGAGCTCTAACCAGTCTCGGCGCTGGTCTAGGTCTAGGTCGGCCACCAGCACTGCTGGTTTATCTCGAGGTGCTTGGGCGAGGATGCGGCCGTAGGGGTCGGAGATGAAGGAGGAGCCGTAGAAGGTGAGGGGCGGCTCGGTGCCGATGCGGTTGATGGCGACCATGAAGACGCCGTTGGCGATCCCGTTGCCGACGATCACCTGCTGCCAGAGCGGCTGGGTGTCGAACTCGGGGTGGTCGGGCTCGGAGCCGATCGCGGTCGGGTAGATGAGGACGTCGGCGCCCTCGAGGCTGTAGGCGCGGGCGACCTCCGGGAACCACTGGTCCCAGCAGGTCGGCAGGCCGAGACGGAGGTCGCCGAGGCCGACCAGCGGGAAGGCCTCGGAGCCGTTCGGGCCGGGGCGGAAGTAGCGGTCCTCGTGGTAGCCGGCGGTGACCGGGATGTGGAGCTTGCGAGTGCGGGCGACGAGGTCGCCGTCCGGGGAGACGATGATCGCAGTGTTGAAGCCGAGGCCGTCGTCGCCGTCGGCGCACTCGTAGAGCGAGGCGTGAACGTGGACGCCGTGCGCCGCGGCGATCCGGGCGGCGAAGGCGAAGGTGGGACCGCCGGGCAGCTCCTCGGGCTCGGCGCCGGCCGCCTCGGGGCCGGCCGGGTCGACGGCGAAGTAGCGACTCAGGGTCAGCTCCTGCAGGCAGACCAGCTTTGCCCCCTCCCCCGCCGCGATGCGGACCCCCTCCTCCAGCGCCTCTTCGTGCTCGGCGGAGTCCGGGTTCCAGCGGTGCTGGACGGCGGCGATTCGGAACGGCGGCCGCTGCGGGTCGCGGGTGCGGGCCGGCGAGGGGGGCGGCTGCTCGGCGCGGATCAGGCGGATCTCGTCCACTGGTTCAAGATAGAGGGGAATGGGTGAAACCCTGAAATCCACGCCCGCCGAAGACGGCTTCCGCATGCCCGGCGAGTTCGAGCCCCACAGCGGCTGCTGGATGGCGTGGCCGGAGCGGCCAGACAACTGGCGGCTCGGCGCGAAGCCGGCGCAGGAGGCCTACGCCGCCGTCGCCGAGGCGATCTCCGGCTCCGAGCCGGTGACGATGGCGGTCTCCGACGGCCAGTTCGAGAACGCGCGGGCGATGCTCTCCCCGGCTGTGCGGGTGGTCGAGATCTCTACCGACGACGCCTGGATCCGCGACCACGGCCCGACCTTCGTCGTCGACGGCGCGGGTGGTCGCCGCGGGGTCGACTGGCACTTCAACGCCTGGGGCGGGACCAACGGCGGCCTCTACTTCCCCTGGGACCGCGACGAACGGGTGGCGGCCAAGGTTCTGGAGGTCGAGGGGGCCGACCGCTACCGGGCGCCGATCGTGCTCGAGGGCGGCTCGATCCACGTCGACGGCGAGGGGACCGTGCTGAGCACCGAAGAGTGCCTGCTCAACCCGAACCGCAACCCGGAGCTCTCCAGGGAGCAGATCGAGCGCCTCTTGCTCGACTATCTCGGAGCGGAGAGGGTCGTCTGGCTCGGCGCCGGAGTCTTCGAAGACGAGACCGACGGCCACGTCGACAACCTCGCCTGCTTCGCCCGGCCGGGGACGGTGCTGCTGACCTGGACCGACGACGAGAACGACCCCCAGCACCCGATCTCCCGCGACGCGCGCGAGCGGCTCGAAGCCGCCACCGACGCCCAAGGGCGCTCGCTCGAGGTGGTGCTGCTCCCCTCCCCCGGCCCGCTACTGACCTCAGCCGAAGAGGCGGAGGGAGTCGATGCCGCCGAGGGAAGTCAGCCGCGACAGGCCGGCGCCCGCCTGGCCGCTTCCTACGTCAACTTCTACCTCGGCAACTCGCGCATCGTGATGCCGCTGCTCGACCCGCGGCACGACGAGGAGGCGGCTCTAATCCTGCGGCGGGTCTTCCCCGAGCGCGAGGTGGTCGGCGTGCCGGCGCGCGAGATCCTCCTCGGCGGCGGCAACATCCACTGCATCACCCAGCAGGTGCCGACGGCCTAAGCCGGGCCGGCGAGGCTGAGGGCGTAGTCGCCCGCCTCGTCGGTGAACCAGCCGCGCAGCTCGAGGCCGGCGCCCGCGTAGACGTCTTCGAGGCGTTCGCGGGTGAACTTGGTCGAGATCTCGGTCCGCATCTCCTCGCCGGTGGCGAAGGAGATCTCGAGGTCGAGGTCGTCGAGCCGGACGTCCTGGTCGGCGAGGGAGCGCAGGCGGATGTCCATCCGCTCCGCCTCCGCGTCGTAGCGGGCGACGTGCTCGAAGGCGTCGAGGTCGAAGTCGGCGCCGAGCTGGTTGTTGAGGACCGCGAGCACGTTCTTGTTGAATTCGGCGGTGACCCCGGCGGAGTCGTTGTAGGCGGCCTCGAGGCGGGCGCGGTCCTTGATCAGGTCGGTGCCGAGGAGGAGGTTGTCGCCGGGACCGAGCAGGGCCGCGATCCGCTCCAGGAAGGCATGCCGCTGGCGCGGGTAGAGGTTGCCGATCGTGCCGCCGAGGAAGGCGATCATGCGGCGTTCGGTGCCGTGTGGCACGCGCTCGAGGTGCTGCTCGAAGTCGCAGACGAGGCCGTGGACGTCAAGGCCGGGGTACTCGTCGACGAGTTCGGAGGCCGTCCGCTCGGTGATCTCCTCGGAGATGTCGACCGGGACGTAGGTGTCGAGGCTGTCGCAGTCGCGCATCGCGCTGAGCAGGTGACGGGTCTTCGCCGCCGAGCCGGAGCCGAGCTCGATCAGGGTGCTGGGGCAGCCCGCGGCGACGTGGATCTCGGCCGAGCGATGCTCGAGGATCTGCCGCTCGGCCCGGGTCGGGTAGTACTCGGGCAGCTCGGTGATCTGCTCGAACAGCTGCGAGCCACGCTCGTCGTAGAAGTATTTCGGCGCCACCTCCTTCGGGTAGACGCAGAGGCCGGCGCGGACGTCGCGCGCCATCTTCGCCGCGGCGTCGGCGTCGAGGTGGACGTCGATCGCGATCGTCATACGTCCCTCGCGCAGCGCAGGCCGGCAAAGATCTGACTCCGCTGCGGCAGGTCCCAGTTGCGGAAGCTCGGCCGGGCGACCCGCGGGTGGGTGGCCCAGGAGCTGCCGCGCAGCACCTTGTGCTCGTCGCCGAAGAAGACCTCGGAGTACTCCGGGTAGGGGAAGGCGGCGAAGCCCGGGTAGGCGCGGAAGTCCGAGGAGGTCCATTCCCAGCCGTGGCCGACGCCGTCGAGGCGGTCGCGGGCGGCCTCCCACTCGAACTCGGTCGGCAGCCGCTTGCCCGCCCATTGGGCGAAGGCGTCGGCCTGCTCCCAGGAGACGTGGATGACGGGGTCGTCGCTGTTGATCGCCGACCTGCGGCCGTGAGCGGTGTCCACCCACCAGTTCCCTTCGCGCTTCCAATAGAGCGGCGGCTCGGCGCCGGTGTCCCCCATGAAAGAGATGTACGCACCGTTGCTGACGGGGGTTCGATCGATTTCGAAGGCGCTCAACGCGACGCCGCGGCGCGGGCGCTCGTTGTCGTAGGCGAAGCCGCGGGCTGGGGCGCCGATCTCGTAGTCGCCTGCCTCGATCGCGACCATCTCGTCGCCGCCGAACGCGCTTGTCGCCACACTGCGGGCGGTACTGCGTTCGGCTTCGACTTCCGCGGGAAGCTCGTAGCCCTCGACCAGTTGCAGGAGCTGCAGCATCGTCTCGTTGTGCTGCAGCTCGTGCGCGAGCAGCATCTCGTAAACGAACCCATCCCGCCGCAGCGGGTCTTCGGCCTCGTCACCGATGTCCACACCCTCCAGTACGTCGAGAGTCCGCTCGCGGACGTCCGCCATGTAGGCGCGCAGCTCGGTGTCGCGCAGGATCGGCAGCTCACCGCGGATCTTGCGCGGGTTCTCGATCGCGTCGTAGAAGCGGCCGAGGTCGCCGTTCATCGGCTCGCGACCCCCGATCGTCTGCACCAGCCAGAGCTCCTCAAAGTTGGCAATGTGCCCCAGGTCCCAGGCGAGCGGGCTGAGGATCGGCGAGTAGACCGTGTTCAGCTGCCCGTCGTCGAGCGGCTCGACCAGCGCCAAGGTCCGCTCCCGCGCTTCGGCGAGAGCTTCGGCGATCGCTGCCTTCGGCTGTGAGGAGACCTCGGCCGGGATACGAAGACCCTAGCGAGCATTGAATACCCACCTGTGAATCAATCGGTTCCCTGGTACTCGGGATCCAGCCACACCCGCTTCAGCCAAGGCGGAGAGATCGCGAAGTCGGCGTCGGCTTCGGTAGCGATCCCCTCGAGCGGGATCAGGTGGACGCGCCGGCTCGGGGTGAAGCGATCGACGTGAGGCATGCCGACGGCGTTGCCGGCGTGGCTGCCGCCCGAGACGATCAGCAGGTGGGTCGCGGGACCCCAGCCTTCGTGCGAAGCGACCCCCGCGTCCGACATCCAGTTGAGGTCGGAGAGGAAGTAGTTGTAGCCGTGGTGTGAGGAGGCCCGCTGGTCGACGCTGCCGTCCGGGCGAATGCGGAGCTGGAGGCTCTCCCAGTCGTCGTGGTGGTAGCCCTTCTTGCCGGCGATCGGCACGCCGCGCAGGGTCGCCGAGTCGGCGTAGTAGGTCCAGTACTGGAGGTAGAGATTTCCGGCGCGCTCGTCGGTGCAGTCAACCCCGGCGGCGTCGGCCCGCTCCGCCTCCCCCTCGCGGCAGTCGACCACGTGGACGAAGGCGGTGACGGGCAGGCGCTCGTCGGTGCGGTAGATCGCTCCCTCGCCCGCGGCGTCGCCGCACTCGCTGGCGCGACAGCGGCGGAAGTCGACCGGCACCGCGCGGGAGCCCCGCTCGAAGGCCAGCATCGGCATGTGCCGGCGCACCAGCTCCCCGACCTCGCTGCCGTAGGCGGCGATCAGGGTCGGCTCGTCTCCGCACCCGTCCGCCAGCGAAGCGGCGCAGAGCAATCGGTCGGCGAGAGCCCTCGCCAGCGTCGCCCCCGGAACCCGCACCCCGGTCGCGATCGCCGCGAGCATCAGCAGCGAGACGAGCAGCACCAACCCCACCCACTCGACCGTCCCCTGTCCCCGCTCAGAGCCCATGCGCCGACGCTACGGAGTGAGGTTTGACGTGTGGGTGCCTAGAGTGCCGGTTTCGTGTCGGAACGGTTACGACTTCTACCGATCGGCGCGCTGGCGCTCGCGGCGCTGCATTTTGCCGCCGGCTCAGCGCACGCGGACCAACGCATCAACATCGGACGATCGGTGCAGGACCGGCCGATCGTGGCCTTCAGGGACGGCCCCAAGGACGCGCCGCTGGAGGTACTGGTGGTCGGCTCGATCCACGGCGACGAGACAGCCGGGATGCGGATCGCCAGACGGCTGATCCAGGCGCCGCCGATCCCCGGCGTCCGCCTCCTCGTCGTCCCAACGGTCAACCCGGACGGCGTCGCGTCCGGTACCCGCGGCAACGTCCACGGCGTCGACCTCAACCGCAACTTCCCGTACCGATGGCGGCCACTCGACGGAGGCGAATACTCGGGGCCCCATCCCCTCTCCGAGCCGGAGGCCTGGGCCGCCTATGGCGTCATCTATCTCAATCGTCCCGATGTGACGATCTGGTTCCACCAGCCCTTCGGCTTGATCGACCGGCCGTCCGGCAACCCCTTCGCCGCCCACCGCTTCTCGGATCTGATCGGCCTCCCCATGGTCCGCCTCCCCGGCCCCTACCCCGGCAGCGCCTCGCGCTGGCAGAACCACGCCTTCCCCCAGAGCACCGCCTTCGTCGCCGAGCTGCCGCGCGTGGTCAGCGGCCCACTCGTCCGGCGAGGAGCCGCCGCGGTGCTCAGACTCGCTGCCGAGCTCTCGAGCCCCGAGGTGACCGGCGGCTCGACGCCCTAGGCCTAGGGCACCGGAATCGGGCTGGTCGCGAGTTCTTTGTAGTTGGCAGGCACGAAGGTTTCCGGCTGGATCGCGGCGGCGAAGGCGAATTGGGTTTCGGCGCTGGTCACCATCGGCCAGTCGGTCTTCCCGCCCGGACCGGAATCGTTCTTGTTGAACCAGAGAAGGCCGTGCACGCTCGGGAAGCTCGACCGCAGCACGGAACCCATCTGGGTAATCCAGGCCGGCTTCGACCCCCCGATCTCGGTGCTCGCCGTCTCCCCGATTACCATCGGCTTGCTCGGCGCGACGGACCCGGCGATGGTTGCATAGGCACCGCTGAACACTTCACTGAAGGAACGGAAAGTGGGTGAGGTCCCGTTGTTCCCGTTGTAACCGTCGAGGCAGGTCCAATCGACGTATTCGTTGCCGGGATACAGTTCGCCGAACAAGGAGCCGCCGAACCCGGTCGGGTCGATGTTCGGGCACCAGACCCAGGTCACGTTGTCGGCTTCGACTTCATCGAAGATGTCGTGCACGTGGCGCCACATTTCGACGAACTCGGCCGCCGTGTTGGTGTAGGTGGAGCCGCGGTATTTATGTTCGCCCACGCCCCACGGGAACCAGCTGCCGTTCATCTCGTGGGCGAAGCGGAGGAAGAACGGGTGACCCCATGCTTTAGCTTCTTTTGCCCACTGTTCGATGTATTCGTCGGCGATGCCGCTCGCGATCACGCCGTCATCGGGGTACTGGGTCGATTCCGACCACATCGTGAAGTCGGGGCTCCAGGAATAGAACGGAATCGAGCCGTGGCTCCGGGCCGAGTTGAACGGCGTCGTCGGAAACTCGCAGGGCGGCGTGGCGCCGCAGTAGGAGGCTTCCCAGGCGCTGCCCCACTGGATCAGCGAAGCGGTCTTGTTACCCGCGGCTTTCTCGAACGCTTCCTGGGTGGCCATCGTCCAAGGCGACTCGGCGCCTCCGTTGATTTCGGACGTCTTCGTCCAGGCGCCCCAGTACAGCTTCGGGGTCCCCTCCGCGTAGGTGACCGACGACGTCGAACAGGCCGAGGCGTTTCCGGCCGCGTCAGTCGCGGTCGCCTTGAAGGTGGTCGTAGTGTTGTCGCTGACGCTGACCGTGATGCCGGGACTCACGAAGGCAGCAGAGGTACCGGTGGCTTTCGCTTCCCCGGTGCAGGAGGCAGTCGGGTAGATCTTCACCGTCGTTTCCGCCGCCGCGCTGCCGATCACTTTCGGCGAGTTGTTGTTGGCACCGCTGGCCGGGCTGGTCGAGCTGACGGCCGGCGCCGTGGGCGCGATCGAGTCCTCGACGTAGGTCAGCCCACTGGAGCACGCGGAGACGTTGCCGGCGACATCGGTTGCCGTCGCGTAGAACGTCGTCGAGGTGTTGTCGGCGACGCTGACGCCCAGGCCTGGAGACGCGAACGCCGCCGCGGTCCCGGTCGCCGCAACAGAGCTGGTGCAGGTCCCGTTGGTGTAGAGCTTGACCGTACTGCCGGCCTCGACGCTGCCGATCACTTTCGGCGCGTTGTTGTTGGCGGGACTGGCCGGGTTGAAAGAGGTCACGCTTGGTTTCGCGGGCGGAGCCGAGTCCTCGGTGTAGCTGATGCTGGTCGAGGAACAGGAGGACGCACCCCAGGAGTTGGTCGCGTTGGCGTAGAACGTGGTCGTCGTATTGTCGGCGACGCTGACCGTGATCCCCACGCCGAACGTTGCCGCAAGGGCGTTGCCGACTGGGGTCCCGGTGCAGCTGCTGTTGGCGTAGAGGTGGACCGCGGAACCGGCTGGAGCCGATCCTTTGATGACCGGCGAGTTGTTATTGGCGGGACCCATTGGAGTCACCGAGCTGACCGTCGGCATCGACGGCGCCGAGCCGGCCGGCAACGGCGAGATCGGCGTCAGCTGCTGCGGGCTGCCGAAGCTGTTGCCGGCGTAGAAGGAGGGCGCGATTGAGCTCGCGAAGGCGCTTTCCGCTGAGGCCGAGCTCTCGATCGGCCAGTCCATCCCGCCGCTCAGTTTGTTCCACCAGGCCACCGCCTTGACCTTCGGGAAGTTTGCCGGGATCTGGGTGCTGAAGGCGTCGGTGATCCAGCTCGACTTCGAGCCCCCCACCTCAGTCGACATGACTTCTCCGATCATGATCGGCTTGGCCGAGTCGAGGGCGAGCAGTTCGTTGTAGGTGGTCGAGAAGACGGTCGAGAAGCTCTTCCACGAATCCGGCTTGTTCGGGTTGGTCCCCGAGTTGAGGCCGCTGACGCAGTTCCAGTCGACGTACTTCGATTTTCCTTCCGATTCCTTGCCGGGATAGAGGCTGGAGATCGAGGTGCTGCCGGTGAATGAGGTGTTCGGGCAGAAGACCCAGGTCAGGTTGGTCGCGCCCTGCGCTTCGGCGACGTCGTGGAAGTGCCACCAGGCTTCCTTGAAGGCGGTCGGGTTTTCGGCCGCTTCTTTGCCGTAGGCGAACCAGGTGCCGTTCATCTGGGAGTTCCAGCGGAAGAAGAAGGGGTAGCCGTATTCGCGCACCGCTTTCGCCCAGGCGATCAGGTAGGAGTCTTTTGCGCCACTGGCGATTTCTTTCAGCGTTGCGCCGGTGCTGGCCATCGACATCACCGGCAGGGCGCCGCGTTCGCGCGCCAGTTTCAGCGGGCTCGAAGCGAAGGCCTGGGTCCACGGGGCCGGCTGACCGAAGTGGACGAGCGAAACCGTCTTGCCCGCGTGGGACTCGAATTTGTTCCAGGTTTCTCCGTCCCAGGGAGCATCTCCGTAGGTCCCTTCCGGCGGATAGACATTGCCGCCCATCCAGGCACCCCAGTAGACGGTGGGTTCGAGCGTGCCGACGCGGAAGTCGATCGAGCGGCCGATGTTGCCCGCCGCCTCGATGCCCGCGTAGCCGCCCGAGTAGGTCGAGTCGCTTGCCGTGAGCAGCGAGCTGACGGTCGAGCCGCTGCCGGTCCAGGCGGTAACGGTGCCGCCATTGTCGGAGATCATCACCCGCGTGCCGCTGGGGATCGAGACGGACGCATTGGAGGCAAGCACGGTCTCGGCTCCCGACACCCACTTCGAGAGTTTCACCGAGTAGGTGTTGAGCCCCGAAACCAGAGTCCAGCGCAGCTGGTAGCCGGACTTGGCGGTGCCCGGATTCGGCATGTCGAGCCAGACCGAGGCGTAGCGTTCGGCGAGTTCCGGGCTGACGTTCAGGGTCAGGCCGGCGGCGACTGCGCCGCTGCCGGGAGAGGTGCCCCAATAGGCGCCTGCGATGCTCGGGAAGGCATCGAGGGACGACGGCCCCCAGCCGGTGGCGCCGTAGTCCGTCCCGGTTTTGGTGAATGCATTGTCCCATTGCAAGGCCGACCACTTACCGCTGTTGCTGAGGGTGTATTCGGAGCGGCTGAGGGAATCGACGACGGGCACCGCGGCGACGTCAGTCGCTTCGGTGGCGCTAGCCGGCGCAGTCGCCGTCCACAGCAGGGTCATGACGATGCCGAGCGCCAGCAGGTACTTCTTCATCTCGATGCCTCCCCTTTTGACCACTGGGCACCAAGTGCTTAAGAAACCTCCGACTACTCGACGCCCCTCTCGGGCAGCAACTTAGCAGTCGACTTAGAGGTTGCCGATCTCGGCTGCGATCTCTGCGGCGGCCGCTTTGGCGTCGGCGAAGAGCATCGAGGTGTTCGGTTCGTAAAAGAGGTCGTTGTCGATGCCGGCGAAGCCGGGGCTGAGGGAGCGCTTGATCACGATCACCTCTTGGGCTTCGGAGACCTCGATGATCGGCATCCCGGCGATCGGGGAGTCCGGGTCGTTTTTGGCGGCCGGGTTGGTGACGTCGTTGGCGCCGACGACCACCGCCACGCTGGTGCGCGGCATCTCCGGGTTGATCTCCTCCATCTCCTTCAAGTTCTCGTAGGCCACGTCGGCCTCGGCGAGGAGGACGTTCATGTGGCCGGGCATGCGGCCGGCGACCGGGTGGATCGCGTAGTTGACCGTGACCCCGCGCGCTTCGAGCTCGTCGGCGACCTCCTTGATCGCGTGCTGGGCCTGGGCGACGGCGAGGCCGTAGCCGGGGACGATCACGACGGAGTCGGCGTAGGCGAGCTTGATCGCCGCGTCCTGGGCGCCGATCGAGACGTGGGGCCGCTCCTCGCCGGAGCCACCGCCGCCGCCGGAAGGCGCACCGCCGAAGCCGGAGAAGAGGATGTTGGAGACCGAGCGGTTCATCGCCGTCGCCATCTCCAGGGTGAGGATCGTTCCCGAGGAGCCGACCAGGGT
>Ga0164301_10000219_pt1 | contig 15733 bp, 13 predicted proteins | sample Whisoiple_231_MG_FD_109711 | JGI IMG/M metagenome (GOLD analysis project Ga0164301, IMG submission 109711) | Unamended control soil microbial communities from upstate New York, USA - Whitman soil sample_231_MG | ecosystem: Environmental > Terrestrial > Soil > Agricultural land ... | reverse complement strand
GATCGTGTTGGCCAGGTAGTCGGCGACGTAGAGGTCGCCTTTCGAATCGGTGGCCGAGCCGCAGGCGTCACCGAAGCCTTCCTGGTTGAGGGCGGGGAGCTCGGGGACGATGGTCGCGGCGGCGGCGCTGCCCTCCGTCAAGGCGAGCATGGCCATCGCGGCGAGGGCCACGATGACGAGTCCCGCGCGGGAGCGGCGGACGCCCGCGGACCACGTCCGGTCGGAAAGCGCGACCCCCTCGACCGTCGTCGCGTTATTGGGGTGGAGACCCTCTCTAATCACAATCCTCTCCTCCGTTCGTGGCCCCTACCGATCGCCGTTGCGATCCCCGTGAGGCCACATTCCCTTTCGAAGTTCCTTTGTCCCTTTGTCCCTTGTCCCGCAGCGGGTGATCTCGGTCCCTCGAGAGCGCCCTTTGGGCTGCGGAACGTCCGAAAAGATATACGGGTCTTCTTACTGAAGTCAAGCGAGCAATGAGATATTCTCGGTTTGAGGCAGGGTCTGGAGCTTGTTTTGCCGCATCAGGCCAAGAAAAACAGCGGGTTACGTCGACGTGGACAAAAAAGGTGCCGTACCTGCTCAGGAGTTCTAAACTGTCGCTTATCGATCGGTCTAGGGTCCCTGAGGCGATGGTTCTGACCCCTTGGGGAGATTCGGATTCGCTGCGCGAGAAACGGCTGCCGCCGGGTCCCGGGAGGCCACGCGAGGAGGTCCTCGCCAATCAGCGCGAGCGGCTCTACGGGGCGATGGTGGCAAGCGTCTCCGCACGCGGATACAAGGCGACGACTGTGGGTGACCTGGCGGAGATCTCCGGGGTCTCGAGCCGCACCTTCTATGACCTCTACCCCGACAAGGAGGCCTGCTTCCTGGCGACGCTGGAAGCGATCATCGAAGCTTCGATCGCCTACGCGGCCCAGCGCGCCGGAGAGCTGGTCGAGGACCCGGCGCCGGGCGGCGTGACGCTGCCCGGCGACGCCAACCCCGGCAACAACTGGGAGCGGCGCGCCCGCCAGGGGCTGCGCGCCTTCGCCGAGATGATCGTCGCCCAGCCGGCCGCCGCCCGGCTGGCGCTGGTCGAGGTGTACACCGCCGGCCCGCAGGCGCTGGAGCCGCTGGAGCAGGCGATGGCCGGGTTCGAATGGCTGACCCGTCAAGTGCTGGAACGCTCCCCGGAGCGGGCCGAGATGCCCGAGGAGATGGTGATGGCGCTGATGGGCGCCCAGCAGGAGATCGCCCGCAACCGGTTGCGCGAAGGTCGCGAGGCCGAGCTGCCGGGGCTGATGGACGAAATCTGGGAGCTGCTGCTCTCCTACCGGCCGCCGCCGGAACCGCTGCAGCTGATGCGACGCTCGGCGCGGGTGCGGCCGGAGATCCCCGAGCCCCACGACCACGCCGAGCGTGCGCTGCAGGCCCTGGCGGAGGTGGTGGCGGAGCAGGGGTACACGGGGGCGACCGTCGATGGGGTGCTGAAACGGGCGCAGATGTCGGCGACCACCTTCTACGCCAATTTCGACGGCAAGGAAGACGCGATGCTGGCGGCAGTCGACAGCGCTTGCTCGCAGATCATGGCGGCGGTCCTCCCCGCTTTCCGCAGGGCGCCGGACTGGCCGCATGGAATCCGCGCCGCCTTCGGGGCGCTGTTCAACTTCCTCGGTTCACGACCGGCGCTGGCCCGCCTGGCGATGGTCGAGGTCTACGCCGCCGGGCTGGAGGCGATGCAGCGGCGGCTGGAGGCGCTGCTGCCGCTGCAGGAGCTGATCGCCGAGGGCTTCACGCTGGCACCGGAGATGCCGCCGGCCGCCGCCGAGGGGATCGCCGGCGGTGTCTACACGCTCGCCTACCGCCGCCTGCGCGAAGGGAGCGCCGAGACGCTCGGCGACCTGGCCCCGGTCTGCGCGTACATCACCCTCTCGCCCTTCGTCGGGGCGGACGAGGCCTGCCGGATCGCCAAAGGCGACGGGCGCGGGCGCGCCTGAGCGGCACAGGGCGACCTATCGCGGGGGCTTGACCGCCTCCCGTGGGCCAGGCTACCGGTACCATTTTTCCCATGCCAATGCGGCTTTTCGTCAAGCTCATACAGTCGATCGCACAAAGCTGCCTATCTCAGATCAGCCTCACCACCTATGCACGAAGTGGTGAATAGTGTCCACCGCGGGATGGTCGCCACGCCTTGGGGTGATTCCGGTGCGCTACGCGAGAAACGGCTGCCGCCGGGTCCCGGGAGGCCACGCGAGGAGGTCCTCGCCAATCAGCGCGAGCGGCTCTACGGGGCGATGGTGGCAAGCGTCGCCAAGCGCGGCTACCTCGCCACGACGGTCAACGACCTAGTCGAGATATCGGGGGTCTCCAGCCGCACCTTCTACGACCTCTATCCCGACAAGAAGGCCTGCTTCCTGGCAACGCTGCAGGCGATCATCGAGGCGGCGGCGGCATACGCGGTCCAGAGCGTGAGTGAGCTCGATCCCCAGGCTCCTGCCAGGGTCGGCGCACCGGATGGGTCCGGCCAGGAGGTCAAAGACTGGGAGCAGCAGGCTCGGATCGGCTTCGACGCCTTCGCCGAGATGATCGCCCTGCAACCGGCCGCGGCCCGGCTCGCCTTCCTCGAGACTTACGCGGCCGGCCCGGAGGCGATCGCGCTGATCGAAAACGCGGCGTCGGGCTTCGAATGGCTGGCGCGGCAGATGCTCGAGCAGTCGCCGGAGCGCGCGGGGATGCCGGCGGAGATGATCACTGCCCACATCGGCGCCCAGCAGGAAATCGCGCGAACCCGGCTGCGACGGGGGGAAGAGGCCGAGCTGCCGGGGCTGATGGACGAAATCTGGGAGCTGCTGCTCTCCTACCGGCCGCCGCCGGAACCGCTGCGTTTGACGGGGCGGGCCCCCCGGTTCGGGGCGGAAACGATCGACGCCCACGACCACGCCGAGCGGGCGCTGCGCGCGTTCGCCGTCGTCGCCTCCGAAGAAGGGTACGTCAACACCACGGTCGAGGCGGTGCTGAAACGGGCGCAGATGTCGGCGACCACCTTCTACGCCAACTTCGCCGGCAAGGAAGATGCCACGCTGGCGGCGATCGACAGCGCCTGCTCGCAGATCATGGCGGCGGTCCTCCCCGCCTTCCGCCGGGCACCGGACTGGCCGCACGGGGTCCGCGCCGGCTTCGGGGCGCTCTGCAACTTCCTCGCCTCGCGGCCGGCGATGGCGCAGCTGATCGCGGTGGAGGTCTATGCCGCCGGATCGACCGCGGTGGAACGTCGCAGCGAGACCCTGCAACCGCTGGAAAAGTTCATCGGAGAGGGCTTCGAGCGCGGCCCAGGTGCCCCCGTTCTGGCCACCGAGGCCATCGCCGGCGCCACCTTCACCCTCGTCTACAAACGCCTACGTGACTCGGGCCCGGCTTCTTTGCCGACGCTAGCCCCGCTGCTGACCTACATCACCCTCTCACCCTTCATCGGCGCCGAGGAGGCCTGCAGGGTGGCCAACGGTGACGGGCGGGGACGCGCCCTTGCCGCGCCCAACATTCCCGGCTGACAAGGCTGGGACCAGGCAAGGGGGCCTCAGGAAGGTCCGCCTTATTGCGCCTGACAGGGACCACCATCTGGTACGGGGTAGCCCGCTCTGAAGGCCCCATCAGCCCGCCTATAAGCCCTGCGTCAAGCCGCCGCCCAATGTGAGAGGCCAGTTGACAGATACGCAGGGACCGAGCGCCGAGATTTCAACAGATCTGGCGCCTGCGGTCCCAAAGAGCGTCGGTTTTGAAGCCGACGCTCTTATTGCAGTATTTGGCTCTAAAAGTGTCTTTTCACGCGCCCGACAGGATTTGAACCTGTGACCCTCGGTTTCGTAGATCGGTTCGGTTTGCTCTGAGGGCGCTCTGCAAGCAAAATCGTGCCCGAAAGGGGCCGAAGGGACCATTCACGGGACCGAATCGCCGAGGTACATGCAGCGGGAAAGCCCTGAAGGCCCCCTCCTCAGTCAATTCTAGGCCGGCAGCTCGGGCCCGTGATCTGCTTCGGCCTCTTCGCGCTCGGCGATGAACGCCCCGAGCTTGTCTGCCGCCCGTTGGAGCTCACCGTCTAGGAGGTGGGTGTAGCGCCGAAGGGTGATCGGCGCCGCGTCCGGATGCCGATCCCGCCTTGGTGCCTTGTGTCCCATGAACTCGGAGGCAACCTTGGGCGAAACGCCGGCGTGGTCGAGCCAGGTGGCGGCGGTGTGGCGCGCGTCCTGGAGGGTGAGTGGCCGTAGACGAAGTTCGGACCAGCGCTTGGTGACGAACTTGACGAGCCAGTTGAGGGAGAGCATTCCCGACTTCGATTCTTTGCGCGGCGGGCAAACCTTTCCACTTCGAGGTCGGCCTTGGTTGACCCACTCCCTATGCAGGCGATCGCGGAGGGGCGGGACAATCGGGACGACCCTAAGGGCCGCATCCGACTTTCGTGCCTCCTCCTCGTCATCGGCGAGCAAGAGGACGTTGTGATCGAAGTCGACCTCCAGCCACTCGAGGGTGCGAATCTCAGAATGACGGGCGGTGGCGTAAGCAGCCAAGGCCCAGGGGAGGGCGTCGGCGTCCTCAAGCATCGAGAGCCGATAGGCAAACTCCCCGGGGCCAGGGAGGTTGTAATCCTTCGTGTCTACCTCTTCGGCCGGTAGGCGGAGGTTCTTGGCCGGGCTCTCATTGACCTTTTCGCGCTCTTCGCCCCAGCGATAAAGCGAGCGGGCTGAGTTGATGATGGAGCTGATCCGTGAACTGGATCTTTCCTCGCGCAGGAAGGCATCAATGGCGCCCTGCAGGTCCCCCCGCGTCACGTCGCGGAACATCTTCTTTCGGATGTATTCCGGGAAAGACTTTAGGGAGGAATCCAGATCGGTGATCGCCTTCCGCTTGTAGGGCCTGCGGCGTTTATTGAGGACCACCTTGTCTCGACAGTCCTGAATGAATAGCTCGTGCGCTTGCTCGAAAAGGATGTCGGGAGCGTGCCACTGCGGCTCCTCCGCAAAGGCCCCCGAGCGCACCCTCTGAAGAAGGTCGTCGCGAAGATTCCTCGCCTCGGAAATCGAGGGCCGGAACTTCGTCTTTCGTGGGCGCCCGATCGAGGGGTCGTGGACCTTTCCCCAGTAACCGGGCGAACAGGTGCATCGCTTTCTGCCGATCGCGAGCCCACAACTCAGCTTGTGCCGTGCGTAGACCCCCTGGTAGCGGGTCTTGGTATCGACGTACTTACGCTTCTGGGCTTTCGCGGTCGTCACGAGATCAGCCCCGTGCGCCTACAGCAGGCGTCGCCCTGCGCTGCCTGGCGGGGCGAGACCGGCCGTTGTTCTCGTCGGTGGAAGTCCGAGCCGACTCTTCCGCCCACCGCTCGAGATCGACAGGGCGGTAGAGGCGCAGCTGCCCCGAATACACACATGGAATGTGCGGCTGCACGTGGCGCTGGAAGTGACTGAGGCTCATCCCCAGCGATTCGGCCGCTTCCTGACGGGTGAGAAGAAACCGGGGCGCCATCAGGCAGCTTCCCCACCGCGGTCGCGAAGGCATTCATCATGTTTTTCCTCCTGGGTGGTCGCATCTGGAATCCCGGAGCGGGACCACCGCGCCCGACAGGGGTCGAAGCGACGCTCGCCGCTCGGACCAAGGGGGGGCAATGGGACTTCACCCACGACCCGTAGGGCGCGGAAAATGAGCGAAGGGATTCCAGATGCGACCTTCACCCGAGCGCTCCTCATCTCAGCGGGAAGGTCATGACCCATTCCTGTGGGCCGCAGAGGACTTGAGGGCAGCTCCCGTAACCGGAGCTTTCCCAGGAGACGTGGAGATGCGGGATTTCAGAGTGCTGCGGGTCGCCGTGGTCCCGGTAGCCGTTGTAGCCGACGAAGTGGATGGCCGGCACCAGCTGACATTCGGGCCTGACGCCCGACCCACCGCATGGTTCGCTCCACCCCAGGTCTTCGGCGGCGCGCTTGGTCGCATTCCACCCGCGACCTGGGCCGGGAACGATGTCCATCGCCGTGCCGTCGCCGTGGGTTTCGTGTCCCGCCTCACGAGCGGCGGTGACCCGCAGGCCGTAGTGCTCGAGGAACCACACCGCATCGGCCCAGATCCGCGCATCGACCTCCGCCGGCGCCCGGCCTTCGGCCATCAGCCGCTGCGGCAGAGCCTTGAAGGCGCGCGGATGAAACAGCCTCTGGGCGTGGTGAAGCATCGCTTCGCCGCCGGGACCCACGCTGCAGGCTTCTTTGGATCCGCCCCCGACGACGGATTCGAACCCGCCCCCGTCGAAGGTGCGGAAGTCCTCAAGGATCCGTTCGACGTACCACTCGGCATGGTTGTAGGCGAAGATCGCGTCGTGCCAGTTGGCCGGTGCGCCTGACGACTTCAGGTAGCCGGCGGCGGCATAGATCGCATCTTCTGGGTCGTAGGGGTCCTTCTTGCCGTCGCCGTCGGCGTCGACCCCGTATTCGGCCCAGGTGGCCGGCATGAACATCATCCAGCCCATCGCGCCCGAGCCGGTGGTGTTGTTCATGTTGGTGCCGAAGGCGGTCTCGTTGAAGTTGATCGAGGCGAGCATCGCCGGCCCCTTCGGGCCGAGCCGGTACTTGGCAGCCGCCGCCTGGTAGATCGGGACGAGCCTCTTCGGTACGCCGCCCTTCAGGGTGCCGGAGCTCGTTTCCCCTCCCCCGCCACAGGCGCCGGCGCCTCCGGTGGCGATCGCGAGGCCCATCACGAAGGCGATCAGGACGAGGAGCCCCGCGAGGGGAACGGCGACCAGCGCGCCGACCCGTTGTTCTGAGCCCCCGTTCATGCGGGGCTTCAAGTGCCGCGGAGCGGCCTCCAGTTCCAGCCGGTCGGCGGAGCATCAGGTGGCGCTGCCACTCAGTGGAACCAGGACCGCCGAAGTGGCACTTCAGAGGGCGTGGCATGCAAGGGCCGGACCGAGACGGTGCCCGTGGCACCCCTGAATCTCTCAGCAGGAGACGGGCTGGACGAACGTCGGGGGGCGAGTTGATCGCGCTCGCTCCTTACCTCTGCATGAGTCAGAACCCACACGACCTACGGCCTCGCCGAGCCCGCTTGGGGACTCGACGGATGTTCGGTGCTGATCGGTCGTTTTCTTTAGAAACCCTTGAACGACACGGGGTTTCCTTAAAACACAGTGAAATAGCCGAACCACTGGAACGCCCACTCCCACCGGCAGCCCCGCAGCCACCAACTTGCGGGACCCCCGGTGAGAGGAGAGTTGATCCAAGCATCAGCTCCGAGCCCGGTCGGCACTACATAAGGAGACAGGGGGATATGTCCTTCCGATCGCGTACGCCGGTCAACCGACCGGTGCTGATGGCCCGATGCCTGATGCTGCTCTGTGCAGCCGTTGCCGTGCTCTGCGTAGCAGCGGCTCCGAAGGCCGAGGCCGCCTACTACAAGTCGGTGCTGTGTGCCGCCAACAACGGCCTCGGCAGCGCCGGAGTCCAGACCAACACCACGAGCCCGCAGAACCCGGCGGGGATATTCACCTTCCAGAATCAATGCGGAGGTCCTTGGTACCCGGCGGGGAGCGACAATTTCGTCCGCCTCTTCGAGAACCAGGGAAGCGGTGCGGCCGGCTACCAGGCATATGCCAGCGTGGGGTGGCCGGCGCCGCCGTTCGTCTCGATCGCAGGCGGCGGTGGCTATACCCGCCAGCCCGCCGACTTCGCCGACGGCTGGCGAGCTCGCTTCTGGGGCGAAGGCCAGGACGGCAGTACCAACAATTTCCTGATGCAGGGAAGCGGGGTTGCCAACAACAGCCTCGGGGGCATCGGCTGGGCGCGCACCACCGTGTTCACCTCGCACCTTTGGCCGTTTCCCACCTATGGCAACTACAGGCGATTCGTCTTCGAGATGACCTGTCTGCGCCAGGCCGGCTGCGACCGCTCGGGCTTCAACGCCACCGATGCCAACACCCTGGTCCTCACCCTGAACGATGTCGACCCCTCTCGGGCGAGCTTCACCAACACCGGCTCGGGGATCCTCTCCGGCGCCTGGGTGCGGGGAACCCAGAATGTCACCTGGAACGTCTCAGATCAGGGCTCGGGGATGAGGTTCGACCGGCTCCGCATCGACGGCGGCCAGCGCCACCTGATCGACTGGCGGGGCAGTTGCAACCTCGACTCCAACGGGGCAAGCGGCGAGTTCGCCAGGGACTTCGCCCCCTGTCCGACCGGCGGGCCGTGGGGCCGGAGCTATGCCCTGGACACCGCCGCCTTCTCCGACGGCTCCCACACCGCCCAGGTCTGCTCGCAGGACTACGGGCAGTCGGTCGGCTTGAACGGCACCGGAGGGGAAAGCTGCGAGCAGCGCTCGGTGAGATTCGACAACAAGCCACCGGCGGCTCCGGGTGGACTGACGATCGAGACCGCCAACCCGAATCGCTATCTGGACCATTTCGGCGCCCGCTGGACGCTTCCCAGCGATCCCGGCTCGCCGATCAGGAAAGTCCACTACGACATCGTCGACGCCGCCGGCAAGACGGTCGTCGGTGAGCGGGTGGTCCCGGCGAGCAACCCGACGAAGCTCGACGACATCTCGGGTCCCAAAGCTCCCGGTGAATATCGGCTGCGAATCTGGCTCGAGGACGAAGTCGGGTTCTCGGGGCCGCCCGCCACGGTGGCGATCCCGCACGACACGACGCCCCCGGCAGCTCCGCAGGAGATCGCGGTCGCTGCCCCGACGTCGAGCAGAGGCGACCAGGGCTTCGACGTCCGCTGGCGCAACATCACCGATTCCGGCGCCCCGATCGACGCCCTGCACTACCAGCTGCTCGACGGTGCCGGGAACCCTCTCGGGGCCGCCAAGGAGATGCACGGTGAGAACCCGCAGGACATCGCGAGCCTGGACGCCCCGCAGGGCCGGGGCAACTTCAAGCTCAAGGTGTGGCTCTCTGATGCGGAGGGGAACGTCGGCGCTCCGAGCGAAGCGCCCCTCTCCTATGACTGCGTGCGCTCAGATGTCGCCGGCGGCCAGGCACTGGGCGTCGGGATCGGGGATGACGCCGATCGAACCGCGGTCCTCAGCCAGGGCGAGGCTCCGAAGCTCACCGGCTCGCTGAGAGGTGGGGGCGGGTCTGTCGCAGGCGCCGCGCTCTGCATCTACAGCCGGGTCGTGACCGACGGCGAGCGGGACTTCCTCGGCATCGCCCTGACCGGCGGCGGGGGCAACTTCGCCTACCCGCTCGGGGCCGGACCATCGCGGGAGCTGACCGCGATCTACCGCCCCGATCAGCGGCAGATCGAGGCATCGGCGACCGCGCTGACGCGGGTCTCCCCGACGCTTCGGCTCGCCAAGAAGACGGTCCGAAACGGGCACAAAGCCTGGTTTTCGGGAGAGATCCCCGGCCCGCACAACGACGGCGTCCTCGTCGTCCTTCAGGTCGAAAGCGGCAAGGACAGGTGGCGCGCCTTCCGGCGCTACCGGACCCGGGGAGGCGGGCACTACAAGGTCGCCTACCGCTTCACCCAGACCGGGACCGCGACCACCTACCCGATCCGCGCCCAGGTCCGCCAGGTAGGCGGCCTGCCCTACGAGCCGGGGAACTCGGCGACGGTGCGGCTGCGGGTGATGCCGTAGGTCAAAGCCGGAGCAGGGGCGGGGCGAGGGCACAGAGCCCTCGCCCCGGTCTCCGACATCGAAGGGAGGACAGATGGAGGCAGCCACCAAAACGCAGCAGGTATCCGATCGCCAGCTGTGCGAAGCCGAAGAAGGCTTGATCCGGCTTCTCTATGCCAAGCACTTCCCGCGTGAGTGGATCAAGGAATCGGTGCCGGAAATCATGTCGCAGGCGCGCACCGACTTCGCCGCGCGACTGGCGGCCGAACACGTCGAGGACGCGGTCAGCCTCCTGGTCGTGATCGCATACAGGCGCGCAATCAAGGTGGTTCGCTCCGAACGGACGCGACCGCGGGAGACCTCGATCGAGAACTTCTTCCACCTGGCCGACGAGTCCACGCCGACACCTGAGGAGGAGATCCTCGACCACGATCGCCAGGAGACGCTGATCAAGGCCATGGGCGAACTTCCCGAGCGGGACCGCAAGCTGCTCGCGATGATCTATTTCAAGGAGATGGAAATCGGCGCCGCGGGCCGGCGTCTGGGCTGGTCCAAGGCTTCTGCGACCCGCCATCATCAGGCGGCCCTCGAGCGGCTGCGCGAAGTGGTGGGCGACCGCGAACTCCTCGGTATCGAGATCGCGCTCCCGGCATTCGTCGTGGTCCGCGATCACGCTGGGCCTCGTGCCGCGCTGATATGGATCGAAGGGGCTGCGGAAACCCTTCGCGACGCGGCAACGCTCGGCGGCGGCCGGATGGGTCCTCTGGCGGAAACCGGAAACGCGGCGGCGATGGGCGGCGCGGGAAGAACGGCTGCGGGCCTCTGCGGGGCTGCCGTGGCCGTCTGCCTCGCCGGCGCAGCGGCCGGCGTGGTCGGACCGGGCATCGTCGCGCTCGACGCGAAGGAGGCGCCGCCACCCGGCCGGGCGCACCAAGCCGAGGCGACCTCTGCTGTCTCGCCGCTGCGCGGGCGGCCCGCCGTTGTGGCCGATGCCCCGACGCCTGCGGGCTCGGGCGAATCGGGACGAAGGCACCACGAGTCTGTTGCGCGCGGGTCATCCGCATCCCCGGCGCCTCGACCCGTCTCCAGGCCGCCCGGGCGCCCCGCGACGGCAGAGCCGCCGGTCACGACCTCAAGGCAGAGCGTCAACGAGTTCGGAGTAGACAGGGGCGAACTCGAAGAAGCCTCCGGCTCGGCGGGCGGTGCCGTTGAAAACACGCCGGTCACGCCCCAGAGCCCGGCGGCGGCCCGGCCGACGACGAACCCTGCAGGTGCCGGCTCCTCGAAGCCCTCTGGCGAGTCCTCGCAGAGCTCGCAGACTTCGGGGGAGTTCGGGATGTAGAAGTGGGCTACAGGAGGTTCGCGGGCAATGTGGCCCGCGGAGCTGCCGCCGGAAGGAGCGCTAGCCGGCTCTTATCAAGTAGGCCCGAAGCGTCGGGCCGGTCAGGGCCACCCCGGACCTTCCCGGCATATCGACGGTCAGACTCCCGCTCCAGCGCTGCCCGGCCTTGTTGTCCCGGACATAGCGCGCGCTCCCGGCGAACGGCGCAGGCGCTCGGACGGTCGCGGTGCGCAGACGGCGGTCGAAGGTGAACCCCTTGCCCGGCATCCTCAGACTCACGTACCGGGCGACCGAGATGCCGTCGACATATTCGGACATCGAGGCATAGATCTGCGCGGCGGCGCCCGGCCGGGCCTTTGCCACAGCCAACCTGGCCCCCAAGCCGGGATTCCGCAGGAAGAGTTCGGCTCCCGGCTGAGGCCCGCCCCCCGGGGTGCCGCTGTAGAAGACTCCGCAGAGCTCGGTGCGGACGTAGTCGAAGTTCCCCGTCGCGGCGGTCGCATCAGCACTCGTGAAGCCCTCCTCGCCCTGGAAGTGGATTTCCCCTTCCCACTGCCCGCCGGCGAAGGGGATCACCCGCTTGTGGCAGGTGACGGTTTCGGTTTGGTTGGCGGGGTGAAAGGTGACCGAGATCCTTCCCAGCGCCCCGAGGTCGGCCTGCATGGACGTTTCGGTCACGGTCGCGGGCACCGAGTAGCGGACGCCGCGGTTTCCTGCGGTGGCATAGACAAGCAGCGAGGCCGACCGGCCCGCTCGTGCGGGCTCGGCGAGCACGTAGAGCGTGTAGCCGTTGCTGGCCGGTAGCCGGAACGCGCCCGGAATGAACAGAGGTGCCTCGGTCGCCCGGGACTTCGGCGCAGCCGCCCCTGCCGCGAGCGCCACCACACAAAGCATCGCGATCAGCGCCGCCATCGGCGCCAGGAGACGATGGAGGCCCGGCTCAACCATGCCGGGCTCCGTGGGTACGGACGATGATCGGCTCGGGTCGAGCGGTGGCGACGTCAAAGTCCCGGTCCGATCCTTCCCAGGTCATCTGAACGTTGATCCGTTCGCGGTCGCGGAAATACACCGGGTGGTTGCGAAAGTCGAGAAACGTCCCGGGCATCCGTACCCGGAACCTCACTGCCCCCTCGGCGTCGGTGCGACCACCGGCAAAGGTGCGGGCGCCGCATGCGTCTTCGCAGATCGCGGTCGGAAAGAAGGAGATCTCGGTGTCCCCCTTACCCGGAAACCCGACGACCCTGATGGTCTCGAGGTGCCCGGGCCGCAACCGACCGTCGGTGAGGACCCTGGGGTGCCGTTCGGTCCGGCTGGCCGCCGCGGCCGACGAAGCGGCATGTCCGAGACCAAGAAGAATACCGGCCGCCGTCAGCGCCAAGAGCACTCCCCCCACAGATCGCACCGTGTGAGATTACCGGAATGGGCCTGCTGTTTATGGTCAACAGCTGAGTAAAATGGCGCCGATGCGCCGCCGGTCAGCCATCGCCCTTCTCGCCCTTCTGTTGCTCCTGGCGTTCGCCCCGCTCGCAAAAGGTGCGTGCATAAAGAGGCATGACATTCCGATCGCTTCAGGCCTGAGTCCGAACGGCTGGAAGTGGACCGTGGACGGCAGTATCGGCAACAACGGCAACCATTGTCGCGAATGGCTGTTGGGGATGGACTTCGAACTCGAAGGAGCGACGAGTTGGGGCTGGGGGACCGGGATACCGGCCGGCGGTCATCTTGAACGCGGCTTCGAAATCGACGCCTCCGATGACCTCCTCGAAGACGGCAGCTACCGGGTCTTCAGCGGCGCCGTCGGCGGTGAGGTCGCCAAAGTTTTGATCACGCTGAGCAACAACAAGCACCTCGCGATCCGCCCGAAGTCTCCCTCCCAGAGATTGCGGCGAAAGGTGGTGTGGCTGCGCAACGTCCGCTACTTCGTCGAGTACTACCCGCCGGAAGGCTTCGTCACCGGCGTTGCGACCTTCGACGCCTCGGGGCGCCTGCTCTATCGCGACAAAAGCTATGAAGGCTTCTAGCTGGTAGTCGCCCGGCGGTTTCCCCGGACTGATTTCCGATAAAGGATCGGCCAGATGCACGAAGGGACTCCCGATCGGGGAGCCCCCTCGTTAAGCGGATTAGGTGAGCCGATCGATTGCTGTTGCGATCACCGCGATGAAGACTGCGGAGATGCGAATGGCGAATCGGCTCGTCAGTAGCTCCAAATACTCTCCTCGTGTGCGTTGAAGCCCGCAACGTTGGTGCGCTGTCTCGAACTCGCAATTGCTCCCGCCATCCTCCAGGGAGAGTCTGCGGAAAGCAACCCACCGCACAGAGACTCCTGATGTAATCGAAGCCCGCTACCGGATTTCTGCACAACTTTTCCTGCAGATGCACATAGTTCCCGAAGGTGGCTCTATAAAGGAGAGTGGAGACGGGCAGCCACCCGCCGGTCGGCTCTCACCGCGCCGGTATGACGTGCGCCTCGGTGCGCCAACACCGAGAGACCTGGCAATCGAAAGCCCAGCCGGTCACAGTCCGTCTCCCGATCGATTGATCGCGGCCGATTAAAAGACCGGGCTTGCTGATTGTCCCCGAAAGCGGGCGCCGCGCCAAATGGGGCTGCCGATGGACGCGATCGTGCAGCGACGGGGCCCCGCCGAAGACGGACCTACGCTTTGCCGATGGATGCGCTGGACGCCCTCGGGATCGCGCGGCAACTCTGGCCGCGCCTCGTCGTGATCGCCGTCGCTGCGGCCTTCCACTTCTTCCCGCAGCTGAGCACCGACCTGCTCATGCAGGCAGCACAACAGCGAGCGCAGCGGATCGTGACGGTGCTGGGCGATTCCCTCGGAGAAACCACCGAGGATTCGCCGCCGCGCCCCTCCGGGCGCTAAGGCCCCGGTAGCCCGCTCCGACCAGCGACGCGAATCGCTCCAGAGGGATTTCGGAGATGCCTATGGAACTGCACCGCCCCTCGCGGCACTTCAGGCCGCGAACACGTCGACCACGACGACAAGGAGACGGGCGGTGTCCGCATTCGAGTCTTTTCAATTCCATCTCTACCTCGCGGTAGAGAAGATCAGCGTCAACCCCGACCCGGGCGGCCTGCCCGGGATCGGCGCCTTCCAGAGGCTCCTGAACGGCGCCGCGGCGGCGGCGATGATCGCCTGCGCCTTCGGCTTCCTGCTCGGCGCCGGGCAGTGGGCGATCGGCATCCGCTCCAGCAACTACAGCCAGGCGGCCGACGGCAAGGAGCGGCTGCTGAAATCGGCCGCCGGCGCCTTCGCTGTCGGCGCGGTCGCCGCCGTCATCAACTTCTTCTACAAAGCCGGCACCGGGGTCAGCTGAGATGCGCCGCGCGCTGCTTCTCGCCGCCGTCGGGGTCCTGGGCCTCCTCGCCGGGCGCCTCTGGGCACCGGACCATCCCTCCCCCTCCCCACACGCCCCCGGCTCCCCCGGACCTACCCGCCAAGGGTCCGGGGGAGTCGGGGTCGGCTACGCCCACACCCGAGAGGGCGCCGTCGCCGCAAACACGGGCTACCAACAGGCTTTTGCCGACACCGCGATCCTCCGAGCAGGCGAGCTTCGCCGCCGGATCGAAGCGGTGGCGACCCCCACCTACGCCCCGGCGATGATCGCGGCCAACGAACCGGGCGCCCGGCGCCTAGCGCAGGGAACCCTCGGCGCCGGGGTCAGGGCGAAGGTACCCAGCGCCTATTTCGCCGTCCCGATCTCCTACCGCCTGCGCTCCTACTCACCGCAGCGAGCGGTGGTCGAGACCTGGGGCTTCACCGTCCTCGGCAACGCCACCACCGCCGAGCCCGCCGCCTACTTCGGCACCTCGCGGACCGTCCTGGTCTGGTCAGAAGGCGACTGGAAGATCTCGCAGACCAGGGCGGCATTTGGTCCGACCCCGCGGCTGGCGACTCCGCGCGAAGGCGGCGAAGGCTTCGGGGTCGTCGACCTCCTCGAGCAGATGGAGCGCTATGCCGTCGCTCCGTAGGACCACACTGGTCGCGCTCGCGGCCCTCCTGCTCGCAGCCGCCGTCCCGATCGCCTCGCCGGCAACGCCGGCAGCGCAGGCAAACGTGGTCTGCGATCCGCCCGGACCCGACCCCAGTGACGTCGCCGAGGCGGTCGGCGACGCGATCGGCTTCGGCAACCCGGCGGCCGATGTCTGCGAGGCGGTGACCGATCCGATCCTGGGGTTGCCGGGCAAGGCGCTCGACCCTCTCAAGGACGCCGCGAAGTCGATCGGCAAGGGCGTCTTCAACCAGGTCACCGCCTGGGTCGCCGACGGGGCGGTGTGGTTGATCGGCGAAGTCGCCGTCCTCTCCGAGAAGACGACGAGCCCGAACCTGCTCAGCAAGGGCTTCCTCCGCCAGTACCGGCTGATGGCGCTGATCGCCGCCTTCATGGCGGCGCTGATGGCGATCTTCTGCGTCTTCGAGGCAATCGGTCGCGGCGACCCCGGCCTGCTCTGGCGGGTCTTCCTGGTGAACGTGCCGCTGGCGGCGATCGCCACCTCGGCCGCCTACGTGGTGGTGCAGCTATTGATCGCCACCTGCGACGGGATGTGCCTGGCGATCTCCCAATCGGCGGGGGCCGATTCCAAGGAGTTCTTTCAAGGCGCGATCAAGGCACTGGCGGAGGCGGGCGCGAGCCCCGGGGCGGCGGCCGATGCGGCGGGAGTCCCGGGGCCCGGACCTGCTGCAAGCCAAGCCGGCGGGGCGGTCGCGGTCCCCCTCTTCGTCGGCTTCATCGCCGCCATCGTCGCCGCCTTCGCGGCCTTCTTCGTCTGGATCGAGCTGCTGATGCGAGACGCGGCGATCT
>Ga0164301_10000218_pt1 | contig 15758 bp, 16 predicted proteins | sample Whisoiple_231_MG_FD_109711 | JGI IMG/M metagenome (GOLD analysis project Ga0164301, IMG submission 109711) | Unamended control soil microbial communities from upstate New York, USA - Whitman soil sample_231_MG | ecosystem: Environmental > Terrestrial > Soil > Agricultural land ... | reverse complement strand
CGGCGAGGGTCAGGCCCTCGGCAATCGCCAGTCCCTCGACCTGGTGGAACATCGGGCTGTGGGTGGCGTCGGAGTCGCGCCGGTAGACCTTGCCGGGGACGACGACGAAGATCGGCGGCGGCTTCGCCTCCATCGAGCGCACCTGCATCGGCGAGGTGTGGGTGCGCAGCAGGACGTCGGGGTGCGACTGCACGTAGAAGGTGTCCTGGAGCATCCGCGCCGGATGGCCGGGTGGGTGGTTCAGCGCGGTGAAGTTGTAGTAGTCGTGCTCGATCTCCGGGCCTTCGGCGACGTGGTAGCCGAGGCCGACCATCGTGTCCTCGATCAGCCGCGTCGTGCGGGCGATCAGGTGCGGGTGGCCGACCGGCCGCGGCGGCGCCCCGGGCAGGGTCACGTCGACCCGGTCGCTGGCGAGCTTCGCCTCCAGCTCGGTGGCGTCGAGCCGCTCGGCGCTCGCCTCCAGCAGCGCCTCCAGCTCCTTGCGGGCGCGGTTGGCGGCGCCCCCGACCTGGCCGCGTTCGTCCTGCGGCAGCTCAGCGATCCCGCGCAGGACGCCGGTCAGCTCGGCTTTGCGGCCGAGGTAGCGGACCCGCAGCTCCTCCAGCTCGGCGCTGCTCTTCGCGCCCTCGATCGCCGCGCCGGCCTCGGCCCTGATCGCCTCGATCCGCTCAAGCATCCGGCTGGGCCCCCTTCATGGCGAGCGAAGATAGTCGCTGGACCGCGATCGCCGCCGCCGCGGCGACGTTGAGGGACTCGGGGCCGCCCTCGCGCAGGGGGATCGTCACCCGCCGCTCGCACTTCGCCAGCACCTCCTCGGGGAGACCCTCGCGCTCGGCGCCGAGGCAGAGCGTGGCGGCGCCCTCGAGCCCGTCGAGCCCCTCGCCGCCGTGGGCGACCAGCGCCCCCCGCGGCTCCGGCGTCGCCTCCACTTCGGCCCGGGCCGGCGGCCGGGCGACGACCGAGCCCATGCTCGCCCGCGCCGCCTTCGGCGCGAACGGGTCGGAGCATTCGGGGCCGAGGACGACGGAGCCGCCGATCAGCGCGTCGACGCTGCGGATGATCGTCCCGACGTTGCCGGGGTCGCCGACCCGGTGGAGGTAGACGCAGGGGGCGGTCGGCCGCTCGACCGTGGTCGCGGGCCAGACCGCGATCACCCGCGTCCCCGACCCCAGGGTCGAGGCTTCGGCCAGCAGCTCCGGCGCGACCTCCTCGCCTTCGAGCCCGGTGCCAGCGGCGACGAGGACGAAGCGCGGCGCGGCCCCCGACGCCAGCCCCGCCGCGAGCAGGTCCTCGCCCTCGGTCGTGAACAGGCCCTCGCGCTCGCGGTACTTCCGCTCGCGCAGCTTGCGGACCATTCTCAGCTTCGCGTTCTGGGGGCTTTCGATCATCGGGCTCGTTGAGGTGGTGTGGGCGGTGTTGTCTTCTGCTCGGCGGTTTCTTCTCCTGGAACGAAAAAGCGGGCCGAAAAGTCGGCCCGCCCGGGAAAGTGGAGTGTCGGTGTGCCGCTAGGCGGCCGCACCCTCCCGGGCTAGCTCCACAAATCGGCGGAAGGCGGCGCGATCGCTGACGGCGATCTCGGCCAGCATCTTGCGGTTGACCTCCACCTCGGCTTTGTTGAGGCCGTGCATCAGTTCGGAGTAGCTCATGCCCTCCAGTCGCGCGGCGGCGTTGATGCGGGTGATCCAGAGGCGGCGGAAGGTCCGCTTTTTGTTGCGCCGGTCGCGGTAGGCGTACATCCCCGACCGCTGCACCTGCTCTTTGGCGAAGCGGTAGGAGGAGTGCTTGCGGCCGAAGTAGCCCTTCGCTTCCTTCAGCACCTTGCGGCGCTTCTTGCGGGCGTGGACGGAGCGCTTGACGCGGCTCACTTTCCGCCTCCCAGCAAGGTCCGGACTTTCTTCTGATCGCTCGGCGCGATGTCGACCGGCTTGGCCATCTTCCGCTTCCGCTTCGGCGACTTTTTCTCCAGGATGTGGCTGGAGTAGGCGCGACGGCCGCGCAGCTTGCCGCTGGCGGTCTTCTTGAAGCGCTTCTTGGCGCCGGAATGGGTCTTCATCTTCGGCATGCGGTCCGCTATTGAAGCAGACGCTCGCACCCCGGCGAATGCCGGTTCAGCCGATTGCAGCATTCGCGCCTCAGCCGCGGGTACGCTGGCGCCGCGATGCGCATCCTCTACGTGGTCGGAACCCGGCCCAACTTCGTCAAGACCGCGCCCGTGGTCGCGGCCCTGCGCCGGCGCCACCCCGAAGGCCGCCACGCGATCGTCCACACCGGCCAGCACTACGACCGGCTGATGTCCGAGGTCTTCCTCGATGAGCTTGGCGTTCCGGCGCCCGACTACATGCTGGAGGTCGGCTCCGGCAGCCATGCGGCGCAGACGGCGCGGACGATGGAGCGGCTGGAGCCGGTCCTCGCCGACGAGGCGCCGGACCTGGTCGTGGTCCCCGGCGACGTCAACTCGACCCTGGCGGCGGCACTTACCGCAGTGAAGATGGGGATCCCGGTCGCCCACGTCGAGTCCGGCCTGCGCAGCTTCGACCTGACGATGCCCGAGGAGGTCAACCGGATCGTCGCCGACCGCTTCGCCGAGTGGCTCTTCCTCCACAGCCCCGAGGCGGTGACCAACCTCCGCGCCGAAGGCATCCCCGCCGAGCGGATGCACATGGTCGGCAACACGATGATTGACACCCTGGTCGCGCTCGAAGAGCGTTTCCGCGGCGCCGGCGCGGCGGTGCGGCTCGGCGTCCAGCCGGGCTCCTACCTGCTGGTGACGCTGCACCGCCCGGCCCTCGTCGACGGGCCGCTGCTGGGCGAGACCGTCGCCCAGCTCGTCACCCTGGGGCGCGAGACGCCGGTCCTCTTCCCGGTCCACCCGCGGACGCGGAAGATGATGGAGGGGCTCGACGCCGACCACCCGGGCCTGCTCCTCACTGATCCGCTCGGCTACCTCGACTTCCTCTCGCTGATCGCCGACGCCCGCGCCGTCCTCACCGACTCCGGCGGCATCCAGGAGGAGACGACCTACCTCGGCGTCCCCTGCTTCACCCTGCGCGACAACACCGAGCGGCCGGTCACCATCACCTCGGGAACCAACACCCTGCTCGGGCTCGACCCCGGCGCGATCGCCCGCATTCCGGGCCTCCTGGCCGAGGGCCGGCTCACGCCTCCCGGCCCGCCGCCCCTCTGGGACGGCCGCGCCGCGGAGCGGATCGCCGACGCGCTGCTCAGCTAGCGGCCGCGGCGTCGTCGCTGGCGGCGGCGTCCCCGCCGGCCGCGGCGTCCCCGCCATCGGCCTCTGCCTGCTCGGCCTCGGCGACCTTGTCGACCTCTTTGCTCGGGCCGAGCAGCATGCTCATGTTGCGGCCTTCCTGCAGCGGCGCCGACTCGATCGTCGCCAACCCGCCTAGGTCCTCGAAGAGTTTGTTCAGCAGGTCGCGGCCGCGCTCGGGATGGGCCTGCTCGCGGCCGCGGAACATGATCGTCACCTTGACCTTGTCGCGGTGCTTGAGGAAGCGTTCTACGTGGCCCTTCTTGGTCTCGTAGTCGTGGGTCGCGATCTTCGGCCGCAGCTTGATTTCGCGGATGTTGACCTGCTGCTGGTGCTTGCGCGCCGCCTTCTGCTTCTGCTCCTGCTCGTACTTGTACTTCGAGTAGTCGAGCAGGCGGGTGACCGGCGGCTTGGAGCCGGGGGCGACCTCGACCAGGTCGAGGTCGGCCTCCTGGGCGCGCTTTAGGGCGTCGTTGATCTCGACGATGCCGAGCTGCTCGCCGTCGGCGCCGATCAGGCGCACCTGCGGCACGCGGATGCGCTCGTTTATCCGAGTCGTGTCGCGCTCCGGAGGGCGCCGATCGAACCTACGCGGGACCGGCACTATCGAGCTTGGTACTTCAAGAGGACGAGACGGTAGGAAGGCACGGGGCGCTCAGCGGCGGCGGTGGTTTTGCGTGCCAGCGATCAAGTTCGGCGCAGTATAGAGACAGAACGGCGGTTCGTGAACCCGGTCCCTCAGCGCGCCTCGACCTCGGCCCCGACGCGGGCGGCGAAATCGGCCAGCGCCATCTCCCCCAGGTCGCCGTCGGCGTGGGACCGAACCGAGACCGCGCCGTTCTCCTCCTCGCGGTCGCCGACGACCAGCATGTAGGGGTAGCGGCCGACCGTCTCGGCGTCGCGGATCTTCCTCCCGACCGACTCGGAGCGGTCGTCGACGGCGACACGGACGCCGAGTTCGCGCAGCTGCTCGTAGGCGCGGCGTGCATAGTCGTTGTGGCGGTCGGAGATCGGCAGGACGATCGCCTGCACCGGCGCCAGCCAGGTCGGGAAGCGGCCGGCGTAGTGCTCGATCAGGATCCCGGCGAAGCGCTCCATCGAGCCGAGCAGGGCGCGGTGGATCATCACCGGGCGGTGGGCGGCGTCGTCGGCGCCGGTGTAGTAGAGCTCGAAGCGCTCGGGCATCTGGAAGTCGAGCTGGCAGGTCCCGCACTGCCAGGAGCGGCCGAGCGCGTCGGTGACGTGGAAGTCGATCTTCGGGCCGTAGAAGGCGCCGTCGCCGGGGTTCAGCGTGTACTCGCGGCCCTGGCTGTCGAGCGCTTCGGCCAGCGCCGCCTCGGCCTTGGCCCACTGCTCCTCGGTCCCCATCGACTTCTCCGGCCGGGTCGAGAGCTCGACATGGACGTCGGTGAACCCGAAGCGGCCGTAGAGCTCGTCGATCGCCTCGCAGATCGAGGCGACCTCGTCGCCGATCTGCTCCTCGGTGCAGTAGACGTGGGCGTCGTCCTGGGTGAAGGCGCGGACCCGGAGCAGGCCGTGGAGGACGCCCTCGCGCTCGTTGCGGGAGACGCGGCCGAACTCGGCCAGCCGCAGCGGCAGCTCGCGGTAGGAGTGGCGGTCGGCGGAGTAGACGAGGCAGGCGCCGGGGCAGTTCATCGGCCGCAGCGCGTAGCGGCGGTCGTCGTCCTCCATGAAATACATGTCGTCCTTGTAGTTGTCCCAGTGCCCGGAGCGGTGCCAGAGCGCCTCATCCATCACCTGCGGCGTGGCGATCTCCTGGTAGCCGCGCTTGCGCAGCTGGTCGCGGACCTCCGTCTCGATCGTCCGCAGCAGCGTCGTCCCGTTCGGCAGCCAGAACGGCATCCCCGGCGCCTCCTTGCGCAGCATGAAGAGACCGAGCTGGGGACCAAGGCGGCGGTGGTCGCGCTCTTTGGCCTGCTCGATCCGCTCCAGGTGCGCCTCGAGGTCCTTCTTCGAGAAGAAGGCGGTCCCGTAGATGCGGGTCAAGCTCTCGCGCTTCTCGTCGCCGCGCCAGTAGGCGCCGGCGACCGAGCTGAGCTTGATCGCCTTGATGCGGCCGGTCGAGGGGCCGTGCGGGCCACGGCAGAGATCCTCGAAGGGGCCGTTGCGGTAGAGCGAGACGGTCTCGACGCCCTCGTCGCGGACGAGGTCCTCGATCAGCTCGACCTTGAAGCCCTGGTCCTGAGAGCGGAACAGCTCGACCGCCTCGGCGGCGGGGACGTCGCGACGGGAGAATGCCTCGTCGGCGCCGATGTGGTCGAGCATCGCCTGCTCGATCTTCGGCAGGTCCTCTTCGGTGATCCTTGTCCCCGGCGGGAACTCGAAGTCATAGTAGAAGCCGCTCTCGATCGGCGGGCCGATCGTCACCTTGGTGCCGGGATAGAGGTCCACCACCGCCTCAGCCATCACGTGGGCGGCGTCGTGGCGGATCAGCTCCAGCGCCTCGGGGTCGCGGTCGGTGAGGATCGCCACCTCGCCGCCGCCGGCGGGCAGCGGCGCCGAGAGGTCGCGCAGCTCGCCGTCGACCTTGATCGCCAGTGCCGCCTTCGCCAGGCCGGGGCCGATCGCGGCCGCCGCGTCGGCGCCGGTCGCCCCCGCCGGCAGCTCCAGCGGCTTGCCGTCGGGCAGGGTGACGGTGGTCTTCTCGGTCGCGGCCTCCATGCGGGGCAATGGTACGTGGGCGCGAACCATTAGGCGCACGCCCACCGGTGGGCGGCTACCGAGCGGGTCCCTGCCGCGCCTGCCGTTCGGCGATCAGCGGGCAGGGGCTCTTGCCAGGGAGCGGATTCTCGACGCGCTGGAGCGTCCAGCCGTCTTCGTCCCTGATCACGAAGCGGGTCCCCGGCGGCACCTTCGCTTCCTCGCTCGACTGGATGCAGACGCGACCGCCTCGCATTTCCCAGGCGAGGAACGGTTCTCCGTGCTCCTCGTCGAGGAGCTGGGGTGAGGCAACGACGAGCGTCGGCCCTTCGCCCACCTGCTTGCGGTACTCGCTCAGCCTCGAGGAGTAGGAGGTCGGGCCGACGGGCGCGTTGGCGAGCGCGAGCAGCGAGCAGACGCCCGCGGCCCCCAAAAACGCGGCCGCCACCACGCGACGCATCCACTCGTCTGTTCCTTTTCGTTCCTCCAGACTCATACGGAACAGGCGAGTGGAGAGCAGCGGCTGGAGGATGGCGAGCATGACGAGCGGGGCGGCGATCTCGATCGCCTTGGCCGCCGTGTACGGGGTGCCGGCGAGGCGGGCGGCGGCGTAGGCGAGGGCGGCGGCGCCGAGGCCGGCGAGGATCGCGGCCTCGCGGCGGCGCCAGAGTTGGACAAGGCCGTAGACGAAGACCGCCAGGCCGAAGGCGATCCCAAGGTAATAGGCGACCGCCGGCACCGCGCCGTCGCCGGGCGCCAGGCGGAAGTCGCCCGAGGGCCAGATGCCGAGGGCCTCGAAGGGGGAGATCTGGCCGAAGAGGTTGCCGAGGCCGGGGCCGTTGGGGTCGAAGGTCTCGAAGCTGTGGAAGTCGAGCATTCGGCCTAGCTCTGGGAGGGTCAGTACTGCAAAAACAACAAAGGCGAGACCGAGGGATTTGCCCGCGGGTCCTGTCGACGCAGGGGACCCACCACCCCCGAGGACACCTCGGGGGTGGTCCCCCCTACGACGCCACCCGCTGGAGAGAGCCAGCCACAAGACGGCCGTTCCACCTAGCCAGATCAGGGACGGGAAGCTGTAGGTGTAGATGCTGCCGGCGGCTATTAGGGCTGCGGGGGTGTAGCGGAGTTGGAGGTTGGGCCAGGTTCGGTCGGCCTCGCGGAGGGCTAGGACGAAGGCGAGGAGGTAGAGGGCTTGCATCGTCTCCTTGAAGGCGCCTTGGGCGAAGTAGGAGGCGACGACGTAGGCGAGGCCGACAAGCAGGGCCCCGGCCGTGCGCGGGAGGAGCGGTAGCTGCCGGAAGGCGGCGAGAGCCGTGAGGGAGGCGAGGATCGCGACCGCGACGGTGAGGCCGCTGAAGCCCTGGACGAGGCCGATGCCGAGGCCCTTGTTCAGGGCGACGACCACCGAGTGCGGGCCGAGGGGATAGCCCTGGTTCAGCAACTGCGAGGAATGCCCTTCGGCGAGCCTGTCGGCGGCGAGCAGGTGCTGGGACATGTCGGGGTTGAAGCTGGTGCCGAGGATCCCGAAGTGGCCTTCGACGACGAACGGGAGCGAGGCCGCGAGCAGGGATCCCAGCGCCACCGGCCAGCCGGCGCTCAGCGCGCCTCCCCCGTCCTCGACCCGCCTCCACAGGTAAGCAACCGCAGCGACCGTCAACGCCGCGACGACCGCCGCCGAGACCACCCCATCCCCCGGCAGCCGCACCGTCCCCCAGCAGGCCGCGCAGAGCAGCGCCAGCCCGACCGCGGGCGAGAGCCAGGACCAACCCCGTGCCCCGCACAGGCCGATCGCCGCCTGCCCGATCGCCAGCGACGAGACACAGATCGCCGCCACCGCTGCATAGGTCCCGATCACGAGACCCGCGAGCCTAGACTGCGGGAGTGGCCTACGCACCTCCCGCTCGCCATCTGCTCCGGGCCAAGGACCTCGCCGACGCGCGCTACGCCGAGCCGCTGGAGGTCGACGACCTGGCCCGCGCCGCCGGCCTCTCCAAGGCCCACTTCAGCCGCGAGTTCCGCCGCACCTTCGGCGAGTCCCCCTACGTCTATCTGATGACCAGGCGCCTGGAGCGGGCCGCGGCGCTGCTGCGCAACACCGACCACTCGGTTGCCGAGGTCTGCCTTGAGGTCGGCCTGCAGGGCGTCGGCTCCTTCACCACCAGCTTCAAGCGCATGTTCGGGATGACGCCGACCGAGTATCGCGCCGCCGCGCCGCCGGCTTCCGCCCACGCGGTCGTGCCCGCCTGCGTGGTCCGCGTCTACGGCCGCCCCCAACACCGCACGTTTCGAGAAGACAGCCCGGCGCCCCGGGCCTAGCATCGCCCCGAGTCAATTCAGACACGAGGAGGACACGATGAAGATCGCAAACGCGCAGCTTTGGGTTCACGACCAGGACGAGGCCCTCGCCTTCTACACCGAGAAGCTCGGCATGGAGGTCCGCTCCGACGTCACCCTGCCCGAGATGGGCGACTTCCGCTGGCTCACCGTCAGCCCCGCCGGCCAGGAGGACGTGGCGATCGTCCTGATGGCGATCCCCGGCCCGCCGATGATGGACGAGGAGACCACCGAGCAGATCGAGACGCTGATGGCCAAGGGCTTCGCCGGCACCGCCTTCCTCACCACCGAGGACTGCCGCGCCGACTACGAGGCACTGAAGGAGCGCGGCGTCGAGTTCACCGAAACGCCCGAAGAGCGCCCCTACGGCATCGACTGCGGCTTCCGCGACCCCTCCGGCAACAGCATCCGCCTCACCGAGGTGAAGTTGCCCGCCAGCGTCTGAGCACGGTAGCGCCGCTTCGCGGCGGCGCTACCCCCTGTCTACGAGGTAGAGGTGCTCGGTGACGTGGAGGCTGCGACCGGCGAGGTTGCGGCTGCCCCGGTAGGTGTTGTACGTGGTCCGAAACTCGTCGACGCTGCCGACTTCCTTCAGCATCGCGTGCATCGCCTCCGGGGAGACGAATCCCTCGTCGTTGAACGAGAGCAGGACAAAGCGGGCCGGGATTCGGGTGATCAGGTCCCGCAGCAGCTTTTCCGACTGCTTCCTGACGTTGTAGCCCGAGCGTCGCCAGGCGGTCGGGATGCCCGATACCCGGCTGATCTCGGCCGGCTCCTCGTAGTTCACGAGCAGGTTGAGCATGAAGTAGTTCGACCCGTACGGATGCTGGTTGTAAGGCGGGTCCAGGTATGCGAGGTCGACCGGGTCGAGCAGATCGGGCAACGCGTTGGCGTCTTGCTGGAGGACTTCGAAGCCGCCGCTGTGCCGGCTCAGGATCGGCGGCCTCAGCCGGATCGTCCCCTTGATCCGGCTGAGCGCATCGGCCCCCCTGCCGCCGAACTTGCCCACGCCGGTCTCTTTGTCCTTGTAGAACCCCTTGAACACGCCGGCCGTATTCGCGTGGACCGAGGCGGCCGAGAGCAGCGGGCCCAGCAGAAACGGCTGCAGGTCCTCCTCGACTTCGCGGATCATGCGGACGTAGGTGTCTAGGCGCCGGGCGTTGTCCCGCGTGTAGAAGACCCGCTCGCCAGGCTGGATGCGCTCGTCGTCCTCGGGCGCGTAGAGGCGCTCGATGAACCCGCGCTCGGAGCAGCTGCCGTCGGCCGCGGCGTTCAAGCGGTCGATCGTTGCGGAGAGGCGGCCCCACGGAACTTCGTCGGCGTTGGCGAGGAAGCACTCCCCGAGGACGCGGGCGTAAGGCTCGAGGTCATTGGCCACCACGTGCGAGGCCTGGGACTTGAAGAGCCTCGAAACAACGCCGCTCCCCGCAAAGGCGTCGAGAGCAACCGGGCGCCGCCCCAGGGCGGTGGCGACCCGCTCGGTCGCGGCTTGGATCGGCCCGAGAAGCGAGCGCTTGTTGCCGATGTAGGTGACCAGCTGCTCGCGAAGAAAAGCCGGGTCCTCGGCAGGTCCGAGACCAGGCGAGAACTCGGCTTGGGTGTCGAAGAGGGTTGCGTCCACGGTCGTCGCCGACTGCCCGAAGACGAGGCTGGGCTCTCGCCCGGACTCGCCCGACGATACCCACAGCGGTCGGACGGCAGCCCGACCCGAAAGCGGCCCTGCAAATGCCCCGAGCTGGATTCGAACCAGCGGCCTATCCCTTAGGAGGGGATCGCTCTATCCAGCTGAGCTATCGGGGCCCGAGGCTCCCGGCATGGGCGTTACTGGGCTCGAACCAGTGACCTCCAGCTTGTCGAGCTGGCGCTCTCCCAACTGAGCTAAACGCCCGGGAGAGCGGAATCTAGCAATGGGCAGGAAAACGGCGGCGGACGGCTAAAGGTTCCCCTGCAAGTGCCGATGCAACCGGTGCAACTTTCTTAAGCCCCCGGTGTTTGTTGGGGGCATCTTCAAAAGCTTGAGGACCGACGAGCCAGCGACTTAAACTCTCTGGTGGTACGTCCTTCGGAGATAAAGGGCCCCGCAATGGGGCCCTTTTCCGTTCTCCGGGACCCCGGCTCAGACGTGGTCGTTCGGCAGGTGCCAGTGGCGCGGCGCGATCAGCTCGTCGGCCTCCCGCGGCCCCCAGGAGCCGGCCTCGTAGGGAACGGCCGCCGGCGGGTTCTCCAGCACCGGCTCGGAGATCTCCCAGAGCCGCTCGATCGCCTCGGAGCTGGTGAACAGGGTGCGGTCGCCGAGCATCACGTCGTGGATCAGCCGCTCGTAGGGGTCGAGCGCCTCCTCGGGCCCGCCGAAGGTGTCGGCGTAGCTGAAGCGCATGTGGGCCTCGCCGAGCTGGATCCGCGGTCCCGGCACCTTGGCGAGGAAGGAGGCGGAGATGCTGCCGGGATCGCCGAGCTCGAAGGTGAGGTGGTCGTGGCCGAAGGACTCGGCGATCTGGTCGCAGTCGAGCGGGAACATCCGCCGCGGCGGCCGCTTGTAGGCAACCGTCAGCAGGTGGCGGCTCTCGGCCAGGCGCTTGCCCGAGCGGAGGTAGAACGGCACCCCCTCCCAGCGCCAGTTGTCAACCATGGCCTTGACGGCGACGAACGTCTCGGTGTCGGAATCCTCGGCGACGCCGTCCTCCTCGCGGTAGCCCCGGTACTGGCCGAGGACGACGTCCTCGGGGCGCAGCGGCGGCATCGCTTCGAAGACCTTCTCGCGCTCGATGCCCAGCGGTTTCGGCTCCAGCGAGACCGGCGGCTCCATCGCGACGAAGCCGAGGACCTGGAACAGGTGGGTGACGAGCATGTCGCGAAAGGCGCCCGTTTCCTCGTAGAAGGAGCCGCGCATCTCGATCGAGAGCGTCTCCGGAATGTCGATCTGGACGTGGTCGATGTGGTTGCGGTTCCAGACCGGCTCGAACATGCCGTTGGCGAAGCGCAGCGCCAGCAGGTTCTGGACCGCCTCCCGTCCCAGGTAGTGGTCGATGCGGAAGATGCAGTGCTCGGCGAAGACTCCGTGCAGCTTGCGGTTCAGCGCCCGGGCCGACGCGAGGTCGGTCCCGAACGGCTTCTCGGTGATCACCCTGGCGCCGTCGCCGAGGCCGAGCTCGGCCAAACCCTCCACCGTTCCCGCAGCCGCCTGCGGGGGCAGTGAGAGGTAGAAGAGGAGCTCCGCCTCCTCCCCCAGTTCCTCGCGCGCCTCGCCGATCGCGGCGGCAAGCTCGTCGAAGCCATCGCCGACGCCGGCGAAGCGCAGCGAGTCGCTGAACCGCTCCCAGGCCTCGGGGTCGTCGGGCTTGCGCTCGGAGCCGAAGATCGACTCGCGGGCCAGCTGGCGGAACTCCTCTGCGCCGAGCGCTTTGCGGGCAGCGCCGACGATCCGGAAGCGCTCCGGCATCAGCCCCACCTGGGCGAGGTGGAACATCCCGGGCAGCAGCTTTCGCTTCGCGAGGTCGCCGCTCGCCCCGAAGAGGACGATCACCTGGTCGCCGGGGACCTCCCCCCTCGCCTGCGTCTCGCTCATCACCTGCACCCTATGCTGACGACCGATGGCCCTCGGCAGGACCAAAGGCGGCGTCGCCTACGACTCGGTCGCGCTCGACCGGGTCGACCGCCGCTTCTGGCGCGACATCTGGGAGTCGGTCCCAGCCGAGGTTGCCGCCGAGCACGGCATCGAGCAGCGCGAGTTCGGCGCAATCCAGGTGACGGTGGCCAGGGCGCTGGCCCAGGTCGGGATGCTGAACCTAGTCCTCGGTGCCGCCGAGGCGGCGGAGCTGACCGATCTCGAAGCGGCGGTCGCCTGGGCCGAGGAGCGATCGGCCCCCTATGTCTCGGTCACCCCCGGCCTGCCCGGCAGCGCCGCGGCGGAGGAGTGGCTCCAGGGGCAGGGTTTCGAGCCCACCTACGCCTGGATGAAGTTCGTCCGCGACCCGCACCCGCCGCGCTTTCCCGCTCCCGACGGGGTCGAGGTGGTCGAGGTGACGGCGCCGGACCAGGAGCCGTTCGGGACGATCGCCGCACTCGGCTTCGGCATGCCGGCCTGGGGCGCAGATCTTTTTGCCCACTTGCCGGGGCGGGACGGCTGGCGTTGCTACGTGGCCCGGGTCGACGGCGAGGCGCAGGGCTGCGGGGCGATGGTGATCGAGAACGGGGTCGCCGAGCTCGGGATCGGCGCCACGCTGGAGGCGGCGCGGGGCCGGGGCTGCCAGACCGCCCTTCTGCGCCGGCGCATCGTCGACGCCGCCGAGGCCGGCTGCGACACGCTCCTGGTCGAGACCGGCGAGCGGGTGCCAGACCGTCCTTCCGCGAGCTACCGCAACATCCTCAAGGCCGGCTTCGAGGAGGCCTACCTGCGGCCGAACTGGCAGCGGCGGCGCTGACGGGGATTTGGACCAGCTGTCACTCGCGGCCCTGAACCCGCCTCCGAGGCGCCCCGTACCCCCGGCGAAATGACTCCGAGGAAAGGCAGAGGATGATCAGAGGAAGAGCAGCCCTATTCGCCACGGCATTGCTGGCCGGGGCGCTGGCGGTCGGGCTTGTCGCCGCACCGGCGCAGGCCGCGCTGCGACACATCGACGGCACGGTCGTCTCGAAGAACTCCGACACCCGCACCTTCAAGCTCTCGACCCAGAGCGGCACGGTCCGCATCAAGGTCAACGGCACCACCAAGTTCGACCGGATCGCCGGCTTCGGCGCCCTTCACAAGGGGATGCGGATCGAGGTCGACGCGCAGAAGACCTCCAACGGCCTCGTCGCCAAGCAGGTCGAGCCGCAAGGCGGCGGCGGAGGTGGCGGTGGCGGCGACGACCACGGGGGCGGGGGCGGCGGAGCCGACGACGGCCCCAATCACACCTGAGAGCGCGGCAGCAGCCGCTCGGGCAGCAGCTCGAAGCTCTCTACGAGCGTCCCCCCGACCCGGGGGGACGCCGCCTGCCCGCCGAGGAGCAGTTCCACCTCCGGGTGGGCCTCCCGAACCGCGGCCGCAACCACTTCGAGCCGGGGCGCCAGTTCCGGCATCGTCGCCGCGAGCGCGACCAGGTCGGGTGCTGTGACGGCGATCGCCTGCAGCAGCGTCCCGGTGGGCACGTCGGCGCCGAGGTAAATCGTCTCGAAGCCCCGTTCTTCGAGGATGTCGGACGCCATCCGCAGCCCCAGCGCGTGCCGCTCGCCTTCGATCGTCGCCAGCAGGGCCCGGCCGTGCGGAAGATCCTCGCCTCCCAAGTCCGCACCGGGCGGGGGTCGCAGGGCCGCCAGGACGCGGTTGGTCAGCTCGGTGGCCCGATGCTCGTCGGCGATCGGCAGGGCCCCTGTCTCCCACAAGGCGCCGATCTCGTGCATCGCCGGAGCGACGATCTGCTGGTAGAGGGCGGGCAGATCCATGCCTTCGGCCAGCGCCCCCGAGACGATCCTGTAGGCGCCCGGTCCATCCCCCGCCCGCAGCGCTTCCAGGTAGAGACGCGAAAGTTTTTCCCCGGTACCAACCACTTCCCAAGAGCCTACGGAGCGGCAGAGCCGGGCTCAACGCGGCCGCGAGTGACAGACGACGCGCGGCTCCATCTCACATCGGGAAGTTTGACCTACGGCCCTCCTGGGGATGAACGACGGAGCATCTGTTCCCGACCGGAAGGAGCGCACATGAGCATCGTCACGATCCTGATCATCATCATCCTCATCCTGCTGGCGATCTACCTGTTCCGCCGCGTCTTCTAGGCCGGAGAGCGGATGACGAGAGCCGGGTGAGCACCGCCCCGGCCTCGTCCCCGTCCTGGGGAGCCAGGCCAATTCTTCACGAAGACGCCTTGAGGGCGGCAAAGAACTCCCAGATCTCCTCAGGGCTACCTAGCTCGGCCACCAGCTCTCCGTTCATGTACCTGTCCTTGACCAGGATCGACGTGGCCTCGTGACCACCATTGGGGCGGAAGTGGTACTGCCGCCCGTCCTCCAGGTAGAGCCCGAGGCTTTCAGCGCCAGGTCGGCTCTGTTTCAGGAGATGAACGTGCTCGTCCCGTGCCAGCGGGCAATTGAGCAGGAGTGAGATCGCCGCCTCGAGAATCAGCGACACAGTTCCCTCGGTGTGATCTCGCGCCCCCTTGATGACGGCTACTGGATCGGGACCTTCCACCCGGATCATTCGCGCCCCTCTTCCCGTCTCGCTTGGAAGAAACACTGCTTGCGAGGATCGAGTGTAGGCGAGACTGAGAGCCGCTATCTCTCGCTCGTCTCCTACCACATGATGAAGCCTTCAGGGAGACGCAAGAACAACGCGGGGTAACTCCGGTAGCGCCCAATCTACGCTTCGATCACCTTCCGGGCGAGGATCTCCCCCTCCTTCGGTGCATCCAGGACCGGTTGCACCCTCAGGGAAGGGGGATTGCCGTTCAGGACTGCTCACCGATCTTTCCCCGGAGCGGCTCCCTAGATGTTCGAACGTGAGGGCAAGGAGAGACCTGATCCGGAGACTGAAGGTGCCTTGGGCCATCCGGCCCGCCGCCGCATCCTCTTGGGGCTGTCCGCAGAGGAGCCTATGTCGCCCGCTGAGTTGTCGAACTCCCCAATCGGCAAAGGCATTCGGGTGAACGTCTATAGCTACCACTTCAAGGAGTTGGAGCGACGGGGCCTGCTCGCAGCTAGTCAAACCGGAATCTAAAGACGCACGGACTGCTACTCGTTATAAGGCTCCAGATGGACTCACTCAAGCAATGGTCGACGCGGCTGCCCTCGGTCCAATTTCGGATGTGGTGGCAGCTATCCCCGAACAGCTCGCACAACGGATCATCGAAGAGATATCGGCGCTCATCGTGGCGTCGGGTCGCCAACTCCGATCTAGCTCGATTTAGGCACAATGTCCAGCGCTTGGGGACTTCAGAGGCCAGACTGCGAACCAGCCGCTTCAAGAGCGAAAGACTCCCAATGCTTTGATTTCTCGATAGTTAGAGCGACTATTGAGTATGTACAAAGTCGGCGCTATCCGTTTGGGTTCCCGAGCTAGACCGGCGGGTTCCTAGGCCCCCGGCACTAATAACGGCGAGACAGGGGGCAAGGTGTCTGAAATACAAGCGGGTCTTAGCGGTGAGATCTGCGGACGGTCGGCGAGCGCTGTCGCTAGATCAGGCCGGGCGACTACTCATCATTACTCTCTTCGCCTCGCCCTGATCGCACTAGTCGCGACCGTGGCCTTGCTGGTTTCAGCTGAACCGGCTTTGGCAACGGCACTTCCCTCCACGATCACCGAAAACACCACGCTCTCGGTTGCCGGCAACCCGTATACGGGGAGCCCGACCATCGCTGCGGGCGTGACCGTCAAAGCCGAACCCGGGGTCAGATTCAACCTAGGCAAAATCATCGTCAAAGGCACCCTGAAGGCTGAAGGCACCGCCGAAAGCCCGGTCGTCTTCACCGGCGCCAACGGCAAAGAACCCGGCGAATGGAGCAACATCAAGTTCGAAAGCGGCAGCGG
>Ga0164301_10000217_pt1 | contig 15797 bp, 13 predicted proteins | sample Whisoiple_231_MG_FD_109711 | JGI IMG/M metagenome (GOLD analysis project Ga0164301, IMG submission 109711) | Unamended control soil microbial communities from upstate New York, USA - Whitman soil sample_231_MG | ecosystem: Environmental > Terrestrial > Soil > Agricultural land ... | reverse complement strand
GGCGCTGACCGACAACCGCAACCGCGCCAGCGCCGAGATCCGCCACGCCTTCTCCAAGCACGGCGGCAGCCTCGGCGAGCCGGGCTCGGTCGCCTGGATCTTCGAGAAAAAGGGCGCGATCGTCGTCGACGGCGGGCGCTACGGCGAGGACGACCTGATCGGGGCGATCGACGCCGGCGCCGAGGACGTGCGCGAGGACGAGGACAAGCTGCGGGTGATCTGCGAGCCCACCGACCTCACCACCGTGCGCGAAGCGCTCGAAGGGGAAGGCATCGAGGTCGAGTCCGCCGGCCTCGTCACCGAGCCGAAAAGCAGCGTCGAGCTGAAAGGGCACGACGCCGAGCGGCTGCTGAAGCTGCTCGACTCCCTCGACGATCAGGACGATGTCGACGAGGTTTATGCGAACTTCGATATTCCGGCGGACGTGTTGGAGCAGCTGGCCGCCTAGAAGCTGGGTGTGCGGGAGGGGTTGGGAGGCCCTCTCCAGACACATCTCGCCAATGGCTCGATGTTGAGTGTCTGGTGAGGGCCTCCCAACCCCTCCATGACAGTTGATGACGCGCGGGGAGGCATCCGACGGGATTCCGAGAATCACTGCTTATGCAAGTTGTGATGGGTATTGATCCTGGTGCTGCGAATCTTGGTTTTGGGATCGTGCGGGTGGAGGGGGCTCATATGGTCGCCCTTGATGGGGGCGTGGTCGAGACGACGCCTGATCAGCCGATGGAGCGCCGGCTGGAGCGGATCCACCGCTCGCTGGCGGAGCTGCTGGCCTGGCACGAGCCGAAGGCGATGGCGATCGAGCAGGTCTACTTCGGCAAGAACGTGCGCTCGGCGATGGCCGTCGGCCAGGCCAGCGGCGTCGCGATGCTGGCCGCCGCCGAACGCGGGATCGGCTGCTTCATGTACACGCCGCAGGCGATCAAGATGGCGGTCTGCGGTTCCGGAGGGGCCGGCAAGCGCCAGGTGCAGCGGATGGTGGGGACGCTTCTCGGGCTACCCGAGCCGCCGACCCCCGACCACGCCGCCGACGCCCTGGCGGTAGCGATCTGCCACGGCGGCGGCACCGGCCACCGCAGCGCGGTGACGATGGCGCGCGAAGCGACCGGCGCCCTGCGCGGGGAGCGGATCGCCGGGTGATTGCTGCCGTCCGCGGAGAGGTGATGGTGCGCCGGCCCGACCACGTGGTGATCGATGCGGCCGGGGTCGGCTACCGGCTGACCGTCTCTTCGGAGACCTTGAAGGCGGTGCCGGCAGCGGGGAGCGACGCCTTCCTGCACGCCGAGCTGATCTCCCGCGAGGACTCCCTCTCCCTCTATGGCTTCTCCTCCGAGGAGGAGCGGGATCTCTTCCGGCTGCTGATCACGGTCAGCGGCGTCGGGCCGAAGGTCGCGATCGCGACCCTCTCGGGCGGCACCGCACGCGACCTCCTGCGGGCGATCGCCGCCGGCGACGCCAAGCGCTTCCAGGCGGTGCCCGGGATCGGCAAACGGACCTCGGAGCGGATCATCGTCGAGCTGCGCGAGAAGGTCGCCGGGGCGCTGGAGGAAGAGGTGGCGCTGGCCGGCGCCGAGGAGGGCGACCCCCGCACCCTCGCCCGCGACGGCCTGGTCAACCTCGGCTACGCGCCGCTCGAAGCCGAGCAGCTCCTGGACGGGGTCGAGGGCACCGAGCCGCAGGACCTGGTCGCGGCGGCGCTGCGCAAGGCCGCCGCCGCGAGGAACGCCGCGTGAGCGGGCCGCCCGACATCGGCGGCAACCGGATCCGCACCCCCGGCGTCGAGCCCGACCCGGTACCGGTCGACGCCGAGGTCAAGGTCCACGACGCCCGCGCCGAGGCTCCCGACGAGGACCTCGACCGCTCGCTGCGACCGCCGACCCTGGAGGACTTCGTCAACCAGACGCAGGTGACCGACCAGCTGGCGATCTTCATCGAGGCCGCCAAGCGCCGCGGCGAGCCGCTGGACCACGTCCTGCTTGCCGGGCCGCCGGGACTGGGCAAGACCTCGCTCGCCCACATCGTCGCCGCCGAGCTGGGGGTGCCGATGGTGCAGACCGCCGGCCCGGCGCTGGAGCGCAAGGCCGACGTCGCCTCCTTCCTCACCGCGCTGGAGCCCGGCAGCGTCTTCTTCATCGACGAGATCCACCGCCTGGGCAGGGCGGTCGAGGAGACGCTCTACCCGGCGATGGAGGACGGCGAGCTGCCGGTGGTCCTCGGGCAGGGCGCCGGCGCCCGCACCGTGACCCTGCCGCTGCCGCCCTTCACCCTCGTCGGCGCGACGACCAGGTCGGGGCTGCTGACGACGCCGCTGCGGGACCGGTTCGGCGTCTCGCACCGACTCGAGTACTACGAGGCCAGGCACCTGGCGCTGATCGTCGAGCGCTCGGCCGGGATCCTCGGGATCGAGATCGACGCCGGCGGGGCGGAGACGATCGCCTCCCGCTCGCGGGGGACCCCGCGGGTCGCCAACCGGCTGCTGAAGCGGGTCCGGGACTTTGCCCAGGTGAAGGGGTCGGGCCGGATCGGCGCCGAGGACGCCGCCGCCGCCCTGGAAATGCTGGAGGTCGACGCCGGCGGGCTCGATCGCAGCGACCGGGCGCTGCTGGAGACGATCGCAACCAAGTTCGGCGGCGGCCCGGTCGGCCTCTCTACCCTGGCGGTCGCGATCGGCGAGGAGCAGGACACGATCGAGGACGTGCTGGAGCCCTATCTGCTCCAGCAGGGGCTGCTGAAGCGGACCCCGCGGGGGCGGGTATTGACCCAGCGAGCCTACGAGCACCTAGGCGTCCCCGTGCCTGAAGGTTCGGCGAGCCTCTTCTGAGCCGCGCCAGCTAGCCTGTCGAACATGCCGTTCTTCATCTGTCCGAATTGCGGGCACCGGGAGGTGAGCGGGGAGCGAACCGCGGGGTTCAGCACCCGACCCAAGGGCTGCTCGAAATGCGGCTTCGGCTTTGTCTTCGAATTACTCGACGATTATTATCCGGCGCCCAATGCCGCCTTTTTCGTCTGTGACAAGCAGGAACGCGTGATCGACGCCGGCAAAGGCAGCTTCGAGCTGACCGGCCTGACCGACGAGGACGTGATCGGCCGCCCGGTGCGCGAGGTGCTCGGGCTTGACTGGATCGACGCCGGCGACGGCGGCGCCGAGGCCGACACCGACCGCGACGGCGTCACCGACCCGATCGAGACCTCGCTGGAGTGGGGGGTCCGCTCGCTCGGCAAGCGGGTCTCGGTCAACGCGGAGGGCGACCTGCCGGCAAAGGCCGTTGCCGACGTCTTCCCCGCTTACGACGACGACGGCGGCCTGCTCCTCGTCCTCACGCCGGAGGGTTAGGCGATGGGCACCCGGCGCAGCCATCTCCTGGTCCTGCTGCTCGTGCTGGGGCTGGTGGCTATCTCCGGGATCGTCATCGCCGCCAAGGAAACGAAGCTCGGCCTCGACCTCCAGGGCGGGCTCGAGCTCGTCTACCAGGGGCAGGCGACCGGCGAAGACACCGAAGTCACCGGCGAAGAGATCGACGACTCGATCTCGATCATCGAAGAGCGGATCAACAAGCTCGGCGTCTCCGAGCCCGAGGTGGCGCGCCTCGGCGTCGACCAGATCACGGTCAGCCTGCCCGGCGTCACCGACGCCAACCGCGCCGCCGAACAGGTGGGGACCACGGCGCAGCTCTACTACTACGACTGGGAACCGAACCTGATCGGGCCGGAGAAGGCGATCGGCGGCGACCCGACCCAGACCTCCGAAAAAGCAGTCAAAGAATCGGAAAAACGCTGGGAAGAAGCCGGCCGCAACGTCAACAAAAACGAAGAGAAACGTCTGATCTTCGCCGGCGCCTACCCGACCGCCTACGAAGCCGCTCTGCTCGCCGCCGAACAGAAGCCGGTCGAGAACTGCGAAGACTGCTCGATCGCCCGGCCCCGCTACTACCTCTTCGAAAAAGAGGAGCCGCACGAACTCCTCGCCGGGCCCGAGCTGGCGAAAAAGGACCTCTACGTCAGCCCGACCGGCAAAAAACTGCCGAAAGACGGCCTCGTCGTCGAAGTGCCGGCGGGGACGGTGCTGGTCTCCGAACAGCCGACCGACGAAGCGGGCCAGATCATCGAAGACGCGGATCCGGGCTGGTTCGCGCTGAAGGACAGCCCGGCGCTCAGCGGCCACGACATCACCAACCCGGAACAGTCCTACGGCCCCAACAACGAACCGATCGTCACCTTCAACTTCACCGGCTCGGGCCAGGACTCATTCCAGGAAGTGACCCGGGAAATCGCCCGGCGGGGGCAGGAACGGGCGATCGGTCCGGTCGGCGCCGAAGAAGCCGAACAGCTCTCCGGCCACTTCGCCGTCGTCCTCGACAACGAAGTCAAGACCCGGCCGATCATCAACTTCCAGGAAAACCCGGACGGGATCGACGGCCGCACGGGGGCCCAGATCTCGGGCGGTTTCAACGACGTCAACGAGGCGCAGGAACTGGCGACGACGCTGCAGATCGGCGCCCTGCCGATCAACCTCAAACTGATCTCCCAGACCCAGGTCTCGGCGACCCTGGGCAGCGAAGCGCTCGACCAGGGCGTCAAAGCCGGGGTCGTCGGCCTCGCCCTGGTGATCCTCTTCCTGCTCCTCTTCTACCGCTTCCTCGGGCTGATCGCCTCGATCGCGCTCGGCGCCTACGCGGTCATCTTCTTCGCCCTGATCGACCTGATCCCGATCACCCTGACCCTGCCGGGCATCGCCGGCCTGGTGCTGACGATCGGGGTCGCCGCCGACTCCAACATCGTCATCTTCGAGCGAATAAAGGAGGAGGTACGGGCTGGGCGCTCGATGTCGAGCGCGATCGCCGCTGGCTACAAACGCGGAATCAGCACGATCATCGACGCCAACGTCGTCACCCTGCTGACCGCTTTCATCCTCTTCGTCCTCGCCACCGCCGGGGTCAAGGGCTTCGCCTTCACCCTCGGGGTCGGCACGATCGTCTCGCTGCTAACCGCCGTCGTCTTCACCCAGGCGCTGCTGGGCAGCATGAGCCGCTCGCGGCTGCTGCGCTCCCCAAGCGCTCTGGGCGCCGGCGGCGAGGGAAGACAGTGGCACTTCGACTTCATGGGGGCGAGCCGCTGGTTCTTCTCGATCTCCGGCGTGATCCTCCTCGTCGGCGGATTTGCCCTGGCGACCAAGCAGCTGAACTTCGGCATCGACTTCGAGTCCGGGACCCGGATTACGGTCGCCGTCGAAGCCGACACCGACGAGGAAGGGGTCCGCACGGCCCTCGAGGAAGCCGGGATCGGCGGCGAGGAGATCCAGGCCGTCAGCGATAAGAGCTTCCCTGGAAAAGACGTCTTCCAGATCCAGTCGCACGAACTCGAACCGACCGAAGTGCGAAACGCGCAGAGCGCGCTCGAATCGGAATTCGGGATCGTCGAAAACGGGTTCGAAAGCACCAGCGTCGGGCCCACCTTCGGCCAGCAGGTCGCCGACAGCGCCCTCAAGGCTCTGATCTTCTCGCTGCTGGTGATCTGCGGCTACGTGGCGCTGCGATTCGACCCGAAGTTCGCGGTGCCGGTCCTGATCGCGATCTTCCACGACATTCTGATTACCGCCGGCGTCTACTCGCTGACCGGAAAAGAGGTGAGCAGCGGTACGGTCGCCGCCTTCCTCACGATCTTGGGCTACTCGATATACGACACGATCATCGTCTTCGACCGGATCCGGGAGAACATTCCGCGGATGCCGCGCGCGGCCTTCTCGCAGATCGTCAACCGCTCGATGAGCGAGGTGCTGACCCGGTCGCTGGTGACCAGCTTCTCGACCTTGCTCGGGGTGATGTCGCTGCTCGTCTTCGGCGGCGCGACCCTGCAGGACTTCGCCTTCGCGATGCTGGTCGGGATCGCCTCCGGGACTTACTCCTCGATCTTCATCGCCTCACCGGTCCTGACCGCCTGGAAGGAACGCGAGCCGGGCTTCGTCCGCCGCCGCCAGCGGATCGCCGAAGACGAAGGCGGCCGGGTGCCGGCCTACGCCGACGAGATCGAGATGGCGAAGCTGCGGCGCGACGACGAGACCGAAGCGGCAGCGGCGGAGAGGTCCGAAGCTGAAGCCGAGGTGGCTCCGGGAGCGGTCGCGACCGCCGAGCGCCCCGAGGAGGGCGGCAACGGCGCCGGATCGCGCGACAACGGCGACACCGACGCCGCGGCGGCCGCCTCGGCCGAGCGCCGTGAGAGAAACGCCGAGCGCCGCGCCCGGCGTCAGGCCCGACGCAAGCACGGGAGGAGATAGAGGTGGCACTGGTCGTCTTCTTCATGATGGGCATCGCTCTCTGGCACTTCACCGTTTTCCTGCCCGACCGCTTCTGGCAGGGGATCGTCGGCGCCTTCATCGGCGCGGTCCTGGGCGCGATCGTCTTCGGGATGATCGTCCAGGAGGCGAGCGGCAAAGGCCTCGGCGACACCGACCTCTCGACGGCGCTGATCGCGGTCCCCGGGACCGCGATCGGCCTCGCGATCGTCTACTTCATCGGTATGCGCTCAGAAGCGCGCCCGGGCTGAGAACCGCCCCATTTCCGCAGGTTCCATCGCCCTTTTCCGTCCGGGTCTCCGGGCAGCCTGAAAGGGTGACCCCCGGCACCACTGCATTCGCCGCCGCTCCCTACGACTACGCCGAGGCCCGCGCCCTCGCCGAGCAGCTCGGGGTCAGCGATCCGGTTGCGGTGACGCTGGTCCGGCGGGGGTACCGGACGCCGGAGCAGGCGCGCGCCTTCCTCGCCGCCGACGAGACCCATCCGACGTCGGCCTTCGGCTCGATGGACGAGGTCGTTGACCTAGTCCGGGCGGCGATCGACGAGGGACGGCGGATCACCGTGCACGGCGATTTCGACGTCGACGGAGTCTGCGCGACCACGTTGACGGTCTCGACCCTGCGCGCATTGGGGGCCGAGTGCGACTGGTTCATCCCAAGCCGCATGGAGGATGGGTACGGGCTCTCGGAGGAGGGCGTGAGAAGGCTGGCCGAGCGCGGGACCTCGCTGCTGGTCACGGTCGACTGCGGAATCACCTCCGTCGCGGAGGTTGCGCTGGCCCGGGAGCTGGGAATGGAGGTGGTCGTCACCGACCACCACCAGCCAGCCGAGGAGCTGCCGGATTGCCCGATCCTGCACCCGCAGGTGAGCGGGTATCCGTTCGAGGGGCTGTGCGGGACCGCAGTGGCCTGGAAGCTGTGTTGCGCTCTGAAGGGAGCGGAGTCCGCCGAGGATCTGGATCTGGTGGCGCTGGCGACGGTCGCAGACGTGGTGCCGCTGGTGGGGGAGAACCGGGCGCTGGTGCGGCGCGGCCTGGCGGAGATCAGGCGTGCCCGGCGGCCCGGGATCAGGGCCCTGCTGGAGGCGGCGAAATGCGAGCCGGAGCGTCTGGACGAGGGGGATCTGAGCTTCCGCCTGGCGCCGCGAATCAACGCTGCGGGTCGGCTCTACCGTGCGGATGCGGGGGTGGAGCTGTTTCTCACCGAGGATCTCGAGCGGGCGAAAACGATTGCCGAGGAGCTGAGCCGGGCGAACGCCGAGCGGCGGGCGACCGAGCGCGAGGTCGACGCGGCAGCCGAGGCGGCGCGGCGCGAGCTGCCGGAGGATCTGCGGGAAGCGCGCGGGTTTGCCGTCGCCGGCCGTGACTGGCATCCCGGGGTGGTCGGGATCGTCGCCTCGCGCCTGGTGGAGCGCCATGGTCGGCCGGCCGTGGTCATCTCCTTCGACGAAGAGGGAAACGGCCGTGGTTCCGGGCGCAGCATCCCGGGCTTCGACCTGCTCGCCGGGCTGCAGGCGTGCGCCGAGCACCTGGAGGGGTTCGGCGGCCACAAGGCGGCGGCCGGTCTGCAGATCAAGGCCGAGAACGTCGAGGTCTTCCAGCGCGCCTTTGCCGCCCATGCCAACGAGGCGCTGGGCGAGGAGGACCTGCGCCGCACCGAAAAGGTCGACGCGATCGTCGGTGGGGTCGGCCTCGGGCTCGACCTGGCCGAAGAGCTGAAGCAGTTGGCGCCGTTCGGGATGGGCAACCCCGGGGTGCGGCTGCTGGTTCCCTCGGCGCGGGTCAGCGACGTGCGGGCGATGGGGGAGGGCAAGCACGCCCGCTTCAGCCTCCACAGCGGCGCCCACCGGGCTCTCGGCGTCGCCTTCGGCCGCGCCAGCCTCGGGGTCGAGGACGAGGACGTGCTCGACGCCAGCGTGCGGCTGGAGGTCAACCACTGGAACGGCTCGGTCGAGCCCCGGGTGGTCCTCCGCGAGATCCACCCGCTGGAGGAGCCCGAGGCGGACGGGCCGGGCGCCGAGCCCACCGCGCTGCCCCACGCCTGCGCGAGCGAGGAACCCGAATGGTGGTCCCGCTTCGAAGCCGAGCTTGCGGCCGACCTCCCCGCCGAAACCGCAAGTGAAGTCGATCATCGACCTCGCGAGGGTGGGAGGCACAAGGTTGGCGGCGAGGCGCCTGTGACTGTGGTGCTGGCCGATCTCGTCTCCAGCGGGGCGGGGGTGTTGGCGGTCTGCGCCGACGCCTCGCGGCGGGCGGCGCTCGCAAACGGGGCCACCGGGCTTGCCCGGTTCAACGGCGGCGCGGCGCTGATCGCCTGCCACCGCTGCTCGGACGAGGAGATCGCGCGCCTCGCGGGGCGGGCGGAGAGCGGGCTGGCGCTGACCGATTACGTCGCGCTCGCGCGGCAGCCGCAGCTGGCGGCCGCCTTCGAGCACATCGTTCTCGTCGATCCGCCCCGCGACGAGCTGGACGAAGGTCGGACCGGGTCCCCGCATGCCGGGGGCGGTGGCTTCCTCCATGCTCCGTGGACCCAGGCCGAGATCGAGTTCGCGACGCGGTCCCTCGACGAGCAGTGGGCGACGCGGGAGGGGGTCGCGGCCACCTACCGGGCGCTGCGGCAGACCGGAGACGCGAAGGGCCGGCGGCTGCGCGAGGCGCTCGCAGGTAGCGGCAGCCACCCGCTCTGTCCGGAGGCGAGCGCCCGCCGTTTCCGGGTCCTGCGTGAGCTCGGCCTGCTGCAAGGATCGCCTGCCGGCGGCGACGGGGTCGTGCGGGTCGTATCCTCCGTGAGGACGGATCTGCAGCGCTCGGCTGCTTTCCGCGCCTACAGCGACCGACTTTCGGAGGCCCAGCGATCCCTCGCAAGACCGAAACTGCCGTAGAGCACAAAGAGCTCTTCGCCGATCTCCTCGCCGTCATCGAGGAGTTCGATTCGGCTGCCTCGGCGCCGCTCAACGGCAACGGCGGCACCGCCGTCGCGGTCGCGACGATCGACCGCGCCAAGGTCGAGCGCGCCTTCGACTTCGCTCTGGAGCGCCACGCCGACCAGCTCCGCTACTCCGGCGACGAGTTCATCACCCACCCCGTGGGCGTCGCTCAGATCTGCGCCGGGATGCGGCTCGACACCGAGACCCTCTGCGCCGCGCTCCTCCATGACACGGTCGAGGACACGACTGCCAGCCTGGAGGAGATCCGCGCCGAGTTCGGCGACCAGATCGCCGCCCTGGTCGACGGGGTCACGAAGCTGACCGGGATCACCTTCGAGAGCCGCGACGAGCGGCAGGCCGAGAACTACCGGAAGATGATGGTGGCGATGGCCACCGACGTCAGGGTGATCCTGATCAAGCTGGCCGACCGCCTCCACAACATGCGCACGCTCGGCGCCCTGCCGAAGCAGAAACAGACCCGCAAGTCGCACGAGACCCTTGAGATCTACGCGCCGCTCGCCCACCGACTGGGAATCCACGCGATCAAATGGGAGCTCGAGGACCTCGCCTTCGCGACCCTGCACCCGCGCAAGTACGCGGAAATCAAGCAGCTCGTCGCCCAGCAGCGTGAGGAGCGGGAGAACTACGTCTCCGAAGCCGGCGACTTCCTCGCCGCCGAGCTGGAGCAGGTCGGGATCGAGGCCGAGATCTCCGGCCGCGCCAAGCACTTCTACTCGATCTACACGAAGATGGCGAAGAAGGGGCGGGAGTTCAACGAGATCTTCGACCTGACGGCGATGCGGGTCATCGTCCACTCGACCAAAGACTGCTACGGCGCAATCGGCGTCATCCACTCGCTCTGGAAGCCGCTGCCAGGCCGCTTCAAGGACTGGGTCGCGATGCCGAAGGCAAACATGTACCAGGCGCTGCACACGACCGTGATCGGGCCGGAGGGCAAACCGCTGGAGATCCAGATCCGGACCGAGGAGATGCACAAGCTCGCCGAGTACGGGATCGCCGCCCACGTCGCCTACAAAGAGGGCGCCCACGGCGACCCGCAGCGGGAGAAGATGACCTGGCTGCGGCAGCTGGTCGAGGCCGAGGGCGAACAGGATCCGGCCGAGTTCCTCGAGTCGCTCAAGGTCGACCTCTTCGAGGACGAGGTCTTCGTCTTCACCCCGAAGGGCGAAGTGAAGAACCTCTCGGCCGGCTCGACCCCGCTCGATTTCGCCTACGCCGTGCACACCGACGTCGGCCACAGCTGCGTCGGCGCCAAGGTCAACGGCAACATCGTGCCGCTGCACTACCAGCTGCGCTCCGGCGACATCGTCGAGGTGCTGACCGCGAAGCAGAAGCGCGGCCCCTCGCTCGACTGGCTGAAACTGGTGCGCACCAGCCGCGCCCGCAACAAGATCCGTGCCTGGTTCAAAGAGGAGCGGCGCGACGACGCCGAGCGCGACGGCCGCGAAAAGCTCGACGAAGCGCTGCGGACGCGCGGCATCCCGATGCAGAAGGTCTCCGGCTCGGCGCTGCTCGCCGACGTGATCCGGGAGATGGGCTTCCGCAAAGCCAACGACTTCTACATCGCTCTCGGGCAGGGCAAAGTCTCCGCCAAGACCGCCGCCAACAAGCTGATGCAGCGGCTGAAGGCCGGCGAGGGCGTGGAGGAGGAGGCTCCCGGCGCGCCGCTCGGCCGCGAGGACCGCGCCCGCCGCACCAAGGACGCTTCCAACTACGGGATCATCGTCAAGGGTGTCGAGAACGTCGCCGTGCGGCTGGCGAAGTGCTGCCGGCCGGTGCCCGGCGACGAGATCGCCGGCTACGTCTCGCTCGGCCGCGGGATCACCATCCACCGCACCGACTGCAAGAACGTCAAGGCCCTTAAACGCGCCCCGGAGCGCTTCGTCGAGGTCCGCTGGCAGGGCGAAAACGAGGCCTCCTACCGGGTCGAGCTGCAGATCGACGCCTATGACCGAACCCGTCTCCTCGAGGACCTTTCGCGGACCTTCTCGGAGGCAGGGATCAACATCATCGGCGCCTCCTGCACGACCAACCACCCGATGGTGAAAAACAAGTTCGTGGTCGAGGTCGGTGACACCGAGCAGTTGAAGCACTGCATCAGCAGGCTTCGCAACGTCGAGTCGGTGTTCGACGCTTACCGGGTGACGCCCGGGGCTTGAGCTAGGGGAGGGGGTGGGTACCCCCTCCAGACACATCTCGCCAATGGCTCGATGTTGAGTGTCTGGAGGAGGTACCCACCCCCTCCTGGCTACAGATGCAGTCCTAAGATGCGCGGATGGCGTTCAAAGTCGCAGTCACCGGGCCCACTGGTGAGATTGGAAAGCCTTTGATGTCCGAGTTGGAGAAGCGACCCGAGGTGGGGTCCGTGGTCGGGATGGCGCGGCGGGCGTTCGATCCCTCCTTCGAGGGCTGGGCGAAGTGCGAGTACCGGCGCGGGGACATCCTCGATCGCGGGGCATTGGCGGCGCTGTTCGACGGCGCCGACGTCGCCGTCCACCTCGCCTTCGCGATCTTCGGCGACCGTGAGGAGGCGCGAAAGATCAACCTCGAGGGGACCCGCAACGCCTTCGAGACGGCGATCAAGGCGGGGGTCAAGCGGCTCGTCTACGCCTCCTCGGTGGCCGCCTACGGCTTCCACCCGGAGAACCCGCAGCCGCTGAGCGAGGAGGTCCCGGCCTGGGGCTCGGATGGCTTCTACTACTCGGCCCAGAAGGCCGAGCTGGAGGACCTGCTCGACGAACTTCTGCCAGGGAGCGGGGTGGAGGCCTACGTCTTCCGCCCTTGCATAGTCGCCGGCCCGCGGGCGACGATGCTGATCGAACAGACCGTAGACGCGGTCCGCGCCTTCGACCCGCTGCCGCGGGTGCGCAGGGAGGTGGAGCGGCTGCCGCTGGTGGGGCCCGTTTTGCCCGACCCCGGCGTCCCGGTCCAGCTCGTCCACCACGACGACGTCGCCCGGGCGATGGCGGCGGCGATTTGCGGCGACGGCCCACCCGGCGTCTACAACCTCGCCGGCGAGGGCGAGATCCGGATCCGGGACATCGCCCGTGCGCTCGGCTGGCGCTGGGTCCCGGTCCCGCGCCCCGCGGTCGGCATCGGCACCGCCCTGGCCCGGCGCCTCAGCTTCGCCTCGCCGAAGCTCGAGTGGGCGATCGCCGCCGACACCCCGGTCCTGATGGACACCGCCAAGGCCCGCCGCGAGCTCGGCTGGGAACCGGTCCACGACGCCCCGCAGACGCTGGCGGAAACCGTCGGCGGGGCCCGCGCCAGCGGCCTGCTCGACTAGGCGACGACGGTCAGCGCGGCGGGGGCGGATTTCAGCTCCACCCGGTCCCGCTCGCCGATGTAGTCGCCGTCGACCTGCAGCGGGAAGGGCCGGACCGAGCCGTCTTTGTTCTCCGAGACGGTCTCGACCACGGCGTGGGCGACGTCGTCGAAGTGGATGACCTGCTTGTGCTGCGCCGCCGGGCGGCTCTCGCTGAAGAGCCGGGATATCAGCGTCGGCATGTCGCGCTGGGTGGCCCGTTTGAGGACCGCCAGCGAGAGGGTGCCGTCGTCGATCGCGATCCCCTCGCAGACCCGGATCGGGCGACTGGCGAAGTAGGTGAAGGGGTCCGAATTCTGGACGATCGCGGTAACCCCCTCGACCGGATCGCGGCCGTCGATCGTGGCCCGCACGCGGATCGGGTTGACCAGATACCGACGGTAGAAGCCCGAGACGCCGGCCCAGCTGTAGTAGTAGGGGCCGGCACTCGCCTTCAGCTTCGGGTTGGCGTCGACCCGGCGGACCACGGTGGCATCGATCCCGACCCCGCAGGCGAAGACGAAGTAGCGCTCGTCGACCATCCCGAGGTCGATCTTGCGCGGCTGCCAGTCGTCAGCGAGCGAGAGCAGGTGCTCGGTCGCGTCGACGACGTCGTTTGGGATCCCGAGGGTGCGGCAGACGACGTTGGTCGAACCGCCGGGCAGCACCGCCACCGGCAGGTCGGTCCCCGCCAGCCCGTTGGCGACCTCGTTCAGGGTGCCATCGCCGCCGAAAGCGACGACGACGTCATAGCCCCCGTCCCGCGCCTCGCGCCCGATCTCGGTCGCATGGTTCTGGGCCTGGGTCGAAACAGCTTCGACGTCGAAGCGCCCCTGCAGCGCGTAGACCACCAGGTTCTTCAGCCGGTCGGAGACCGTCGTCGCGTAGGGGTTGACGATCAGCAGCATCCGCTTCTTGGCGGCGCGGCGACGGCGGAGGGGGCGCAGCTGTGCGGACACGAGGCTGCACCCTAATGCCGCCCGCGCTGCGACTACTCTGCCGCGGGTGGTCGACCGACGCGAGCTGGGCGCGATCTTCCTCGGTGGGGCGCTGGGGGCCCTGCTGCGGGCGGGGATGGCTGAAGCGCTGCCGGCGGGCGGGGAGGAGTGGCCCTGGGCCACCTTCCTCGTCAACGTCGCCGGCGCCGCCCTGCTCGGCTACTGGTTCACGACCCTCTCGCACACGAGCTACCGGAGGCCGCTGCTGACCACCGGGTTCTGCGGCGCCCTGACCACCTTCTCGACCGTCCAGCTGGAGCTGGTGGAAATGATCGACGCCGGCAGGGCGGGGCTGGCGCTGCTCTACCTCGCGGTCAGCCTCGCCGCCGGCCTGGCGGGCGCTCAGGCAGGAACCGCCGCCGTGCGCCGGGCTGGACCGGCGTGAGCTGGCCGGTCTGGATTGGCGTCGCTTTCCTCGGCGGCTGCGGGGCGCTGGCCCGCTTCGGGCTGACCCTGCTCGTCGCCGACCGCTTCCACCCGCACCTCCCGGTTGGCACCCTCGCCGTCAACGTCAGCGGCGCTTTCCTCCTCGGCCTGCTGGCGGGGGCGGCGGTCGAAGGCGACGCGCGCTTGCTCCTCGGCGCCGGCGCGATCGGCTCCTACACGACCTTCTCGACCTGGATGCTGGAGACGCAGCGGATCGAGGCGGCTGGCAAACGGCGGATCGCCGTCCTCAACGTCGTGCTCAGCATCGTCCTCGGGCTGGGCGCCGCCTTCCTCGGCCGCGCCCTCGGCCAAGCGCTCTAGCCGTGTCGAGTTTGTACGGCTATGCCGTACAAACTCGACATTAGGTCGCTTCGTAGCGGATCACGCTGCCGTCCTCGGATTCCCGCACCCGGTCCTCGTTGACGAGCAGGTCGGTGTGGCCGATCACCTCCGAGAGGGTGAGGAAGGCCTGGGTGACGGCGACGTTCCCCCACAGCGCCTGCGCCAGCTCGTAGCCGGTCCGCGGCCGCTCGGCGATCAGCCGGTAGAGCTTCTCCTTGCGCCGCTCGTGGGCGGCGAAGCGCGAGTCGATCAGCTCGGCGTGGTCGGTGATCGGCTCGCCGTGGCCGGGAAGGACGATCTCGGCCGGCATCTCACGGGTCTTGCGCAGCGACTCGATGTAGGTAGCGAGGGCCTGCGTCCGCTGCGAGGAGCCGTCGAGCGGGCGGGTGATCAGCGGGTTGGAGGAGATCTTCGGCAGCAGGTGGTCGGCGGCGATCAGGATCTTCCGCTCCGCGTCCCAGAAGACCGTGTCCGAAGGGCTGTGGCCGGGCCGGTGCAGGACTTCGAGGCGCCGATCGCCCAGCTCCAGCGTGCCGCCGTCGTTTAGCGGCCGGGTGACGGTCACGTGCGAGCCCCAGCCGCGGAAGCTGCGCGAGACGCTGCGCAGCGCCACGGTCACGTCCTCGGGGATTCCGTTGCGCAGCATCACCTCGACCGCGAAGGCGTCGTCTTTCTCGGCGTCCTCGTCGAAGGAGGCGAGACGTTCGGCCGCCGCTCCCAATGCCGCCACCTCGGCGCCGGAGTGCTCGACCAGGATCTCGACCAGGCCGAGGTGGTCGATGTGCTGGTGGGTGACGACGATCAGCTCCAGGTCGGAGAGCGCGTGGCCCCGCTCAGCCAGCCGCGCGGTCAGCTCGTCGAGCGCCTTGCCGGAGTTCGGGCCGGTGTCGACCAGGGTCAGCGGCTCGTCCTCGATCAGGTAGCAGTTGACCCTCCCGACCGCGAACGGGGTCGGGATCGCGAAGCGGTGGATGCCGGCCAGCGCCGCCTGCTCGAGCGCTTGCTCCGGGGTCGGGGTCACGCCCGGATCAGGCCGAGGACTTCGTCGCGCCGGCGCTCCATGTCCTCGCGCGAGACCAACGACTCCAGGTTGAGCCGCAGCAGCGGCTCGGTGTTGGAGGGGCGGACGTTGAAGTGCCACTCGTCGTAGTCGACCGAGATCCCGTCGAGGTGGGTGATCTCGCCGTCGGAGTAGCGCTCGGCGATCTCGGCCATTTTCGCCTCCTGGTCGGCGACCTCGGAGTTGATCTCGCCGGAGATGAAGTACCTGGCGCGGAACTCCTCCATCAGCTCGGCCAGCGAGCGGCCGTCGAGCGAGAGCAGCTCCAGGACCAGTAGCGCCGGGATCGTCCCCGAGTCGGCGTTCCAGAAGTCGCGGAAGTAGTAGTGGCCGGAGACCTCGCCGCCGAACGCCGCCCCCTCCTCGCGCATCCGCGCCTTGAAGAAGGCGTGACCGACGCGCGAGAGGTCCGAGCGGCCGCCCTCGGCGGC
>Ga0164301_10000216_pt1 | contig 15808 bp, 12 predicted proteins | sample Whisoiple_231_MG_FD_109711 | JGI IMG/M metagenome (GOLD analysis project Ga0164301, IMG submission 109711) | Unamended control soil microbial communities from upstate New York, USA - Whitman soil sample_231_MG | ecosystem: Environmental > Terrestrial > Soil > Agricultural land ... | reverse complement strand
GTATTGCCAACCGCGCCAAAGTGCCGGCCGATCTTCTGGCAATCGCCGCGCGGCTTGCCTTATCGAGCCGGCATCCGCTGGCGCGTGGCATCGCGGTTGAGGCCGGTGCTTCATCCCCGTTCGACAACGTGGTCGAAGAATCCGGCCGCGGGGTGAGAACGATTGTCGATGGTGAGGAGCTGCGTCTCGGCAGCCCGGATTTTTGCGGCATCGACGCGGATTACGCCGGCGACGCCTCGCGCTTGTCGGTGATCGCCGTTCGCCACGGCGCGCGATGCTGCACCATTCAGGTGAAGCAGGTGCTGCGGCCGGATGCAGCGGCGTGCATTGCCTGGTTGAAGCAAACGGGCATTGGCGTTGAAATCCTCTCCGGGGATAACCTACATGCCGTCAACGAAGTCGCCGTAAAACTCGGAATCGAAGCGGCGCAGGGCGGTATCAAGCCGGCCGAAAAAGTGCGGCGGCTCGAGGATTTGCGCGCGCAAGGCCGGCGCGTTTTGATGGTCGGCGACGGCCTCAACGATGCACCGGCTCTTGCCGCCGCGCATGCCTCGCTGTCGCCCTTTACCGCCGCCGATGTTTCGCAATCCGTTGCCGATGCAATCTTTCTCGGCGATCGGCTGCAGCCGGTCTGCGATGCCATCACCGGCAGCCGCCGTGCAATGCGGCTTATGCGCGAAAATCTGTGGCTTGCCGCCATTTATAACATTTTGGCGGTTCCGCTCGCCGTCTTCGGCGTGCTGACGCCGCTCCTTGCCGCGGCGGGGATGTCGGGATCCTCGCTGCTCGTCACGCTGAACGCTCTCCGCGCGCGCGACATAGACGAGCATTCGATCAAGCAGTCGCGGAAGTCGCGACGCTCGCAGCCGCAGATATCTGCACCCTTGACGGCCGGTGTCGGCACATGAGCGTTCTCATCTTTCTTTTGCCTATCGCGCTCGCGCTTGGCTCGATCGGCCTCGCCGGATTTCTCTGGTCGCTGCGGGCCGGACAATACGAGGACCTCGACGGCGCGGCCCTTCGCATTCTAACCGACGATGACGTGGGTCAAGCGCAATGAGTCTCTTTTACCCGAAGCTTTATGCGCTTCGCGCCGGCGTTATCGACTGCGCGTGCGCGCTGCCGGGTACCGGTGATGCAGACGGGCGCTCGGATCGATGGCGGCTCAGCGCGAGCTTTGCTTGCGCCATCATCGCCCAGGCGCTGCTCCTAACATCATTGCCGATCGTCGGCGGCATGATCGCACCCTCGCCGGCGCTGGCGAATCTGCCCTATGCGCTGACATGGCTCGGCGCGGCGCTCGCCAGCTTTCCCGCATCGATCCTCGTCGATCAATTCGGACGGCGCGCCGCCTTTGCGCTCGGCGCCAGCACTGGCCTCGCCGGCGGGCTGCTTGCCGCTTGGGCGGCGGCGAAGGGCCATTTTGCGGCTTTGTGCATCGGGGCGATCTGGCTCGGGATTGCGCAGGGCTTCGCGCTTTTCTACCGCCATGCGGGGGCGACGCAGCAGGGCCGCGCTCAGACGATCCTGACGGTCATGGTCGGCGGATGCGTCGCGGCTTTCCTCGTACCGGCCCTGGTCGCGTTCGCTGCGCGAGCTTATGCGCCGTTCACCGATTGCGCCTTGCTCATATTTGCCGGCGCGGCCAGCGTTGCGGCGCTGCCGCTGATCCTGACGCTGCCGCATGCGACAGCTGTTGCACGTACGGGCACACGGAAGCTCGCCAGTCGGCCCTTCTGGATCGCGACGGCGCTGAGCACTGCAGCTTGGGGCATCATGGCGCATGTGATGGGCGCCGCGCCGCATGCACTCGTCGATTGCGGCATCGGCGGCGTTGCCATCGGCGGCCTGATCTCCTGGCATTTCCTCGCGATGTATGCCCCGTTGGCAGTCGGCGCGCGCTTGCGCGCGGCGCTCGGTACGTGGAACGTCGCGCTTATCGCCGCGGCATTGTTAGCTGCAGCTCTCGCCTATGTGCCCTCGAACGGCGCGCTCATCGAGGCGCGGCTGCTCGCCGGGGGCATCGGCTGGTCGCTTGCGCAGATCGCGTCGGCCGCTCTGCTCGAAAAAGCGGAGAGCCCGACGCGCTCCCAGCTTGCCCTACACGACACGTTGATCTTTGTTTCGGCTCTCGCCAGTCTGCTTGCCGCGTGATCTCTCGCGGGCCGCCGGAGGTCTTCTCATGGATGCGGCGGTGCTGAGGCAAATCGGCCATTCGTTTTTCGTCGCGGAGTTGCCCGATCCGCTGCCTGGACAGACATCAACAAAAAAATTTTTGCAGGGAAGAAACCGGACGGCTTCGACGAAATTTCGATGACGTGGCGTATCGGCTCTAACCTGAAACAGCTTCGCGTGAACAATCGCCTGAACTTCGCGGCGCCTTTAGCAGAGGCAGGGCCGCCTGCGCCGTGGAATCGTGCCGCCCACGCTTGGCCGTTCCCGGGGGGTCGACTCGTGAGCGCGGGCAAATGGATGTCCCTGGTCTCGAGTTTCAGCTTGGCCCTGGCCAGCTTGACGTTCAGCGACGTGGCCTTTGCAGAGGCCATATTGCGAACCGCGGCTTGTTCGACTCTGTCACAGGTAACTTACGCCGGCCGCGATTACAGCATCCGAAATTATGCCGTTCGTCACAATTTGGAATGGAAAAATCCGAACGAAGAATTCGATCTTCAGCTGCACGAGCAGCTTTCCGCCACGTTTCCGCCGTTCGCGACCGTCGTGCGCGATTTGGTCCGTGAGGCAAAGGGAGAGGATGGTCGCGAACTCTCCGGTTCCGAAAGCGCGCAAGTGCTTGGCCTTTACGGCACCAATCCCGGCCCGGTTGCGCCCCCTCCTCGAGATTACGCGTACGAGTGGAATTCCAAGGATGAAGGAGTCCGCACAGACGAGGTTGGAGGCAAAGCCGTCGGCCGATATCGCGTGACCAAACGACAAATTTCCGACGAGGTCGAGCTGATCCGGCAATTGTTGGTCGAGCCGCGGGAGATTGGCGGCATCATCACGCGATCGGAAGAGACAAGCTGCTTTCGGTTCAAGCAACCGCGTTGGATGTGGAGTCAGCTGGTGCCCGCTCCACTCGAAACCGCCGCCGCGGCGTTTGATCCCATCATGTACGCAGCCGACAACGCATGGAATCAGCTGAAGGAGTGTCAGGCGGCAAAGGGAAGCTGTGACTCCCTGGAGAACATTTATTTGAGGGCTGTTGAAGCGCGCGACAAAGTTTGGAAGGACGATTCAAGGATTCGACAGCTTCGGGATATCGGCAGAAAGCCCGACGCTCGTGGCTTTGCGTTCACGAGGTTTCCGGAGGATGTTCAGGTCGATGAGCAGGGTTGGCTCGTTCTCGACCAGGGATCCGGCTATCTCGATCGTCTCGGCGAAAAGACCAATGGCGAAGGCCTGAGGCCAGCCGCCGAGGCGATCCAAAACATCCTCGAGCGACAGCAATTGCTCGAGCAAAACGCGGCAACGCAGGCGCGAGCGGAGCCGAGCCGGGCTAAGCCTCAGGCGGCCCAACCCGTCGCCTCGGAAGCAACCGTCTTGGAGTCACGGGCCGCTTCAACCGAGGTATCACCCAGTCAGGTTATGCCTGCAGATGCCCAGCGTGCGACTCCAAAGAGACCTCCTGCCGCCCGGTCAGAAGCCAAGATCGCAAAGCATGGGCTCCGTAGCCGCCAGGCAGTGGCGCGTGTCCAACCGCGAACACGTCCGTTGCCGAGGCTCGCGCGTGCGCCTGAAGACGGCTTTGGCTGGCTGACACCGCTTCGACCACGGCCGCCGCTGGAACCGCCGTACGGATATGAAGTTCGTATGCGCAGGGAGGTGTCGCCGTTTTATTTTCTATTTGAGGATTGAGCGCGATCTCCGACAGTCCGTGTGAATGCTGATTTGTGCGCGCGCGGTTCCTCACTCGGCTCTGAGGTCCAGCTGACTAGGGATTAGCCGGGCAAGTCCGCTCAAACGACCAAATGCTCGCCAATCGGTCGGCCATTGCCGCGGCGACCAGCCGGTTGCCTCGGCTATCGGAGGTTTGGCCATCGTGCGCGAAATGGATCGGGTCGCCATAAATCGTGTCGTGCCGATCGCGAAAGACGTCGATCAAGCTGAATACCTGCAGCCCATCCGCCTGTGCCTCAAGCAGCGCATTCGCAAGCCGCGTGTAAAGCGCGGCATAGCCGAGGTTGCCGACCACCCGCCTCTCTTCTTCCGTCAGTTCTTTGCCGATCGCCGGTACCGGTTGGACGAAGAAAGCTGCACGTACCCCTTCTGCCTTGGCGACGGCATCGATGATGCGCGCATATTTGCGATATTGTTCGATGTTGAAAGCGATGCGTTGCTCGGGCTTCCATTCCGCGGGAAGGGCGAACAGGCTGACCACGCTGGTTTTCCGCGCCCCCAGCTCGCCATAGGCGATTGCCTCGAGCGATTTGCGCATGCGCTCGGCGAGAAAGAAAATCGTGAAGGAGTAGCGAGCCCAGGATTGGCTGATGAAGATTTGCATCTGGTTGGAAAGCATGGAGGCCGCCACGCCGCGGCCGGAACGCAGCGCCAATGGATTGAGCAGCTCGAACACCGCTTCCGGCATTTCGAGCCGCTCGATTCCGAGGACTTGCATTTCATTAAATCCGTCGAGCGTGACGATCGCGTCGACCGCTTCGCCATAAAGCAGGCTCATGATGGCCTGTCGCGGCTGGCGCCAACCGCCGTCAGCACCGTTATAAACGACAAAGCGCCGGCCCTTCGGCGGCTTGTAACAGGCGTTCAGGGCCTCTTCCAGGAACAATGGACTGTTTTTCTGGGTTTGGCCGAGGATCGCGGCAACCGAGCCACCCGTCAACAGAATCGCGAACGTCTCCGGATCGCGCTGCAGCGGGAAGTCGCGTCCGAACAGGCCCTGCGCATTGAGGAACTCCGTCGGACAGGGCGGATTGGCCGTGTGCACGGCAACGAGATATGGGTGGGGGAACAAGCTGTCGACATACCGGCACGTCCCGCTCGTCAGATCGCCGATGAAGCTGTTCTCTAGCGCATTCCAGCGCTGCGCCGCGGAAACCCAGCGTCCATCACGCAGAAAAAAGTATGCCGCGAAAGCCCCTTCCATGGCGATTATGAGGAGGAAAACAAAAACAAGCCCAGCGAGCAGGCGAACAAGGGCATGGGGCCTCTCCGGTCGACCCTGCGGTGGCGTGGTCACGGCCGCGTCGGGCCCGGCTGCAGTTTCCTCAGTTTGCGGCATGCTCAGCGTAACTCCACGTTACACAACGGGCGAACTCGCATCTGCGTGCATCCTGCTGCTTCAGGGTGAGAGAACCTCGAGGGTTTTGACATAAATTGCAACTTTTCGTCCAATTAACGACATAGGGATTTTCGTCTACGTAGGCCATGCACGACTGCTTCGACGCCGCGACTACCGATCTCGTCGGGATCAAGCCGTAAGGCGGGAGTTTGGACGCCGATGGATGTGACTATACGTGCCTCCAAGCCCCTATAGGCGGGCCAAAAACATCCTCTATCTGGTCGGTGTCAACGTCGCCGTCTTCCTGGCGCTGTTCGCCTTATTCGAAGTCGCCGTGCGCTTTGACTCAGCCGAAGCAGATATATGCCAAGGACTTCGAACGGGGCGACTGGACCTATGACTCGTCTCTGCCGTGTTACGGAACCATGGGCGTAGAAGGAGGCATTGCCAAGGCCATCGCGCAGATGGACAAGCTGCACGCTCTGCTTTCGGAAAAGCACATTGGATTATCGGTCAGTGTTTATCCCTGGCCGCAGCAACTCCTATACGACAAGGAGGAGTCCCGGCAGGTCACGATTTGGCGGGAATGGTGTGACAAGAGATGCAAACGGTTTCTCAATCATTTCCCATTTCTCTTCGCTTACAAGCGCGAACATCCGGACTTTCTCCGGCGGTTATTCTTTTGGGGAGACCTTCACTACAACTCATTAGGCAACGAGATCATCGCGCGCGACCTCATCGCCCAATACTCCCGTTAATCGAAGAAGAGAGAGTCTGGGTGACGGCTCTGGTGGGCGCGACAGGGATCGAACCTGTGACCCCTACAATGTCAACGTAGCAGACTCACTGAAAATTCAGAAGTTTTCGTCTCTAAAGTGCTCAATATGTTCGTGTTCGTTCGCGATTGGAGCACGTCAACGTTGGGCGTTTCTTGGGCGCCGTAATCGAAGTGCTCGAACTGCTGTAGCTCCGCTTTTCGCCTTCTGTTCAGGGGCAGTGCAGGAGCTTCAAAACGTCAAAAAGCAAAAAGCAAGCCCCGGCTCTGTTTCTGCCTTTATCTTCAAGGAGTTGATGGAGGCGTCGCTCGGCAGTTTCGGCAGAACATGCTCATTAGGTTCAGGGCACCGTCGGGACCAGGCGGTGAACCCATGACAAACGTGCGCCGTCTGACGAAGGGGTTGAACACTGACCAGGTGAAGGACCTGAACCACGCCTGGCATCGGCTGCGAGGATAGGTCGGGCCTTGAATGCCTTCGTGACTATTCGGCCCATCGACATCGACGACATGTTGCCGGTGGAACGATGCAGCCTTTTCACTCGCATCCGGAACAAGCTCGCAGTCTACGCCAGACAGCATGGATTCGATGCGATCTTATCTGGTCGCGTGAGGCGAACCTGGATGGCACGGGCGAGCATCTGCATGTGTTAATGCACATAGGGCGCCGCTTCTGTGAGCGACGATGAGCCGCAGCTCGCGGTATTCAAAAATCAACATTTGTAAATTTCTCAAAGGAGATCCGACTGTAATGCGAGGCGACTTCCCACAGAGACTCAGGTTTACATGAGACTAATGACCGCCGCTCCGCATAATAGCCCGGTGCTGGAGCCCGAACGTTTGCAGGTGGCGCGCTCTGCTTTTGAGATTGTAATCAGAGAGGTGCTGGACGCCCCTTCCGGTTACCAGCATTTAAGCCCACGCGCGATTGAATCAAAGCTAGCAAAGGCAGTGATTAGCGGAGCACGCTACAGCGACAAAACCGCTGCTGAAATCAGCCGTGAGGCGTTGCGAACTTTGAGATCCGACTGAACTTCGGAAGATTGGCGCCTGCCGTGCGTCCTCTGCGATGCTGACGCCGCGTTTCGCTCGAAAAGTTTGCACCGTCAGGCTGGTTGTCCTCGCTTTCCATGGACGGGCGAAATAGCAGCGGTTTCGCGCCGGTGGCGAATAGTCAGGCGCAGCAGTCGGGTTCGAAGCCGTATCAGAAAGCGGCCTAGGAGCTTCATTGACATTTGTTAAACACATGGATGCGATCGCTAGGATCGCTCCAGAATTGCTCTCGGGGCAAAGGAACTGGGCAATTTGTTTGATATCTGCCGAGGCAATGTGCCGCTTCTTTTTCCTGCGCTCAGATGACGCGGTTGTGCACTGCAACCAGGCAGCTTAGTTTCGTTTTAAAACCGTGGGCGCAGGATCGGGCCCCTAACCTTTGGCCTAGGATTGCATCGTCTCGAGAGGCTCCATGACGCAAAACACACGGTCACAGTCTGGAAACTCCAGCCTTAAGCAAGCCCAGCAGAAGCGACACGCACGTATCATACGCGTTTCGGCGTATTCGGTGGCAATGGTGCTTGCGCTTTTGCTGGTTAATTCAGCTCTGCCTCCGCTTCTCGCGGATCAATCCGACCGCGCGGTCATCGATGCGCCGATCACTCTCCTCACCTCGCCCATCGCCGGTGAAGTGACCAGTATCGTGGGTGCTGCCGGGCAGCGGCTTCAACCGAATACGCTGGTGGCGCGCGTCGAAAATGCGCGCGTCGACCGATCGACTTTGATCACGCTTGAAGGCAAAGTAAACGAGCTGCAGAGCGCCTTGCACGCCGCAAATCAAAAGAAGGCATCAGACGATGCTTATGTCGCAGCATTGGATGCGGAAATACGCCAGCAGGTAGCGCAGACAACCACAAGGCTGCAGGGCCAGATCACCGAGGCGCGTGCACGAGTCGCGGCCTCGGATGCTTCAGGAAAGGAGCGGAAAGCCATTGTCGAGCGTCAGCAATCGCTGGCTTCCCGTGACGTCGTCAGCACAAGTCTGTTGCGCCCGGCCGAGCAACAATATGCGGCGGCCCAGTTCGACAAAGAAGCTGAGACCGCGAAGCTCAATCAGATAATCGCCCAGCTCGATGCGGTGCAGAAGGGCATCTTCGTTGGCGATAATCTCAATGGCTTGTCGGTTCTCGCGCAGAAGCGGCGGGACGTGGCTTTCGACGCGCAGCGCTGGGAGATCGAGGAAAGCCAGCTCGCCGCGAGTATCGCAGGTCAGCAAACGCTTCTGCGGGCAGAGGGGAAGCGGCTCGATGAGCTCGCCGAAGCCGAACTCAGAGTCAATGACGGCGGCTTCATTTTAAATGTCGGCGCCGCACCCGGTCGACATGTGAATGCCGGCGATTCGCTCGCGACACTGGTTGATTGCGATCGCGCTTTTGTCGTGGCAATTTTTTCTTACCGGCAAGCACAGGAGCTTTCGGTCGGGACGCCAGTTCGCATTTACGATCCCGCGCGCAATGCGGCGCAATCGGGAAGAGTCACCGAAATCCTGCCGAAGACCAACGACAAGAACGATCAGCAATATGCCGTGCCCTTTCCGCAGACGGAGCGGCGTGAGATGTACGTTCTGGCCACCATCGATAATGCCGCCGGGCCACCCTCTGTAAAGGACGAGCAAACCAACCCGCAGGTTACCAATCCGTGCTCAGTCGGGCAGTGGGTCACGGTTTCGCGAAAGAACAGTTGGCTTCCGTCCGCGTCGATCGCCTGGAATGCGGTCACCCATAGGGTGACGCATGTTGCCGACAAGCTCGTGCCCGCTGTTGCAACCATCTTGCCCGGGTCCGCGTCGGCGAAGGGCCGGCAGCGTTCCGGCGACGCGAATTCGGGACATGGAGCGTGAGCTGGGTGAAGATAACACATGCATTCGCGCTTGCGTTGGCGCTTTCCATTGCCTCTGCCCCCGCAGCTTGGGCACGGCACGCGCTAGCCGCGCCACTCTGCGCGGCGATTAGGCATTCGCTGGATGCGGCCGGTGATGGATCACGCTCGCCTGCTTTCCTCGCGAGCTATTTGCCGGGGCCGAATGAAAGCGACGTGCCGCTTCCGCTGCGCCAATCGGCCTTCACTTACGACAACTCGCTGGCTGCGATTGCGCTGATCGCTTGCGGCGACGTGCAGCGGGCACGCCGGATCGGCGACGCGCTGCTCATCGCCGGCGAGCACGATCGCAGCTTTGGCGACGGCCGGTTACGCAATGCTTACCGGGCGGGCTTGGTGAGCGGCGACAGCTCGATCGCGCTGCCCGGTTGGTGGGACGCCAAACAGAAGATGTGGGCGGAGGACGCCTATCAGGATGGGACCGCGACCGGCAACGTCGCCTGGGCGGCGTTGGCGCTCCTCAATCTATATGAGGCGACGCAGGAGGAAGCATATCGTGCCGGCGCAGCGCGGCTGCTACACTGGATCACTGCGAACACGCTCGATCAACGTGCTCCCGTTGGTTTTAGCGGCGGCGTCGATGGCTTCGATAACCTGCAGACAAAACTCACTTGGCGATCGACCGAGCACAATATCGACGTCTATGCGCTCGCGGTTTGGCTGGACCGCCTTGACGCGAACTCAGCGCACGAGAATGTCGTGGCCATCGCGCGCGGCTTTCTCGATAGCGTGTTCGTTCCCGACCAAGGCTTGTTTCGCCTCGGGACGAAACCCGATGGCGCGTTGCAGCCGACCAATTACTTGGCGCTCGATACGCAGCTTTGGCCGTTACTTGCCGTCTCTGACGGTCCTGCCGCGTGGCGGCAAGCAATGCACGGCGCCGAAATCAAGCTTTCCGTTCCCGGCGGCTTTGATTTCAACAATGACCGCGACGGATTGTGGGTGGAGGGCACCGCGCAAGCTGCGCTGACGTTACGAAGTCTCGGGCGCGAACGTGACGCCGCGGCGCTGCTCGACGCGCTCGCCTCGCAAATATCGCCGTCTGGCTATCTGTTTGCGACGCGAGAGAAGCGCATCACCACCGGGCTTAAGATCGGCCCCAACAGTAGCGAGGCGGACTTCTTTTATTACAGGCTGCCGCATTTAGGCGCGACGGCGTGGGCGGTGCTTGCAGCGACGCAATGGAATCCGTTCACCGGCAAAATCGTGGGGTAGGCATTGCTTCCATCGCCGCAAGATCTCGCCTCCGTCCTCAACAACGATCTAGGCACCCTCGTCGCTTTACTTCTGATGGCAGCCCTGCTCGAGCGCACGGACGCTATCGCGCGCGTTCTGTTTGGCACGACCACCGCCGCCCTCATCCTCTGCTACGCGGCGTGGCGTTGGCATGACACGTTGCCACCCCTGGAGCCGAGCGGGGAGCGCATGTGGCCCTACCTCTTCTTCGCCTTTGAGATGGTCGCAATCCTCTATACGCTGATGTCGATCGCCATTCTGCTTCGGTTGAAGGACCGCTCCGGCGAAGCCGACCGCGAGGAGGCGCGGCTCACGCAACGCGGCAACTGGCCCGCAGTCGACATTTTCATCTGCAGCTATAACGAGCCGCTCGAGGTCATCGAGCGGGCGATCGTCCCGGCGCTTTCGATCGACTATCCGAATTACGCCGTCTGGGTCTGCGACGACACACGGCGCGATTGGCTCAAGCATTATTGCGCCGAGGTCGGCGCAAATTACATAACGCGCCCGAACAATGCTGGCGCCAAGGCCGGCAATCTCAACAATGCGCTGGCGCACACAGCGGGCCTCAGCAATGCGCCGCTGATCCTCGTCCTCGATGCGGATTTCGCCGTGCAGCCGAATATCCTGCGCCGCACCGTCGGTCTTTTCCACAATGAGCGCGCCGGTGTGATCCAGACGCCGCAATTCTTCTTCAACGCCGATCCGATTCAGCACAATCTGATGGCATCCGAGAGCTGGGTCGATGATCAGCGCATCTTCTTCGACGTGTTCCAGCCCGCCAAGGATGCGTGGGGCTGCGCCTTCTGCGTCGGCACGTCGTTTCTGGTGCGCCGCGATCTCGTCACTGAGGCGGGCGGCTTCCCCGACGGCGCGATCTGCGAGGACATCAACCTCACCTACACGCTGATGCGGCAGGGCTACGAGACGCACTGGCTGAACGAGCGCCTGAGCGCCGGCCTCTCGGCGGAAGGCCTGCCAGAATATATCAGTCAGCGCACGCGCTGGTGTCTCGGCACGATCCAGGTGGCGCTCCTGAAAGACGGCCCGTTCCGCGGGCCCGGCTATACAATGATGCAGCGGCTGCATTATCTGCACGGGGTGCTTAACTGGCTCTGCAAGCCATTCATCGTGCTGATGCTGATCGCGCCGTCGATCTACTGGTTCTTCGACATGCCGGCCTTCTACGCCGACTACATGTCCTTCCTGCTCTACGGTGTGCCCGCGCTGCTTGCGCTGTGGATTTATAGCGCCTGGGTATCGGGCAAGCGCACGCTGCCGTTATTCATGGAGGTGACGCACATCATGACTGCGCTCGCGGTGACGATGACGATCGCGTCCGCCACCGTGCGTCCGTTTGGCCGCCCGTTTAAGGTGACCGACAAGGGCGGCGACCGCTCGTCCTCACAAGTACGCTGGAACATGGCGGCCGGCTTCGGCGCGATCTCCGGGCTCTCGGCGATCTCGGTCCTGTGGTCGTTCGTCTCGCCTTACGCCGCAGTCGAGATTTCGCCGCTCGATTATTTCAATCTCTTGTGGGCGGGCGTCGCCATGCTCTTCACCTTCGTGGCTTTCCTCGTGTGTTTCGAGCGGCCACGTGGTTCCGAGGAATTCCCGATTGCACGCCCGAGCAAGCTCAGGGCCGAGCGCGCGCTTTACGACTGCACGTTAGGCAGCCTCGGCATGCATTCGGCGACCGTAACCCTCGGCGTTCCGCTGCCGCTCGGGCGGCTCGCTCTCTACTTCGAGCCGACAGGCTGGATCGAGGCGCGGCCCGAGCGTGTCGAAGGCCCGGCTTACGTGCTGCACCTCGAGCCGACCGCCGACCAGCGCCGCACGCTGCTCTTGCGCCTGTTCGCCAACGCGGCGGACCCAATCGCGCGCACCGCGACTCTAGGGACGGCGTTGAAGGCCGTGCTCAACCGTGCCTTTCGTGCGGCGTAGAGCTGCGAGGGTTCGACTGACGAATGGCGGCCTTCAACGCGCGCAGTGCGAGCTTCTGTCATGGCACAAAGAGCTGGTGAAGCGCTCGACGACCTTGTTGTGTGTGACTTGTATACAGGTCTCCCAGGCCGCGCCAAGATCGCATATGACTTGCGAACATGCAGCGGGCCGGTCCGAACAGCTCGATCGTCTCCAACACCCATGGGCGGATCTGCGATGGTTGATTAGGCTCATGGATCACGAATGCTTTATCGTTGCCGAGAAAAACCAAGAGTCGCGGTTGCTTTGTTATAACTCTCGCCGATCGCTCACTTTGACGCCTTCGTCCGTTTGTTTTTCGCTTTCGCCAACTCATTTTTCGCTCGGCCGCGGCGGAGCATAGCCATGCCAGTCGCCGGACTTGGTTTGCCGGAAGCAGCTGGCTTGAGATGGGCGACCTCGCCTTCTAGCAGGTCGATATGCCTGTCGAGCTTGTCTCGGTCTTGATGCGTTAAGGGCAGTACCTGCCTTGAGACCCATTCGTCCAAAGCGAGTCTCACCACATCGGCTCTGTTTGGTTTCGGAGCCGGCTGACACGCTATCCACTTGTCCAGGGCCGCAATGACATCGCTTGTCACAGCGGCGTGCAAGTTGCGCGAGCGCGCAAGAGTGCCTTCCTGCTTCCTACCGCGGGTGGTAAGCGGGGTTCGGGTCACTTGGTCAGTTACCCCTTTGTCCTGAGGCGTAGGATGAGGCCAAATGGCCTCCGCGCGCAAGAACCGTTCGCGCTGTCCGCAATAAATCCATCAAGAGCTCTGAATGGTTTGGTGCACCTGAACTCCTAGCAAGCTGAAGCTTCGAATCTGGGACACACGGCCTCTCACGCGGCGCGTGGCAGCAGGTCAATTTCACGGCGAGCTGCGGCAGCTTCGTCGATGGCTGCCATAATCGCGCCCGGCGCTGTTTGGTGTACCATGTGGCCGACGCCGCAAACGCGGCGGAACGTGCTCTGCGCGACAGCTTTGTGCAGGCGCGCCGACTGAGCGTCGATATCGACCAGCCGATCCTGGTCGCCCGAGATGATCACCAAAGGCATTTTCAAATCGGCATAGTCGCCGCGCGTAGCGAACGCGTCCGGGATCATCAGCGCCGCCTCTGCTGCCGTAGCGCGGATTGTTCCAACCGGCTGACCACAACCCTCCGGGAAGCCCTGCCGCTGGCGTATTGGTGGCGGGGGAACCATGGTCGCGTACAGCGGCAACACCTTCACCCGCATTCGGGATGCCGTCGCGGCGCTGTGGCAGGGGCTGTTTGGTGCGTTCTTTTCGTTTCCCGGTACCTGACACCCGCCGACCGGTAAACTCAATCCAGCGGCTATGCGGGCAGGTGCGCCGGGGCCAGCAATCCTCATTTACGCTCACTGCCGTAAGCGCTTGGGGGTGATTGGCTCGCCAGCGACGTTCTCCGGCAGAACCTCAAGCGGTGCACCGCAGTAGGAGCCGAATGTCCCCCCGATACCCTGTCACCCGTAAAACGCGTCAGCGACGGCCTACTGCAAGGGAAACGGCATCCCACGCAATAGATGTGCTGGTTGTCGGATTGCGCTGCATTAAACCTAGCCGGTCAACAGCTATTGTCAGAACCCGGCGTGCATCTCTCCGAAGGGAAGATCGGCATCACCTTCACGTTCCGGGCCGCCACATTGAGTGCAGACGAAATGCCGGTGCTGAAGCACGTCAACGACCTCCTGAAACGTCTTCACCGCTGGGTGATGCGCAGATACTTCATCGCAGCCTCCGACAATCCGAAAAAGGTCCGTTAGCTTACCCGGTCGGCCTGGTATTCTATACTCCTCGCTGTGGCAGCCGCCATCATGGACTGCGTTGCAAAAAGGTGGAGTTCCGGCATTGGGCAGACAGATAGCTGTCGCGCTTTACGACCCGACGCGCTTCGAGACGAGGCCTTCGAGGTTCATCCAGCACGGATGACGGAAGATGGCGGCGCCGCCTCCGGTGATCGCCTCGCTGAGTTGGATGCCCGTCGCGCATCGGCTTGCTCTCCGCGCATAGCAAGCAACCGCATCAGCTGCTTCCTGGAAAACCCTGCCAGCGGGTAGCCAGAGCCGGGCGGTGTTGACTCGCCCCAAACGTGGGACCTGTTTGGCCCGTCTTTCGAGTCGGGGAAGTAGCGTACTCGTGTCACAGCTGGATGTGCAGATGTACCGCGAGAGGGCGGCACAATGCTTGGCTCTTGCCGGGAGGTCGCAGCGCGACGACGACAAATCGACATTCAGCCATCAACCGGTCGGCCGATCTAAATTAAAGCATGTTTGCTACTGTTGTGCCGTGCCTCAGCGCCACCCTCCGGCAAGGGTTGGATATCTCAAGGAAGTTGTTCCACCGCTCACTAGGGTCGGCGTGAAGGCTAGCCACGCAGTTAACAGAGGAGGCCGAGATGGTTGACCGCACAATGAAGCTCATTCTTGTCGCTATCGCGCTTGGGGTGTGGACTGATGTTGCTTTGCACTTCCGACACGCTTCGGCCTGGGGGGAGCCCGACTTCGGATCGGAACTGTCTTCAATCGAAGAGAGCATACATAATATTGCGATGGGCAAGTGCCTAAACGCCCGACTGTGCGGACAGTGAAGTTGCTGTTCGAAGGCTTAGACCATCCACGAAAAACGAGGCATGAGCAGCAAGGCGAGGGAGCTGCGAGCCATGAAGCGCGTGCGCGGGTGTCTCGGAAAGGGCGAGCTGATGTTGACGCTACTCTCTGCTGCCGTCTCCTTGCTCTAATGCAAAACTATCCAATTCGGCTTGCGCGACCGTGCCTGATGTTTCGGGACGGTTCGGGTCATAGCCTCTCGTTTGGGCTGCGGCTGCATACGCTGAAACGCCATCCCCCAAATCCGCCAAGCGCCGCGATGATCGCGAGACGCTTTCGATGCAGTAGGCTTCCGCCTCGGCGATCATAAGAATCAACTTCACGCTTAGCGGCACGCCGATGGCAACCATTCTGAAAACATATAACCAACAAGCCCTCCGGTCGCTCGTGCCTCATCCTCGTAAATCGATCGACCCCGCCGCAGGAATGGCTCAGGGCTGCAATAAACGGCCGGTGGTGCGGTTTTCGGCTGTCCTCTAGAAGAAAAACCTCAGACGCGTCTCCGCGGTGCAGCCAAGCCTGCGTGATTGCGCATAAACGCCGCACGCGCGGTGGCGCATCCTGCGCCCGCTGAGCGCGCCCGTCCAACTGTGCCGCTCGGGTGACCTTAGTATCGGGCGCCGAGAAAATCACTTCGCTTACCTGCTCCGCCGCCTAGCTGCCCTAGGTTAATGCGAGTGCGGTCCGTTCGGCTAGCGTCACGCCATGCCCCGATACTTTTTCAATGTCTACAAAGACCTGCCCGAGAAACGCGCCCACGGCCGGATGCTGCTGATTGTTGCAAGCCTTGCATTCAGCTCGCTCGCTCAGGCCGACGATAATCAGGGACTAAGGCGCGGCGGCGATCCCCACCAGGTCAGCATTTCGGGCTTATCATCCGGCGGTGCGATGGCGTTGCAATATGCCGTTGCGCATTCCGGTTCAATAATCGGCGTCGGCTCAGTCGCGGGGCCAGCTTGGTACTGTGCGGAAGGGGATCTCGCCCATGCCATGCAGGTCTGCATGAAAGGACAAGGGACGGTTCAGCCGAAAACTGATCTTG
>Ga0164301_10000215_pt1 | contig 15878 bp, 15 predicted proteins | sample Whisoiple_231_MG_FD_109711 | JGI IMG/M metagenome (GOLD analysis project Ga0164301, IMG submission 109711) | Unamended control soil microbial communities from upstate New York, USA - Whitman soil sample_231_MG | ecosystem: Environmental > Terrestrial > Soil > Agricultural land ... | reverse complement strand
TGAATATTTTGCAAACATCCCCAACTCTTATTACTCCTATCCTTGGAGCAGCAACAGGAACATCTTTAACCCTTTCAAGTCTCACCGCTTCATACTCTGTCCATACCGACGCTTCAAAAAATCTTGTCTCTGTCCAGAATTCAGGCACTGGTTTAAATATCTTGCAAACATCCCCAACTTTAATAACTCCTACCCTTGGTGCAGCTTCCGGTACATCTCTAAATCTTTCTAGTCTTACCGCATCTAGACTTTTGTTATCAGACGCTTCAAATAATCTAGTTTCATTATCTTCAGGAGGAACAACAGGTCAAATATTGACTGTAGTCTCCGGTTCACCAACATGGGCTAATCCTGCAACTTCAGGTACTGTCACTTCAGTTTCTCTCACAGTCCCCTCAATATTCACAGTAACAGGTTCGCCAATCACTTCATCAGGAAGTTTTGCAATCTCCACAGCAACAGCTCCAACAGGATCTGGAAATATCGTCTTATCAAACAATCCTGCTATATATAATCCATATATTCAATTGCAAACTACCAATCAAATAATTGCTATTCCTTTTGGGGCTGAATCTTTTAAAATTCGTAAAGCTACTGACTTTTTAGGTCGGCCTGTGGCAACATCTTCACTACCTCCAACTGTTATTTTATTTTATTCGGTTACTCCCAAACTCCCTGATTATAGGGATTTTGTTATTCAAAATGCTGTAGTGGTAGGACCAGTTTATAGACCCTATGAACCAATTTATCCTGGGGCTATAACAATACGTACAGGGGATTTTTATGAAGTAAAACCTCTAGATAGCCTTAATACAAACACCTATGGCCCAGGACGTAACTTTCTCCCATATTTCTTTCCAAAGGGGGCTATAAGCTCAACTAGCAATGTTTACACTGACGGCCATCCTCTCAAAGATATTCCTGCTTCAAAGTTTTTTGAATACGAAGGAGCTTTAGCACTATACATTGATAATCCTAGGTCATATATACGAGACCCTGTTACAGCCTTTGATAATGTTCAACTATCTATCAAAAATTCTCAGTTTGAAGGGGTATATCATGTATATGCTGTTGACGATAAATTTATAGTATTTGAAAATTCTGATGCTTTCAATAAGGGTGTCCCAAATGCCCCAATCACTGTTTACGATCAAGATGGAGTAGGAATGGATGTTTATGATTATGGGGATATCGAGTTGTTTGCTACAGGTAGAGGAGTTTTTTCTACGAATTGGGATTTAGATTTGAAATCTTTAAAAGATATTTATATTGGATGTCAGGGAAATATGTTTTTGACTGCAAAGAAGGATATTAAGTTATCAAATGTCGATGGTCAATCAACATTTGAATCTGGGTCATTTAATTTTTATACACCTGAAGCTGGAGTAAGTGGTGGGATAGATTCATTTATTTTCGGTACTATCGCTTGGAACGCTTTTAATGATTTTGAAGCTCTTGCGTTTTCTAGTGCTAGCCTTTCAGGGTACCTTGGTACAAAAGTTTATTCAGGTCAGCATATCAACCTCATAGTCGATAATATTGGGGTAAACAATCCTGTGGGACAAGATACACTTATAGATATAGTGCCAGTTAGTCCTTTTGATGGAAATATCAATTTGACATGTAGTGGGACATTTTTTGTACCTTTGGCAAACACAGGTATTGACCAGCTTACTAAAACCCCTGTTGGAGGTATTTATTTGAAGGCAAGCGACACAGGGATTATTTCTTTAAAAGGCGGTAATCAAGGGGTGTTTATAGAAACAAAAGAATACTTTCATTCAGTATTAAATATTCCTACTGGGAACCAAGGGTTAGTGGTAGAGACAAACAATGGGAAAATTAAAATGACTACTACAGCTGATATGGATTTGACCTCTAAGCGTTTAATTTTGAATTCCTACTTTTTGACTATACGTCCCGGATTAGTAGACCTTATTCCAAATGAAATAGAAGTTACAGATGTGGGGGAAATAACGTGCAACTCTCTAGCTACATTCAATCAAACTTTTAAAGTGAAAAAAGTTTCTTTTGTTGATACAGCTGGGGCTGGACTAAATGGAGCATTGTTCAGCGTTGAAGCAAGCGACTGGCAAAATGGCTATACTGGGGGGACATGTCCTTTTTGGACGGCTTCTAATTTTGGGAGTGTACGGTTGGTTGGAACTAGTCATGGAGGAGTTGTCAACTATACAACTGCTTCAACAGTATATATTGACGAGCCTACCGAAGGGAATGAAAAGGTTATAATTGATAATCTGTATGCTTTATTCGTCAATGGAAAATCTACATACACTGGTAACGCTACTTTTTCAAGCCGAATCCAATTAACATCCAATTTTACAGAACTATTGACTATTGGTGGAAATAGTCCATTGTCTGGAACAGGGTTCAAGTTACAAAATGGCGATGAGCAAACTCTTACATTCGGGGTCGCAGGGGTGGTAGAAAAATATTCAACCCAGGCTAATCAAGGAGATGCTGTAATTAGAGGCGATGAAGACCATAATCTCCTTCTACAAACAGGAGTCGGGGCATCTGCAATTAAGATTGATAACAATAATTTGGTAGTTGTCAGGAAAGGGTTATCTGTTCTAGGTAACGAAATGTCAGAGAATCCTTGCTTAGTTGTTGGTAGAGTAGATAACGATGCTTCAGCCACCTCTATTAGTTTGATAAACGACTATACCCAAGATCTTACTATCGGTATTGCGGGTAGTACGGAAACGTATTCCCTTTCAGCTTCCAAGGGAGACACAGTTATCAGAACGCACGCTTCTAGAGGATTGTACCTTCAATCCGGGGTTGGGGTTTCCAGACTAAGAATTGATGGGTCGAACAATGTCAGAATTACAGTTCCTGATTTGTTGACACCATTTATCATTTCAACCCCCTTAGCTATCCTTGGGCCTACTTACAATATCGGGATTAATGCTTTGGAATCTTCTGCAACAACTGTTTACCATTTGTTTGGTAATAATGCCGACTCTCCCGCAAACTACGGCCGCATTCTAACAAACTATGTATCAACAGGGAGTTCTTCAAATTTTATCAGTTTTGGAAATACTAGATCAAATATTTCATTTTCAGGTGATGGAACATGGACTCTTGCAGCTTTTTCTTATACCCTCCAATGTTCCATGTCTGGAAACGTAACTCACACTGGCTCTTTTACTTTATCTTCAGCGTTAGGGGCTGTAAACTTCTCAACTCCTTCAGCTACAATAACAGGTCTCACAGCGTCATACTCTGTTCATACCGATGCTTCAAAAAATCTTGTCTCTGTCCAGAATTCAGGCACTGGGTTAAATATCTTGCAAACATCCCCAACTCTCATAACTCCTGTCCTTGGAGCAGCTACTGGTACGTCATTGAATCTTTCAAGTCTCACAGCGTCATACTCTGTCCAAACCGATTCCTCAAAGAATCTCGTCTCAGTCCAAAATTCAGGTACTGGTTTAAATATTCTTCAAACTTCTCCAACATTGATAACTCCTACCCTTGGAGTTGCTTCAGGGACTTCATTGAATCTTTCAGGGTTGACAGCCTCTAGACTTCTACTATCGGATGACTCAAAAAATTTGGTATCTCTACCAGAGTCAAGTTCTTATGGTGGAGTGCTTGTAGATGGAAAAAACAAACAGCAAGTTACAAGCGTCTCATCTCTTGATTTATTTGTTCCTGGGGGAACTTCTATATATCCTACTGGAACCAGTGTTCAAACTGAGGGGTTTACTGTTTCTTCAGGCTTTCCTGATTCAGGGGTTAATAGACGCTGGACGGTATTAGGTGGTGACTCGACAAAAATAACCATTACTACTGTACCATTATATCCATTACAATCAGGGGCTCCTTTAGGCACAGTTAAAAGTCCTGGACCTCAATGGTCGAATATTTTAGATAATTCTCCAACCCTCGTTACTCCTATTATAGGAGCAGCTTCAGGAACATCTTTAAACCTTTCAAGTTTAACAGCATCTAGACTTTTATTAACTGACGCATCAAAAAATCTAGTTTCATTATCTTCTGCCGGTACTAACGGTCAAATCTTGACTATTGTATCAGGCGCCCCAACTTGGTCTTCTCCAGCAACATCAGGTATTCTATTTATTAACTCTAGGAACTGTCACTTCAGTATCTCTAACAGTCCCATCAATATTCACAGTCACTGGCTCTCCAATAACTTCTTCAGGCACTTTAGCTATTTCTACGACCGCGACTCCAACAGGTACTGGATCAATAGTCTTATCAACTTCACCAACTTTAGTAACTCCTATTATAGGAGCAGCTACAGGAACATCATTGACCCTATCGGGGGCCATGGTAGCATATAGTTTACAAGCTACAACTGTTGCGTCAATCGCAACTCAAGGATTATCACTACAGTGGAACAGATCAGGAGGTAACGGTGAATCATGGATAATCAACCAAAAAGGTGGAGGGGCTGGTGGAATCAGGTTTGGGGAGTCTACTGCTGCGAATGTAGTTACTGAAACCATTAGAATTGATCCTTCAGGAAGTATTAGAATGAATAATAACCCAATCTACTTAAGGTTACCTACAGACAACAACCATTACATTACTTACAACTCTACAACCGATGGTCCAGATATTGGTGGGTATACTGGAGGTAAACTTTCTGTTCAAGGGACTGGTATTCTGAATTGGAATTCTTCAGGGATTATAGTGTCACCTTCGGCTGGAAACACAATTGGTATTTTTGGATACACAGCTTCTGCCACAACCAATGCAGCTATCTCTATTCAAAACACTTCATCCTCATATATAACATTATCTCAAGTTGGAATCGCTGGAAACTATTCTACCTCTGCGGCAGTAGGAGATTCTGTGATTCGAACGACCGGAAATTTATGTATTCAAAACAGTGGTGGGGCTGCCGCAATTAAAATAACTACCACCAACGCAGTTCAAATTCTTTCTAGTCTTACAGTTACTTCAACTACTGCAAGTACTTCTTCTACGACAGGTTCTTTTGTAAATTCGGGAGGGTTTGGTATAGGAGGTACTATTTGGGGGGCGAATGATCTCGTTTTGCAAAGGTCAGGCAGTGTAGTTAGAATAAGTGGAGATTCTTCGGCAAACACTTATATCCAAAGCGGGACTTCTGCAACTAATGGAAGCACTTGTACTTTAAATTTCACGGGCTACTCTTCTCCAACTGCTTTAATGTCACTTTCAGGATCTGGTGACTTGTCCGTTGCAAGATCTCTCAGTGTGAATGGATACACCTATTATCAAAACACTCCCGCTGGAAGTTATTACAAATGTGCCACATTTGGAGTCCCCAACTCCTCTTGGACAACAATAGGAGGTTGGACTGGTATTCAGGGAAAAGGTAGTTATGATATATCTTACGAATCTGGAACTCTTCGTTGGTACAATCGTCAATCTATAACCATGATTATTACTGTATCTTGGTGGGCATTTAGAAATTCGGCAAATACTTTCGGGGGAGACTATTACAGAATTGTTAAGAATGATACGGATACTCTTGCTTTTAATTCTGTTGGGGCCGGGGACTCTTCAACAACCGTATGTACGATAATTTTAACACCCAACGACTACTATGTTCTTCAAGCTGACCAAACTTCGGGGAGTGGTCAAAATGTAACTTGTGTAGCGACACATAGCATAATGTTAACAATATAGAGTTGGGTTATTTATTTATATTCGTTGATCAAGAAGACTTGAATAAATCCTTATTAAAAACTTTCTCAAACCCAACAACTTTTTGGGCAAGAATAGCAATCAACTTTGCCATATTCTGGGATGTTTCGATATACGCTTTCAAAACAGTTTCCAAATCAATATTCTCTTCCTTGACCTCTTCAATCTTACGTTTCTTTTGCTCGTCAATATCCATTATAATATTTTTATTTAGTCAAGATAAGTTTCTAGTTCTTGCCATAAAACTTCAAACTCGTCGTATTTTCTCAATGTTTGTAGTTTTGGGATATAATACTCGAAAACTACTCCATGTCTCTCCATCAACTTTAATCCTATAAATCTATAATTGATCATATACTTTCTATTAACTCTATTCCTCTCAAACCCACTACATAATTTCTTGAAATCATTAACGATTTCATCAATCGCAAAACTACTCGGACAAACAATTTTGAACTCGTACCCAATCTTTTCAAGAATCGATGGGATGTTATCGTAATATTTACTCCATCCATTTTCTTTTAAAATCTTTCGAACAGAATTCCAAACCAAATCTTTATCGTAATCAACTTCCATAGCCACAGTCAAAAACAAATCATCATTTTTTATCCTTGAACAATTTCCACCCAAAAATTTCTTGATCAATAACTCAAACCTTTTATCTTGAGAGTACCTGTGTATAGGCCTAAGAGCTCCTCTCCTCTCCTGCTCGCCGTTATAATCCAAGACAAAAGGGCATGATTCTGTAGGATCATCTATCACCAAATACTCTTCAATTCCAAACAAATCTGGTTGTCCGTATAAATTAACATCTCTTAACGAAAAGAGCGGAATTCCTCTCTCCAACCTAATAAACGTATAGGGCATGAAATATTCGCTCAATTCCATGATTTTATATGGTTAAATAATATATGCCACTTATCACATGGATGAAGACTGCCCTATAATCCCATTCGAGGGTTCTTACCTCGGCATAAGTGACCCTAGACAAACAGCTCCTTGGATAAAAGAAGAAGACAAGATCCCGCTTGTTTTAGCAGTCTCAATCTACGGAACCCCAATCCCAGTCCTAGACTCTTATGCTCTAGTCTCAAACTCTTATAAAACAAGGTACGCCGCTTGGATAGACCAAACAACTCGAATCCTAATAATTGCATGTCGAGGGACATCTATAGGAAAACAAGGGGGAATGCAAGATTTGAAGGATGATACGGTAAGTTTATTTTTTATCTTCCAACACTTTAACTCGTTTACATAAATCCACAACAATAGTGCTCAACCCGTCATGCCATTTATATCCATCAGTAATTATTTCTTCTAAAGATCTCACAACGGTATTATCGTCATTCATTATATTATTTAGGGCAAGATGTACATGCCATCTTCAAGACAACTATTGCATTATTGATTTCTCGAGATGAAAACTGTTGATTGTATAAATCTTCAAGAATCGAAATAGCCATCATAGAAACTTGATCATCGAAATCTTCATCTTCAACAATCCCTACTTCAACCAACATCCTTGAAGCAATAACTTTAAGACTCTGAAACTGACTCTCGTACGACATTTTTGAAAAAATTTTTTTTCAAAACTGAACCCTTTATATACTACAAACCGCACATGTCAACGGCCCACGAGATCTTCAGTGTCACGGATACACTTCTTGCAAACAGCATTAAAATTAACAAAATCTTCTAGAGCATCTTTTGTAGACAAGTAAAACGAAACACATTCTTTACGGCAATACGTACATTTACAAACAGCACATTTCGTAAAACAAACAGCAAAGCTATGGCACCCCAGACATAATCTATTCATTATTTATTTAGGATGAAGACAAACAATCTCGATTCCATCGATCCTTGTACAATCATAACAAATCAACATTCCACAATCGCATTCATTAACAAAATCACTATATTCATGACACTCTTCACAATTCATTTTATTTTAGGTAAACGAAACCTTCATATAAGACTTTGCAGCTTTTCTTCTCTCAGACTCTACTTTAATAGCTCCGTCAACCTTCTTTCCTAAAGCTTTAAAATCTTTATATCCTGAAGTGATTCCTGAAGAAAAAGTTTTAACAAACTCTACACATTCAGCCAAAGTCTCTAAATCTTCAAGTGTTAAAGTTTCAGACATTTTTTATTTTAATAGCGTAAAGATTTTTTCTTGTTTCTAGCAATGAAAAGACATTCAAAACACCAAACTGCTGGAGAAGGTAAAACAACTGTTTGTCTGTGATAATAACACCTCCAACAAAAATATCTAAAACAAACACAACAAGGTTCAAGAACATTAAGAAAACTATATCCACAAGATTCACAAGCCATTTATTTTTAATAGCGTAAACTCTTTATCTTATTTCTAGCTGTAAAGTAACATTTCAAGCACCATATAGGAGGATTCAATACTCTTAATTTAAAAGTAATGCATTTATAACAAAACAAATTTAAACAAACACAACAGTCATCCATTACATCTTCCAAGTACGTAACCCCACAATTAAAACATTCAGCAAACATTCCAAAATTAATTTTATTAATCAAAGCTCTGCTAATCGGGGGCGCCCGAATTTCCGGTGTCGAAGAGTTTTACGTCGAAGACAATTAGATTCATATTCTGCGTTTCTTGCAACTCGAAGCATTTGACGTTGGAAAACATCGATATTGCATAATCTTAAAAGATGTGTATAACATAGTTTTATATGTTGAATTGATTGAGTTGATGGAGTTGGACAGTAGTGGCAAGGGACTGAGGATTGACAATTAGTACAGTAGCGAGCAAAAATAGATTTAGAAGAGTAACATGAAGGACAAGTATGGATTAAACAGATATGTGGGTAGAAATCTAGATCATGAAAACATTCTTCACAGATCAACATTTTATTTTAGATCAAAAACGTTGCTTGTGTTTCTACGCGCGCGTTTCACAAGACGTCAATGCGGAGAGTTGCATAACGTGACGAGCTCCCATTTATCGTTTATCGATTGGTAGTAATTTACGAGGTACTTGTAATAATTGTCGTCAAGGTAGTCGAATGCAAATTCTTGTTGAAAGAAATTCAGTTGTTTTATGACAGGTTTCATTTTTCGTTTCCATTTACGTAATTCTTTATTCATTAATACTTGTATCATATTTTATTTGCCATAATAATTTTTCAAGTGCTCTTAATCTAGCTTCAAGAGATAAAAATTTAAAACAAATATGGCAGACGGGGGTTAGAGATATTTGAAAACAAACACTACATTCATAATACATTTTTCTTTGAACAACTAATTGTAGGTGATTGCCAAGGAGGGGACTGATTATTGTGCGTTGAGTCTTGTTCAAGAAGTTCGAGTTTTGGTTGGGATGCTGGAAGGTGGGTATGATAGTTTACTATTTACTGGGCATTCGTTAGGTAAATTGTGACGAGGGAGCAAAGCGACCGAACGAGCAATTTTTAACATTTTGTTAGCCCGCGAGCGACAGCGAGAAAGCTAACAAAATAGGAGGAACAGCAGCATTTTGTTTAGCTCAAGCGTTTCCTAATTCACGATGTGTAGTATTTAATCCTGGAGCAGCGCCTACTAATCCTATTTATTCTGGGCCTGGGCCTTCTAGGGCAACAGTGTATCATGTTGGTAATTGTGACGACGAGGATTAATCGAGCGAAGCGAGATTTCATATCCGAGGAACGAGCAATTACAACCGTGTGTTACATGAGCGAAGCGAATACTAACACACAGTCGGCGATATTATTTCAAGCCATATGAGTTCTCAAGCAGCATTGGTTTTCAGAGTGAAATTGAACGTAAAGTTTGGATCGATTCAAGCTCATGGGACAGAGAATTTCTTTTCTTCAGGATCTTATTCGTTCATGACTGCTACTCAAGAAGATGAACTTTTCTTGAAGTGGGCTAAGGGTTTTAGTTTTTCAGGAGCTGTTTATGCTAATTATTCAAAATATCTCCAAAAACAAGCCGAGTATAAACCTATCCCCGATTCAGCACGAGATTTGAACAAGAAAGATTATGACCAAAAAGGAAACAAGAAAAGTCGGTTTGAATTCATAAATAATGTCAAAAAAGTCTTGTACAATACAGGATTAGCATGAAATAATGTATGGTTAATATACTAAATGGCTTCCCACTTTCAGTACTTTCCTTCCGACAATGTCGTTGTAACTCCTTACAATGCTCAATATTCTTACCCTTCTCAGGTACTTTGTTTACTAATGGTAGGCCAACAAGTCTGTCAAGATGACTCCTAGAGTTCCGTAAGTTTATAAATAATATGTAGACCAAAAAACGGTACTAATTTCGCTCCTGGACAACAAATTAGATTAGAGTTTCCTGCACAAGGATATGTAAGCAACTTTATAACCCTAGGTCAATCCAGCCCATACTATGATGGTTATGGATGTGGTTTTAGTTGCTCCAGCAAACCCTGGAGCTTATGCTGTTAGATTTCAAAACAATGTAAGTTTTTATTAACAAAGATTCAATCTATTTTCAATAGAGTTACTTTAAAGTATGGTGGTAACCCCCAAGAAGATATTCTTCAGTATGGATTGTTGGTTCGATTATTGACTGAAACTACATCTACTGGTCAAAACGCTAATGTCAACCAAATGGCTATTGCTGACGGTATTGGAGGTTCAAGTGTTGGATCTGTACTTTCTCAATTCGCGGCCGTTACAGCGGTTTCTGCAGCTGTCAGTGACGGTACTACTGTTACAGTTACAGTTACATCTACTGCTGGAATAAAAGTAGGACAATTTGTAGAATTGGGGGGTACTGTTACTTTTGGTGGAGTATCTGCTGTTGGTAAAAAATACCAAGTTACAAGCGTCATTTCTGCAACTCAATTTACTTTTGTTGCTTCTCTACCTTTATCGACTGCATCAATCACTTCAGGTACTGCTACTCCTTTTGAAAATGCTATTGGTCTTGTTAACGCTAGACAAGCGCAAATTCAAGGCCTTGAAGGAGGATTCGTATCCGGTACACTTGGTACAGTTGCAGGATCTATCCCAGATGACACATTTCTTGAGACAACAGGTCTTGGGTTGGGCGCAGTTCCAAACAACATGATTGGAGTTCCTGGTGGAATGAATGCTCCTACACAGGCTTACTCTGTTAGAAGATACATGGTAAACTTTGCTCTTGGAATGTTCACTCAAGATAAGCTAATTCCTACGAAATGGATGGCATCTCAACTAGCTATTGAGATTACCTTGGAAAGACCTGAAAACTGTATTTATCAGGCTGTAGGAGCTTCAGCAAACACTGTAGCCCCTACGTATATGGTTGGGAACGTTGCCTTGATTCCTGAAATTATTGAGTTTGATGATACTTATGACAACAACTTTTTATCTGCTCTTGAATCTGGTGGAGTACCGATTAAATTTGCTACTTGGAATTATTTTCAGTTCAACACTCAAGCCTCAAGCAAACTTCAATTGGCAATCACTGAAAGAAGTCGATCTGTTAAAGGATTACTAGCCATTCAAAGAAGAGCTCAAGGAGGATTCCAATACGATTCTCATGCCTGTGTTTTTGATTCTTCTCCACTTACTAACCAAACTATTGGTACTTCCATGAAAGAGTTTCAGTTCAGAATTGGTGGGAGATACTTTCCTGGTCAACCTGTTGAAATGGTTTTACCTGGATCTTCATCATCTAACGGTGGAGCTGAAGCATACGTAGAGCTTTCAAAGTTTATGAATATCGTTGGGGATGCGCGATTGAGTACTAATATTATTCCAATCAATTGGGCTATCCAAGCCGTAACTCATACAGAAGATAATTTGTTGCCTGAATATGATTACTCTTATTCTTGCGCAGGATATAGACCTACGGGGCAACCTATTTTGTTGAAGACTGAGAATCAGTTTTCAGCATTTTGCGGGAACTTGCCTAGTTGTATGTACGCATGCTCTACTAATTTTGAAACTTCTAACGGAATGGAAATTTCAGGTCTTAATGCTGAAGAACAATCTGATATTTCATTCAATGTATCCTGGACATCCCCTCAAAATGCAGGCCATCAAATCGAGATCTTTACTTATGTCGACAGAATGTTGGTTTTGAAGGTATTATTTAGTTTTAACTGTAGCCAAACAATTACGTGGATCTTATCCAGTAAATTAATAAAGTATGGTATATATAATGAAATGGGTGATAATTACGGTCTTAATGATAATTATGAGTATAAAGAGTTTTCTCTTGATTCCTTGGACGCTGACGGGTCTTTTATAAACTCTGCAGCTTCAACGGATTGGCCTCGATTCAGTGTAGCTGCAGATGGAGCTCTTGAGAATGTTGTCGCTATAAAGGTCTTGGAAGCGGAGATTTCGTTCAGTTGGGATGTTTTCAATTCTGTCAATAATTCATTCACTATTACAGAATCTGTTGGAGGAACAAAGACTATTACTATCCCCGTTGGAAATTATACTGCAACAGCTATCGCTTCAGCCTTGACTACTGCTTTTGTTACGGCTGGAACTACTGCTACTTATACTGTTACTTTTTCAAGTTTGAGAAACAGATTAGTGTTTACTTCCTCCACAAACAACTCATTTTACTTTTCGTTTGGAGCAGGGTACAATATCCCCGGTGTCCAACCAAATTCAGGAAACAAGAACCCGAGATTGTTTATTGGGTTCCCGCCTGGAGATACTGCAAGTACTAGTGTCGGAGGAGTTCAAGTAATTACTTCGCCAAACACTCTTCTTTTATCTGGTCCAAATTATTTGTACTTGAACTCCCAAAAACTAGGATCTGATATGGATTTGTATTTACCTACTGGAGCATTTAATTTGGGAGGGGGGATAAGCGGCCCTCAAGTTGCAAAAATTCCTGTGAATTGTAATGCCAATAATTTGATTACCTGGAGAGATCCAGATCCTCAAAAATGGTTCAAGTTTAGACAAACTCAATCTATTTCAAACGTGGATTTTTATTTGACGTTGGGGAATACGACTTCACAAATGCCTTTACAGTTGAATGGTCTAGGATTTTCTTTAAAGTTGGGGATCTTGAAAGAGTTATTAACGAATTCTGAACGTGTATTGCCAACTGCCCAGAATGGAAGAGTTACATCCAGAGAAGGACCAAAACGGGTTAGACCAACGTATTAATAAAGTATGAGATTGAATAGTAATATGGGAATCTTGGCTCTTGTCCACAATATCCAACCAAAGAATATAACTACTTCCAGACCTGGAAAAGTAGGAAAAGTTGGAGATGTTAATGTAAGAACTAGATTCAGGCAATCATGCCCTGATATGCCTTGGGCTTATGACCCTTATTGGACTGGACCAAGAGCAAACAAGTTGGGGAGTAATGTCCAGGATGGAAACACTAAAGGGTACGATAATAGAGGAGGACCTGCTAATACTCATCAGAAAGGCTGGAATGGAAACAGATCGTTCAAACACCAGTACGGGTACCAGATGTACGGAGTCCAGTCTGCTGATTTGAGTACTATGCCAATTGAAACTCCTCAAGGAAGAGTTAGTTGGAGACTTAAAGTAGCAAAGACTAGAAATATTAGAGCTCAAGGGAGTTTCTTTTTACCAAGGGGCTACACTGCTACTGGAAAACCTCGAGGAGGACTTTATCCTACATCCACGTCCTCTGGAGGTATTAACCCTGCAAGTCAAGCTTATGATCCTGCTACTGCTGGAGCTGTTAATCTTGATCCTAATGGTCCTCCTCCAGCAGACAACCCTCTTCAGGCAGGTCCTACTGTTGTAGGAAGACAACCAGATTTCCAGAAAGATAAGCGTCCTCCGATCGGGAATAGATTAGCTAATTTGAGACTTTAAATAATATATGCGTACTGTATTAAATGGCTACACATACTCAATCAGGAGCATGGAACTCGTCAAGTATTCTTCAAGGGTACGGATTAATGGCGACAATTGGGCCTTATGAACCAACAAAAGCTGATGTCAAGAGATTTAATTCCAGATCAGGAGGTGCTCATGCCGGGCATGGGAATTGGATGCAGACTTTTAATCCTAGACCTGTGATTAAGGATGGCCCCCCTTCAAAAGTATATGATTATGGTTTAGGACCTGAAGTAAGGGTTCAAAGTCGATTGCCTAGTTTGGCCACTAGAAAAGTATCGAAATTTAAAGGGTTCAAGAAATCAAGTGATAAAGTTGTGAAATTAGGAGCTCTTGTTGATATTGAGGGAATCCAAGCTCCTAAATCCGTGCCTGTTGATGATCCTTCTGGTAAAAAAGAAGTTAAAGATATTATTCTTGAAAAAAATCGTAGAGATTCAGATACTAGTATGGGTTCTTCTAAACAATCAAGTGGGCATGGTGTAGAAGAAATGTCACCGCCTTCAACTGAAGCTCCTACACCACACATTCCAAACAGATTGGCCCCAATTCCTGCTCAACATTTAACTACTCATAATAGTAATGAAGCCAGATCTATTACGAGTACGATTTATGGACAAAATCGTTGGGCATTCAACCCTCATGACAGTGATGAAGATATGGGTTAATGTATGAAATATATTCTGATGGAAGATAGTACTATTTATTTAATTGTTTCTTGTTCAATGCTCGTGATTACAGAACTTTTACCGTTCCTCCCAATTAGATCACAAGGTCTTATTCACGCGCTAACTGTTGTCGCACAAGAAAGCTATGAAGAGTATAAAATCAGAAAAGAATCTCAACCAAAATAAAATAATTTAAAAATGAAAAAATTGATGCAAGTTGATCTAAGTTCTCTGGCTACTGAAGTCGAACCTAAAAAGCGTGTTTACAAAAAACGTAAAATCGTTGAAGGGTTGGAGGAAAGTGTTGAAGTTGAAAGACCTGAAAAAGGAGGAAAATCTATTAAATCTTTTCCGATCAAAGAAAAGAAACCTCCAACTGAAAAGCAGCTAGCTGCTCGTGAAAAGATGAGATTGGCTCGTGCTGCAAAGATTGAACAAGTTAAAGCTGAGAAAGCGAAATTGGATGAAGAGATTAGATTGAAGGAAGAAGAAGTTTTGAGAAAGAAGGAAGAGTTGGCAGAGAAGAGAAGATTGAAACGTGAAGAAAAAAAGAAGGAAGCTGTTCAAAAACCTGTCATTCAATCTCAGCCTGGGAAAACTGGTGAAGTTGAAGATCGTGGACCTACTATTTCTGAAGCCTTGAAAACTATTCAACCTGTTGAAGAAAAGACCGTACAGTTTAGTCTCGGGAGAAATGAGCAACCAAGTGCAACCCTTAGTACCCCGAAAGAAATTGAAGTTTCGCCTGGTAATATTCAAGGGTGCTATATTGAAAGACAAGTTCCTAACTACGTGCCTTCAACACACGATTATGAACCTTGTGACTCTGAACCAACTAAATCTCCTCAACGATCAACTAAGCAACTAGCTGTTCCTGATGCCCCTAAACGTACTTATGTTCAGAGATTCAAGACGTTTCCTTTTGGGAAATCTTTACCTGTTCAACCAAGGTTTAGATAAAGTATGTGGTTTACAATATAATGTCTGAAGTAAAAAGTGAAGTTGCACGAAAAGCTATTATTGAACGGGAAATGAAAGATCAACGGTCTCAATTGTACGGAACGAAAAGAGCTCTACTACCTAAACGCGGCGTTTCATTCATGACTGGAAAAGTAAATGAAGTTCCTCATTTTATTTATGAATAAAGTATGTAGTATTTATTAGATGAGTGTAAATGAGAATAAGCGTCAAACACCAGATTCCTTACAAACAATGGCGGCACCTAAAAAGAAGAAGACAAAGATATCCAGAACAAGATCCCATCCCCTCGAGGTTATCCCGATCCCTGTCCCGAGGGGCTCCGATCATCCTCCCCCTCCATATGGAAATGGATTACTACCCGTTCACGAATTTACTGTAAGTTTTATAATTAATATTAGATGGGGTTGATAGGTATATTCCTTTTAATGTTTAGCTCCAAAAGGAAAAGGAAAGACGACTACGATTATAAATTTATTGGAATTTTATCAGGTATGGTGTACATTTAACATAGGGTTATTTCCATAAAATAGAAATCTTGTCTCCAACAATCAAAAGTGATATTAAATGGAAGTATGCTCAACAATTACCTGTACTCGTTGAAAACAAACCGTTGAAGAATTGGATTTTGAAACAAAAACAAAACAGGGATGATAAATTAGTTGTCCAACCTGTACCAATAGATAAAGTGTTTGAATCT
>Ga0164301_10000214_pt1 | contig 15909 bp, 10 predicted proteins | sample Whisoiple_231_MG_FD_109711 | JGI IMG/M metagenome (GOLD analysis project Ga0164301, IMG submission 109711) | Unamended control soil microbial communities from upstate New York, USA - Whitman soil sample_231_MG | ecosystem: Environmental > Terrestrial > Soil > Agricultural land ... | reverse complement strand
GCGCCAGATACTGTTTGACTAGTATTGGCGTCCAAAACCTTTACATCAATAGTTTGTGTATCTCCATTAGCAACAATATCTTTTAATAGACTTGCTTCAACCAGCAATTGTTTTTGAACCGGGAGACTTATAGTAGAGTTCTGAGATTCAGCTGAAAGCATCTTATCTTTTAGTAACTGTAGACGGACAGAAAGATCTGAAGGAGAAATCGTTTGGTTATCAGATTTTTCAATATTACTTGCTGAGGGATTTGTGGATACGGTTTTTAGCTGTGGAAGGATTCCAAGAGGATCATGAAAAACTAACGAGGAGGCTGGTTTCGAATCTTCTGTAGTCACGCCCGTTACGTTAATACTATGCCATTTTGTAATTACCTTGGAGTTTTCTACACATTCAAGTTTTGATGTTAAGTCGTTTATGCCATTTTCTATCGTATGGTATGCAGGGGAGTACGTGAATGTCCAGGAGGAATAATCATCGTCCCCGTATGGTCCTGTTGCTTTGGCTTTTTGGAATGGTTTTTGATTATTCAAATCTACTGATACACTACAATTTGATTTTTCAGTGTCTGTCGAAGTACCTAAAATAGTAAGATTTCCATCTGGAATTTCCTTTCCACTTTTTGGTGACAATATTTTTATGCCCATTGATGCAGGAGCAGATTCTGTTGGATTAAGAGCTTCCTTAACATTGTTTACCTTTACGTCTGTCGTTGATTTAACTTGATTTATTGGCTGTGAGACAGATTGATCATATTGTGGCAAAATCTTGGCTTTTATGGGAACTAAAGGTACATTTTTGAATTCGTTCAAGTAGTTCACCTTTGCTGCCTCCATCCCATAAGTGTTAACATTAAAAATAGTGAATAGGAAGAAATTTGATATTAGGAAAAGTATTATTAAATAATATTTCACAAATTGTTATAAAATTTAATTTTTATAAGTCTTGTCAGTATATCATCTCTTAGAAATATCAGTATAAATTTTCTTTAATTAAGTACCTTTCTTTGTACTTGTAAAATAACGAATTGAATCAATTATATAATCTTATGTAAAATTTTACAATATACTGCATTTTACTCGGTTAAGAATTCCTTTACTATTCTATTAAACAACTTTGCTTTTTCAACATGAGGTCTGTGTCCACAGTTTTCAAATATGATGATCCTTGAGTTTCCATGTTCCATGAAGGGACGGACATATTTTAGTGGGATCATTTTATCTTCTTTACCCCAAATCAGTAACACATTTGTACTAATTTCTGCGAGTTTACTATTGTATCGAGGGGCCTTTGCACTGCCTTTCAACGCAGAAATAAATGCATATTTCGAACCTGGCAATGATAATCTTTTGTATATGACATTTGCGTATGAAGGGTCCACCATAGATTTATCAATAGAGGTTAATATTTTGAATATTTCATTTGAAGATTTAGCTGCAACTATTTTGATGTACCTTTTTAACGCAAGGGTACCTTTGAAGGATTTTGGCATGGACCCAGCAGGACTAATTAGAATGAGCTTATCAACTATTTTCCTATTTCTCAGGGTAAATTCTACTCCGATATGGCCACCTAGAGAAGAACCAATTAGGTAAAAATGGTTTATCTTTAATTTCTTAATGAATTTCTCTAGGAAATTAACGTAATACATTATCGTATAGCTAACCCTAGGTTTATCGCTCAATCCAAAGCCGGGAAGGTCTAGAGCAATAACCCTAAACTTAGTAGATAAAAATTCAATATTATTAATCCAGCTTTCTATCGAGCCTCCTAAACCATGAATAAGTAAAAGCGGAAATCCCTTTTGGTTTTTATCTGTATATCTGACAAGTACGTTATCAATTGTAAGATACTTAATATCAGTCAAGGGAATCAATTTGTAATTTATTTTTTAGTTTAAAATTGCTTGTTTGTTCTTTCTAATTAACAAGTTCAAAGTAACTACATCGAATAATTGAATTTGAATTTAAACTACTATCCGACTAAACCAAATAGATGCATCTTATCAGATATACTTTCGTGTAATTTTTGTATTTTATTGTCTAGCATTGTTTTAGTATCCTCATTAAAAGTCTTCATTTTAAGTCCGAATACTGAACTACCTTCGTTATTATGATTAAGTAAGCTGTCAGAGTCCGGATTTTTGATCAATGGATTATTCTGATTACCGCTTATTTTTTCATCTGCTGGTAAATTTGGTTCAAACGTAAAGATACGATTGGTATTCGTTTCGGTGCTGAGTTTTCTATCTGTGGTTTGTATGGCCGGAGATTTACTCGTATTAGAAACGGTTGTTTCTTTTGATACCGGCGGGTGTTCTGAGCTTAGAGATTTAACATTACTATCTGTCAGTGGAATATGCGAAACTTGGGTTTGGCCTGTGTTATTGTTAGCTATAGGATCTTGCTGCTGTTCTGAGCTTAGAGTTTTTACATTAGTATTAGCAATGTTCTGGGTTTCACTATTGTCAGTGTTAGTTACTCCTGTTATATCACCATTTTTCGAAGAATCCGAGCTTGCTACTTTTTCATTAGATTCTGTATAAAGTGGGAGAATTTTATACGTGCCGCTACTCTTGGTATTCTGCACAGGTAAAATATTGGCGTCTTCTTTTTTACTATCAGTATTTACGTCTGATTGTTGAACTGAATCATTACCATTACTACTTTTGGTGTTCTGCACAGGTAAAATCTTGGCTTCTTTTTTAGTATCAGTATTTACGTCTGATTGTTGAACGGTATTGTTTGTTTCGCTACCTTCATTTTTACCGGTAACATTAATAGAATAGGACTTTGATATCGCATTTTGAGCTTGGTCGTAGCATGTTATTTTTGATGTAAGTTCATTCGCTCCTTCAACTATATTATGATAACCACTGGTATAAGTATAGCTCCACTTTGAATAATCTTCATTTCCTTTAGGACCTTGGGGAGTAACATTTTGCATTGGTTTAAGGTCATTCCAGTCAGCAAAAACTTGACAATCCTTGGTATCATCATCTGACGATGTACCGTAAATAGTCAATTCGCCAGAAGGCACCCTAGTTGAATCGGTAGGACTGGTTATTTTTACAGATGCTCCAGCCTCTGTAGGTATTTGCGCCAGTACAGGGTTCCATATTACGCTTGAGATTAAAAATATGCCAAATAGTAAAATAAATTTGAAGTTGCTTCTAATTTCCATATGGCAGTAATTTAAGATAGATAATTAATATGAATTTTTTAAAATTATTCAATACGCTAATTAAATAAGAAAGTTACTTAGAATCGCACTTATGAATTCACTAATAAAATTTCCTATTCCAGACAAGCAGCGAGGATCTTAGTAGTATAAGAATCAAGAGAAGATCAAGCCTAAATATTCTATTACTATTTGTGTCATTTATTGTGAAGAATTTGGAATACTTCAAGTTTTGTAGAATGGTTGTCAATGTTTATCATTAAATAGATAATAGACGCATTAGAGTGAGGTCAAGTATTGTATGAAAAGGACTATGAAAATTCATTCCAATTGAGATGAAGCAATGTGCGCACAAATAAACTTTCTAAAATAACGGATTGAATTTACAATTTCATCAATGGCTTGTAATCTAATCTAATCTAATCTAATGCTCATCGGTTACGCATTTGATTGTGGTCTATCTCCATACTAAACGTTAATAAATAATCTAAATTAGTTATTTCCTTTAGTTCACTTGCAAATCTCGTCCCTAAAGTCTAATCTCTTTATGTGTATTATGATAGTGCTGGGTTTTATATCATTATTAGTAGTTGGTCATAGTTTCAACATATATGGTCAAGTTGGTAAAAATTCAGACGTCCCTCAACTAAATGATGCGGGTTTGCAGGCTAAAGAATATGCCTCTGGATTTAAGTTTCCAACTGGAATGAGTTTTCTAGGGCCCAATGACATTTTGGTTATCGAAAAGAATACCGGAAAAGTCAAGGAAATTAAGAATGGTACAGTTACAGGGACCGTTTTGGATGTCAACGTGGCAAATGTAAGTGAAAGAGGGTTATTAGGTATTGCAACTTCAGATAAACCAAAATACGTGTTTTTATTCTACACTGAAACTGAGAATAACGATGGGGGAAAAGTTTTGGGAAATCGGCTCTATAGATATGAATATAATAATGGCAGCTTGGTAAATCCAAAATTGCTCTTGGATCTTCCTACAATACCTGGACCATCTCACAATGGAGGAGTGTTAAAGATAGGGCCTGACAAAAAAAGTGTGTACCTCGTTATTGGTAACTTAAATTATGTACAAAATCAGACCTTTATTACCAAAGCTCAGAATAATAAAAATGGTCCTCCTCCTGATGGCAGAGGTGGCATTCTTAGAGTTACCTTTGATGGCGGAGTTGTTGGTAATAAGGGGCTGCTTGGAGACGAGGATCCTTTGAACAAGTATTATGCATACGGCTTACGAAATAGCTTCGGCATAGGCTTTGATCCACTGACAGGAAATCTTTGGGAAACAGAAAATGGCCGTAGCACTGACGATGAAATTAATCTTGCATTACCTGGATTTAATAGTGGATGGAAGGAGGTAATCGGTTTCGCTAACGAGACCCCCGGATTCAATAAAGATAACCTGGAAGATTTTGGAGGAAAGGGTACTTATAGAGACCCTGAATTTGTCTGGAGAGATACCGTTGCACCTACCTCAGTCCTATTTTTGCATACTGACAAACTCGGACCAAAGTATATGGACACGCTTTTAGTAGGTAGCGTAAAAAACGGTACCATTTTTAATTTTCCATTGGACAAGACAAGGACGCATTTAGTACTTTCTGGCCCGTTGTCAGATAAGAAAGCCGACACTAATAATGAAACAAACAGCATAATTTTCGGCAGAAATTTCGGAGTAATTACTGATCTTCAAATTGGCCCGGATGGTAACTTGTATGTTCTATCTAACTATAAACGCGACGGAACAATATTCAAGGTTGATGCCAAGAATAACATTAATTAAAATTCGAATCCGTTTAAATTTGTCCTATTAGGTTGTTTGATATTTTAGCGAATGTAAGTGGGCTGTCTGTACCTTTCGAAACAATACATTATGCCATCCCTTGAGCCAACAAACAACATTCCGTCTGATAAGCATGGAGAAGAATCTATGCTCCCCATTGTAGGAAACTTCCATTCCTGTTTTCCCGTGTGGGAGTCTATGCCATAAATAAATGAGTCAAGATTTCCGAAAAATAGTAACGAGTCATATTCACTAGTAGAAGGTGATGACCATATTTTTCCAGATGTTTCAAATTCCCAACTCTTAGAACCTTTTAGATTGAAACAGTAAAGTTTATTGTCTGAACTACCAAATATGATCTTATCCCTTATCAAGAGTGGAGATGATAAAACTGGCCTTAACACTGTTTTGCTCCATTTTATAGTACCATCGATACTACTTAAGCAATATATCCCACCTTCATGGGTCCCGATAAAAATTAAATTTTCTGATAGACATGGCGATGAGGAACGTACTTTACCATTCAGCTTTGATTTCCACCTTAGAAGCCCATCCGAATCGACTGAGTAAATGAAACCATCGTCTGATCCAAAATATATACGGTTATCGTAGTATGATGGAGAGGACCAAACCTGACCGTTCGTTTCATATTTCCAAATTATTTCTCCCCTCTCATCGAGAAAATACAGATTACGATCCATTGATCCCAAAACTATATTTTTTCCTACACCACATGGTGATGAAAAAATATCTGCTGAAATTTGTAGTTTCCAGCCCATACTCCCATCATTTTTATCAAGTGAAAAGATAGAGTTGTTCTTTGAAATATCATTATTTATCCAAGAATCAAATGTGGCACAAATCAACTTTTCGTCCAATATTATCGGAGATGACACAATAGGACTCCCAATGTTATAATGCCATTTGATTTCTCTTTTTATTATATCTAAACAAAATACACGTCCTGTCAATGTACCGACGTACATAAAACCCCCTTCAAAAACTGGAGAAGATATAACTGGACCTAGCTCTATTGTCCAGTAAAGTAATGGTTTAATTATGGGTTTTGTTTTTGTTGTGCCAGTTCTCTTCATATTTCCTCTAAACATAGTCCAAGATTCCTTATTTTCAGTTGACATAGGCTAGTCTCTCAATTTAATAAGCAATATGAACTTGAAAATAATCCTCATGATGGGGGATTTATCTTGTACAAATTTGTACAAATTTATTCTTTGCAACAGTTCCCCAATGGAATATCATAACCGTGCGGGCATGACCTGGGGTGCTTCAATAACGTGCATAACGCATCAGTAAATTTCTCCTTCATGTGATGCTCTATTCCACATACCATCTCTTCATCAACTTCAATTTTTAACGCTTCCTTCATCATTACTTCTAAAAGTCTTGTATTTCTTATCATTCGTTCTCCAATTTTTTCCCCTTCGGTTGTTAATTTCATTACTGCGCTTCCTTTCACATACTTTACAAGATTTGCGTCATTAAGTTTGTGGAGCATTTGAACAACGGAGGGTTGCCTCACATTTAGAATTTTAGCAATAGAACTCACTTTTACCTTTTCCTTCCGTTCACGCATATGCCAAATAGCCTTAAGATACATTTCAACATGTTCAGATTCAGCCGTTCCTAGATAGAGCTCTTCTTCAGAATTCATGCTAATGGTCCCTAGCATTAGATAATTTAAATCGCAATATGATTATTAAGTTTCCGTTTGGTAAATTTCATTATTTTTGTCGCCTCATTCTCAAATTTTGAATATGGCCAATTGCGTTCCCAAGAGTTGACATTAACCAAATCATCTTATTCACCATCCTTCAAATGTGCCATAGATTTTCTCGATGATTCAATCAACTTCTTTCTGCGGGGCTGTATTACTAAAATATAAAGAGCTCCCGCAGAATATATTGATAATAGTATTATTTGGGCAATTGTTGTTTCGAGCGTCGGATGAATACCAGTCATTGTTGCCAGGTTTATCTCCAACCGTGGTATAATTCCAAAGAGATGTGTGGTTGGGATATAGTCCACCTCTTGGAACTCTCTAACTGCGTTACCTATGAATGCAACAGACATGTAAGCTCCAATTGCCATAGTCAGACCAAACAAAACCCGGAGTGGCAACTTTTTTCCCAACTTTCTAATCATAAACACAATGCTAATAATTATAGTCAAACCTAGGACTAGTCCTAGTAGTACAAAAATTTCCATATTCTCTGCAAATGAGAACATAGCCTGATAAAATAAAACAGTTTCAAAGCCCTCTCTATAAACAGTAAAAAATGATAGCATTGCAAAGACCATTACGCTTCCAGTAGTTGTTGCTTGCCATACTTTTGCTTTTACAAATTCTATCCATTTTTTTGTTTCAACCTTATTTAATATCCAGAAACTTACCCAGAATAATACTGCAACTGCTGAGATAGCCGCAATTGCTTCAATCAGATCTTTACTTGCTCCTGTTATACCTATAATAAATTGGGCAATAAACCATGTAATGATTGTTGCAATTATGGCTATGAAAATACCTAGATAAACATGTTTCTTATATTGTGCATTGCGTGATGCTTCAAGATATGTAAGGATAGCGCCAATTATAAGTGCTGATTCAAGACCTTCTCTGAATATTATTGAAAAAGAAGCAGAAAATGCCAATGTAGGGGCTATCACACCAGTACCGGTGACTAACCTTTCAGATTCATCTAATCCACCTCTAATTTCTACAACCTTTGCTTCAATTTTTGAGTATGGTTGATGCTGTTGAATCATATTGCGGAGCTCCGCAAATTTTATTTCCATATCAAGAGTATAGTCTGGATTTATCGGCCTTAGAGGAATTTCTATTCCTTCATAACTGTCCAAGTAAGCTGATCTAGATGTGATGAATGCTTCAGAAAATTGACCATCTCTATACTGTTGAAGGAGATCAACTAATTTAGTCCTTATAGTATCTATGTCAGTCCTTACCCTAGTCTTCTCTAACTCTGAACTCTGGCCAAAGCCTTTTTTTACTCCAGTGAAGGTCCCAAAACCTTTACTTAATTCTCTAATATCACTTAAATTACTTGGTTGACTATTCTCTACAATACGCGCTGGATTCTCGGCGTTATCATTTGCATTGAGTTTTTCATAATTCACATTCAAGAGATTTGCAGCCTTTGAAAGATTACTAGTAATACTAGGTAGAAGAACAATTATTTCTGATTGCTGTTTGTTTTTAATTAGTTCCCGAAGTTCCTCTCTCATCATTAATTCTATACTATTCTTAAGGTTCGGATCAACCTTTTCAAGTAGCGGTTCGATATATTCAAAGTTGTCCAAATATGCGGCCGTTGCGTACTTCTCAGCTGAGGAATAATCTGAATTGATCGTTATGACATTATTGACTTTTGAAAGTAAATTTTTTATATTCCCAAAATAAATTCCCGAATTATCGGGTTTATAATTAGAATCCTTTTCATTTAAGTTAGTTTGGATAGCTGTTATCAATTTTGAAATAGTTTCTAGGTCGGATTTTTGAGATATTGAATCATGCAGGTCTCTAAAAAAGGACTCAGTCTCCATTCTTTTGGAATCGCCAAACGAATTAGAAATGCTTTTGTATAATTTATGCGAGATATCCACCATACCTACAGCATTTTCATAATCAATTTGATTACTGAGATCTTTAGTATTTCCAATATTTGACAAGTAGTATGATTTAGAAGTATCATTTAACAGTACTATAATAGTCGATGCTATGATTGAATTGTAATCCGCTTTATTTAGCTCTAGTATATTTGAGTTAGTGGTGTTCAATATGTCCACAATTTGTACGATCTTACTTTCTATTTCTGACGATGAGTTAGATTTTACCATTATCGGTAAATCAATTAAAAGTGATTCTAATCTTTCAGTTAAATTCTGATCTCTTTCTCTTAGTTTGTCCTTAATGGATGGAAAAATTATTGAGTGAGAGATATACGCATGTTCAAAGGCACTTGTACTATCCCCTTTTGAGAGGCTTGCCTGAACCAAACTCATTCGTTCTGCAATTCTCTGCAGGTTAACTGTCAGTAAAATTTGGTCAGCAGAACTAATTTCTACATTTTGCTCGCCATATGTGGAGCTAAGCAAAATAGTGGTAAAAAGAATGGTTATCGATATGTATAACGGAATTTTTTTCTTATTTGAAATCCCATCGAACATTCTCATTCATTTTTTCTACCTCATAACGGTTCTGAAGGGATAAATTCTTTCAGGGACATAAAACAATTAGGCTTACCTAAGTCAATTAATCCAATATAAATCTTGAGAATCTGTAATCAGTTGGTATATTATCTTTTGTCAATGATTTACACAATATTTATCTGAAACTGAATAAAGTGTATTGTTATCTTAGTACGGATAAAAATTGGTTCAAATTTGTCGAGCCTTTTTAATGTCATTGAATTTTTCAAGCGCGAGAGTTCTTAATTTATTTATTAGAGTTTTAATCTTGTGAACTCCGGGAATAGCAAAATGTCTTGCTACTATAATTGGGCATTTCAGTTCATATAGCATATTTAGAAAATGGGGATCACTAAATAGGTTAAATTTTGAAATGGTCGCGCTAGTTATGACAACATCTGGCTGAAAATTACCCAGAGAAGACAAGATTGTATCTGCAGCTTCGTTACTATATCGCATATCACTATCTGAAAGAGATATCTCGTTGAATTCAATTCCAACTTGCTCAAGATATTCCTTTTGTTCTAGAATATCGGTTATCGCTACAATTTTTTCCTGTTCATCATCTTTTTTGGCATTTATATATAAAACATTAATTTTGAATTGTCCTGAGCGTTCTAACCAACTTGTGGCCTTCAAAACTACATCCGAATGATCTCCTCCATCATATAGTACGACCAAATTTTTCTGACCTAAGCGTCCTCTAGTATTTCTATTTAATTCGAACGTGAACTCTTCATTTCCTTCAGATAAAATAGCTAGAACATCACACGTCAGTAGCGTTTGAATTTTTTTACTATTCCTGAATGTTTCAAAGTCTGTTATCAGCAAATCTATTTTTTGTTCCTCTACGGTAGCCAATATCGCTTCACTTGTATCATGTGATATTCTTACAAGATAGTGATTTAGTATGTTCTCCTTGTCTATTATTTTGTCTAATGGTTCAAATGACTTTTTTGCTATTTCAGCGTATCCTGATCCCGCAGATAAGGGGGTCTGTTTTGGAACTGTGATTACTCTCAAAATATTAATCTCTCCGAAATTTTCTTTCGCAACTCTTATTGCGTATTTCAATAATCTATCTGGATCTTCGGGTGTATATAGAATTAGAATCCTGTAGTCCTTCCTCTCCAGATCACCTTCACTAGTAACTATTGGAGCATAATGATCTATTTCCTTCCTAAAAGTGTACAATCGATATACGAAAAACCCAATTGCCACCCATACTACCGTTATAGCCCAGCTCAAAGGTTGGGTAAATAGCAGAAAAATAGCTAAGCCAAGTTTGAGGAAGATACCTATTATTGGTATTATTGGAAAGAATGGGGTTTTGAAACCATAGTCTAACTTGTCGCCATAAATCCTACGGATAGTGATTACAGCCATATTTACTTGAGTAAATAATAATAGAAAAATAACACCTGCTGCAACGGCGATCTGTCCTAGAGGAAGCCCATAAGCCATAATTGCCATTATGATACCTGAAATTAGTATTGCTACATAAGGTGTCTTGTTCTTTTTGTGGATAGCGCTAAGTTGATACGGCATGTTATAGTTCCTTCCCATTGCAAAGGCCACCCTAGCCGAAGAAAATGTTGTTGCATTTAAGGCAGCTAGTGTGGATATCAAGCCCCCTCCTAAAACGATAAATGCTCCGTAAGGAACAAGTAATTCGGCAGCCTTCATTATTCCGAGTTCACCACTTTTGCCAATATACATCCATGATTCTATCCCAGCTGGAAATATGGCGCCAATGGATACAAAAGCAATCAAACAATACAAAACAACTACAGCGCCTAGCGAGATGAATATGGCCCTTGGAATATTCCTTTTTGGGTTTTTTACTTCCTCACCAGTTTGTACGATTACCTCATAGCCTTCGAATGCTATAAAGGTAAGTCCCATGGCTGCAACTACTCCACCTATCCCCATTGGTGCAAAATTCGAAAAGTTCATCCTCCAGTTCGGGTTGCCACTCATAACAAACAAGCCAGCAAAAATTAATAGGAATATCAATCCAAGCTGAATTATGGTAACGACATCGCCCGTTTTACCGGTTTCAGACGTTCCTTTAATGTTGATATAGGTGAAAACGGCAATCGAAACTACTGCTATAAATTTCTCTAATGGTATAACATTTAAAAGCAAAATATTGTGCGAAAAATTCATCATCCCCAATAATCCTGTAAGGAATGAAGCAAAACTTACAGCATATAACGATCCAGCTATTATGTGTGCTAGCCAAGCCATCCATCCGCTTATGAAAGCATTTGGTCGTGGCAAACCTTCTCTCACCCACAAGTATCCACCCCCCGCTTCTGGCATAGCAGAACCAAGTTCGGCATATGCCATAGCAGTAAATAACGTGATTATTGCATTAATAATAAACGCAACAATAACCGCACTGCCCGCAAGACCTATTGCCGGCCCGGTCAGCACATAAATCGAGCCACCGATCATTGCTGCTATCCCAACCATGAGTATATCTAGAAGTCCCAGTGACCTGACAAGTTGGTGCCGAGACGTGGTTCCTGCACTTCCAGGAGAGTCATCATCAGCGTCGGACAATTGATATCGTTTCGATTTCAATGATAAGTTAATGTTTTTTATAGATTACGCTTTGTCATCCGATTGGAATTAGCCTTCTTATCGGTGCTAGCCGGGTCAGTATGATTATCAGAATTTTGGTATCTAAATTTATATAAAAATAAACCGCTATTACCCTGATGCATCAAGTTGCACTGATTACCGGTTGTTCCAGTGGAATAGGTTACGAAACTGCACTAATGCTCGGCAGAAATGGATTTCGTACCTTTGCTACTATGCGAAATACAAAAAAATCTGACTCTCTTCAAGAAATAATAAGAAAAGAAGGGCTTGATGTAAGTATCCAACAACTTGACGTAAACAATAATGCGTCTATAGAAAATACAATAAATAACATAAAGAATGAAGCAAACCGAATTGATGTTTTGATAAACAACGCAGGATTCGGTCTGGTAGGTTTTTTCGAAGATCTGACTCTTGATGAAATAAGAGATCAATTTGAAACTAATTTCTTTGGAGTTCTGAATATCACGAAAAAGATTATTCCGATAATGAGATTACAGAAAAGTGGTACAATTATTAATATAAGCTCAGGTGCCGGACAAGTTGGCTTTCCTGGTATTTCAGCCTACGTAAGTACAAAGTTTGCTATCGAAGGTTTTAGTGAATCCTTGACGTACGAGCTACTTCCATATGGCATAAAAGTAGTTATAATTGAACCTGGAGTTATTAAAACAAATTTCTTCCGTAATTGCAAAGTATCAGAACATTCAGTGAAAAAGAATTCCACATATTCTACTTCTTTAGATAAATTTCAGAAAAATATTGAAATAATGCAAGAACATGCTACCTCTCCTACCGATGTCGCAAAAGTCATAATACAGGTTTTGGGAAATAGTGAACCTAAGCAAAGATATATCGTTGGTAATGATGTTGCAATGATATTAGAAGCAAAAAAGAACCTATCGGACAATGAATTTAAAAAGATGATGATTCAAAATATTATTTGAGCAGGAAGAACTTTGTTTCTACATGGGGTAACATTTTTAACTGTACAAGAAGTCAAGTACAACATGTTTCGGAATTTAAACTAGATACATATTAAAAATGATTGAATAAGTTTCATGCTTTTATAGTATTGTTAGTAATGTAATGGAAGGGAGTAGTGAATCTGTCTAATTCAATTGAGTTAATTGTAAGGAGAATCAAAAATGGTTCTGTTATAGATCATATTGAATCTGGTAAGGCCTTTTTAGTTCTAAAAGCTCTGAATATCACGGGCAGAGAGGGAAATGTGATAACTGTAGCTCTGAATGTTCCTAGCAACAAGTATGAAAAGAAGGATATTATTAAAGTGGAAAATAGATATCTGAAGCCAGATGAAACAAATAAGCTATCACTGATAGCTCCGCATGCAACTATAAACATCATCAAAGAGTACAAATTAGCAGAAAAGAGAAAGATACAATCACCAGATTATATTACTGGAATATTCAAATGTCCTAATTTAAGATGTGTAACTAATGGCGAGAATATAAAATCCGTCATTGAAATTATGGATAAAAATAAAATGATTTTGAGATGCAAATATTGTGGAAGGATTTTGAGTATTGACGAATTAATAATCTAGTTCAAGTCATATTTTGACATAATATCTTTTCCAGGAGAATAATTTAGCTTCAACCTGGGTAAACAAAATTGAATTATCCATATGATACGCGTAGCTAAGAGAGTACGAAAACCAATGTAGAAAAACTTTCCGAGAAATAATTTTTCTGAAATTGTTTTTAAATCTCGAAATCGGTAAGGCCGGACATGGTTGTCTTGGCCCGTAGACGACCAGAACTAATAGCCGCCTTGAAGGCACTAAAATCAAGTTCTACCTGATCTGCGTAGCTCTTTGCATATTGTACCAGCGCGTCATCAAATTTATCTTTTGATCCTAAATATCCAGATATCATTTCTGCTTCTCCAACCTTTGCGTGGGCTCTAGCAAGAGCCCAACCACACATCGTTGCATAATCTAGCAGAGTACGAGGTTTGAAGCTTTCAACGTGTGCTGAGATTTTCATATCATGTAGTTGACGAACATAGTAATCATGTCCTGAATCGGAACGGAACCAGCCAACAAATATGTCACTAGCAGCTTGCATAAGACGTTGTCCATGTACAACTCGATATCCCTGATTCTCATAACGGCTCTTTCTATCTGGAATCTCCAATATTGATCTGCGAGCTTCCTTTGTTTGGAGAAATAATGGGTCCTTCCCATCAGCAAGAAACAAATTGACAAGGCAACGTGTACCAACACTGCCTATACCAACAACCTTAATGGCAGCATCCTGAAAGTAATACTGATCAAATAACTTTTGTTTGTCTTCCTGCAGTGATGCTTTATAGTCATCCAGATATTTGCCTACTTTATCCATGTATTGGTTAGTTTTACGGAAATGGTAGAGAAGTGGGGGTTCATCTATTATCTTTATTTGTCCTTTTACGGCCTTTGTGATCTTGGGAAATAGTGTTTCTGAGGTTCTGGAAATAGCCTGTGATTCCAATTTTCTCAAACGATCTATTATATCCTTATCATTGTGAAAAAACTCAAAAAGATTTTCAATCGATATCTTTGCATACCATCTGTCAAGTCTGCTCCGCAGTGCAAACTCAGACATCCGAATTCTATAGGAGTACGTAGCCATTCTAACTGCCTCATCTGCGATATTTTTAGAAAAACCCAATTCCCTTGCAGCAAGGACGAAGCTCACTACAAGTCGTTTTAGATCCCATTCCCATGGTCCGGTAAAGGTCTCATCAAAATCGTTGATGTCAAAATCTAAAATCCGTTCTGGTGTGGCAAATCCCCCGAAGTTCAACAGATGGCAATCACCGCACACCTGAACTATTATTCCTGATTTGGGTGAGTGGAATAGGTCTCTAGTTTGAACTATTGCAGCCCCTCGGAAGAATTTAAAGGGTGATTCCAACATTCGCTGATATCGTATCGCTACAAGACCTTCAATTCTGTCCTTATTTGAAGTCTCAATTAGGTCTATTGGATTCCATGATCGCAAGGAAGGCGTCCACTCGGCGTGTTTACTACGCGGGCATTTTTCCCGAAGGTCTTTGCCTAGCTGAAATCTTTTTTCCTTTGTGAGATTTTCACGATCCATTTCTAAAGACATCTTTTTAGTTGCATCTAATTTTTTATTTATTGCTTTTTATCTATATTAGTATTGGTTCTATGTTCTATGACCTTTTTTGAGATTTATTATTTCATTTTCCAACTTACCTTTATGAATGTGCTATAACAAGTTTAAATGGTAACACTAGTGTTTAATACTGTTACCGTGATATAAAATGTAAAATATCACCTGTAAAAAAGTCAATTATCAATGTCTCAAATACGATATCTATTCCGAATTAAAAATTAGAAACTTCCCATTAGTGGTAATATCGTTTTCCACAACGAACACAATCCTCATCTTTACTTACTCTGGATATTGCAAAATGAAATCCGATTAGGGGTGAAAAGATCAAAATACTTACTATAGCCAAATAGTATTGAGAATTATAGAGTAAATACGACGCAACTCCAATGCAGGTCATAATCTCTAACCAGGTACACGTACATAATTGAAGACATATTTCTTTAACATTCATTTGATAAATGACTGTATGACCATTAGTAATTTGAGTATAACTGAAATTATTCTATCTGTTAATGTTACATTTACCATGGATGTCTCTGTAATTGCCAAACCTGTGTAATCGTGTCGAACTGTATGAAGGCTTGATCAGGTTTCATATTGGATCGCCGTTAATCAGTAAAAGTATATTCAAAATATTATTGATAGCGTCTTAAGAGATATTAGAAAAATATGTGATTTCTGGGGACTGTTGCCGATAATAGTTCTCAAGTAGCCTATAATTATTGTAAGCACTTCTGAATGATTTTTATATCATAGTAAAATAACAAATGTGAAGTTGAAACCAAATTCTGAAAATGGCGATGTAAACATTTCTTTACTAAAAATTTTAATAAACGGTACGTTACTTGCTCTAGTTATGGCAGTTCCTGCTATCATAACCACAGTCGTCTTCCACTATATCATTAAAACAAATTTAATAATAACGATTTCTGCGGGAGTCATAACCCTTTT
>Ga0164301_10000213_pt1 | contig 16045 bp, 19 predicted proteins | sample Whisoiple_231_MG_FD_109711 | JGI IMG/M metagenome (GOLD analysis project Ga0164301, IMG submission 109711) | Unamended control soil microbial communities from upstate New York, USA - Whitman soil sample_231_MG | ecosystem: Environmental > Terrestrial > Soil > Agricultural land ... | reverse complement strand
GCGTGGCCAGCATACAGGGACAATGCTCTCAATTCAGGAGTCAAGGTCCGAACAATACACACCACTATTGAAAATAAATGGGAGCCAAAAATAGAAGAGATCAAGAATGCAATAAATGAAAATACAAAGATGTTAGTTCTAAATTATCCAAACAATCCTACAGGCAAGATTCTTCCGTTAGGTTTACAGGATCAGATAATGGAACTAGCAATAAAGAATAATTTGTATGTGTTAAGTGACGAAATCTATTCCTCATATGCAAATAAACCATGGAAGAGTATCCTTACTTATGGATACAACAAATCTGTAATAACACAGTCATTTTCAAAATCACATGCAATGACAGGCTTTAGAATTGGGTATGCAATATCGAACCCTGAAATAATAGAAAAAATGTCAAAACTTCAGGCCCTTGCGCTAACAAATGTATCAGAACCTATGCAGTATGTTGCCATGAAGGCATTAGAGGCAGATACAACCGATAATACTAAAACTATCAAAAATAGACTAGAATCCATAGTGAAAAAAGCAAGAACCATGCAACTAGACTTTGTAGAACCAGATGGTGCAATGTACTTGTTTGCCAAAATAAGACAAGAAAACTTTGATTCAGTTGATTTTACAAACAAGCTTTTAGACACAGGAGTGGCAATAGCACCAGGAGAGGGATTTGGAAACTACCAAGGATTTGTCAGAATATCAGCCTGTCAGCCAGAAGATACACTTAATCAGGGAATGCAAATAATAGAGGAAAGGTTGAAGAGCAAACAATGAAAAAAAAGATTGCAATAATTGGCGCAGAGGGCCAGATGGGAAAATGGTTCTCAAAGTATTTTCTTGAGAAGGATTTTGACATAATAGGATATGACTCTGAAAAAGAGATTTTGAATAAATCAGTTACAAAAGCACAATCTCTAGTAGGGGCTATCCTGACAGCTGATTATGTTATTTTGTGTATACCAGTCAAGCGTACACCCGAAACAATAAGACTCATAGCAAAAGAGATGAAACGTGATTCTTATCTAATAGACATCTCTTCACTTAAAACAAAAACTGCCGCAGCTCTTTCCAAGATACCAGACAAAGTAAATCCAATATGTATTCATCCGATGTTTGGTCCAGGAACTAAAAAGCTAAAAGGTCAGAATATAATATCAATTCCAATCAGAGATGCAAAAAAAGAGATGGCTGTAACAAAGTCATTATTTGAAGAGGCAAATTTTGTTCAAATAGATGCAACAGAGCACGATAAAAAAATAGCAATGGTGCTTGGAATGCCGCACCTAGTGAACTTGGCACTTGCCAACATATTTGCAAAAGAAGAAAATTTCTCGCTAGTTGAAAAAATGGCTGGAACTACTTTCAAGGCACAAAAGTATCTCACCACAGGCATCATGACAGAGCCTCAGGAACTTATTGAAACAATAATTTCAAATCCAGAAATACGAAGATATGCAGAAGAGTTTTGGAAGGACATAGGTAGAATGCTTATTCTAATTCAAGAAAACAAGACTGAAGAAATGATAAAGTACATCTCAAGTGCAAAGGAGCGATTAGCAAAGAACGTTGATCTTGATGAATCATACAAAAAGCTTGTTACAATGGTAAACTCTGTAGAAAAATAATTGAAAACTACCAAAATAGTAACTTCCTTTTTAACTCAGGATGGAAAGTATCTCATTCTAAAACGAAGTAACAAAGTTAGAACAATGAAAGACCTCTGGGCAGGCATAAGCGGCATCATAGAAGGTAATGAAGAACCGCTATACCGAGCAAAAAAAGAGATACATGAAGAGACCAACATCACCGAAGACCAGATTACCCTAATTCGTGCAGCAGCTCAAATGAGGACAGAGTCTCCCCAATATGAAAATCATGAATGGTTGATTTTTCCATTCCTGTTCTCAGTTGAGAATCCCAAGATAAAATTGAATTGGGAAAACTCTGAGTATCAATGGATAACACCATCAGATCTGAAAAGATTTGAGATAGTGCCCAGTCTTGAAAAAGTACTAGCCAGTTTGTTGTAACTTTTCTACTTCTGTTTTAGTAAATCGTTGTTGTGGAAGCATAATGTAAACACAAGCACCTCCACACATTGTACATGGTACAGTATTACCTTTGAGTTGACCAGTTCGTGCATGTATACGAGATGCTTCTTCAGGATCAATTGACAACGCAATTTGTTTTTCCCAGTTAAGTGTCCTTCTGGCTTCAGTCATTTCCATATCCCACTTGATGGCTTTGTCTCTTAGCTTGACAAGATCTCCTGCATGTGCTGCAATTCTATATGCAATCAATCCTGCCTTGACTTCTTCTGCAGTTGGTAGTGCAAGATGTTCTGCAGGTGTAAGATAACACAATAAATCCACACCTTCGCTTGCAGAAATTGCGGCACCTATAGCACTTGCAATGTGATCATGTCCAGAAGCCACATCGGTTACCAGTGGTCCTAGAACATAATATGGCACCTCTCCAATAAGAGACTTGGCCAGTCTCACATTAGCTGCCACTTCATTGAGTGGAACATGTCCAGGTCCTTCAACCATCACTTGTACATCTTTTTCATGTGCCACTTTGGTGAGTCGTGAGATGTTGATCATTTCTTGCACTTGTAGTTCATCATGAGAATCAAGAATAGAGCCATGCCTTAGGGCATCACCCAAGCTAAAAGTAACATCATATTTTCTTGCAAGTTCTATAAGATAATCAAAATGTTCATAATATGGATTTTCTTTATCATATTTTAGCATCCATGCAGCTGTAATTGTGCCCCCTTTGCTAACTATACCTCCATGTCTTTTTACTGCAAGAATACGTTTTGCAATATCCTTTGTAATTCCGGAATGAATTGTGGTATAATCAACTCCATCTTTTACATTATGTTCAAAGGCATTAAGAAAATCATCTTCTGTAATATCAAGTGGATTCTTGTGTTTTTCTACACCATAATTGTAGGCCTCATAAACTGGAACTGTGCCAAAAGCAATTGGTGCTACTTCAAGCAATTTTCTTCTGTACATTCCAACATCTCCCCCATCACTAAGATCCATTATAGTATCAGCATGATACTTTATTGCGACTTGTGCTTTTTTGATCTCTTCCTCAAGATTTTGATTTAATGTAGAATTTCCAATGTTTACGTTTACCTTGGTCTTCATACCTTTTCCTATTCCAACTACTCTAATCTTTTGAGGACGAGAATTATTGTGAGGGATGATTATCGAGCCATTTGCAATTTTAGGTATGAGCCAATCTAGCGTTACATCTTCATCATGTGCAACTGCCTTCATCTCATCTGTAGCGACACCTCTTCGGGCGGCATTCATCTGTGTACTCAATTTACTATTTTTAGTGAGTAATTGGATTTAAACGTGAGTTTCTAAACACAAGATCATGAATCTATTATCCATTGCTGGCTCTGATCCTTCTTCAGGTGCAGGCATCCAAGGAGACATGAAAACATTTGGTGCATTTGGAACATATGGTCTCAGTGTGATCACTGCAGTTACAAGCCAGAATACAAGGAGATTTCTTGATGTCAAGCCAGTCAGTGCAACACTTGTAAAAAGTCAGATAAAATCAGTTCTTGAAGACTTTCGCATAGAGGCAATAAAGATAGGAATGGTTTACGACAACCAAACCATAAAAGCAATACATGCAGAACTTGAAGGAATTAAAATTCCAATAGTTCTTGATCCCATATTCAAATCTACAACAGGAGGAGATCTTCAAAGAAAAGATGCTTTTGCAAATTACAAAAAATTGCTTATTCCCATCTCACATGTAATTACTCCAAACATGCAAGAGGCAGAAAAAATTTCAGGTGTAAAGATCACGTCATTAAATGACATGAGAAATGCTGCGAAGAAAATTCAAAAAATGGGAGCAAAGAATGTAGTAATAAAAGGTGGACATTTCATTTCAGGCTCAAAGGTTGTAGACATACTGTTAGAAGATAAAAAGTTCCACACGTTCTCTCATGATAGACTAAAATTTGAAAATCATGGAGGCGGTTGTACATTCTCAGCCGCACTATGTGCAAATATTGCAAAAGGGAAAAAATTATCAGATGCGGTAGACATAGCACGTCTTTTCACAGTAAAATCAATGAAAAATGCTACAAAAATTGGAAGTGGTCTTGCAATAGTCGCACATGCAAAAGGAGACGAGATTGAGAATCATTTATCACATGCCATTTCAAAATTTTGTTTGATAAATAACATCTACAAATACATTCCAGAATGCCAGACAAATTTTGTATATTCAACATCAAATCCCAAATCTTTGGATAACATAATGGGGTTAGAAGGAAGAATAGTCAAAACAGGAAAACGTGGAACAGTTGTAGGAGATCTCAAATACGGCGGATCAAAGCATGTGGCATCAGCAGTATTAGAAATGGCAAGAAAGTTTCCAGCCATTAGATCGGGTTTGAATTTAAGATATGACGGTACAACAATAAAGCGAGCAATCTCAAAAGGTTTGAAAATTTCATCATACGATAGAAATACAGAACCTCCAAAAAACAAAGAAAAGGAAGGTAGTACTGTATCATGGGGCATTAAGAAAGCAATAGCCAGCGTGAATACGCCTCCAGACATCATATTTCATACCGGAGATTTTGGAAAAGAAGCCATGATCCTAGTTTTCGGAAAAACCCCAGAAGATGTGCTGAGAAAAACTTTGATGATAATCATATAGAAGATTTTCAACCTTCAACATAAATACCAGAAATTTAGAATAATTTACGTGAAAGCGGTAATTTTAGCGGGCGGTCTTGGTACAAGACTTCAACCTTATACAATATTTCTTCCAAAAGCAATGTTACCATTAGGAGAAAAACCTCTTTTAGAACACCTCATAGAATGGGTAAAACTCGGAGGAGTTGACTCGTTTGTTCTTTGTGTTAGTTACCTAAGAAAAACAATCGAGGATTATTTTGAAGATGGTAGTAGATTTGGTGTAAAAATTGAATACGCAGTTGCAAACAGACCTCTTGCCACGGCAGGTCAGTTAAAGACAGCAGAAGAATTCATTGATGATACTTTTGTTTGCTTATACGGAGATTCAATATTTGATTTTAATTTGAAAAACATGATAGCAAGTCACCATAAGAAAAAATCATTTGTCACCATGGGGTTGTTTGAATACAAGACAAAATTACAATATGGATTCATAGAGACGGATAAATCTAACAGGGTAAATGCGTGGCGTGAGAAACCCGAAGTCAAGGGAAACATCAACATAGGATGTTACGTCATGGAACCTGGCATATTCAAGTACATACCACCAAACAAACCGTATGGCATGGATGATGTCATACGCAGTGCAATAGCAAAGAAAAACAAAGTCAATGGATATCTCATAAAGAAGGGCTTTCTTGATATTGGAGACAAGACTTCATACAGAAGAGCTTACCAGCACTACATCACTAGACTAGGTCGGATTTAGACCAAGTCATGACGGCCATCAAGATACGAAAATTACAAAAAAAAGATCTTTACAATGGATTTTTACTTTCGCTTGATGCACTTAGAAAATCAAGTCATATCAAACCAAAAAAAGCCAACATGATTTTTGACAAGATCTCAAAAAACCCACAGCAGATAATCTATGTGGCAGTAGAGAATTCAAAAGTAGTAGGCTCTGCAAGCATTTTGATCGAACAGAAATTTATTCACGAAGGAGGCAAAGTAGGTCACATTGAGGATGTGGCAGTAAGAAAAGAATTTCAGGGAAAAGGGATTGGAAGACAGATAGTTGTTGCACTCTTAAAATATGCTGAAAAACAGGGTTGTTACAAGACAATTCTTGATTGTGCAGATGAGTTAATTCCATTTTATGAAAACATTGGATTCAAAAAGTATTCTAATTCAATGCGGTTTGATCATCGGTCAAAAAGATAATCTCTTTTTGGCATAGGCTTTACTCTAAACAATAACACACCTATAGCAATAACTGGAATGGCAGTTATTGTAAACACCATAGGAGATGAAGTAAGTTCTGGTACAACATATGCAGGGATTATTTTTGTTATCAGAGTATTGACGTAATACATTCCTGCAATCGTGACTATTCCGCCAGTGATCAACAGAGAACCAACTAGTCTTGAACCGTATCTACGTGCTAGTACAAAAGACGAACCTGCAAGAACCAGAGCAGGAGCCACACTTATAGAAATGAATTCACGAATTTGAGAGGAAGGGTCAATGTCATGAGTTGGTTGAGACAGATACACACTGATAGATATCATTTGAGCTACAAACATTGCAAACAAGCCAAGACTTGCAACAGCTACCCATCTTTCAATTGCCACAATAACTCATCTCTTAATTCAATAAATAAACCAAATGATTGTCTCTAAACTATTCCAACAAGATTTGCAAGTTCTTTCCTACATGCAGAACCAAGTTCTTCAGCAGCCTTTTCAGGAGTCACCTTGTTGAGAAATACACCATATCCACGCTCTAATCCAGACCAAGGATCAGCTTGAGGATAAACTTCAATGTGCCAGTGAATTTGTCTATTGTTCTTCTTCTCCGGTGAGAGATGAAACACCATATTGTATGACAAATTTTTCATAGTATTTGCCAATCCACCCAACGTAGCACGTAAAATCAAAGACAGATCGTTTATCTCTTTTTGAGTTATTTTAGAAAAACTTGTTATGTGTTTTTTTGGATAAATCCAGAATTCATATGGATGTGATGGGGCCCACGGACAGAAAGCAAGGAATCCTTCTGTTTGAAGTATCTGCCTTGGTCCTCCTGTTTCTGTACCAACAGTTTGGCACATTGGACAGATTCCTTTTTCATTTAGTATTTTGTGTGCTGCCTCCGCCTCTTGTTCTATGACAGGCGGAATTGTGGAAAATGTTACGATATTGAGATGTGCATGTGTCGTAGAACCGCCTGCTTCTTTTCCATGGTCTACATATATTGAAACATATGTTACTCCGCGTTGTGTGTACAACCATCTAAGTCTGTCTTGTATTACTACAAGTACGTTAGACCATTGTTCAGTGGATATACTTGCAAGAGAATCTTTGTGTTTTTCTGAAGCAACTACAACATAATGGTACCCATAAGCAGGTTCGCTGTATAGAGGTCTATCACTGTATGAGTTTTCAGATGTTGTTGTAACAATTGGATTTTTACTTTCAAATACTCTTACAGACCAATTCTGAACATAGTTGTCTTCGGTATCTTGAAGTCTTTGCAACATACCATCCTTTGCTACAAGAGAAAGTGTTGACGGATTAGTCATGGACTCATTTCCTGGACAGTATGGACATTTTTTTGAATCAACGGGAGAATGACTTTCAGGGGATGTGATTACAAACCTATCAATAGAATAATCCTTCCTTAAATCCCCCATACTGCTAGACTTTGGATCTAGCAATTTAAAACCTTTGCAAAGATCGGAGATAAACGTCAATACCACGCCATTTTGACAACAAACAAGCCGTAAGGAGTAAACATTTTGATTAAAAAATTAAACTTAAATTGGAAGATCAGATCTTTGAATTTGTCTCATGTCAACAGCATCATTAAAACGCGATCATGCTTTAATTGAAAAAGTACTAAAATCAATGTGGTCTACCATCCCATTACTCAAATCCGGAACTACAATACCAGAACCAATTTTGAATCAAGTAATCGACTTTTCTTTGAATTTTACAGATGTTTGCCATCATGGAAAAGAAGAAAATTCACTCTTCCCAGAACTTGAAAAGAAAGGAATGCCAAGAAACTCAGGACCTATTGCAGTAATGCTGATGGAACATGAAGTTACACGAAAGATAGCAACAAGAATGGAAGCATCTTCAAAGACATACCTGAAAAATGGTGATGCCACACAGTTGATAGTCGACATGCAGGAATACATCAATCATGTAGTACAACACCTTTGGAAGGAAAATAATAGATTGTTTGAGATGGCAGAAATGGCACTTAGAAACGATGTAGATCAAGTCAACAAGAGCCTTCAAGATGTAGAGAATGCAAAACTCAAGGAAATAGGTAAGACAAGACAGGATTACGAGAATTTTGCAGAGGAATTTACAAAGCAATTCCCGCCCCAAGAATAACTAGCAGTTCAGTAGAGAATTACCAAAGGACTTTTCTAGTACACATTTATGAGAAAAATATGAATCCAAAACATCAGATATCAGGTTTTTACATACAAAAAAGGAGTATCCAGTTTTGACAGCAAAGAATGGTGACAAGGTCAAGATAGAGTATACTGGAACTCTTGAGGATGGAACAATCTTTGACAGTTCTGCAGACCATGGAAATCCCTTAGAGTTTGAGGTCGGCAGTGGCCAAGTGATAAAGGGGTTTGATGATGCAATACTTGGAATGAAGGAGGGTGAAGAGAAGCAGTTTAGCATAGAACCTGCTGATGCATATGGAGAGCACGATCCAACTTTGGTTCAAAAGGTGCCAAGAGAAATATTTCCTCAAGATGCAGAACTTGTTCCCGGACTATTGTTTGAGGCTGGACTTCCCACCGGAGAAAAGGTACCAGCGACAATAACTGATGTACAAGGAGGAATTGTTTCAGTTGATTTGAATCATCCACTTGCTGGAAAAAAATTGAATTTCAAGATAAAAGTATCAGTCATAACATCTTCTTAATTTTCATTTCATCACTTTATACAATAATATCAGTTTAGAAAATCAAGTGTTTTCATCATTGTGATTTATTTCAAAATTTAGATCGCTCAAAAAATCAAGGTTTATGTGTGATATTGAAAAACTGAGGTCTGTAGGATAAAAATGGATAATTCAGACATTCACATTGTATATGTTCTTCTTGATGGCATAGGGGATTTACCCCATCCAGATCTGAAGGGTTTGACACCATTAAGTTATGCAAAGACTCCTAATCTTGACAGACTTGCAAGAAATGGCTCCATTGGAGAAGTAATTTCAGTAGGCAAAGGCATAGCTCCCCAATCAGACATTGCTGTTTTCAACATGCTAGGATATAGATTTGAAAATGTGCAATATGTCGGAAGAGGAGTAATTGAAGCAATTGGAGTAGGAGTAGATTTTAAGAGTGGCGACCTTGCACTTCGAGGAAATTTTGCTACTGTAAATGACGAGAGAATAATCACAGACCGAAGAGCAGGAAGAAAAATTGAGAAGGAAGATGCTCTTGCAATTGCTCGTGAGATAGAAGAAAAACTCAAGTTTTCAGATCCAAAGGCATCAGTAGTAGTGGCACCAACAATTGGACACAGAGTGATTGTAAGAATAAGATGCGATGGCACGTTTCTAACACCAGACATCAGCAATACAGATCCAGCATATGCAAGAATAGACGGCATGGGTGTTGCAAAAGCAGTAGGTGATTACATGGAGGTTGAAAAGTCACTGCCATTAAACGAGTCTGATGGCGCAAAACTTTCTGCAGCATTTGTAAATGAATTTACAGACAAGTCTCTTCAGATCATGAAAGACAGTCAGGTAAATAAGAATAGAAAAGACCAAGGAAAAAAGATGCTCAATTCCATCCTATTACGTGATGCTGGAAACAAATTCCCAGACGTTGTACCAATAAACAATCTACACCAAATGCAGTTTTCATGCATAGTTGACATGCCAGTAGAAATAGGAATTGCAAATGTCTTGAAGATGAAATCATTTAGCGCAGGCGGTCTTACAGACTATGAGGAAAAAGCAAGGGTTGCAGCCAAAGCAATGCAAACACAGAATGCAATTTATGTTCACATCAAAGGACCAGATGAATTTGGCCATGATGGAGATGCAATAGGCAAGATGCAAAACATAGAAGAAATAGATCAGCGATTCTTTGGTACACTGCTTGATAACATTGACACGTCAAAAGTTGTTGTAGTCATATCAGGAGATCATTCCACACCATGCATAAACAAGAGCCATAGTGATGATCCTGTCCCAGTTTTGGTTTCAGGTGATTTTATCAAAAAGGATGGAACTACAAGATTTACAGAAGAACAGGCAAAGAAAGGCAAGATTGGGCTTCTCATGGGAGCTGATGTCATCAAAACAGCAGTAAAGATGATCAAATCATAAATGGCGCTATAGACTTGGAAGATATCATCATTCTAACGACTTGCTGGAACTTGTCTATATCAATTCCATAATACATTCCAGAAGCATTGACAAATTTATCCATGGCCCTATTCAGGATTGAAATACATATGTCATTTTCATATTTTTGAAAATGAACTAGTGCTGCTGCAACAAGAATTATTCCTTGAACAAGATCTTTTTCTCCTTCATGCGTATTTTTCCAGACACCCTCAAGGACTTCGTGACATTCCCAGTATCGTTCATCGTTAAAGTATTGTTTTGCTCTTTTAATGGCATCCTCTTTTTCAATTTTTTCTTCCACAACAGGTCTTGCATCATAGAGCGAACCAATGGTATCAAATTTTTTTACAATCACATCCAGTTCTTCTTTTTTTACAGATACATCAAACTCTAGATATTTGGTTGATACTCTCATATCTCGTACAATGACATCCATTTCTGAAGTCATAGAGTCAGCTTTTGCAAGTAGTGTTTTAGCATCAATTGGAAGATAACCCGAGTTTTTCAGGTGAAGCATAAATCTGTCCACGAATTTTTGACATGTTGATTTCTTAAATTGTTATCTGGAAGCAGTTAAGATTTATATGAACTATTAAAAGGACTTGGATTACATGTCAATGATTGAAGTTACACGCGATGTAAAGAACCCCTTACTGTCAAGAAGGGAAATTACATGTAATTTCAAAGGCCTTTCTGGTAGACTAAAGAAACTAGAGGCAGTAGACATGGTCTCAAAGAAATTCAATCTAGAAGGAAAAATTGTGATACCAATATTGTTGAAGAACGAAACTGGAAGACCAGTAGTATCAGGAAGTTTCTACGTATATGAAGATGAAAAACTTGCCAAAGAACATCTAAAGGCAGCAGTCTTTGCAAGAATTGAAAAGGCAAAAGGTGCAGCTGCAAAACCAGAAGGTGAAGCACCAGCAGAACAAGCAGAGGCACCAAAGGAAGAGAGCAAGTAATGGCAGGAAAGAAAGGCTCAAGCCCAGCAGTATACAAGTATTACAAAGTTTCTGGAGAAAAAGTAGAGAGAGTAAAAAAAGAATGCTCAAGATGCGGCAAGGGTGTATTCATGTCCAACCACAAAAATAGACGAAGTTGTGGCAAGTGTGGTTTTACAGAATTTAATCAATAACTAGTATAGTTTCTTCTTTCTGAGTCGAATGGCTTTTTGTTCTATTTGATCTAGTTTTTGTAAAAGAGTTGGATCAATTGCAGTATTTGCTATTGCGGTTGCAGGAATCTTGGCTATGTTGGTATCCATTGTTATGTTTATGACAGGAAGATTCTTTCCTATCCAGAATTTCATTACCTTGTCTTCTAGCTTATAGTCTCGGAATCCCTCTGGAAATTTTTTGGTTATGTGTAACAGCAAAGTCTTGTCATCAAATACGGCTCGTGGTTCAGAGAGCCTGGTAGAATCGGAATAATTACTCTCAAAAATATTGCTGCTAATTTCATCTGATACCATATCCATCTTTGATATCTTCCTAATCAACTCCAGATAGTGTAAAAACTCGTGTGCCAAAATTGCATGTATTGTACCTTTGAGGCCATACGCAACAAGCGGTGCGGTGATTTGTATAATGACATTTAGTTTATCATTTGAAATGACAGGAATCGTTCTTGCAAATAAAATACCATAATCAAAAGAGCCGGCAGAAGGATGAGACACAACGATAGATGGCTCCACGTACGCAAGAGGAAAGTTGATTCCTGAGGCTTTCTCTATTCTTTGTATTCCAGATAGAGCCACCTCAAATCTCTTTACGATTAGTGAATGAATCTTGTCAGGAATCAGTCCATTTTTGTGAGCTTCGTGTACTCTAAGTAAAGGATCCAACGGAACAAGATTGAATTTGACTATAATAAAAGCTTGACACAGAGATATAGATGCCAGCTAGTTTTACCTAGAACAAAAGATTCGATCAGAATTTGTTATAATCGTTCAAAAAATTCAGTTGCTAGTGACTATTTTATGAAAATCAAATGTTGTACACTTGCATACATTTTCAAGCAATATACTCATACTTGGTTCGATGTTGGTTCCAGATACTAGTCGCTTTAGCGGTATTCCACCATCCAATGTCAATAGTGCAGTAAATGACTTGGTATCAATTTTTTTGATCTTGATATCATAGACTCTTTTTTGGTTTTTCCATGGTAAATTTTCATTCACTGATACAGGCATGTCTTTTAGACTTTCCAACACCTTCAATGCATCAGGTGCAAGATCTTTTTCAGTAGATACATCCAGTAATACGTCTGTCTTGAATTTTATCTGCTCAGTTGGTACCTTTGAGATAACTCGCAAGTTTAGGACAGATACATTACCAAGCCTAATTTTTTTTGGCAATACAATTTTCCTTTTGTGTGGATTTACTAGTTTGACAAAAAACGGTCTTCCATTTCCCAAAACAAGACTAGATTCATCTTCGCTTCCTATCCAGGTTATTTTGGCTTGTTGCGCACCAAATTTTTCGAACAAAAACTTGGCAATATGACCTTCAACACTATCGTATCCAGATATGCCATGAAAGTCACAAACAAAACATCCTTTTCCTTCACATCTATTGCAGGATTGTTGTTTTTGTGGTATTCCTCTTGCTTCTTTTGTGTATCTTCCTTGTAGGACAAGTGCTTTAGGTTTTATGTCACATTGATCTTTTTTAAAATCAATTGTAAATACGATATCCGGATTTTGATAATCAACCCTAGTTCTAGTTCTCTTTCCAAATTGTTTTCCCATCTCTCTTGTAACATCGCTTTTTATTCCTGCAATGCCGCGAAGCTTGAATTTAGAACGTATTATGTCATCTCTATCCAAAATAGACGGTTGTAGAATTGCACCAATGAGAAATGTTGAGAATTCATATTCTTTTGACATGTCAAGAATTTTGTTCAAGAATACCCCAAGTTCAGGCATCAAGTTCTTGCAAAGATAACATGATTTTGGTTTACTTTGTTTTATGATTTTTCTAATTTTCTCTCCAAGATTTTTATGAGAAACTAGATGTAATTTACTTGCAAACATTCTTCCAATACAATAATCACACAGATGATATTCTCGTAGAATCTGTCTAGTTTCATCAATTACTGCATCCATCTTGGTTTTTTTCAATAGTGTATCAAATAAACAAAGGTGTTTTAATCGTAGTTATGTTATTTACCAAGGATATAATCTTCGGCAGGTTTCTTTATCTGAAACACTGATGGCTTTGGTAGGACAAGTCTGTGCAGCATCAAGGATTTTTTCAGAATGTGCTCCATGTTCATTAATTACTCTAGATTTTGGGTTTACCTTTACGTTTTTTTCTACTCTAAATACAGAAGGTGCAATTGTTTCACAGCTACAACATGCGATACATTTTCCAGGATCAACATTTACAGAAACAGAAATATCATTTTCAACTCGGATAGGCTCAGTTTCAACTTTAACTTCGGCGCGTACTTTTTCATAGTAATCCCAGAAGGTTTTCTCATAACGTCTCCAAAAATCTTGGTATTCATTTTCAGCGTATTTTGTATACCTAGTCCAGTCTTCATTGGGATTCCTATCAGAGTGTCTTGCACCCCAAGAATATGTCCCAGAAGTAAATCCAGATCTCTTCTTTGACTCGTGGCTATATTTCTCAGAAGACTTTACTACATTTTTGTATTCCGCACGCAGTATTTGATAAGCTTCTGTTACCGTCTTGAATTTTGTGCTTTCTTGATCTGAAGAATTCTTGTCAGGGTGAAATTGTAGAGCAAGTTTCCTATAGGCTGATTTTACCTCTTTGATTGAGGCCCCTTCTTGGAGACCTAGTGCTTGATAACACTGGTAGGTATTCAACAAGATATTCTAGTTTATACCATGCAAGATATTTAGATACATCTTTTTAGGACACTAGCCCAAGCCCATTTTTCTGAGCATACCTTGCATCTGTCGTCCCTTGGAAGCTTTCATCATTGTCTTTGAATTCTTGTATGCCTTGAGAAGTTCTTTTACTTCATGTTCTGGCCATCCTGAACCTCGTGCTATTCTTTTTACCCTTGATGCATTTATCAAATCAGGATCAGATTTTTCATCCTTTGTCATGGACTGGATGATGTAACGCCATTTTTCCATTCGTTGTTCTTGTTGTTCAACCTGATCCTCTTTTACCATGCCAGAAAAGCCTGGCATGTTCTCCAAGATATTACGCAATCCTCCAGCTTTTGTAGCTTCTTCAATTTGAAAATAGAAATCTTCCATATTCATTTTGCCATGTGAAATTCTCTTTAGCCTGTCTTCGTTGCCTTCTGTCTCAAGTCTTTTTGCCATATCAAGCAACGCCTGGATGTCACCCATGCCAAGCATTCTTCCCACAAATCGTGTAGGGGAGAACTTTTCAAGATCATCAATTCTTTCACCAGTTCCAATGTACATTATTTGTGCTCCCGTTGCAGCTGCTGCTGCAAGTGCACCACCACCTTTTGCGCTACTATCCAATTTTGTTATTATGATACCTCCCACTGGAACTGTCTTGTGAAACGCTTCAGCTTGACTAAAACACTGCTGGCCAATAGTTCCATCAATTATCAGCAATGCAAGATCAGGGTTTGCGACAGCCCCAATTCTTGTCATTTCATCAAGTAGATCTTTTTCTTCTTTGTGTCTGCCCGCAGTATCTATTAGAATAATGTCAAAATTTTGCCCCTCAAAATGTTTTAGCCCATTTTTTACGATTTCAGGCGAGTCCTTGTTTCCTTCTTCACCATACACCTCTACATTTGTTTTTTCACACATGGTCTTTAGTTGTGTAAGAGCACCAGGTCGATAGGTATCTGCACCAACAACTGCAACTCTATAACCCTGTCTAGTCAAGAGTTTTGCAAGTTTTGAAGTAACTGTGGTCTTGCCACTACCCTGAATTCCAAGCATCAGGACCTTGTTGACCTTACCGGGTTGGAATACATATTGTTCTTCAGTGCCAAGTAATTTCGAGAGCTCTTCATATAGAATTTTTACAATGTGATCTTTTCTAGATAGTCCAGGAGGAGGCGTTTCATTAAGAGACCTCTCCTCCAGATTTTTTGTAATTTGAAAAACAAGTTTTACGTTTACATCAGACTGTAACAGAGATCTCTGGATATCTTTTGAAAGTTCTTTGATTAGACCCTCATCAACTGCTGAAGAGTTTACTATTTTCTTTAATGCGGCCCTGAGACCTGTCTTTAAACCATCTAGCATTGTTTTTCTAAAATGGCTTCGGTTATTTCAAATCTTCCTCTATAGCCATCCCAGATCTTATTTGCCTGTTTCACTCCAATAGGAGAACAAAACAGTGGACAATCAATTACAAATGTTTCAGCTTCACCACCCTCAAAGGCCAAGTTAAAACCATGCTTGGTTGACAATTTTACGAGTTGTTCTACATCTTGTCGAGTGATTTCTCGTCCTAACCACGTTTGATCTAGACCTGCAGATGTTACACTTGTTATGATAAACTTGAATCCAGATTCCAATAATTCTTGTAGATAGTCTTTTTGATCAATATGCCAAAGTGGAGATATTATTTCCAGTCCTAGATTATTTCCGATTCTTTCAAAACGTACTCTCTGATAATCACTGAACAGTCCACCATGAACAATACCATCTATTCCAAAATCCTTTTTTGCTTTTTCCAATAGATTTTGTAATTCATGGATTTCAGCCTCAGGATCATCTGTACTAGTACTAGATATAATCTGGGGAATTTTCATAGATTTTGCCTGTAATGATGTAGAGGTGATGTTTGGATAATGCAACAGATGGCTTTCCTCAGATTTTGGAAATATTGAAACAAGACATTCTATGTCATGTCCTGCATTTTTGGCCTTGTATACTGCATAGGTACTATCCTTTCCACCTGAAAAAAGAGACGCCAGTTTCAATTCAAGCTCATAACAGATCCAGTCAATTAATTTTTTTCCAGTTCAGTTACACGCTTTAT
>Ga0164301_10000211_pt1 | contig 16055 bp, 18 predicted proteins | sample Whisoiple_231_MG_FD_109711 | JGI IMG/M metagenome (GOLD analysis project Ga0164301, IMG submission 109711) | Unamended control soil microbial communities from upstate New York, USA - Whitman soil sample_231_MG | ecosystem: Environmental > Terrestrial > Soil > Agricultural land ... | reverse complement strand
GTGGCGCATAGCGAGTGGGAAACACCTCTTCCCATTCCGAACAGAGCAGTTAAGCCACTCTGCGCCGATGGTACTTGGGGGGCAACCCCCTGGGAGAGTAGGTCGCCGCCGGTTCTTCGTAGTAATGGCCCGCCCTGAGTCTCAGGAGCGGGCCATTATTCGTTCCGGACCCTAGGACGGCTGGCCGAGGCGAGTCCGCCGCTGGCGGAACAGACCCGATTCTTGGATCAGGGTGCAGTTTGCGCTGCGAGCTTGGGCCCTGGTGGTGGGGAGGGCCTTTTGGGTGCTCGTAGCGGCAAGGTCTGCGCAACCCTGGCGAGTTCTCCCAACGGGCTCCAGCCCGTACTCGCCGAGGGTTGCGAAGTCGATCAGAAGGTCTGCGGCGTCGGTCAGCCGGTGGGTGATGTTGGTCTTTGAATCGAACATGAGTTCGTAAGGTACGGGGGCCTCCGGACGCTACCGGGTTTCTGCAACGGGGGTTGCAAGCTGTCCTTGGAAACCGCTCTGGAAAGCCAAATCAGCGTTCCTCGGCGAAATGGAGGACGAGCTTGGCGACTAGGGCAGGGCGCTCTACGTTGGGCGAGTGTCCGGCGCCCGCGATCAGGTGGGTCTGCGCGCTGGGCACGGCCTCCTTGTACTGGTCCAGCGCCCGCTGCGGGTCGTTGACGATCTGCTCCTCGGCGCCCATCAGGACCATCAGCGGCTTGCCGGTCGCTGCCATGCGCTGGTCGAGCGACTCTTCGTCGAGGAAGTCGTCGACTCCGCTCGGGGATTCGTCGTAGGAGGTGTAGGTCATCCGCTTGACGTCCTCGACGAAGGCGTCGGGTGCGTCGTAGCCCGGCGCGAAGGCGACCCCGAGCCCCTGGCGGATGGAGAAGTCGGGCTTGATCTGCCAGAGGAACTGGCCGATCAGCGGCTGGAAGGCGAGGCCGGCGATGAAGCCCAGATCCCCGTAGCTGTTGTCGGGCGGCATGTCGATGATCACGGCGCGGGCGACCAGCTGCGGATCCTGCTCGGAAAGGGCGACGGTCACCGAGCCGCCCAGCGAGTGGCCGACGACGGTCGCATCGCTCACGTCCAGGCGCTCCAGCGCCTCGGCGACGACCTTCGCCTGATTTGGCGGCGTGTAGCCGCTGCCGGGCTTTTCCGAGCCACCGTGGCCGAGCAGGTCGACGGTGATCACCCGATGGTCGCGGTCGAGCAGCGGCACCATCCCGTCCCACCAGTTCATCGCGCAGCTGAAGCAGTGGATGAGGACGATCGGCGAGCCGTCGCGCGGCCCGTGTTCGGCCACCTGCAGGTCGCCGTCGGGCAGCTTGAAGATGCGGCCGCCGGGTTCGGTGACCTCGGCGCTCTCGGTCTTGCCGTCGACGAGAAGCATGTTGAGGACGAGCAGCGCGAGCAGCGCCGCGCCCACGCCGATGCCTATCTTCAGCCGCCTCCCCATGGCGGTCGTTACCCTAGCCGGAACGATGGAGAAGTTCGTCATCCAGGGCGGCGTTCCCCTCTCAGGGGAGCTGACCGTCGCCGGCAACAAGAACGCGGCCCTGCCGATCCTCGCCGCCTGCCTGCTGACTGAGGAGGAGGTGCTGCTGCACCGGGTGCCGCGGATCCGCGACACCGAAGCCCAGATCGCGCTCCTGGAGCAGCTCGGGGTCGAGGTCGCGTGGGTCGGGGACAACAGCGTCCGGCTCTGCGCCCGCGACGTCACCGGCGGCGAGGTCGACGAGGAGCTCTCCGGCGCCATCCGCGCCTCGTTCCTGCTTGCCGGCCCGCTGCTGGCCCGCTTCGGCGAGGCGAGGATGCCCCCGCCAGGGGGGGACTTCATCGGCCGCCGGCGCCTCGACGCCCACCTCGACGCCTTCAAGGACCTCGGCGCCCGGGTCGACGGCAGCCGCTGGATCGAGCTCTCGGCCCCAGGCGGGCTGCGCGCCTGCGAGATCTTCATGGACGAGCCTTCGGTGATGGGCACCGAGAACGCGCTGATGGCGGCGGCCTTGTGCCCGGGTCCGACCCAAATCTCCAACGCCGCCTCCGAGCCCCACGTCCAAGACCTGGCCAGGTTGCTGACGAAGATGGGGGCGCAGGTCGACGGCATCGGCTCCAACGTGATGACCGTCAACGGCGCCGAAAGTCTGGGGGGCGCCGAGCACACCATTTGCGCCGACCACATCGAGGTCGGCAGCTTCATGGCCCTCGCCGCCGCGACCGGCGGCGAGCTGCGGATCCGCGACGTCGAGCCGGGCGACCTGACCAACATCCGTCGCCAGTTCAAGCGCCTGGGGCTGCGCTCGGAGATCGACGGCGCCGACATGCTGGTCCCCTCGGAACAGGATCTGCAGGTCGAATCGGACCTCGGCGACGCGATCCCGAAGATCGAGGACGGGCCCTGGCCCGCCTTCCCGGCCGACCTCACCTCGATCGCCCTGGCCCTCGCCACGCAGGCCGAGGGAGAGGTGCTGATCTTCGAGAAGATGTTCGAGAACAGGCTGTTCTTCGTCGACAAGCTGGTCGCCATGGGCGCCCGGATCACGCTGTGCGATCCCCACAGGGCGATCGTCAGCGGTCCGGGCCGGCTTCACGGCGAGCGCGTCTCCAGCCCCGACATCCGCGCCGGGATGGCGATGCTCATCGCCGCCTGCGCGGCGGAGGGCACCTCGGAGATCGGCGAGATCCGCCAGATCGACCGCGGCTACGAGCAGATCGACGAGCGCCTGCGGGGGCTCGGCGCCCAGATCGAACGGGTTTCTGCGGAGATCCCCGCTTAGCAGGGGATTTCGCACCGCCCGCGTAAGGTCAGGCCGATGATCCACCCGATCCCGCCCGGAACGCGAGACGTGCTGCCCGACGAGATGCGCGAGCTGCGCAGGCTCAAGCAGGCCCTGATCGACGTCTTCGAGGCGCGCGGCTACGGCGAGGTCGCGACGCCGGCGATCGAGTACGACGAGGTGCTCTCCCGCGGCGACGGCCTCGCCGCCGGCTCCGCCTACCGCTTCTTCGACGAGAGTGGCGGCCTGCTGGCGCTGCGCTCGGAAATGACGGTGCCGATTGCCCGCCTGGTCGCGAGCCGCTACGCCAACAGCCAGGAGCCTCCCTATCGACTTTGCTACCTGGCGGGGACCTACCGCGAGGTGCGGCCGCAGAGCGGCCAGATGCGCGAGATGGTCCACGCCGGGGTCGAGCTGATCGGCGCCTCGCCGGCCGAGGGCACGGTCGAGGTGATCGAGGTGCTGGAGGCGGCGCTGGACGCCGCCGGGCTCGACCGCGCCGTGATCGGGCTCGGCGACGCCGACCTCTACCGCCAGCTGCTCGAGGAGCTCGGCGTCGAGGGCGAGACCCGGGATTCGGTCCTCGCCAGCCTCGCGGCGCACGACCTGGTCGGGCTCGAGGCGAAGCTCTCCGAAGCCGGGATCGGCGCCGAGCGGGTCGAGTCCTGCGTGGCGCTGACCCAGCTGCGCGGTGGCAGCGAGGTGCTCGACGCAGCGCGCGGCCTCGGCGGCGCGGCGATCGAGCGCGCGATCGAGCGGATCAGCGAGACCTACGAGGAGCTGGAGCGCCGCGGCGCCGCCGAGCGGGTCCAGATCGACCTCGGGCTGCTGCGCGACCTCGGCTACTACAGCGGCGCGATCCTCGAGGTCTACGACCCGGCGCTCGGCCACGTCCTCGGCGGCGGCGGCCGCTACGACGGCTTGATGCAGCGCTTCGGCACGGATCTCTCCGCCGCCGGCTTCGCGCTCTACCTGGAGCGCGTCCACACCGCCCAGATGGAGGAGGCGCGTCGTGGCTGAGCAGCTGAAGATCGCGGTGCCGCGCGGCGCCCTGTTCACCGAAACGCTGGACGTGCTCGACGGCGCCGGGATCGACACCGCCGAGCTGCGCGGCGACTCGCGTTCGCTGATCTTCGAGGCCTCCGGGATGGTCCTGGTGACGATGCGCCCCTCCGACGTCCCGACCTACGTGGAGAGCGGCGCCGCCGACGTCGGCATCACCGGCAAGGACGTCCTGCTCGAGCAGGCCGACCACGTCGTCTACGAGCTGCTGGATCTCGGCTTCGGCCGCTGCCGGATGGTCCTCGCGGCGCAGACCGGCGACGACCGCCTGGCCGAAGCGCAGCGGCGGCTGGGGATGATGCGGATCGCGACCAAGTACCCGCGGATCGCCGGGCGCTACTTCGAAGAGACCGGGCGGCAGGTCGAACTGGTCGAGGTCAAGGGCTCGGTCGAGCTGGCGCCGCTGGTCGGGCTCGGCGACGGCATCGTTGACCTCGTCGCCACCGGCCGCACCCTGGAAGAGAACGAACTCGAGGTGCGCGAGGAGATCGTCGAGTGCACCGCCCGTTTTGTCGCCAACCGCGTCTCCCACAAACTTCGCGCCGGGGAGATCGACGATCTGACCGCGAAGCTGCGCGAGGCGAGCCGGTGAGGGTCCGCCGGGTCGAGTGGGAGGGAGCGGCGGCCACGGCGGCCACCCTGCGCTCCTGGGCGGCCGAGGCGGCGCCGGCGGTGGACGTCGCGCCGATCGAGGGCGAAGTCCGCGCCGAAGGCGACGCCGCGGTGCTGCGGCTGACGGCGCGCTTCGACGCGCCGGGCGCCTCGCTCGGCTCGCTGCGGGTCCCGCCCGGCGACGCGGTCGACGCGCTGGCCGTGCTGGAGCCGGAGCTGCGCGAGGCGATGGAAGCCGCGATCGCCAACGTCCGCCTGGTCGCCGAGGCGCAGATCGGCGCAGAGCAGACGGTCGAGCTGCCCGCCGGGCAGAGCGTGAAGCTGCGCGAAGTGCCGGTCAGGGCCGCCGGGATCTACGCTCCGGGCGGCCGCGCCGCCTACCCGTCCTCGGTCCTGATGTGCGCGATCCCGGCCCAGGTCGCCGGCGTTGGCCGCGTCGCGCTCGCTTCGCCGCCCGGCCCCGACGGCCGCCTGCACCCGCTGGTGCTAGCCGCCGCGGCGCTCTGCGAGGTCGAGGAGATCTACGCGATGGGCGGCGCGCAGGCGATCTTCGCCCTCGCCTACGGAACCGAGACGATCGCTCCCGTCGACGTCGTCGCCGGGCCGGGCAACGCCTGGGTCCGCGAGGCGAAGCGGGCCGTCTACGGCAGCGTAGGCATCGACTCGCTCGCCGGTCCCTCCGAGCTGATGCTGGTCGCCGGCCACGACACCGACCCCGAGTGGGCGGCCCTCGACCTCTGCGCCCAGGCCGAGCACGGCCCCGAAAGCCCGCTGGTCTCCGTCGCCGTCGAGGAGCGGGTGCTGGAGGCGATCGCCGAGGCCACCGAAGCCGCCGCCGCCTCGCGCCCGAGCGTTGCCGAGGCGCCGCTGGCGCTGGTCCAGGTCGCCGACGCCGAGGCGGCGATCGAGCTCGCCAACGCCTACGCGCCCGAGCACCTCGAGTTGCTGGAGACCGACGCGGCGCTGCTCGCCGACCGGGTCGCCACCGCCGGCTGCGTCTTCGTCGGCCGCCACGGCGCGACCGCCTTCGGCGACTACCTCGCCGGCTCCAACCACGTCCTGCCGACCGGTGGCGCCGGCCGCTACGCCGGCCCGCTCGGCCCCGGCGCCTTCCGCCGGCGGATCTCCAGCGTCGAGATCGACGGCGCCGCGGCCGAGCTGGCGCCGCACGTAAACGCCCTCGCCAGCGCCGAGGGCTTCCCCGTCCACGGCGAGTCGGCGATGATTAGGCGATGAGCAGAACCGCGAGCAAAGAGCGCAGCACCGCCGAGACCCAGATCCGGCTCTCCCTCGACCTCGACGGGGGCGAGTCCAGCGCCGCGACCGGCGTCGGCTTCCTCGACCACATGCTCGACCTGCTGGCGCGCCACGGCCGCCTCGGGCTGAAGGTCGAGGCCAAGGGAGACCTGGAGACCGGCGCCCACCACACGGTCGAGGACGTCGGCATCGTCTTCGGGCAGGCGCTCGACGAGGCGCTCGGCGACCGCTCCGGGATCCGCCGCTACGGCTCGGCCCTGGTGCCGATGGACGAGTCCCTGGCCGAGTGCGCGATCGACATCTCCGGTCGTCCCTACTGCGACTTCGCCGCCGACCTACCGGTGGTCTCGATCGCCGGCTTCGACAGCGAGCTGGCCGAGGAGTTCTTCCGCGCCGTCGCCAACAGCTCGAAGCTCACCCTCCACATCTGGGTCCGCTCGGGGACCAACGCCCACCACATGATCGAGGCCGCGTTCAAGGCCTTCGCCCGCGCCCTGCGGGTCGCCGTCTCGATCGATCCCGAGGAGAGCGGCGTGCCCTCGACCAAGGGGACGTTGAGCGAGTGAGCGCCCGGATCGCGATCCTCGACTACGGGATGGGCAACCTGCGCTCGGCCGAGAAGGCGCTCGAGCACGTCGGCGTGACGGCGACGATCAGCCGCGACCCGGAGACCGTCCGCGCCGCCGATGGGGTGATCCTGCCGGGGGTAGGGGCGATGCCGCGGGCGATGGAGCGGATCGGCGAGTACGGGCTGGACGAGCTGATCGCCGAGCGGCGCCAGGCGGGGGTGCCGATCCTCGGCATCTGCCTCGGCCTGCAGCTGCTCTTCGACTCGACCGAGGAGCTCGGCGGCTCGGTGGGCCTGGGGCTGCTGGAGGGGCCGGTGGAGGGGCTTGAAGCCGAGGGCCTGAAGGTCCCGCACATCGGCTGGTCGCCGGTCCGCTGGGAGCGCGAGTCGCGGCTGACCGAGGGGATCCCATCGGAGACGCCCTTCTACTTCGTCCACTCCTTCGCTCCGCGGCCCACAGCCGGGGACCGGCTGGGCAGCGCCGAGTACGGCAGCCGCTTCGCCTGCGCCGCGCAGCGCGACAACGTCTACGGCGTCCAGTTCCACCCGGAGAAGTCGAGCGCCGCGGGGCTGCGCCTGCTCTCGAACTTCGCCGGCATCTGCGTCAAGTCGCCCGCCGCGGCGTGATCCTCTACCCGGCGATCGACATCCGCGGCGGCCAGGCGGTCCGCCTGCTGCAGGGCGACTACGCCCGGGAGACGACCTACGACGCCGACCCGGTCGACGCCGCGACCCGCTGGGCCGGCGAAGGCGCCGAGTACCTTCACGTCGTCGACCTCGACGGCGCCAAGGCGGGCGAGCCGCGGAACCTGGAGGCGATCCGCCGGATCGCCGACGCGGTCGCGTGCCCGATCCAGGTCGGGGGCGGTTTGCGCGATATCGCCTCCGTCGACGCCGGGCTCGAGGCGGGTGCGGCGCGAGTGGTGATCGGCACCGCGGCGCTGCGCGACCCCGAGTTCCTCGATGCCGCCCTCGCAAGCCACGGCGATGCCGTCGTCGTCTCGGTCGACACCCGCGGCGGCAAGGTCTCGCTCTCCGGCTGGACCGAGACCAGCGACGTAGAGGCTCCCCGGGCCGTCGCCGACCTCAGCCAGCGCGGTGTCCAACGCTTCCTCTGCACCGCGATCGAGGTCGACGGCACCATGGAGGGACCCGCGATCGATCAGCTGAACGAGATCGCGGCGTCGACCTCGTCCCAGGTGATCGCCTCCGGGGGCGTCGGCGACCTCACCCACCTGGAGACCCTCGCCCGCGATGCGGCTCCCAACATCGAAGGCGCGATCGTCGGCCGCGCTCTCTACGAGCGCAAGTTCACGGTCGCCGAGGGCATCGCCGCCCTAACCTGAGGCCATGTCGCTGAAGCGCGTCATCCCCTGTCTCGACGTCAACGCCGGCCGCGTCGTCAAGGGCACCAACTTCGTCGGCCTGCGCGACGCCGGAGACCCGGTCGAGCTGGCCGAGCGCTACGACGCCGAGGGCGCCGACGAGCTGGTCTTCCTCGACATCACGGCCTCGCACGAGCAGCGGGAGACGATCGTCGAGCTGGCGCGGCGGACCGCGGACAACGTCTTCATCCCCTTCACGATCGGCGGCGGCATCCGCTCGGTGGCCGACGCGCAGGCGGTGCTGGACGCGGGCGCCGACAAGGTCTCGGTCAACTCGGCGGCGCTGGCGCGCCCCGAGCTGCTGGGCGAGCTCGCCGACCACTTCGGGGCCCAGTGCGTGGTGATCGCGATCGACGCCAAGCGCGAGGAGGGCGGCTGGGGCGTCTACGTCAACGGCGGTCGGGTGCGGGTCGAGGGGCGCGACGCCGTCGCCTGGGCCGAAGAGGCGGTCGAGCGCGGGGCGGGGGAGGTGCTGCTGACCAGCATGGACCGCGACGGGACCAACGACGGCTACGACCTCGATCTGACCCGCGCCGTCGCCGACGCGGTCGGCGTGCCGGTGATCGCCTCCGGCGGCGCCGGCGAGCTTTCCCACCTCAGCGAGGCGATCACCGGGGGCGGCGCCGACGCCGTCCTCTGCGCCTCGATCTTCCACTACGGCCACTACCGCGTCCGCGAGGCGAAGGAGCGGATGGCGGCCGACGGCATCCCGGTTCGGCTTTAACCTCGCCGAGGTGACCGACCCGACCAGCGAGAGCGTTGCCGAGGCGATCCATGCCGCGCACCCGGAGCTGGAGCGCATCGCGGCGGCGAGCGAGGACCCGGTCTACCTGGTCGGCGGCGCGGTCCGCGACCAGCTGCTCGGCCACAGCCGGGCCGACCTCGACGTCGTCGTCGTCGGCGACGCGGGCGCCCTGGCCCGGGCGCTCGGCGCCCCGTCGGCCGAGCACGACCGCTTCGGCACCGCCAAGGTCGCCCTCGGCGACGACGAGGTGGACATCGCCATGGCGCGCACGGAGTCCTACCGAGAGCCGGGGGCGCTTCCGGACGTTGCCCCGGCCCCCGACATCGAGACCGACCTCGGGCGCCGCGATTTCACCATCAACGCAATGGCCGTCCCCCTGCAGGGCGACCGCGCGTTGATCGACCCGCACGGCGGTCGAGCCGACGTCGCGGCGGGGCTGGTGCGGGTCCTGCACGGCCGATCGTTCATCGACGATCCGACCCGGGCGATCCGGGCGGCGCGCTACGCGGCGAGGCTCGGTTTCTCGCTCGAGGACGAGACCGAGGCGCTTCTGCGCGAGGCGGACCTGGAAACCGTCTCGGTGGACCGTCGCGAGGCCGAGTACCTGCGCCTGGCGGGGGAACCGAGCGCGCCGGAGGCCTACCGACTGCTCGCCGAGTGGGGATTGGTCGAGCTGCGGGCGGGCGGCGCCGACCTCGCACGCCGCGTCGGCGAGCTGCTCGAACTGCCTCTCTGGGAGCTGCGGGCGGAGCGCAACCGCGTCGTCCATGCCGCCGCAACGGGTGAGCCGGGCGGGGAGATGGAGCTTGCCGCCGCCGATCCCTCGCGCCCCTCCGACGCGGTTGCGCTGATGACCGCCTACGGGGCGATCGAGATGGTGCTGGCCAGAGCCCACGGGGCGCACTGGCTCGACGACTATCTGGAGAAGTGGAGCGAGGTCCGGCTGGAGATCGACGGCAACGACCTGATCGCCGCCGGGGTGACGGAGGGACGCGCCGTGGGCAGGGGCCTGGCGGAGGCGAAACGGCGCAAGGTCGACGGCGAGATAGCCGGACGCGAGGAGGAGCTTGCCGCTGCCCTGGCTGCCGCGAAGGAGGATCAGGCCGATGGAGTGGCGTGAGAGCAACGGGGTCCGCTGGCTGCAGGCCGGGCTCGACGGCGCCGGCGCGGCCTTCTCGACCCGGCTCGGCGGCGCCAGCGAGACGCCGTTCGACAGCCTCAACCTGGGGCTGCTCACCGCCGACGACGGCGAGGCGGTCGGCGAGAACCGCCGCCGGCTCGCCGCGGCCCTCGGCTTCGAGCCCGGGCAAATCGCCTACGCCCGCCAGGTCCACGGCACTCGCCTGATCGAGCATCCCGGCCCCTTCATCTGTTCCTTTTCGTCGACTGGCGACAAAAAGGAACAGGCGAGCGCTCCGCCGGAGGCCGACGGGCACGTCTTACGCGCGGCGGGGACGGCGGCGCTGGTGTTCACGGCGGACTGCTTGCCGGTGGCCGTCTCGGGGCCGAAGGGGATGGCGATGCTGCACGCGGGCTGGCGCGGCCTCGCGGGCGGCATCCTCGCCGCCGGGGCCGAGGCCGTGGGAGCCACCTCTGCGGCGATCGGGCCCGGGATTGGTCCCTGTTGCTACGAGGTCGGGGACGAGGTCCTGGAGAGCTTTTCCGGTCTCGGCGAGGGGGTGGCCGCGGGACGGATGCTCGACCTGCCCGAGGTGGCGCGGCGGATGCTCCGCGCGGCGGGGGTCGAGCGGGTCGAGTCGGCCGGGCTCTGCACCAGCTGCGAAGCCGAGCTCTTCTACTCGCATCGGCGAGACCGTGGCCGCACCGGGCGCCAGAGCGGCATCGGCTGGGTCGAGGCGGGCTAGATGGCGGAGCTGATCCACGGCATCGACGCCGCCAGGGTCGCGTCCCGGCTGCAGGAGGTCGAAGCCGCGATCCCCGCCGGGGTCGAGGTTCTGGTCGCTACCAAGTACGTGCCGCTCGAGGAGATGGGCAAGCTCGCGGAGGCGGGCGTGAGGCTGGTCGGCGAGAACCGCCAGCAAGACCTCGCCGCCAAGCACGAGCGCTGGGGCGACGCTTTCGCCTGGGACTTCATCGGCAACCTGCAGAGCCGCAAGGTCAAGCAGGTGCTGCCGCTCTGCCGTCTGATCCACTCGGTCGCCACCGATTCGGCGCTCGACCAGCTCGGCAGGCACGCCGGGCCGGACACCGAGGTGCTGGTCGAGGTCAACGTCTCCGGCGAGGAGGGCAAGGGCGGGGTGGAGCCGGAGGCGCTGCCGGCCTTCGTCGAGCGCTGCCCGGTGAAGGTCGCCGGCCTGATGACGATGCCGCCCTTCAGCCCCGATCCGGAGGCCTCGCGCCCCTATTTCGCCCGCCTCGCGGAGCTCGGGGCGGCGAACGGCCTGGCGCGCCTTTCGATGGGAACCTCGCAGGATTGGCGGGTCGCGGTCGAGGAGGGTGCGACCATCATTCGGCTCGGGCACACGCTTTTCGGGTGATTTCCGCCGGAATCAGGGAATAATCTGTAAAGGAGTCGGCCACCAGAGGCCGAATCACGCGGGCATATGGCTCTGAAAGACACTTGGCATAGAGCGCTGGTCTACTTCGGCTTGGCCGAGGACCACGACTACGGCCCCGAATACGAGGAAGACTTCGAACCCGAGACGGGGACCGAGGAAGTCTTCGAGGGGCGTCGCGAACGGGGAGAGGGCTCCTCGGTGCGCCGCCTGCCGACCTCGCGTCGGCCCCGCCGCGACGAGATCGACGACATCTTCGCCGACGACGAGCCGATCGCCGCCAGCCGCACCCGGACCCTGCGCCCGGTCGACAACGGCGGCGGCGACCTCCAGGTGCACCTGGTCATCCCCCGCAACTTCAACGACGCCCAGCAGGTCGCCGACCAGTTCAAACGCTCGGTGCCGGTGATCCTCAACCTGCAGACCGCCGACCACGAGCTCTCGAAGCGGATGATCGACTTCTGCTCCGGCCTCACCTACGCCCTCGACGGCGGCATGCAGCGGATCGCCGAGAAGATGTTCCTGCTGACCCCGCGCAACGTCGAGGTCTCCGCCGAGGAAAAGGCGAGGCTCATCGACAAAGGCTTCTTCAACCAGTCTTAGCGCCGCTCGTTCACCGGATCGACACGATCCGGCCCCACCTTCTTAACCGCCCTGGGCAGGGGCGCTCCTAGGTTCCCGCGGGATCGCATGAATCCCGAAAAGGAGACTTAGAGATGGTGAGAAACACCAAGACGGTGTCGCTCCTGGCCGGACTCGCGCTGCTGCTCGGCGCGGTCCTCGCAATTGCCGCCGGAGCGTCGCCTCCACCGAGCCCGTCCCTGACCGGCGTACCGTCCGCAAATCCCCGGTCCGCCGGCTACGCGCCCGCCAGCAAGCTCTCGAAGGAGCTCTTCCAGGTCGCCGTCGCGCAGGGGTCGACCCGGCTCGAGAACCCCTCGCCCGGGCTGGTCTCGTACTACGGCTACGACGACGACGTCCTCAACGAAGCCGGACAGCCGCAGATGGTCCCGGTGGCCGCCAACCCGGGCAAAGAGGCGCACAAGACGGAGCCGGACAAGAACACCTACCTCGTCTTCAAGAAAGGCCTCTCGGGCGCCGATCCGAGCTACGACTATGGCACCGATTTCCTCTTCCAGGGACACGAGAGCGGCCCCGGCTACCTGACCCGAATCAACCTCGATGCCGACCGCGAGCATCGCATCACCCTGCTGGCCACCGAGGACAGCGAGGGCCATCCGATCGCCTCGATCGACGGCTCGACCTGGGACCCGTGGGCGAAGCGCCTGCTGCTGACGACGGAGAACATCAACGCCCCGACCTACGCGGCGACGCCGGGCTATCCCTCGACGGTCACGGACATCTCCGGCGCGATCGGTCGCGGTGGCTACGAGGGCATCCAGGACGACTCCGACGGCAACCTCTGGATCGCCGAGGACATCGGCGGGGCCAATAAGCCGGGGACCAAAGCCCGCAGGCCGAACAGCTACCTCTACCGCTACGTGCCGAAGAGCCCGGGGGACCTCGCCCACGGCAAGCTGCAGGCGCTCCAGGTCCTCAACGACAACGGTGACCCGATCACCTACGAGAGCCAGGAAGCCCTCAACAGCCCGGACCAGCTCGCCCTTCACGCCTACGGGGCCAGCTTCAGGACCCGCTGGGTGACGATCCACAACACCGCCGTCGACGGCAACGCCCCCTACGCGGCGCTGCCGCTGGCCAGAGCCGCCCAGGCGACCCCGTTCAAGCGGCCCGAGAACGGCGTCTTCCAGCCGGGGACGCACTTCCAACGGTTCTTCTTCGACGAGACCGGCGACACCAACGCCACCTCGCCGGAGAACGAGGAAGCAGGGGGCTGGGGCTCGATCTTCGAATTGAGCCAGAGCGATCCGAGCGCCAACAAAGGCACGCTGCGCCTGTTCTACAACGGCGACGAAGAGCACGCCGCGTTCGACAACGTGACGTTCCTCTCCCGCAACGCGATCACGTTCGGGGAAGACGCCGGCGACACCCTCCACGGGCAACGCAACGCGCTCGACTCCGCCTACGTCTGGCAGGTCGGGACCGATTACTCCCAGCCCGAGAACCAGCCGGTTCGCTGGCTGGCCGAGGGCCGGGACGCGTCGGCCACGCTCGACGCCGACAACGGCGGCTTCGGCAACGACGGCGACAACGAGATCACCGGCGTGATCGTCTCCGACGGGGATCCCGGCGTACAGGGGATCCTGGGCGCGCATGTGCCGCAGCTCGGCGCCCCCGAGTGGCATTGGTTCTACACGCAGCAGCACGGCGACAACAGGACGTACGAGGTGCACCTCGGTCGGCGCTAGTCGCCGCTGGAGTGAAAGCGAGCGAGGGCCCGGTGACCGCCGGGCCCTCGTCGTTCCGAGAACCGACCCGCGGAGATGCGGGGGATAGTCTCCCGGGCCATGATCGTTGGTTTTGTGGGGTCCGGCAGCATGGCCGCGGCGATGGCGCGCGGCTGGGTCGGCGAGTTCGAGCGCACGCTCTTCTCCGACAGCGGTTCCGGCCGGGCGCTGGAGCTGGCGCGGAGCCTGGGCGGCGAGGCGGTCAGCAACGAGGAGATCGGCCGCCGCGCCGACCTCGTGGTCCTGGCGGTGAAGCCGAACCGGCTGGCCGAGGTGGCGCCGGAACTGGGCGAGGCGAAAGAGATCGCCTCGGTGCTCGCAATCACCACCCTGGACCAGCTGCGGACCGCTCTGCCGGCCGCCGAGCACATTCTGCGGCTGATGCCCAACGTCGCCGTCGAGGTCCGCAAGGGGGTGCTCTGCGCGGCCGGGTCGGCGAGCGACCGCAGCTGGGGCAAACTTGCCGTCCTGGGGCGGATGGTCGAGATCGCCGAGGAGGACTTCGACGCGGCGACCGCGGTGATGGGCTGCTCGCCGGCGTACTTCGCGCTGGCGGCGGAGGCGATCGCCGCGGCCGGCGTCAGGGACGGCCTCGATCCCGATCTCGCCCGGGAGCTGGTCGCCGACACCGCGCTGGGCGCCGCCGAGCTGCTGCGCCGCCACGACCCGGCCGAGGTGATGACCGCCGTGGCCTCACCCGGCGGCGCCACCGAAGCGGGTCTGCAGGCGCTCGACCGCGAAGGCGCCCGCGAGGCGTTCGCGGCGGCGGTCGAGGCCTCGCTGGAGAGGATGCGGGGCTGATGGCGCTGGCGATCACCCGTGCCGACCTCGCCGATTACGTCGGCGCTCTGTTCGTCGTCTACATCATCTTGATCTTCATCCGGATCGTCGCCTCGTTCGTACCGCGCATGCCCTACAACCCCTACCTCCGCGCGGTCCTCGATTTCGCCCAGGAAGTCACCGACCCCTACCTCAACTTCTTCCGCCGCCTGATCCCGCCGCTCGGGGGCGGGGGCGGCTTCGGCCTCGACCTCAGCCCGGCGATCGGACTGCTGCTCCTCTTCGTCGCCCGCAAGCTGGTCGTCAACCTGATCGCCGGGTGAGCGGCGCCGCCCGCCCCTGGGCTCTCGCCGGCGCCCTCTGCGCCGCGGTTCTAGCCGCCGACCAGGCCGCGAAGGCGGTGGTGGAGGGGCAGCTGTACCCCGGGGAGCAGGTCGACGTGCTGGGGCCACTGGGGCTCACCCTCGCCCACAACAACGGCGTCGCCTTCGGGCTCGCCGGGGGCGCGGGCGCCGGTCTCGTCCTCGTCACCGTCGCGGCGCTGGCGCTGATCGTCTATCTCTTCGGCCGCGACCCGGAGCGGCGGGGGATGTGGGTCGCCGTCGGGCTGCTGGCCGGCGGCGCCCTCGGCAACCTCCTCGACCGCGTCACCTCCGACGCGGTCACCGATTTCATCGAAGTCGGCTCCTGGCCGCCGTTCAACCTCGCCGACGTCGCGATCACCGCCGGGGTGGTGCTGATGGTCCTGATCTACCTGCGGGACGCGGAGGCGGAGGGTGGCTGAGCCCGAGCTGCGGATCGTCCACCTCGACCAGTGGCTGGCGGTGGTCGACAAGCCCGCCGGCTTGGTCGTCCACCCGGCGCCTTCGCACCGCGGCCCGACCCTAGTCGACGAGCTGGCCGAGATCCTCGGCGGCGGCGACCCGGAGCGGCCGGGGATCGTCCACCGGCTCGACAAGGGAACCAGCGGCCTGCTCGTCGTCGCCCGCGACGACGAGACCCACGCGGCGCTGCAGGAGATGGTGCGGGAGCGGGAGGTCGAGCGGGTCTACCTGGCGCTGGCCGGCGGCCGGCTCGCCTCCCGCACCGGGACGATCGACGCCCCGATCGGCCGCGCCGCCCGCCAGCGGCACCGGATGGCGGTTTCGGGGGCGGCCTCGCGGCAGGCGCGGACCCATTTCACGGTGCTGGAGTTGCTACCGCGGGAGACCTACCTTGAGGCGCGGCTGGAGACCGGCCGCACCCACCAGATCCGCGCCCACTTCGCGGCGATCGGCCACCCGTTGACCGGCGATACGACCTACGGCGGCGCCGAGCGCTACAGCCTGCAGCGCCAGTTCCTCCACGCCCACCGGCTCGCCTTCCGTCACCCGCAGAGCGGCGAGCAGCTCAGCTTCACCTCGCCCCTGCCTGGAGACCTGGAGACGGCGCTGGAGGCGGCCCACGCCGAGTAGCCGCTCCGCTCTACAATCGACGGTCCAAACCAACCCCTGCTTCAAGCGGATCCGGATCCTGCCTGGTCACCGACCAGGTCCCGGGCGAGCGGAGCGGGGCGCTGCGCCCAAATCAAGGAGAAACGCAATGCCAGAGGCAGAACTCAAAGAGCTGCTCGAGGCCGGAGTCCACTTCGGCCATCAGACCCGCCGCTGGAACCCGAACATGCGCCGCTTCATCTTCGGCGAGCTGGACGGGATCCACATCATCGACCTGCTGCAGACCGAGGCGCTGCTGGAGAACGCGCGCCGCTTCGCCGGTGAGCTCGCCAGCGGCGGCGGCACGGTGCTCTTCGTCGGCACCAAGAAGCAGGCCCGCGACACGGTCCAGGAATGGGCCGACCGCTGCAAGATGCCCTACGTCAACAAGCGCTGGCTCGGCGGGCTGCTGACCAATTTCAACACGATGTCGGGCCGGATCGCCCGCCTCCACGAGCTCAACGGCTGGAAAGAGGAGGGCAAACTCGACCTCCTGCCGACCAAGGAGCGGATGGGGATGG
>Ga0164301_10000208_pt1 | contig 16144 bp, 13 predicted proteins | sample Whisoiple_231_MG_FD_109711 | JGI IMG/M metagenome (GOLD analysis project Ga0164301, IMG submission 109711) | Unamended control soil microbial communities from upstate New York, USA - Whitman soil sample_231_MG | ecosystem: Environmental > Terrestrial > Soil > Agricultural land ... | reverse complement strand
GCGCGCGGTTCGGCCGGAAGCGCGGCTTCTCCACCCCGCTGGGCGCGTGGTTCGACGCCGAGAGTGGGCCCCTCGGCGAGCCGGCTGAGTGGGTCGGCTCGCTCGTAGGGCTTCGCGCCGTCGAACTCGACTCCGTGCAGGATCTTCTCGTCAACGAGCCTGAGACGTTTGCGCGCCAACGGGCGGCGTTCTATTCGTTGGCCACGTGGGCCCGCGCGGCCTCGGGTACGAGCGGTTGAAGGCGCCGAGCTCCAACGGGAAGATGGACGTCCTCTACATCGGTGGGTTCGGGAGAAGCGGGAGCACGCTTCTCGCGTACCTCCTCGGTCAGCTCGAGGGCTATGTCGTCGCCGGGGAGCTGAAGTTCATCTGGCGGAGGGGCGTGAAGGAGAACGAGCTCTGCGGGTGCGGTGAGCCTTTCGCAGACTGCCCGTTCTGGCGGGACGTCGGTCTGGCCGCCTTCGGCGGCTGGAACGAACTCGACATCGAGGAGGTGCTCGACCTCCAGGCGCGTGTGACGTCCGGCCGCTCGATCTCCGCCCTCCTCACAGGGGTTGGTGCCGGTCCGTCATACGCGCGCTACTCGGAACTGTTACGGCTGCTCTACGACGCGATCCTCGCGGTCTCCGGCGGCCGGATCGTGGTCGACACGAGCAAGACGCCGGTGGAAGCATTGATCCTCTCCCGGGTTTCCGGCGTCCAGTGCCGCGCCATCCACCTCGTGCGCGACGCGCGCGGTGTCGCCTTCTCGTGGGCGAAGAGAGACGTCCGCCGTCCCGAGATCGTCGGACACGAGGCGGTCATGCTCGACTACCGTCCGCTCTACATCGCGCCGCGCTGGCTCTACGGCAACCTCTTCTTCGAGCTCCTTCGAACGAGGATTCCCACGGCACGACTGCGCTACGAGGATCTCGCGCGCGCCCCGCAGGAATACATCGAGGAAGCGCTGCGGGGCTCCGGCGTACCGACCGATCGCGCCGGGCTCCAGGCGGTGGGAAGCGGCCGTGTCACGCTCGGCACGCTCCACACCATTGGGGGCAATCCGATGCGGTTCACCGCCGGCGAAACTCCTGTCCGAGCGGACGAGGCGTGGAGACGGGAGATGAAGCCCGGTTCGCGACGAGGCGTCACGGCGGTGACGTGGCCGCTTCTCCTGCTTTACGGCTACTCCCTCCGCTCCGACGCGGAGGGGAGCTCGTAACGAGCCCCAGCGAGCGTGCGCACGCCCTCTGAACGGGTAGCGTCAGTCGCGGCGTTGGCGATCCTCGAGGGCTCCCAGCAGGTGACTCGTTGCGAGCACGCGCGGTCCCACTGACCATCTGAGTGCTGTGTCTCGGGGCGGCGGACCGCCGGCCGCCGTCGCAGACCAGAGACGAAAGGCAGCGGTCAGATCACGCGCATCACGTGCGCACACCACGTGCGTCTGGATGCATTGAGCGACGTTCTGCGTATCGAGGCTCACGCGCCCGTCCGAAGTCCCGCGGGGAAGCCCCTCGGGAGTCATCAGTCGCTCGTGGAAATACCGGAGTCCGAGCCGGACGGCGTCCGCGGCCGGAGCGGCGCGTCTGCCCTCGCTCCGACGGCGGGCGTATTCCGTCAAACCCTGGAGGGTGAACCCCGTGTGGAAGCCGTCTATGAACGATCCGGCCCGCTCGTCGCTGTACGGCCAGCTGCCGTCGGCTCTCTGCGTGGCGAGGACCGTATCGATCAGGTCGTCCGCGAGCGCGCCGAGGTCAGGATCGCCGACGAGCGCGTCGACACGGGCAAGTAGACCTGCCGCCGATGCCTGGACGTTCACGATCCGGGCGTCGTTTTGCGGCCAGTAGCGCAACCATCGGCGACCGCGGTGGGTGAACGTGCCGAGGCCTTCGACGACGAAACGCGTCCCGGCGTGCGCACACTCCGCAACACCCGGCTCGCCGGAGAGCGTCGCGGCGTCGAGCAGCGCCTCGGCGACCGCGGTCGTCACGTAGATGTTCGGCGTCCCGGCCGCTGCGTTGGTGAAACGTGAGACGTAGGGGAATGCGAGACCCCAGCCCAGCGCGCGGCCGGACGGTACTCCGGTCGTTCGCAATCGTGTGACGAGCGGGTCGACCCACGAGGCCGCCCAGGCGCGTCCTGACAACGAGAGAAGCACTGCAGCCCGCAGGTAGTCCGCCAACGCCTTCGGCTCTTCGTGGGTCGGTACTCGGAGCCACCTCCGTATGCGCGCTCCGGACCGCTTGCCGATCTGCACTGACACGCGAGCGAGGAGCGGTGTACGACGGCGAACGGCACCCAAGTACGGCGAGAGCAGGAGATCGAACGGGTCGTGACTACGCCAGTCGATGTCGGCTGCCGTGTCGAACGCGTGCCGGGCCGCGCTCTCGAGAGTTGTCGTCTCGGACGTCATCGGAGCCGTTCCCTGCGATGTTCGGGCATGCGACCAGAGCGTCGTTCACATCGGCGATGCTGTGACGCGATCGAACTCGGCGAGTGCGCGCAGGTAGATCTCAGCTGCTCTCGCCGGCTCGAAGTCTCCCACCTTGGCTCGATTCGCGATCGACATCCCGACGCGCAAGACGTCGTCATCCAGCAAGCGGCCGAGCGCATCGGCCAACGCGCCGGGTGCCCGCGGCGGAACGAACAGCGCGTTCACGCCCTCCTCGAGATGGTCCGCCAGCCCGCGTATCCTGGTCGTCACGACCGGGAGGCCGGTGCTCATCGCCTCCGCGACGGACGTTGGGAACCCTTCGGGCCCGTGCGTGGGAAGCACGAAGACGTCCGCGGCGCGATAGGTCGTCATGAGCTCGTCGTGCGAGAGAAGTCCGGCCAGTGTCACCTTGTCGGACAGACCGAGAGCCTCGACACGTGAGGCGAGATCCCCCGCGGCCGGGCCGGTGCCGGCAAACACGAGGCGGCACGGCCGACGGGCTTGCAGAAGGACGAACGCGGCAAGAGAGTCGAAAATCCCTTTCTCGGGCACCAGGCGACACGCGGACACCAGCGTGGGAACCGCCGGAAGTCGTTCCGGGCGGGCTGCGTGTCGGTCGTGCTCACTGATACGGAACGGGTTGACCATCATCTGGAATCTGCCCTGCGGATAGAAGACGGATGCGTCGCGTGCCTCCTCCGAGGACAGCACGAGGACCCCGTCGCTCAGGTGGAACAGCATCAGCGTGGCCCATTTGAACGCGCGGTTGCCCCGTGCCGGGAGGCGATCCGAGCGTCCCCCGTGGAATTCCACCACGATCAGGGGTAGCTGCCTGCGAGTTGCGACGAGCAGCGGAACGTCGCGGAGCAGCGACATCCACTCGTGAGACGTCTTGACGATCATCACGTCGAAGCGCACGGCAGAGACCAGCGAACGCAAGCGGACGATGTCTCGCGCACGCCCGAGGACCTTGGCCGCCAGGGTTTCCGTGTCCGTATGACGTCCCCAGGGCTCGACGGTGATCTCGCAGCCGGCGGCGCGAAGCGGGTCCAGGAGCAACGGCGTGATCTTGGGTATCGGCCCCTGAACGTTCGGATGCGGTGACAGCATGAGGATCCGCCTCGGGGGGAGCGAGGCATTGGCGTCCGGCGTCGAGGGCTTGAGGTCGGCGGTCAAGAGAATCTCGCCCACCTCTCCCTAGGCGAGCGTCGCGCGAATCGTGCCAGAACCTATCGTCTGCGCCAAGGGCGCTCGACCAGCGGGAGTGGGCCGCTGCCGCTATTGGCCGAGGCTGGGGACGGGGGTCGCCGTCGTGAGGCTGAAGTTGCCGGATGCGGGGTTCACGAACAGGGGATTGGCGCTCAGGTTCGCCGAGGCGTCGGCGGCCGCGTACGACTGGAATGCGGACAGCGACTGCTGTAGGTGCGTGTATTTGCCGTTGTAGGCGACGTCGATGAGGTTGGTGTTGGAGGTGGTGTCGAAGTCGTTCCTTGTGATGGTGTTGCCGTTGTAGCCGCCGCTCGGCCAGGGGGGCGCGTAGGAGGCGGCGTGGTAGATCAGGGAGGTGTAGGTGGTCTTGCCGTTGTACGAGTAGGGCGTCCCGCTGTTTCCCCAGAAGATGTTGTCCCTGACTGTGTTGCCGGTCAGGTGCGGGATCGAGCGGCCGGCCGTGACGTCGGCCTGGCTCATGAAGACCACGAACGAGACCGCGGCGGCCGCGTGGTTGCCGTAGAGCGTGTTGTTGTAGATCTGGTTGTTCATCGTCTCGACGAGAACACCATTCGGATGGAGGGCGTCCGTGTACCAGCGCGAGCCGAGGTCGATGACGCCGTACGTGGCCGTGTTGTTGACGAGCGTGTTGTGACGGAAGATGAAATTACTGCCCGCGACCTGCACGCCGTTGCTCGCGGTCGACAGTTTCCCGACCGCGCCAGCGACCGTACTGTAGAGCGTCGGAACGCTGTTGGCGTCCTCGATGAGGTTCCGCTCGACGATTGTCCCGCCACCGTCGTCGGCCAGGGCAAGCGGCCTGTACCATGGATTCGACAGCGTGTTGTCGCTGATCACGTTGTTGGCGTTCGTGCCGCCGAACCCGTTGCCGATCTCGATCAACGAGTGACCGGCGTACTTCATGTCGTTGAACTGAATCAGGTTGCCGTTCGAGCCGCCGAAGACGTTGAGCATGTCACCGGCCGTGATCGGGTGGTTCGGGTCCGGCGTACCCGTCGACGGATTGACATAGCTCGCGACGAAGTAGCGGAACGTGTTGTGGGAAATCGTGTTGGCGCTGCTCGCGTATAGCAGCATCTGCACGTGGCTGAACGAGCAGTTGGTGATCGTGATGTGGTTGGCGCCACGCAGGACAACGCCCTTGTTCGTCACCGGCGCGTTGACGAAGTTGCTGTTCGTGAATCCGACCCCGTTGACCGTGATGTAGCTCCGCCCGCCGAAATAGGCCATGTACGGCGTCTTGCCGACCAGGCCCGGCTGGTCGAGGGTCGCGCCTGCGGCGGCGGCCTGGTAGGTGATCGGCGCGGTGGCGGTGCCGGAGTGGGTCGGCGCAATCGCCTGTTGGACGAAGTTGCCGCTCAGCACGACCGTGTCGCCTGGTTGCGCCGCCGCATTCGCCTTCGCGATCGTCTTCCACGGCGCGCTAGCAGAAGTGCCAGCGTTCAAATCGCTCCCACCGGTCGAGACGTAGAAGGTCGTGCGTGTCCCGCTCGTCGCTGTTGTGGTGGTGGTGGTGGTGTTTGAGCCGGGCGCTGAGGCGGCTAGCACGAGCCCTATACAAAGCCCGGCGGAGGCGAGAAGCGTCGGAAGCCCGGCGGAGGGGAGAAGCGTCGGAAGGCGGCGGCCGTGGCGGCTCACGGACCTCTGCATCGGCACGAGGCGTGAAGGCTTTCTCCCTCGAATGGGGACTTCGTCTCATCCCCCGCCCCGACGCTACCGGCAAGTTCTAGGGGCCGGAGGAGTACTGAAACACCAGGGAACCACCGCGGCCGACAGGAGACGATGGGGTCTTCGGCCCGGCGCTACGGTCGACAGACCTGACGTTCGACGGGCGCGTAGGCGGTCGTGCTGGTGAGCAGGTTCGGGAGTCGCGCCGTACGAAACCTGAACTCCGGGTCAGTAGTCATGCCGATCGCGGCGCGCGACAGTAGACAGTCCGCCGAGAGACTTTGGCGGAGGTCGAGGAGGATGCGATGCGCAAGCTGATCCTCATCGCGCTATTGAGCGAGGCGGCTGTGTTGCCGCCCCGGCCGCCGCGCCAGTGGGATGAGTCGAGCTGGCGACCTACTGATCAGGCGTCCGCTCGAACCGGAGGCGAAGCCAAATGCCGAGAGATCCTCGACGCTCTCGTTCGCGAGCGGCAGGCGCTACGACTGCAGGCCACCGATGCTATCGCCCTGGAGGCGAATCGGTTGGCGATCGAGTACTGGCGGCAGCGTGTACTGGCCGAGCAAGGCGAATTGGCCTCCGGCTAGACCTCGCGACTCGCCGTCCTAACCTTCTCATTCGAGTCACCCGGCGTCGAACTGCGAGATCTCGCGGGCAACCAGTTGAGGGGCCGTCACGGGAGCAACGTGCCCTTCGTTCGGTAGGACGGAAACAGATGCCCACGGCAGCTCCGAGGCGAGCGCCCGCGCATGGACATGCTCCGCGGCCGGGCTCTCTCCGCCGACCATCAGGAGGGTCGGCACGGTGAAGCGGGACAGATCTCCGTAGTCGTATTCGTTGTATGCCCTGAGCTCCCGGGCAATCGTGTACGCGTACGCGAGCCGCTCCTGCCACGGTGGCGTCTCGAGCAGGTCGTCGAGCCATTCCTCCGGAAACCGGGTGAACTCGCGCAGCGTGAGTCGCATCGCCCCCATTCGATCGCCACGATCGAGTAGACACTCCAGCTCATGTTGCAGGGCAGGTGGAACATCTCCTCTACGGCCCGGTTCGTAGAGCACGAGTTTGCCGAACTTCGAGCTGCGCAGTGACGCACCGAGCGCCACGTTTCCTCCGAATGAATGCCCGAAAACCACGGCGGGCTCGGGCAGTGTGTCGACGACGGCAGCGAGATCCTCGAACTCCGCCTCGAGCGAATACGTGTCCTCGTCTCCGCTCCCGCATCGCCCGCGGCGGTTGACCGTGACCACGGTGAAGCGATCGACGAGCTGTTGCTCGAGAAGCCGGAAGGTGGCGCCGTCCGCCGCAGTTCCGTGGACGAGCACGATCGGCGGGCCGAAACCTACGACGCGATACGCGAGATCGATCGTTCCGGACGGCACCGTCAGCCCGCGACCTCAAAAGGGAGCCGCACCATGAACGTAACGATAGGAGGTGCAGTGAAGGTCGAGAAGGCGAGAAAAGACGCCGTTTTCGCCCCTAGCCGTTGGTGTAGTAGGCGACCTTGAAGCTGGCGGATTGGTGCGTATGCCGGTTTGGAGTCGCTGTCTAGCATCAGGTCGTGGCGACACTCGGTACGGCGCCAGCCCTCGGTAGGAGTGCCCCGGTCGCGTCCGGTCCTCTTCGAGCACCCGCTTCAGGCGAGGTGCACGTGTACACGGCGGATCTTGACGCGGAGCCGGTCGACGATTCCGCTCTGTCCGACGACGAGTGCGAGCGCGCCGCGCGCTTCCGCTTCGATCACGACCGGCGACGATTCGTCGCGGGTCGCTCCGCCCTGAGGTCGCTGATCGCCGCCTACCTCGACGTCGCCCCGGCCGAAGTCGCCTTCGGCTACGGACCGCAAGGAAAGCCGTTTGTCCCAGGCTCGACGCTCTCGTTCAACGTCTCGCATTCCGGCGGCTGCGCGGTTTACGCGTTCGGCTCTTGTCACGAGATCGGTGTCGACGTGGAGCTCCTCGACCATGCCCGTTATGGCGACGATGTGACCGAGCGGTTCTTCTCGCCGGACGAGGTCGCCACCTTGCAGGCACTCGAGCCTGCGATGCGACCCCTCGCGTTCCTCCGCTGCTGGACCCGGAAGGAGGCGTTCATCAAGGCTCGCGGCGAGGGACTCAGCCTGCCGCTGCACGAGTTCGACGTTGCTTTCGCGCCCGGTACCCGTCCGCGGATTCTCCGGACGGCCTGGTCCGCGCACGAGCCGGCGGAATGGACGCTCTGCGACATCTCCGGTTTCGGTCCGGGCGCGATCGCTGCCATGGCGGTCCGCTCGGCAAGAGCCTACGCCGTATTCAAGGGGCACATTTGCTGATCACCGAAAGGAGCAGGCCGTGAGTGAAGCACCTGAGGAAGTTGTGCAGAGGCCCTCGGGCCTCGGGTCGATGCGCCGCAAGGCGGTCGAAACCACGGAGCTCGTCCAGACGTCGTTGATGGGTGACGGCCTGCTACCGCTGGTCGCGCGCCCGAGCATGGATGGTGTCGACCTCGCCACGTGGGCGGCGTCGCATCGGGACGAGATCGACGGCTGGTACGACAAGCACGGGGCGATCCTCTTCCGCGGATTCGGGCTCAAGAGCGTCGAGGACTTCGAGAGTGTCGCGAGCGCCATCGCCGGAGAACTGTTCAAGGAATACGGGGACCTGCCGCCGGAGTCGGCAAGCCAGGCGGTCTACGGGGTGACGCCCTATCCGGCGGACAAGATGATCCTCTTCCACAACGAGAGCTCGCATCTGCCGACATGGCCGATGCGTCAGTTCTTCTTCTGTGTGATTCCGTCGGAGACGGGTGGAACCACCCCGCTTCTCGACTGCCGGGCGGTGTACAACGCGCTCGACCCGGCGATACGGGAGAAGTTCGAGACGAAGCACCTCATGTACGTCCGGAATTTCTCCGAGGGCATCGACGTCCCCTGGCAGGAGTTCTTCCACACCTCCGACAAGGCAGAAGTCGAGCAGATCTGCACCGAGTCCGGCATGACCTGTGAGTGGACCGGAGCCGATGGGCTTCGGATTCGCCAGATCTCGCCTGCGGTTGCCGATCACCCGCGGACCGGGGAGCGCCTCTTCTTCAACCAGGTGCAGCTGCATCACGTCTACTGCCTCGACCCCGAGACGCGTGACTCGCTCCGGCAGCTTTTCGCGGAGGAGGACTTGCCGCGGAACGTGTACTTCGGCGATGGCACGCCGATTCCGGACGAGACGATGGAGTACATCGGGAACCTGTACGAGGAGCTCTGCGTCGACTTCGAGTGGGAGACCGGCGACCTCGCGGCCGTGGACAACATGCTCGTCCAGCATGCTCGCCGGCCCTACACCGGTGAGCGGAAGCTCTATGTGGCCATGGCGAAGATGTCCGGCCTCCACGAGCTTGCGGGAGTCGCATGAGCGAGCTGTCACATCCGCGCGTCACGGGCTCGATTCCCGGGCCGCGGTCGCGTGTCCTACTCGAACGCCAGGCGGAGCGGGAATCGAACGCACGCACGTACCCGCGGCGCCTGCCGATCGCGATCGGTCGCGCCCAGGGGTCGTACATCGAGGATGTCGATGGCAACGTCTTCATCGACTTCCTCACCGGCGCGGGCGTGCTCGCCCTCGGCCACAACCATCCCGAGGTGGTCGAGGCCGTGGAACGGCAGCTGCGGATCCTCTGCCACGGCCTCGACTTCCCCACCGAGCTCAAGGACGAGTTCGTGTCGCTCCAGCTCTCGCTCCTGCCGGAGGGCATGCGGAACGAGATGAAGATTCAGTTCTGCGGACCGGCGGGCGCCAACGCCGTCGACGCGGCGCTGAAGCTCTGCAAGACCGCGACGGGCCGTGGGGAGGTCGCGGCTTTCCACGGCGCGTTCCACGGGAGCACGCACAGCGCGATGGCCGTCACCGGGCTCGTCTCGCAGAAGGCTCCGGTCGCCAACTACATGCACGGCGTCCACTTCTTCCCGTATCCGTACCCCTATCGCTCCGCCCTGCCGCTCACGAACGGCACCTCGGCCGGCGAGGCCTGTCTCCACTACTTCGAATCGGTCCTGACCGACCCGAACGGCGGCGTGCCGCTGCCCGCCGCGGTCATCATGGAGATCGTCCAGGCGGAAGGCGGCGTCGTGCCCGGACCGACCGACTTCGTCCGCGGGGTGCGCCGCGTCACCGAGGAGCTCGACGTACCGCTGATCGTCGACGAGATCCAGACCGGCTGCGGACGCACGGGCACGTGGTACGCGTTCGAGCAGCACGGGATCATCCCGGACGTCATCCTCGCCTCGAAGGCGCTCGGCGGGATCGGGATGCCGATTGCCGTCGTCTTCTACAACAAGAAGCTCGACACGTGGGCCCCCGGTGCGCATACCGCCACGTTCCGCGGTAACCACCTCGCTTTCGCTGCCGGTATCGCGGCGGCGAAGATCATCGAGCGCGACAGGATCCTCGAGAACGTGAGCGAGCAGAGCGCCTATGCGCTCGGGCGCCTCGGTAAACTCGAGCAGTCGTGCGACTGCATCGGCGAGGTGCGCGGCGTCGGGCTGATGCTCGGAGTGGAGATCATTGACCATGCGACCGGCCTTCAGGATGGCGAGCGGGCGCTCGCGATCCAGCGTGGCGCGCTCGAGCGCGGTCTCATCGTGGAGCTCGGCGGGCGCGACGACTGCGTCGTCCGGTTCCTGCCGCCCCTCAACGTCACGCGCGAGACGCTCGACCAGGCGCTCGACATCCTCGAGGAGAGCGTCGTCTCGGTAGCCGGGGCCCCCCGGCTGGCAGTCGTATAGAGGTATCCCGCATGACGTCGGGGATCGAGACCGAACCGAGGCCGGAGAAGACGGCTGCCGCCGGAGGGGCCGCCGCCCTGGATCTTGAGCGGCTTAATAGCCTGGCCGACCTCACGCTTGCCGAGTTCGTCCGGCACCTCACGCGCGCTGGCGAGGCGGGAACGGTGTTGGAGGAAGACGGCCTGCTGCTGTTCGCCGGCGCTCATCCGCAGCCGAATCCGTACCGAAACGGCGCGATCCGTCTCGACGCGCGCCTGGGCGCGGCAGACGTGCTCGCACGAGCGACCGAGTTCTTCGCGCCGCGTGGCCGCGGCTTCGCCCTCTGGGCGAGCGAGCACAACGACGAGGACATCGCGCTGGAAGCGAGAGCGCGCGGCTTGACCGCCCTCGAGACCTTGCCTGAGCTCGTCCTCGACGGCCTCCCGGAGGACTTGCCGTTGCCCGAGGGCGTCGAGCTGCGCGACGCCGCCGCCGACGAGCAGACCCGGCAGGACTACGTGCAGGTGGTTGCGCACGCCTGGGGCATGGCCGGCCTCCCGGATGATCTCGCGTCACGGGTGTTCTTCTCGACGGCGAGTATCGATGCGCCGAACGTCAGCGCGTTCGTCGCGTATCTCGATGGCGTGCCGGTCTCCGGCGCGATGACGCTCGTCACCCACGGCGTGGCGCTCGGCTGTCAGGCCGCGACCGTGCGGAGGCTGCCACGTCCGCCCGCCCGTCCCCAGGGTGGTGTGAACCGTCGCCGCGGGCTCGCAGACGCATGCCTCTGCGCGGCGCTCGAGCGAAGCTACGCGGAACTTGGCGCGAAGATCTCCCTCTGCCAGACGTCGTCGCTCGGTGCTCCCGTGTGGCGCCGGCTTGGTTACGAGCCGTTCACGAGCTACAGCCGCTTCTTCGCACCGACCCTTCTCGCCGACGGCAACGTGGGCCGATGAGCCCCGTCAAGCTCGAGAAGCAGGGCGTCATCGGCCTCGGTGACGCGGCCGCGAGCTTCGGCTTCACGGACGAGCAGCTGCTGTTCCGCGACACGGTGCTCGAGTTCGCCAGGCGCGATCTCGCCGCGGCGTCCGAGGATCCGGAGGCTCCGTTTTCGCACGAGCTGTGGCGCAGGTGCGCGGAGTTCGGGCTGCAAGGGCTTCCCGTTCCGGAGGAATACGGCGGCTCTGCGGCGGCTGCAAGCACGATCATGCTCGCGCTCGAGGCCCTCGGTTACGGCTGCCGCGACAACGGGCTGCTCTTCTCGCTCAACGCTCAGATGTGGGCGTGCGAGGAGCCGATCGTACGTTTCGGCAGCGACGAACAGAAGCGGCGCTTCCTCCCCGCCCTGTGCGTCGGGTCTCTGATCGCCGCTCATGCGATGTCCGAACCAGGGTCGGGCTCGGATGCGTTCGCGCTCGCGACGACGGCCGAGAGGACCTCCGGCGGCTTCCGCCTCTCCGGCTCGAAGACGTTCGTGACGAACGCGCCGGTCGCGGACCTCTTCGTCGTGTTCGCACGGACGAAGCCTGAGGGCGGCTTCGGCGGGGTCTCGGCCTTCCTGGTGGAGCGTGAGACGGAAGGCCTGGTTGTCGGAAAGCTGATGCACAAGATGGGCCTGACCTCGTCGCCGATGTCGGAGCTGTTCTTCGACGGGTGCGACGTCTCGGACGATCAGTTGCTCGGTCGCGAAGGGGCCGGCATGGCCGTCTTCACGAAGTCGATGACCATGGAGCGAAGTTGCATTCTCGCGAGCGCGGTCGGCGCGATGCAGCGCCAACTCGAGACATGCCTCGACTACGCGAGGTCACGTCGGCAGTTCGGCCAGCCGATCGGGGCATTTCAGGCGGTCTCGCATCGGCTCGTCGACATGAAGCTGAGGGTCGAGACGGCCCGTCTGATGCTCTACCGGCTGGCGTGGCTGCTCGATGCGGATCGCCCGGTGGACGCCGAAGCCGCCTTGACCAAGCTCTACATCAGCGAGGCGTATGTGGCCTCGAGCCTCGACGCGTTGCAACTCCACGGCGGGTCCGGATACCTGGTGGAAGTCGGGCTCGAACGTGAGCTCAGGGACGCGATCGGTAGCAGGCTCTACTCGGGAACGTCCGAGATTCAGCGCAACCTCGTGGCGCGAGCGATGGGTCTCACCGGGCTCAGCGTCAACCATCCATCGCGAGACTGAAGGACGGGCGATGACCACTCAGGTGGTTCGGCAGCTCATCGTCGACAACTTCGAGATTCCGGCGGAATGGGAGGAACTCCCCGACGATCTGCCGCTGGTCGAGAACTACGTGCTCGACTCGCTCGACATGCTCACGCTCGTGTCCCTGATCGAGTCGAACTTCGCGGTGCCGATCCCAGAAGAAGACGTCGTCCTCGAGAACTTCGGGACGATCGCACGTATCGCCGCCTACGTCGATCTCGCCCGGCGGCCTAGCGCGTCCGCGGGCTAGCGCGAGGAAAGCGCCCGTCGATCGATCTTCCCGGTCGAGGTCCGCGGAAGGTCCTCGGCGAACTCGAACTCTTCGGGGATCATGTACTGCGGGATTCGTTCGGCGCAGAACGCGATCAGGTCGGCCCTCGACGTCTCTCCGTCTTGCGTCGTCACGAATGCCTTGAGGCGATTCGTGACCACGTCGTCGGGAATCGCGACCACGGCGCACTCGACGACCGACGGATGCGCGTGCAGGGCAGCTTCGATGTCACCGAGCTCGATTCGGTAGCCCCGGCTCTTGACCTGCGCGTCGCGCCGGCCCAGGAATCGGTAGGCGCCGTCGGCCATTTGCTCGACCAGGTCGCCGGTGCGGTAGATCGGCTGGTCGAGGACGCCGCCCAGAGGACTTGGGACGAGGCGCTCCGCCGTCCTCTCGGGATCGCCGAGGTAGCCCTGCATGACCGTCGGCCCTCGTACGCAGAGCTCGCCCATCTCGCCGGGCTCCGCGAGCCTGCCCTCGTCCGTCAAGGCGAAGACGTCGACGTTCTCGATGGCGCGCCCGATGGGGATCGACTCGGTCATCTCCTCGGGCAGCGGTGGAACCTCCCACCAGGTGCAGACGTTTGTCTCCGTCGGGCCGAAGAGGTTCGCGAACCGCACGTGCGGGAGGAGTTGCCTCAGCCGGCGCAGATGCGGCGTCGGAAAGACTTCGCCAGCGAACAGGATCGTTCGCAACTGCGGGAACTCCCCACCTTCGAGCCCGCCGCGCGTGACGAGCATCGTGAGGACCGTCGGGACCGAGTACCAGACGCTGATGGCCTGGTCTTCGATGAAGCGCCGCAACTCGACCGGAAACACCGATGCCGCGGGAGGTGCGAGTACGACGGCAGCGCCTGCGCGGGCAGCCGCGTAGAGGTCGAAGGTCGACAGGTCAAAATGCAGGGGCGCGTGGCTCGAGACGCGATCGGCAGCCGTGACGCCGAACTCCTCCCCGGCCCAGTCCACGAATGCGAGGCAGTTGCGGTGCGTCAGCATGACGCCCTTTGGTGTCCCGGTCGAGCCCGACGTGTACAGGATGTAGGCAAGGTCGAAGTCGATCCCCCCCACGTCGGGTCGGCTTGCGTCGGCCAAGGCCACGTCGGCCGCGTCCAGGAGCTGGGCTGCGCCCGCAACGTCGCCGGCCAGTTCGGCGTCGAGCACGACGACCGTCCGGAAGTCGGCGCCTTCTTGCTGAAGCACCTCCCACGTCGTGGCCTGCTTTGTCGAGCTCAGCAGCACGTGGACGCCTGCGTCGCGCAAGATGTACGCCTGCCGGGTCGCGGGCGCCTTCGGGTCGAGAGGCACGTACGCGGCGCCAGCCTTGAGGACGCCGTAGATCGCGGCGACCGCCTCGACGCATTTCTCGAGGCAGAGCCCAACGCGGTCGCCGCGACGTACGCCCTCCGTCCGGAGGAGGTTCGCCAACCGGTTCGACAGCTCATCGAGCTCGCCGTACGTGAAACTCCGCTCCCCGTCGACAACGGCGATCGAGTCCGGCCGTGACTCCGCCGCCGCCTCCAGGAGATGGCTGATGAGGTAGTTGAGCTTCCTCCTGTCGCCGGCCGTGGACGTCACAAGGAATCGGACTCGAGTTCTGCCAAGAGCAGCTCGAGATTCTCGTCTTGCACCTCTTCGAGGAGCTGCTCCGCCACCGCCGCGGCGAGCGCGGCGAGCGTCGGGCATTCGAACACAGTCGTGAGAAAGATCTCGACGCCGAGCTGCTCGTGTACACGTGCGAGCATCTTCACCGCGAGGAGCGAGTGCCCGCCGAGCTCGAAGAAATCATCCTCCGCGCCGACCTTGTCGATCGCGAGCAGGTCGGCCCAGATCACCGCCAGGGCTTCCTCGTTCGGAGTGCTCGGCGCCATGTAGCGCGCGCGCAGATCCTCCCGGACCATGCCCGGCCGCGGCAGCGCCTTCCTGTCGAGCTTTCCGTTGGCCGTCAGTGGCAGCTCGTCGAGGCGCACGATCGTCGACGGAACGGCGTAGCTCGGCACCGTTTCGGACGCATGACGGCGCAAGTCGTCGGCGGCGGGCTCTCGGCCGCTCTCGGCGACGACATACGCCACGAGGCGCTTCACGCCGGTCTCGTCCTCGTCGATGAGCACGACCGATTGCCGAACATCCGGGTGGCCGTCGAGTGAAGCCTCCACCTCACCGAGCTCGATCCGGTAGCCGTGGAGCTTCACCTGATGGTCGAGGCGGCCGAGGAACTCCAGCGTGCCGTAGGCCCGGAAGCGCACCCGGTCGCCGGTCCGGTACACGCGGCCGGCGGAGGGATCGAACGGATGGTCGATGAACCGCTCCGCGGTCAGCTCTGCGCGGTTGCGATATCCGCGGGCCACGCCGTCGCCTCCGATCAGAAGCTCGCCCGGAACGCCGATCGGCACCGGCTCGAGGTGGCGGTCGACGACGTAGAAAGTCGTGTTCGCGATCGGTCCGCCGATCGGCGGAGGCCCATGACCACGCGTCAGTTCGAGAGCCGAAGACCAGATAGTGGTTTCGGTCGGGCCGTACATGTTCCAAAGCGAGGAACCCCGGTCGACGAGCTCGTTCGCCAGACCTCGTGGCAGCGCCTCGCCGCCGCAGACGATCTTGAGCCCGCTCCGCCCTTCCCACCCGGCGTCGACGAGCATCCGCCAGGTCGTCGGAGTGGCCTGCACGAAGGTCGCCGCGGCTTCTTCGATTGCCGCAGCGAGTCGAGCCGGGTCCTGCGCCTGATCGCGAGTGGCAATCACGAGCTTCGCTCCGCACATGAGCGGGAGGTAGAGCTCGAGACCCGCGATGTCGAACGAGAGCGTCGTCACGCTCAGGACGGTGTCGTTCTCGTCCATCCCGGGACGTTCCCTCATCGCTTCGAGGAGGTTCACGAGCGAGGAGTGCCGGATCTCGACCCCCTTCGGGTTTCCGGTCGAGCCCGACGTGTAGATGACGTAGGCGAGGGCGTCGGGATCCGGGGAGGCCGCGGGGCGCAGAGCCGGTTCCGAGGCGATCTCCTCCCAATCCCGGTCGATGCAGACGATGCGGGGCGCCTCGAGCCCGTCCTCGAGAAGCCCCTCCTGGGTCAGGAGTACGGAGACGGCGGCGTCGGCGAGCATGAACGCCTGCCGCTCACGGGGATAGGTCGGATCGATCGGGACGTAGGCAGCTCCGGCCTTCAGCACGCCGAGGAGGGCGACCATGACCTCCGGCACCCTCTCGACGCAGATGCCGACGAGCATCCCGTCCCCGACGCCGAGCTCGTGGAGATGGTGCGCAAGCCGGTTGCTCGACTCGTCGAGTTCCCTGTAGCTGAGGGTGCGCCCCGCGCCCTCGAGGGCGGTCCGTTCGGGGGCCCGCGCAGCCAGTGCGGCGATGAGATCGTGGACACAGGCCGGCTCGTAGTGGCGCTCGGTGCGGTTCCGGTCGTCGAGCAGCTCACGCCGCTCGGGGTCCGTGAGGAGGTGAACAGTTCCGATCGCTCGATCGGGATCGGCGACCGCGTTCTCGAGCAGCGTCGCGAAGTGCCCGAACATTCGCTCGATCGTCGCCTCTTCGAAGAGATCCGTTGCGTATTCCATGGCGACGTCGAGGCCACCGTCCTGGCGCTCACGGGCTGCGACGGCGAGGTCGACCCTCGACACCGGCCAGGTCG
>Ga0164301_10000204_pt1 | contig 16364 bp, 16 predicted proteins | sample Whisoiple_231_MG_FD_109711 | JGI IMG/M metagenome (GOLD analysis project Ga0164301, IMG submission 109711) | Unamended control soil microbial communities from upstate New York, USA - Whitman soil sample_231_MG | ecosystem: Environmental > Terrestrial > Soil > Agricultural land ... | reverse complement strand
CTTCCCGCCGTTCATGAAGGCCGACATGGAGGGCCTCGACACGGTCCTCGAGCGCCTCGAGCAGGCCGAGGAGAAGCACGGCGAGCGCTTCGCCCCACCGCTGATCATCCGCCGCCTCGTCGCCCAGGGGCGCCTCGGCCAGAAGAGCGGCCAGGGCTTCTACCCCTACCCGCAGCTCGACGCGGAGCGGCCCGGCGAGGTGGTCAAGCTCGAGACGCGCGGCGACGTCGCGATCGCGTGGCTGGCCAACGGCCTGATGAACTCGATCGCGCCGTCGGTGATCGAGGACCTCGGCAAGGTCTGGGACCAGGTCAAAGGCTCGGGCGTGCGCGCGCTGGTCATCGCCTCCTCGAACCCGCTGCTGTTCTGCGCCGGCGCCGACATCAAGGCCTTCACGCAGATGGACGAGGCCGGCGGGCGCGAGCTCATCGACACCGCCCACGCGCTGATGCGCGACCTCGGCACCGCCGGCGTCGCCACGATCGCCGCGGTCAACGGCCTGGCCTTCGGCGGCGGCTGTGAGCTCGCGATGGCCTGCGACGTGCGGATCGCCGCGCGCTCTGCCACCTTCGGCCAGCCCGAGATCAAGCTCGGCATCATCCCCGGCTTCGGCGGCACCCAGCGCCTGCCGCGCCTGGTGGGCTCCAACAAGGCCCTCGAGATGAACCTGATCGGCGACTCGATCGGCGCCGACGAGGCCTTCGAGTTCGGCCTGGTCAACCGCGTCGTCGCCGACCACGAGCTGCTCGACCAGGCGCTGGCCTGGGCGCGCCGGCTCGCCGGCCAGGCGCCGCTGGCGCTGGCGCAGATCAAGGAGGTCTCCGCCAAGGGCGACCTCGACGAGGGCATCGAGGCCGAGAAGCAGGGCTTCGCCGCCGCCTTCGGCAGCGAGGACGCGAAGGAGGGCATCTCCGCCTTCCTCGGCAAGCGCACGCCCAAGTGGAGCGGCAGGTAGCGACGCGCGATGTGGAGCGACTGGCCGAGCTGCTCGGCCAGTCGCGCCGCGCCGTCGCCCTGACCGGCGCCGGCGTCTCGGTGCCGTCGGGGATCCCCGACTTCCGCACCCCGGAGACGGGGTTGTGGGCCAAGGTCGACCCGATGGAGGTCGCCCACATCAGCGTCTTCGAAGGCGACCCGGAGCGCTTCTGGTCCTACTACCGGCCGCGGTTTCAGTCGCTCGGGGACAAAGAGCCGAACCAGGCGCATGAGGCGCTGGCCGAGCTCGAGCGGCGAGGTCTGATCGAGGGAGTGATCACCCAGAACATCGACCGCCTGCACCGGGCAGCCGGGTCGGAGAACGTGATCGAGGTGCACGGCTCGATCGGTACCTCCAGCTGCACCGCTTGCGCAGCCGCGTTCGGCCTCGACGAGGTCGAAGCCCTCTTCGACGATCGCGGCGTGGCGATCTGCGCCGACTGCGGCGGCGCCGTCAAACCTGACGTCGTCCTCTTCGGCGAGATGCTGCCGCTGGAGGCGATCGAGCGGGCGACCGCGTTGGCCGAGGGGGCGGACCTGATGCTCTGCGTCGGTTCCTCGCTGGCGGTCCACCCGGTGGCCGGGCTGCCGCACCTGACCCTCGAAGCCGGCGGCCGGCTGGCGATCGTCACCAAGGGCGAGACTCCGTATGACGACGACGCCGAGCTGAAGCTGGACGGCGAGGTCGACGAGGAACTGGCAGCGCTCGTCGACGCCTTGGGCTGAGCGGCTACTCGCCCGGGCCTGCGCTTAGAACTCGACGCCCTGCGTCCTGCAGTCGGCGACGATGGTTTCGGCCCGGGCGCCCTCGAAGTGCGCTGCGCGGGAGCAGACCTCGACCGCTTCCTGGCCGCAGGCGCTGATGGTTTCCGCGCCGACGATCCCGGCGACCTGCGAGCGGATGCAGCCTTGGGCCGGGCCCGGGTTGCTGTCGCCAACCGTGAAGAGGACGACCGCGAGCATCGCTGCCAGGGTTGCGACCAAGGCCCAGAAAGCAGCCCTTCGCTCGCGCGGGCTGAGCCTGTAAAGCGGGGTCGTCTGCCGCTCGTAATGTCCTTCCAGGGGCATTGCGGTGGCCACCATATCGACTCCCGTCGAGCCGATTTACGCCATCCGGGAGAAGCCTGGCCGTCGATCTTTGGACAGTTGTACCTATGGCCTTCCAGGCAACGGCGACAGGGTGTGGCGGTCCATCTTGGGTAAAAGAAAGGAAGCGCCGGTTCAATGGAATATCTGAGCGAAGGGGCGAACTCGTGGCAGATGACGGCCGCCACCTTGGTGGGGCTGATGAGCGTCCCCGGGTTGGTCGTTCTCTACGGCGGCGTCATGCAGAAACGCTGGTCGGTCAACTCGATGATGATGGCGTTCGTCGCCTTCGCGATCGTGCTCGTGCTCTGGGTCCTGGTCGGCTTCAAAATGGCGTTCGGAGACCCGATCCACATCTTCGGCCATACCACTGGCTTCCTCGGGAACATGTGGGGCAAGCCAGGGTCGATCCTCAACAGCCATAGCCTTCTCGAACAGGCGCGCATCGGGGATCTCCCGGAAGAAGAATTCCTCTTCCCGATGTCCACGTTGGCGTACTTCCAGATCGTCTTCGCGGCGATCACGCCTCTGCTGATGCTCGGGTCCGTGCTCGGGCGCTTCAACTTCAAGGCCTGGATCCCCTTCGTCGCGCTCTGGACCCTGCTCGTCTACACGATCAACGCCTTCATGATCTGGGGCGGCGGCTTCTTCGCCCAGCAGGGCGCGATCGACTACTCCGGTGGCTACGTGATCCACCTTGCCGCCGGAGTCTCGGGCTTCGTCGCCGCGGCGGTGATCGGGCCACGGCTCCAGCGGGACCGAGAGGTGGACGCCCCCAACAACCTGGCGATGGTCGCGATCGGAGCCGGGCTGCTGTGGATGGGCTGGAACGGGTTCAACGGCGGCGATTGGTACAGCGCCGGCAACATCGCTTCCGCCTCGCTGCTCAACACCAACATCTGCGTCGCAGTCGCCTTCCTCGTCTGGGTCGGGATGGACTACCTGACCGGCCGCAAGCCGAGCCTGATCGGCAGCGTCAACGGGATGATCGTCGGCCTCGTCGCAATCACCCCCGGCGCCGGCTTCGTCAACGGCTGGGCCGCGATCGTGATCGGCGTCGTCTCCTCGATCCTCGTCTACCTGGCCCTGAACTACCTCAGCCGGGTGCGGCCCTTCCGCAACGTCGATGACACCCTCGGCGTGGTCTACACCCACGGGTTCGCCGGGGTCGCCGGCGGCCTCCTGGTCGGCATCTTCGCCAACAACCTGATGGCCGGCGAACACGAAGGCCTGATCTCCGGGGGCGGGTTGCACTTGCTCTGGGTCCAGGCTTACACCGCCGCCTGGGTGATCGCCTTCTCGGCGATCGGGACCTTCATCCTCCTCAAGCTGGTCGGCCTCGTGGTGCCGCTGCGGATGTCCGAGGAGGACATGGAGACCGGCGACATCGCCGTCCACGGGCACGAGGTGTACCCGTCGGACGTGCCGTCCCTCGGCTACCCCGACGGTGTTCCCTCAGGGCAGGCCGCCGGCCCGCCCGCACCGGCCGGAGGCACCGCGTAACAGCCGGATGCCACATGCGGACCGGAACCGCTCTCTCTCCTGGCGGTTCCGGTCTGCAAATCTGGCCTGACCCTTGTTCGACCCCTCGGAGGCAGCCTAAATGTCACTGAAGATCATCGTTTCCTACGACGACACCGACAACGATCGCGACGCGCTGGCGCTTGGCCGTCTCCTCGCCTCCTCGGGCGCTGAGCTGTCACTCGCCTACGTCCGCCACTCCTTCGGCGAATCCTTGGAGCAGGAGCAGGCCGAGCAGCTGCTGGCGCGCGGCGCCGCCTCGGTCGGCGCTCCGGAGATGCCGAAGCACGTGGTGGTGAATCCCGCCACCAGCGCCGGGCTGACCGAACTGGCCGAGCAGGAGCAGGCCGACGCGATCGTCTTCGGCTCCGAATACCGGACCGCCGCCGGCTTGGTCAAGCCGGGGATCTCGGCCCACAAACTGCTCCTGGGCGGCCCGGCGGCGATCGCCGTGGCGCCGGCCGGCTTCCACGCCGATCCCGCGCCCAGCGTCAGCGTCGTCGGAGTCATCGACGAGGGCGACTCCGCCGCTCGCGGCACCGCCAACAGCCTTGCCGGCGCGCTGGGCGCCGAGGTCGCCGATCATGCGCCCGGACGAGTCGACCTGCTGGTCGTCGGTTCGCGCCCCGAGGCCCTGGACGGCAGGGTCGTCCTCAGCGCTGCCAGCGACTACGCGGTGGAGGCCGCCAACTACCCGGTGCTGGTGATTCCCCGCGGAGTGGAGCTCGACTTCGGCTCTACGCCCCAGCCTGCTGCTGGATGACGACGATCACGGCCGCCACCTCCGGGTCGCGGCCGTCGATCCGCTCGCCGAGGCTCTGCAGGTCCACGCTCCGCGCCCCGTGGGTGGAGGCAAGCTCGGCCACGGTCTGCACCGCGGAGGCGGTTTCGATCACCAGGGCGGCTGGGCCGGGTGCCGCGCCGCGGGCGTCACGCGCCGCCTCGAGGACCCGCCGGGTGACGTCCTCTGACGCTCGTTCCGCGTTCGCCCAGCCCTGCCCGAAGGAGAGATCGGGATTACTCATTTTCGGCCCCTGGAGGATTCGCAAGTCGCACTCCTCGGGGTCCCACTTGCGGTCGCCCAGCTCGAAGGATCGCTGCGAGAGCCACGGCTCGAGCACGGCCTCTCGCACCTCCTCGTCGCCGAGGTTGAAGGCGCGGGCGCGCTGGATCCCGGAGCTGACCTCGACGTGGAAGGGCATCCCCGGACGCTAACGGTTCGGCGTGTCGATAGCTGGGATGATCCCGCCGATGCCCGCTGCCCTGCCCGCCGCCGTCGTCTTCGACAACGACGGCCTGCTGCTGGACACGGAGTCGGTCTGGACCCGGGCTGAGGAAGACCTCTTCGAGCGCCGCGGGCTGGAGTTCACCCCGGCGGACAAGCGCGAGCTGGTCGGCACCTCGGCTGAGATTGCCGGCCGCATCCTCGAGCGGCGGCTGGGGGAGCCGGGCCGGGCGGCCGAGCTGATCGAGGAGCTGAACATCCTCGTCGTCGCCGAGCTGGAGCATGGGGTGGAGGCGATGATCGGCGCCCGCGAACTCTTAGAGCGCCTGCGCGAGCGCGGCACCCCGATCGGGCTCGTCTCCAACTCTCCCCTGCGCTTCGTCCAGCGCTCGATCGAGATCGTCGGCTTCGAGTCCCTCTTCGACGTCGTCCTCAGTGCCCACGAAGTGGCGGCGCCGAAGCCGGCACCCGACCCGTATCTGGAGGCGTGCCGGCGGCTCGGCGTGGAGCCAGGCCCAGACGTCATCGCCCTCGAGGACTCGCCCACCGGGGTAGCCGCCGCGCGCGCCGCAGGCCTCACCGTGATCGGCGTCCCCTCGGTCGAGGGGATAGCGCTCGAGGAGGCGCACCACCTGGCGGAATCGCTCCTCGATGCGGTGGTAGCGAAGCACCTCGCCTTCTAGAGCCAGGCCTACCACATATACTCAGATGTTCTTGACTAGAACTCCCTGGGCCTGTAAGAGAAGCCCGGTACGCAACCGGGCTTCGGCCCGCTCAAAGGAGAAAGTCATGAAGAACCTGAAGAACCTGAAGATCCTCGGCCTTGCGGCCACGATCTCCGCGGCGCTGATGGCGCTTGCCGGCAGCGCAGCGGCAACCACGGTCACCACGACGACAGGGGGCGCCGCCTCGACACCGACGATTCACCTCGTCAACGAGGGCGCGCACGTCGTGTTCGCGAACTCGATAGCCAACATCGAATGCAACTCGACACTTGAAGGGAGTGTGGCTAGTCACGGGGCTGGCGTGACAGTCAAAGTCAGCCTCACGAGCTTGTCATTTACCAATTGCACAAACAGCTGGCACTACACAACTGTCAAACCGGGGGCCCTGGAATTCCATTGGACCAGCGGGCATAACGGGACGGTCACATGGACTGGAGCCCTCATCACCTCGACACGGTTCGGCGTTACCTGCACCTACGAAACCAACAACACGCAGATCGGCACGATCACAGGTGGAAACCCGGCGACAATCGATATCCAGGCCAGCATTCCGATCGCCGCGGGGAGCAGTTTCCTCTGCGGTTCAGGGAACAGCAAATGGGAAGGCAGCTACGCAACGACATCAGCGCTGTACATCGCTCCCTAACCTCGCAGCACGCGGCGTCTCCGTAGGACTCGCTCGCTGATGTCCAGCAGTTCGGCGACCTGGGCGCTCTGTTCGGCGTCCAGGTCGCCTTGCAGTGCTGCGTTGGCGGCTGCGCCGGCCTCGGCTTTGCGCTCGTTGAGGGTGCCCATGTCCTTCTCGTGGCCGGGGTCGCTGAGGGCGCCGTTCAGCTCGGCCAGCAGCGCCTCGAGGCCGACCCGCAACTGCAGGGCCGCCTCGCGGTCGCGGCCGGCGTCGAGGTCGGCGCGGGCGCGGAGGAGGAGGGTCTCGCAGGCGTCGAGCTGCTCGCGGCCGCCGAGGACCGCCGCCACCCGTTCCTGGGGGCGAAGCTCCTCCTCGCGTTGGCGGCGTCGGGAGGCGCGGGGGCCGACGTCGACGGCGCGTGCGTCGCGGAAGCGGCTGGCAGCGACCTCCTCGCCGCTGCCGTAGCCGACCAGGATCCGCTCGGCCGCCTCGGCGCCGAGCTCACCGTTGGCTCGCGGCGCGGCGGCGGCGACTCCCTGCGCGTGCAGGGCGCGGTTGAGCAGCGCCAAGCCCTCGTCGACGAGGACCTCGACCGTGTCCTCCGCCTCGCAGGCCTCGTCGAGCCAGCGCGCCGCCTCGCCCTCGTCGGTGAGGGGGGCGAAGGCGCGGATCGCGGTCACGCGGGTCAGGGTCAGGGTCGCCGGCTCGTCGTCGGCCTCGACCCGGCGCGGGCGGCGGCGGCGCCTGCCGGTCGCCGCCGCGACCTGCTGCAGGACGAGGACGCTCTCCTCGCCTTCAGCGTTACCCGCGCGGGCCAGGTAGCGGCCATCGGCGAGCGGCAACGCCCCGGCGAAGTCGAACTGGACGAATCCGAATAGCTTGGTCAGGGGGTGAATTCTCCCCGCTCGGCGGGGGATCTGCGAGCTGGTCTAGTCGCCGGCGCCGGCGGAAAGGCCGCCGTTGCTTTTGTCCGGCACCGCGTATTTGGAGGGGTTGACCGGCACGTTCGGGTTTTCGATCTCCCCGAGGCGGTCGATCAGGCGCTGCCACTGGTTCGGTTTCAGCAGCGCCGCGAACTGAGCTTCGGGACCGCCTTCGAGCACGTGGTAGCCGACGTGGACGTGGTCGTAGTGGTCGGGCAGCGAGAAGCTGGTTTCGCCGGGCAGGTCCTCCAGCGAGATCACCTGGTGCGGGTGCATCGTCCCCTGCAGTTGCAGGACGGTCTGGATCAGCTCGTCGGTGAGCGTGCCCGGGCCCTGGTGGCCGGTGACGGGGACGCCGTTGATCACGGCGATGTCGACCGCGTCGCCGGTCGAGTGCTCGGAGACGTTGCCCGAGGTGGTCAGCAGCCCGTGCCCGCACTGCAGCGAGGTGATCGTCAGGTCGTAGCCCTTGACGGTCAGGTACTCGAGCATCGCCAGCAGGCGGCGGTCGATGCGGCCGGCGGCGATGTCTTCGCGGCCGCATTCGTAGATCTCCAGGTGCTTGTTGGCGAGGACGCGCTTCTGCAGCGCCTCCTTGGAGAGCAGCAGGACGCCGGCACCGCTCAGCTTGGCGAACGGGCTCTTGCCCTTGGCACGGTAGATCGCCGTCGCCTCGAGCAGCTTCCAGCCATCCAGGATCGGCTTCGGGTCGATTCGCGGCGCGCCTTTGCCGGCCGGGCGAATCGAGAAGTTGATGTGGGGGTCGATCCCCTCGCTGCCACCGCCGACCCGGGCCAGGACGGTGCCCGCAATGACCTTCGACCCGACCTTGAGGGATCCGTCGGAGCTGGCGGCGACCGCAGCTTCGACCGCGTCGTTGGTGGTCTCCTGCTCGCTGTCGGTCCGCTTCGGCAAAGCGCGCAGGCGCGGCCGCAGGTTCTGGCTTTCGACCGGGACCCGTTTCTCCTTGCCGGTCGGCATCACGACGAGGCGGTGGTGGCGGACCAGGCCGCCGAGCTCGGCGTAGGTGTAGCGGTTGCCATAGGTGTCTTCGAGGACGACGAAGTTGCCGAGGTTGTCGGAGTGCCCGAGCTTGCGGATCACCCCGTCGTTGACGGCGACGACCGGCGCCCCCTCCTTGCTGAAGATGTTGATCCCGCGCGGGGTGGGGGAGGAGGAGATAACTTCGGCCGCGTTGCCGTATTCGGGGCTTTCGCCCTTCTTCAGTGCCTCGCGGGCGGCGATGTCGTCGGCGTAGCGAGCGTCGGCGGCAATCGGGAAGTGGGCGCCCTCGGTCAGCCCGGTGAGCGACCCGACCAGGTCGGAGGGCAGGCGGCCGTAGGCGCGGGCGTAGAGGAGAACCTCCTGGACGTACCAGTCGGCGTGGTTGTAGGCGAAGATCGCCTGGTAGAGGTCCTGGTGGGCGCCGGCCAGCTTCAGGTAGTGGGCGGCGGCGCAGATCGCGTCGACCGGGTTGTAGGGGTCTTTGCGGCCGTCGCCGTTGGCGTCGAGGCCGAAGGCTTCCCAGCTCGAGGGGAGGAACTGCATCCAGCCGAGGGCGCCGGCGCTGGAGATGTTGAGGTTGGTGCCGAAGCCGGTCTCGATTTTGTTGATCGAGGCGAGCACCTCCCAGGGGATCCCGTATTCGGTGCCGCAGGCCTGGTAGATCGGCAGCAGGAAGGGCGGGATTTCGAAGGAGTCGATGACGAAGTTGGGGACCCCGATCGGCGCCGGCCCGAAGGGCGCGATCGTCGTCGTCGGGTTGGCCGCGGTCGGGGTGCCGCCGGCGTCGTACTGGGAGCCGCCGTCCGGGCCCTTGGGCAGGGGCTGGTCGCCGCCGCCGTTGGCGCCGGGCGCGGTGACCGCGCCGTCGCCGGTGCCGGCGCCACCGAGGCCGTCGTTGCTGGTGACGCCGCCGTCCTTGGCCGGGCCGGTCTGACTGCCGTCGATCCCGCTGCCCTGCTTGACGCCGCCGCCCTGCTTGGCGGGGGACGGCGTGGGTGCGGGGACCGGGCTCGGCACCGGCGCCGATTCGCTCGGCGCGGAAGGCGATGAGGTCGGCGGGGTCGGCGCCTCGCTCGTGTCCTCCGGCTTTTCGCAGTCCGGGTCTTGTTCGTCGAGGAGGCCGTCGCCGTCGTCGTCGATGCCGTTGGCGCAGGCGGGCGCCTGCAGCGAGGGGATGGCGGTGGTGGTCGTCCCGGCAGGATCGACCGCGGAGCCTTCGGAAAGCGGCTCGGCACCGGCGAGGGCAGTGCCCAGCGCAGTGACCGCCAGGAAGCCGGCGCAAGCGAGTAGTAGTAGTGCGAACTTGGTTCTCATCCCAAAGCGTCCCTGCCCACGCTCGGTCAACCCCTCCCTGGGCAGTGCCTGGAAGCTACCCACTAGTACGTGCGTCCGCAACGCAAATGGGCGCCCCCAACATGGCCTTAATCAACGTCTGAAACATCGCTGTAACGGCAGATTTTCAGCCGAGCCGGATGTGCTCGTTAAGCTGCTGTGACTTTGGCCTACGAGGACTACGAGCAGGACGGGCTGCGGGCACGCGCCGAGCAGGCCCTCGGGGAGCTGGCGCAGGCGCTGGTCGACAACCCGACCCTGCACGACGCCTTCACCGCTGCGCTCGGCGCCCGGGAGAAGGCGATCGAGGCCCAGCAGGCGGCGATGAGCGCCCTCAACCTGCCCTCGGCGACCGACGTCGAACGGCTCGAGCGGCGCTTGCGCTCGTTTTCTCAACGCCTGGAGGACGTCGAGGAGGCAATCGACGACCTCAGCCGGGAGCTGGGCTCGCTGCGGCGCGAAAACGCCAAGAGCGAGACCAAGAAAGCCGCCAAGAAAAGCAAAGCCTAACCCTCGACTTGAGGGTTAGAATAGGCCGGCGGCGGACCTTCCGGCTCGTTTCGCCGCTTCCTCCAACTCTTCATCTGGCAGTTGACCCGCGTCGCTCCTCTCGCTGACGATCAGGACCGCGGCGACGGCGACCTCCAGCTCGGCGGCCGCGCCGAGCAATGCCGCGGTCTGCATGTCGGCGGCCTCGGCGAGGACGCTTGGCCGCTCTCGCTCGGGGTCGTGCAGGGAGTCGAGGCTGACCGCGACCCCGAGGTGCGCGTCGGGAAGGGCGCGAGCCAGCGCCCCGGTCAGCTCCCGGTCGGGATGCGCCGAGCCGCCGGCCGCGGTTCGCGCCTCGGCGACGACCAGCAGCCGGCCCACCTCGAGGTCGCCGAGCGAGGCGCAGGTCCCGATCCGGATCGCCCGCCGCACCCCCAGCTCGGCCAGGTCGGTGAGCACGACCGAGGCGCTGGGCCCGCCCATCCCGGTCGCCTGGATCGTCAGCTGCCTGCCGTCCGGGGTAACGCCGCTGTAGCCCCACAGCCCCCGCGCGTGGTTGCTCATCTTCGGCTGCTCCAGCAGCGCCTGGGCCAGCATCAGCGCCCGGCCGGGGTCGCCGACGAGGATCGCGTCGGCGGCGGTCGGGGCGGTGGGACGGAGGCGGGCCGGCATCTGCGCCGCTGAATCTAGCCCTCCAGGCACGGCGTCGACATCGGGGAGAAACGGCCCCTGCCGAATTTGCTCCAGCCGGACAAAGAGCCTTCGGCCACCCGTCCATAGCTTGGATGCGAGCTATCCAAACGCGACCGGCGGGGCAGTGACCTTCGCCGGGCAAGGAGGAATTGGAATGAAAAGGAGGTTGATGATCGCCGCTCCGGTGGCCGCGATCGCCTCGCTGGTGGTGCCGGGAATGGCCTTCGGCGCCGAACCAGCGATCCTGGAAACCCCGGAGGCCAGCATCAACGCGATGTGGGTGATCGTCGCCGCCTGCCTGGTGATGTTCATGCAGGCCGGCTTCCTGCTGTTGGAGGTCGGCTTCTCGCGGGCCAAGAACGCGGGGGCGGGCGTCGCCAAGGTCTTGGTGAACTTCTCGATCGCCTCGCTCTGTTACTGGGCGTGCGGCTTCGCTCTGGCGTTCGGGGGGCTCGGTGAGATCGCCGGCACGCACGGCTTCTTCCTCGACGTCGGCTCCTCGGTCGAAGAAGCCGGGGCGAGCATCCCCTTCGTCGAAACGTATTCGATCAGTCCCGCCGCGTTCATGTTCTTCCAGTTCGTGTTCTGCGCGGTCTCGCTGGCGATCGTCTGGGGCGCGACCCTGGAGCGGATCAAGTTCGGCGCCTACATCATCTACGCGATCATCTTCAGCGCCGTGCTGTACCCGATCCTCAGTCACTGGATCTTCGGTGGCGGCTGGCTGCAGGTGAACGTCGGGATGCAGGACTTCGCCGGCTCCACGGTGGTCCACCTGATCGGCGCGACCGGTGCCTTCGCGGCGCTGCTGCTGCTCGGCCCGCGGATCGGCAAGTACACGAAAGACGGCAAACCGCGGGCGATCCCGGGGCACTCGATGCCTCTGGTCGGCCTCGGCGTGCTGATCCTCTGGCTCGGCTGGTTCGGGTTCAACCCGGGCTCCACCCTGGGCGCGATCGGCGGCCGCTTCGCTGAAGTCGTCGTCGTCACCAACCTCGCCGCCGCCGCCGGTGTCGTCGCCGCGGTCGCGATCATGTGGCTGAAGACGAAAACGATCGACATCGGCATGGCCGGCAACGGCGCGATCGCGGGTCTTGTGGCGATCACCGCCCCGTCCGGTTACGTCGAGTACTGGGCCGCCCCGATCATCGGCGCGATCGCCGGCGTGGTCGTCGTCTACGGCGTCCTCGCGATCGAGAAGATCATCGACGATCCGGTCGGTGCCCTTTCGGCGCACGGCCTCGCCGGTATCTGGGGCACGCTCTCCTGCGGGATCTTCACCTCCCCGCGCCTGGCGGAACTGAACGAAGTCGGCGATCCGGGCCTCTGGTACAGCGGCTCGTTCCACCAGCTCGGCGCCCAGGCGCTGGGTGTCGGAGTCGCCTTCGTCTGTGTGTTCGTCGCCTCCTACGCGATCTTCTTCGCGATCAAGAAGACGATCGGCCTGCGGGTGTCGGCGGAGGAAGAGGACGCGGGCCTCGACATCTCAGAGCACGGGATGTACGGGTACCCGGAGCAGTTCATCCCGCAGCCGGAGTACTCGACCGGTGCGCCGCTCGTGCATCCGCCGACCGCGGCGTCGTCCACCCCGGCTGTTGCCACCCCGATGGCCAGCGAGTCCTAGGAGGCATGAACGCATGAAAAAGATAGAGGCGTACATTCGCCACGAGGCGTTCGAGCCGATCCGGGCCGAGTTGCTCGACAAGGGATTCCCCTCCCTGTCGATCCTCGAGGCCAAGGGCTCGGGCCGCCAGAAGGGCATCGTCGAGCGGTACCGCGGCTCGACCCTCACCGTCAACGTCCGGCCCAAGATCAAGCTGGAGGTAGTGGTCGAGGACAAAGACAAGAACGCGGTCGTCGAGACGATCCTCAGGCATGCCCGTACGGGCGAGGTCGGCGACGGCAAGATCTTCGTGCTGCCGGTTGAGGAGGCGATTCGCATCCGCACCGGCGAGGACGGGCAGTCCGTCCTCCAGCTGCACGAGGAGTCGGAGATCCCCACCTAACCCCTGCCGGATCTCCGGCATTCCCCCCAGAACAAGAGCCAACGGGGCGGCCTTCGGGTCGCCCCGTTTCTTTGCCTGGTGGTAAGGGAGGTGTGGGTACCCCTCTCACAAAGACCGTCGCGCAGCTGGTCCCCAGCGAGGCGCGGGTCCCCTGTCCTGGAGCCTTTGTGAGAGGGGTACCCACACCTCCATCGACAGCTATTAGTGGGGGCGGCTCGGCAGGCCTTTGTGGAGGTGGTTAGCCTCGGCGCATGGCCGATGAGCGGATTTCTCTCAGTGAGGCCGCGCGGCGCTCCGGGGTGCCTGCCAGCACCCTGAAACGGTGGGCCGCGGAGCGGATCGTGCCGGTGCGGAAAGGGCGCTGGACGGCGGCTGCGGCGGCGCAGGCGCGGGTGGTGTCGCGGATGCGGGAGCGCGGCTACTCGCTGGAGGACCTGAAGGAGGCCGGGAAGGAGGGGCGGCTCGCCTTCGGCTTCACCGAGGAGCTGTTCAGCGGCGCCGACGACGCGATCACGATCGAGCAGGCCGCAGCCGAGACGGGGCTGGAGGCCGAGCTGGTCGAGCGGATCCTGGTCATTCTCGGCACCCCGAAGGGCCAGCGCGAGCTGAGCCAGGACGATCTCGCGGCGTTGCGGCACTGCGCCCGCGTCCTCGCCGCCGGCTTCCCGCTCGTCGCCTTCCTGCAGTTGGTCCGCGTCTACGCCCAGTCGATGCGGCGGATCGCCGACGCCGAGGTCCGCCTCTTCCACCTCTACGTGCACGAGCCGCTGATCCGCGACGCGGTGCCGGAGCTGGAAATGGCCGAGGAGATGGGCGAGCTGGCGGCCGACATCCTGCCCCTAGCGGCGCCCCTGACCGAGTACCTGCACCAGCGCTACCTGCGCTTCTTCGTCGAACAGGACGTGGTCGGCCACATGGAGGCCGACCCGGCGATGGACACCGCCGAAATCGAGCTCGGCCACGTCCACGTCACCCTCTGCTTCATCGACCTCACCGGCTTCACCCGCTACACCGAGGAGGAAGGTGACATCGAGGCGCTCGACGTGGTCGAGAACTTCGTCGCTTCGGTCGAAGCGACGATGCCCCGCGAGGCGACGATCGTGAAGACGATCGGCGACGAGGTGATGGTGGTCTCGCCCGACCCCGCCTCGCTGACCGAGTGGGCTGTCGGCTTCCTCTCCCGCTTCCCGCGGCGGCCGCAGCCGCGGGTCGGGATCCACTACGGCGACGCCGTCTATCGCGACGGCGACTACTTCGGCAGCCAGGTCAACCTCGTTCACCGGGTCGTCAACCGGGCCCTGGCCGGCGAGGTGCTGGTCACCGACGCGGTCTGCGAGGCGACCGTCGGCAGCGACGCGCTGCGCTTCGAGCCGATCGGCGAGGTCAGTCTCAAGGGGTTCCCGACCCCGACCGAGCTGTTCGTCGCCCGCGGCGCATGAGCGCCGAGGAACTGTTGGCGCGGGTCGAGGTCGGTGGCCTGCTTGGCGGCCCGGCGCTGGTGCTGGCGATGCTCTCTGGCGGGCGGGATTCGGTCTGCATGCTCGACCTTGCGGTGCGGGCGCGGGGGCCCGAGGGGGTCTCGGCGCTGCACGTCAACTACGGGCTGCGGGAGGAGGCCGGCGAGGACGAGCGCCACTGCGTCGAGCTCTGCCTGCGGCTCGGGGTCTCGCTCGAGGTCGAGCGGCCGGCGCGTCCCGAGGGCGCCGGCAACCTCCAGGCCTGGGCACGGGAGACCCGCTACGCGGCGGCGGCGCGGCTGGCCGAGGCGAGCGGGGCGACGATCGTCACCGGCCACACCGCCGACGACCAGGTGGAGACGATCCTCTACCGGCTGGCCTCCTCGCCCAGCCGCCGGGCGCTGCTGGGGATGCAGCCGCGGGACGGCCGCCTGGCGCGGCCGCTACTGGGGACGACCCGCGCGGAGACCACCGCCTACTGCGAAGAGCGCGGCCTGTCCTGGCGCGACGACACGAGCAACGAGGAGGCCGACTACAAGCGCAACCTGCTCCGCCGCGAGCTGGTTCCGGCCCTGGAGAAGATCCACCCGGCGGCAAAGAAGAACGTCCTGCGCACGGCGGCGCTGCTGCGCTCCGAGGCCGAGCTGCTCGATTCGCTGGTCGACGCCGAGCTCCGGGGCGAGGGAGAGGTGCCGCCAGGCTGTATCTCCCATCAGCGTTTCGCGGAGCTGCATCCCGCTCTGCGCCGCCTGGTCCTGCAGCGGCTCGCCGACGATGCCGCCGGCCGCCCGCTCGCCGGCGCCGCCCGCTTCGCCGACCAGGTCGCCGGCCTCACCCGCGGCGGCTCGACCCTCGACCTCGGCGGCGGCGTCCGCGCCGTCCTCGAGGGCGGCGTCCTCCGCGCCGAGCGCCCGTAGCCCCCATATATCTAGACTGCGGCGCGTGTCGGACCCCGCGATCGGCGAGACCCTCGTCGCCAGAGACGACCTGCAGCGCCGCATCGCCGAGCTGGGAGCGGAGATCAGCCGCGACTACGCGGGCCGCGAGCTGATCCTGGTCGGGGTGCTGAAGGGCGCCGTCCTCTTCCTCGCCGACCTGATGCGCCACCTCGAGGTCCCCTGCGAGATCGACTTCATGGCGGTCTCCAGCTACGGCTCGCTGACCGACTCCTCCGGGGTGGTCCGCATCCTCAAGGACCTCGACGCGCCGATCAAGGACCGCGACGTCCTCATCGTCGAGGACATCGTCGACTCGGGCCTCACCCTCAACTACCTGATGCGCAACCTCAACGCCCGCGAGCCGGCCTCGCTGCATGCCTGCGCGCTGCTGACCAAGCCCGACCGCCTGCGCTCCGGCCTGAAGCCGCCCCGCTACGTCGGCTTCGAAATCCCTAACCAGTTCGCCATCGGCTACGGCCTCGACCACGCGCAGAAGTACCGAAACCTGGATTTCGTCGCTGCACTTGCCGACTAGACCGGAAAAACCGCCCTGGTACGCTGATTCTCTCTCTTGAGGCGGTTTTTCAAAAGCGCGGCATTTCCGATCCTTCTGGTCGTCATCCTGGCGTTCGTCGCCCAGCGAGTGATCAGCGACGGCGACAAGTCGAAGGCCCCTGCCTACAACGAACTGACCAACCCCAAAGCGGGGCTGATCGTCGAAGGCAAAATCGACGAAGTCGACCTCAACACCAAGGACAACACCCTCGACGTAAAGCGCACCAACGGCGAAAGCTTCTCCACCGGCTACCCGCCCAACACCGAGCAGAGCCTGATCAACCTGCTCGACGCCAACAACGTCACCACCGACGTCCACGGCTCCGGCAGCTCCGGCCTGCTCTCGCTGCTGACCCTGGTCCTGCCCTTCGTCCTCTTCTTCGGCTTCTGGATCTTCCTCATGAACCAGATGCAAGGTGGCGGTTCGCGGGTGATGAACTTCGGCAAATCGAAAGCCAAGCGGATGTCGGTCGACGCGCCGAAAATCACCTTCCGCGACGTCGCCGGCGTTGACGAGGCGGTGCAGGAGCTCGAGGAGATCAAGGAATTTCTCGAGAACCCGAAGAAGTTCCAGGCCCTGGGCGCCCGCATCCCGAAGGGCGTCCTTCTATATGGGCCGCCTGGCACCGGCAAGACCCTGCTCGCCCGCGCCGTAGCCGGCGAGGCGGGCGTCCCCTTCTTCTCGATCTCCGGCTCGGACTTCGTCGAGATGTTCGTCGGCGTCGGCGCCAGCCGCGTCCGCGACCTCTTCGAGCAGGCGAAACAGAACTCGCCCTGCATCATCTTCATGGACGAGATCGACGCTGTCG